>Ga0163144_10000992_pt1 | contig 67149 bp, 46 predicted proteins | sample OliLak19BULKMAT1_FD_123175 | JGI IMG/M metagenome (GOLD analysis project Ga0163144, IMG submission 123175) | Freshwater microbial mat bacterial communities from Lake Vanda, McMurdo Dry Valleys, Antarctica - Oligotrophic Lake LV.19.BULKMAT1 | ecosystem: Environmental > Aquatic > Freshwater >...
CTGCGACCTGCGCGGCTTCACCTCGTTCTCCGAGACGGCCGAGCCGGAGGAGGTGATGGCCGTGCTGCGCGAGTTCCATCACGCGGTCGGCCCGATGATCTTCGAGCACGAGGGCACCATCGCCCAGTTCACCGGCGACGGGATGCTGGTGTTCTTCAACGATCCGGTGCAGCTCGACGACCCGGCGTGGAACGCGGTGCAACTGGCCATCGCGATGCGCGATCGCACGGGCCCGCTGTCACAGCAGTGGCGTCGCCGGGGTCATGAGCTCACCCTCGGCATCGGCATCGCCGTCGGCTACGCCACCTGCGGTGAGATCGGCTTCGAGGGTCGCACCGAGTACACGGCGATCGGCCCCGTGGTGAACCTCGCCGCACGCGTGTGCGCCATCGCGCCCGGCGGACAGATTCTCGTCACCAACCGCGTGCAGGCGGCGGTCGACGACCGCGTCGGCTCATCGAGCCTGGGCGACCACGACTTCAAGGGCCTCAGCCGGCCCGTGCCGCTCTACCAGATCGACGGCGTCCGGTGAGGCACAGCGTCGAGTCTGGCCAATCGTCAGCAAGCTCCTTCACGAGGCCGCGCACGAGCTCGGCAGTCGGGTCCGGCGGTGTTGAGTGCAAAGAGCCCTGCATCGAGGACGTCGACTTCGGCCTTCGCGGCAGGAGTGCGAGGGCGTGAGCGCTGAGGGGCATGATGCGCCCCGGGCTGCGCGTGTGGCCTTGTGCCGAGCGGAGATGCGCTTTCGTCCCCGTCGACCCGGAACCGTTCCGGGTGTCGCCGCTCGAAGCGGGCTTTCGCGGGACGATGCGGGACCGGCGCGATAGAGTGGAAGTTCCTGCCAGGAACGGACTTTCCCTCATTTCCGCGACCTTTCGCGAGCCCGCGTGCTCCGCTTCCCAGGCTGGACGTCGCCGGTTCGAGCCCGGTCGCCCGCTCTGTCGACAGCCCCCGGACCTTCCGGGGGTTTCCCTTCGCACCCACCCGACTGCGCCGCGACGCGGCACCCCGGCATGGCGCGCGCGCAGCCGGCCGGCTGCTTTACGGCGCAACTCAGTCGGGAATACGCTGGCCGCCGCGGATCGGGGAGGAAGAATGGGATCTCGCGTTGTATGCATCTCGCGCAAGACTGGCGCCGGCGGCGAGGACGTCGGGCAGGCGCTCGCCCAGGGGCTGGGCTTTCGGTATGTCGACGAGCAGATCATCCGGCGGGCGGCCGAGCGCGCGCAGGTGGACCCGGCGCTGGTCGCGAAAGCGGAGAACCGGCAGCCGCTGCTGCAGCGCCTGCTCGAAAAGCTGACGGTGGCGGAGTTGGCCAGCAGCGTCACCCTGGCCACCGGCGTTCCCGTCGACGCCTTTGTGCCGTCGTCGGCGCCGAGGGCGGATGCCGCCGATCTGCGCGCGATGATTCAGGCGGCGATCCACGAAGTCGCCGCCGCCGGCCAGGCGGTGATCGTCGCCCATGCCGCTTCGATGGCCCTCGCCAATACCGACGGGATACTGCGAGTCCTGGTCACGGCATCGGCGACGACCCGCGTGCGCCGGGTGGCCGAGTTCGAGCGCATCATCGCTGCGGAGGCCGAACGGCGGATCGCCACCTCGGATCGCGAGCGGCGCGAGTATCTCCAACGCTTCTACAATCTGCAGGACGAGCTGGCGACGCACTACGATCTGGTCATCAACACCGATCAGTTGACGACGCGGCAGGCCGTCGCGGTTGTGCTGGCAGCGGCGCAGCCGTCGGCCTGAGCGAACGTCACTCGGCCGAGCCGCCGTGCGCAGGTCGGCCGCCCCCGGAATCGCATCACCGGCTCGCCTGGCCCGCATGCCGCGGCGCCGACCTGGGTGACGACGCCAGCCCGTCGCGGGCTTTCGGGGTCGCCGACCTTGCGGGCGGCGCGCGCTTCGGCTTGAAGGTGCATCATGCAACACCACTCTCGCGTGTTTCACGCGCCCCTGTGCCTCGGGCTCCTCGGACTGCTGCTGCTGGCGGCGGGCTGCGCCACCACCGAGGTCAAGACGGCCTGGCGGGCGCCCGCGGCGAAGCCGCTGCGCTTCACCAAGGTGCTGGCCGTCGTCGCCGCTTCCGACAGCGGTCTGCGCCGCAGCGGCGAAACGGCGCTCTGCGCGCAGATGCAGTCGGTCACGTGTACGCCCAGCTTCCAGGTTCTCGGCGACGGACCGCTGCCCTCGCGCGACGCCGCCAGCGCCGACCTGACCAAGGCAGGGTTCGACGCCGCCGTCGTGATGCGCCCGCTCGGCGAGCGCCAGCGGCAGACCTACGTGCCGCCGACCTACAGCTACGCGAACTATGGCTTCTATCGAACCGCGTATCCGATGATGGCCAGCCCGGGATACGTGCGCAGCGACCGCCTGGTGCGGGTCGAGACCTCAATCTACGATCTCGGCACCGATCAGCTCCTCTGGGTCGGCACCACAGAGACGGTCAATCCGTCGAACGTCACGGGCCTGATCGAGGACATAGCCAAAGCCGTCGCCGCAGACATGCGGTCGCACGGTCTCCTGCCGCCGTCCTGATCCGCGGACGTGCCGCGACGACGCGGCGCCGAGCGAACACTTTGTCAGCCGCGAACGGGGGGAAGGCGATGGCGCAGCACCGAATCGGTTCCCGCTGCCTGGTTGCAGTCGCCGTCGCGGCGCTGACGGTCGCGACGGTCCGCGCCGAGGCGCCACCGGGGCTCGCAGGGGCACAGCCTGTCGCGCGGCGCGTCCGCGACGCGATGGCGGCGATGACGCTCGACGAGAAGCTCGATCTGGTGAGCAGCGGCGTCGCCGGCATTGCGCGCCTCGGGATCCCGCCGCTGGCGTTCATCGACGGGCCCAACGGTGTCTCGCGGGCGCGCCCGCACGTGGTCGCGTTCCCCAACGCGATCGTCCTCGCCGCCACCTTCGACCGGACGCTGGCGCGCGCCTACGGCACCGCGCTCGGTGCCGAGGTCCACGGCACGGGGCGGACGCTGGTGGGCGCGCCCACCGTCAACATCGTGCGCACCCCGAAGTGGGGCCGGGCGCCCGAAACGCTGGGCGAGGATCCATACCTGGCCGGGCAGATCGCCGCGGCGGAGATCGTCGGCATCCAGAGCCAGCACGTCGTCTCCCAGGTCAAGCACTACGCCGCCAACAACCAGGAGGTGGGCCGCTTCGGCAATCCCATCGGCAGCCCGAGCGTCAACGTCGTGGTGTCGGAACGGGCGTTGCAGGAGATCTACCTGCCGGCCTTCCGCGCCGCGGTGCAGAAGGGACATGTCGGCTCGGTCATGTGCGCCTACAATCGCCTCAACGGCGAGTATCCCTGCCAGAGTCCCGCTACTCTCGGTCGGCTGCGGACAGACTTTCACTTCGACGGCTTCGTCGAGCCGGATGCCGGCCTGGCGGTGCGCGACGACGTCGCGGCGGCGACCGCGGGGGTCGACAACTTCCAGCTCGGCACGGTGGCCACGAGCCTCGGCATCCCCATGAAAGGAACACTGACCGCCGCGCTGCAGTCGGGCCGACTGACGTCGGGACGCCTCGACGAGATGGTGGCGAACATCCTGACGCCGATGTTCCGCGTCGGCGTCATCGACCATCCGCCGACCGGCACGGCTGACGCGGTGGTCGACACGCCGGAGCACCTCGCCCTCGCGACCAACCTGGCCGCGGCCGGCACCGTCCTGCTTCGCAACCGCGACGCCATCCTGCCGCTCGGTCCGCAGCTGCGGTCGCTCGCGGTGATCGGCTTCGACGCGGGCCCCGGCACGCAGATCGCCGAGAACGGCTCGGCGGCGGTCCTGCCGGGCCGGCCGGTGATCACGCCGCTCGACGGCATCCTCGCGCGCGCACAAGGGGTACCAGTCAGCTACGCGCCCGGCACTCTCGGCGTGGTGCCGCTGCCGGTGCTGCCGAGCGAACGACTGATGCCGTTGTCCGAGCCCGGTCCGGGCCTACTCGGAACCTTCTTTGCCGGCACCGACTTCAGCGGCGCGCCGGTGACCACCCGCGTCGATGCGAGGCTAGATTTCGAAACCGATCCGCGGCCGCTGGCGAAGATTCCCGGTACGACGGCGAGCTCGGCGCGTTGGACCGGAACACTGCTGCCGCCGTCGACGGGACGGTACCGGTTCTCGATCACCACCTCCGGCCTCGCCCGCCTGTTCCTCGACGGGCAGCTGATCGCCAGCGCCGACACCGAGTTCTGGAACGGCGGCGTCATCAGCCCCGGCGCGAACCCGATTTCGTTGCACGGCGTTGCCGATCTCGTCGGCGGCGTCGCGGTGCCGATCGTCGTCGAGTATTCGACCGGATCATCGATCGGCGGCGCCGCCCTGCACCTCGGCTGGCAACCGCCGGACGAGGCGCTGCGCGCTGCCGCCGTGGCGGCCGCGCAGGCGGCAGACGTCGCGGTGGTGTTCGTCAACGACGTCAGCAGCGAGGGGATGGATCGCGACTCGCTCTCTCTGCCGGGTGATCAGGACGCGCTCGTCGCGGCGGTCGCCGAGGCCAACCCGCGCACGATCGTCGTGCTCCACACCGCCGGTCCGGTGCTGATGCCGTGGCTGGAGAAGGTCGCGGCAGTGCTCGAGGCCTGGTACCCGGGGCAGCAGACAGGGGCCGCGATCGCCGCGGTGCTGTTCGGCGATCTGGAACCGACCGGTCGCCTGCCGATCAGCTTTCCCGCCACCGAGGTGCAGGGCCCGGCCACGCAGCCCGCCTCCTATCCCGGCATCGGCGCCGTGGTGACCTACGACGAGGATCTCCTGGTCGGCTATCGCTACTTCGATGCGATGGAGGAGGAACCGCGGTTCCCGTTCGGGTACGGACTCTCTTTCACCCAGTTCGCCCTCGACGGGTTGCGCGTCCGCTGTCTGCCGGGTGGACGGGCGGACGCCACCGTCGAGGTCGCGAACACCGGCCGACGCGCCGGCACCGCCGTGGTGCAACTCTACCTCGGCTTCCCGATGGCGGCGGGCGAGCCGCCGAACCAACTGAAGGGATTCGCGCGCGTGCCGCTGCGCGCGGGCGAGCGCCGTCGCGTGCGCCTGCCCATCGCCGCCGCCAGCTTCGCGATCTGGGACGCCGACGCTGCCGGCTGGCGGGTGCAGCCGGGCACGTACACCGTGCGTCTCGGCTTTTCGTCGCGCGACCTGCCCGTGGAGGCGCCCGTGACGATGCGTGCGGTGGCTTCGGGACGCAGCGTCTGCTCGCCGCGGTGATCGTCGCCTGCTGCCGCGGTGGAGACCCCTTCTCGCCCCGAATTCGCCCTCGCGTCCCAGTCGCGCACATTGGAGCTGGACACCTCGGGCGCGCGTCCGCGGGCGACCCGCAGGCACTCTCCCGAGCGGGCCGAGCCGGACCCTACCGCACCAGGCCGCGGCCGCTCGGTAGCGGCACTTGCAGGGCGTCGAGCATCCCCGGCGCGGCCGCGCAGACGAAGGGGATGGCGTTGACGATGCGCGCGGCGGCGGTCGTGTTGCCGCCGCCGGCGGCGCTGCCGGCATCGTCCTCCGGATCGAAGGTTACCGTCAGGTTGGGCCGGCCTCTGAGGATCACGCCGTGCGCGCCGTCGCCTTTCGGCATCGGCCATTCCGGGGCGATGTCGTTGACGATGCGGGTGACATGGTCGACGACGAGCAGGGCTCGGCCGCCGACGATTCCCTCGATCTCGAGGCGGAAGGCGCCCATCGTGCCGGCGTCGAACTGCCCGAGCGCGTTGGTCACGGTGCGCACCAGCGGGCGTTTGACGACCCGCTCGCGAATCTCCTCGAGTGCCAGGCCGAGGCCGCGCGCCATGAGGCGGATCGGCCCGCCCCAGACCATCGTCGGCACGCCGGGCGTCAGCATCGGCGGGGTCGCGTCCATCGGCTGCCCCATGCCGACGAGATTGCGCACGGCGTCGGGCTGCGCATAGGTGGCGTAGTTGAACAACTCGAAGGCGCGGATCTCGTCGACGCGCTCGCACAGGCCGGACAGCAGCAGGGGGATGACGTCGTTGATGAACCCCGGGTCGACGCCGGAGACGAAGATCGACGCCTCTCCGGCCGTGCAGGCCGCGGCGATCCGCTGACCCACCTCGGGCGGAGCGGAGGTCGGGTCGTAGAGGGGATAGACCGAGGTCGACACCACGTTCAGCCCGGCGCGCAGGCAGCGCTCGATGTCATCGAGCGCTTCAGTCGGTCGGAAGTCGCCGGAGGCGCAGTAGGCCACCGCGTCGGCGCCGACGGCGAGCGCCGACGCGACGTCGTCGGTGGCGCGCACCCCGGTGTGCGACCATCCGCAGAGCTCGCCGGCATCCCTGCCGACCTTGGCCGGATTGGCGACGATGACTCCCGCCAGGGCGAGGGCAGGGTTGGACAGGACGATGCGCAACGCCGGCACGCCGACGTTGCCGGTTCCCCAGACGATCACGCGGTGCGCCATGCAGGAACCTTATCCGTAGGACGCTGCGCCGCTCAATGCGCCGCACCCGCGGGGGCGGTGACCGCGGCTCACAGACACGCGTACGTCGCTTCCAGCCATTGGGCGGCGCCGGTGTCGGCGAGGATCGCGCTGCCCACCTGATGCATGGCGTAGGCGAAGGCGAGCGCGCGCTCCGGGTCCGCCAGGGCCTGTCTCGCCGCACCCGCGTGACGCGTGCCGGCAGGTGAGTTGCAAGGGGCGCCGCGCAGACTCTAGGGTCATGGCGTGACTTCGAAGAACGACCGCGTGTCAGACAGCGCCTGGATGAGCTTCGGCGCCCAGGCGATGCACTACTTCAACCGGCCGCACCATGCGGTGCGCCGCACCCCCGTCGAGGGGGCGGCCGCCTGGCGCGGCGTCGCGTTGCGGGAGCGCTACTGGAAGGTTGGACTCGACGCCACCGCCGTCAACGAAATCGACGCCGCCGTGCGCAGCGCGCGCGCCGCCGGTATCGCCATGGGCGCCATGCGCCGCGGCGACTTCCCCCTACCCACGGTCGGCCCGCGCCTGCGCGCCTGGGCGCGCGCGCTCGACAGCGGGCGCGGCTTCCTGTTGCTGCGCGGACTGCCGGTGGAGCGCTGGGGCGACGACGACAGTGCGCTCGCCTTCTGGGGCATCGGCCAACACCTCGGGCGCCCCGGGGCACAGAATCCGCAGGGCGACCTGCTCGGGCACGTCGTCGACACCGGCGAGGACGCGGCCAACCCTTTCGTCCGTCGCTACCGCACCGCCGGCGACATCGCCTTCCACTGCGACCTGGCAGACGTCGTCGGGCTACTCTGCCTGCGCAGCGCCAGCCGCGGCGGCGCCAGCCGCCTGGTGAGTTCGGTCTCGGTATACAATGAACTGCTGCGGCGCCGGCCCGACCTCATCGAGCGCCTGTACGAACCCTTCCTGCTCGACAACCGCGACGAGCAGCGCAGCGAGGCCCCAGCCTTCGTCCCTGTCTCGCCCTGCCGGTACGCCGACGGCCGCCTACGCACCTTCTACCACAGCGACTACTTTCGCTCCGTCGAGCGGCATCCCGAGGCGCCGCGCTTTACAGACCTTGAGCGCGAGCTGCTGGATCTCTACGAGAGCATCGCCAACGACCCGGACCTCTACCTCGACATGGCGCTGCAACCAGGGGACGTTCAGTTGGTGTCCAACCACAGCGTCCTGCACGCGCGCACCGCGTACACGGACACCGCCGTCAGCCAGCGTCACCTGTTGCGCCTCTGGCTCTCCCTCGACTGAGCGGGTCACCTCGCGCCGCCGGCTCATCCCTTCAGGGCCCCGCCGCTCAGGCCGGCGAGGTAGAAGCGCTGCAGGGCGAGGAACAGCGCCACCACCGGCAGCACCGTCACGACGGCACCGGCCATGATCAGCTCGGTGTCTTGCACGTGTTCGCCGACGAGGTTGGCGAGCGCGACCGGCAGCGTGTAGCGCTCGCTGTCGGAGAGGATCACCAGCGGCCACAGGAAGTCGTTCCAGGCACCCATGAACGTGAACAGGCCGAGGGTGACGAGGATCGGCCGACACCACGGCAGAACCAACGAGCGGAAGATGCGCCATTCGCTGGCGCCGTCGACGCGCGCCGCGTCGAGCAGCGAGTCGGGCAGCGCCTGCACGTACTGGCGGACCAGGAAGATGCCGAAGATACTCGCCATGCTGGGCAGCACGACGCCCCAGTAGGTGTTCACCAGGCCGAGCTGCTTGAGCAACAGGAAGAGCGGCAGCATCGCCACCTGGCCGGGAATGACCAGGGCGGCGACGAGCAGGCGCGCGACGCGCTCGCGGCCGGGGAAGCGCAACTTGGCGAAGGCGTAGCCGGCCATCGCGTTGATCGCCACGGCACACGCGGTCGCCAGACCGGCGATCAGCAGGCTGTTCAGCGCCGCGCGACCGAGCTGCACGCGCGCCAGCAGCGTCGCATAGTGGTCGAGCGTCGGCCGACTCGGCCACAGCCGCGGCGGAAAGGCGTTCGCCTCGCCGCTCGGCATGAACGAGGCGGCGACCATCCACCACAGCGGTAGCGCGGTGAGGATCGCCGCCACCGAGAGGCCGAGGTGCAAGGCGATGCGCTTCATACGGTCCACCTCATTGCACCGCCCCTTTGCCGCGCGTCAGGCCGGCACCGAGCAGCGAGGCCACCAGCACCAGGAAGAACAGCACGAAGGCGATCGCCGAGGCATAGCCGAGGTTCCACCAGCGGAAGCCCTGCTCGTACATATAGAGCACGATGCTCAACGTGGCGTCGTTGGGTCCGCCGCGGGTCATGACGTAGGGCTCGGCGAAGAGTTGGAAGTTGCCAATCAACGTCATGGCGGCCACGAACAGCAGCGTCGGCCGCAACATCGGCAGCGTGATGCGCGCGAACTGCGTCCGCGCGCCGGCGCCGTCGACGCTCGCGGCCTCGTAGAGCGTCGCTGGAATGGCCTGCAGCGCAGCCATGAAGACGACCATGTTGAAGCCGAAGTTCTTCCAGACGGCCAGCACCACCAGGGCCGGCAGCGCAAGGCGCGCGTCGCCGAGCCAGTCCTGCGGCGACAGCCCGACCAGCCCGATGAGGTAGTTCAGGAGCCCGAAGCGCGGGTGGTAGAGGTAGCGCCAGACCACCGCCACCGCCACCAGGCTGGTCACCACCGGCAGGAAGAAGAGGGTGCGGAAGAGGCTCGCCGCGCGCACCGCCGCCGCGGTCACCGCCAGCGCGGTGGCAAGCGACAGGGCCAGCGACAGCGGCGTCGCCAGGGCGACGAACACGGTGGTGTTGGCGAGCGCCGTCCAGAAGAGACGATCGCGCAGCAAGGCGGCGTAGTTGTCCAGACCGACGACGCGCAGCCGGTCGCGATCGGCGATGGCGTAGATGTCGAAGTCGGTCAGGCTGAGGAGGAAGGCCGCCGCCACCGGCAGGACGAAGAAACCACCGATCAGCAACAGCGCCGGCGCCGCCAGCGCCGCGCCGGCCCGCGCTTGGCGCGATTCCACGCCGCCGCTCACGGCCCTGTCTCCGCCCGTTGGCGCGCCAGCAACCAGCGTCGCTTGGCCAGAATGGCATCGACCTCGCTGTCGAGGCGCGCCAGCGCCGCCTCCGGGGTCGCGTCGCCGCGCACCGCCGCTTCGGCGGCGCGGTTGATCGCCGTCGCGATGCGCTCCCCCTCCGGCACCCTGGGCGGGGTGCGGACGTACCCCAGTTGTCGCCAGAAGGCGGCGACGCGCGGATCGTCGGCCAACCGACCTGCCGTCCATGCGGCGCGCCGCGCCGGCAGGTCGCCGCTCAGACGGTAGAATTCGAGCTGCCGTTGCGGCGCCGCGAGGTATTCGACCAGCTGCCAGGCCGCCGCCTGGTGCGGCGAATCGGCATGCACCGCCAGGCTGGCGCCGCCGGCGATCGAGAGGCCGGGCTCCCCGCCGCTGCCGCCCGGCATCGGCGCCGTCGCCCAGGCGTCCTGCAGCCCCGCCGGCAGGCGCGCCGCCATCTCCGACAGGTTCCACGGGCCGGTGATGAGGGCGCTGAAGAAGCCGTCGGCGAAGTCCTGGTAGAGGTTGGCGAGCTGCCCCTCGGCCCGAGTCGGCGCCAGGCCGTCGCGGAAAAAGCTCAAGTAGAACATGAACGCCTGGCGAAACGCCGGTGCTTGAAAGTCGCCCCACTCGTCGGCGCCGCGGAGCAACGGCGCGCCCCGCTGAAAGGCCAGGATCACCGGTGGCTGCCACTCGCTCAGCGGCAGCAGCAGCGCGTAGCGGCCGGGGCCGGCCGCGGCGCGGACGCCCTGCAGGGCGAGCCGCCAGCCGTCCCAGTCCTGCGGCGGCTCGGCCCAGCCCGCCGCGCGCAGGAGATCGGCGCGGTAGAAGAGCAGGCGCGTATCGACATACCAGGGCATCGCCCACAGCCGTCCGTCGACACGACTGGCCTCGAGGATGCCCGGGAAGATATCCGCCGCGTCGTCGGCGTTCAGGTGGGCGTCGAGCGGCGCCAAGGCGCCGAGCGCGACCAGTTCCGGGATCCAGGTCGTACCGACCTGGAAGACGTCCGGCATCGAGCCGCCGACGAAGGCCGTCAAGAGCTTTTCGTGCGCCGCACTCCACGGCAGTTGCTGGACGCGCACGCGCACGCCCGGATGGGCGCGCTCGAACTCGGGCAGGAGGCGCTGTACCAGTTCGCCCTCGCGCCCCATCGCCCACAGGCGCAGCTCCTGCTCGTTGGGCGGGGCGCAACCCGCCGCGGCGAGCAGAGCCGCGGCGAGGAGGGTGTGGACGGCACGCCGCAACCTTGTCATTTTCCTGGCTTTCGCTAATGAACCCACAGGCCGTCGATCGTCGTTGAATCCCGCACGCACCCGAGCAGAGAGTTCCGTATGACACGCGACCCGGCCGTCCCCGCCCTTAACCCCCGCCGACTGGTCCGGCAAATGACCGCAATGCTGGTCGCCCTCGTCGCCACCCTTGGCGCGGCCGCCGGCGCCGCCCGCGGCTTCGACTTCGAGGACGTGACGGCACGTGCCCAGGAGCTGGCCAAGGGCTCGTACCAGGAACCGGCGGCGGCGCCGCAGTGGCTGCGCGAGCTCAGTTACGACCAGTGGCGCGACATCCGCTTCCGGCCCGAGCGCGCGCTATGGCGTGACAAGAAGGTTGCGTTTCAGGTGCAGTTCTTCCACCCCGGCCTCTACTACGACCACCCGGTGGCGATGAACCTCGTCGATGCCACCGGCGTCAAACCGCTCCCCTTCTCGCCCAACCAGTTCGATTACGGAAGCAACGATTTTGCCAGCCGCGTGCCGCAGAACCTCGGTTTCGCGGGCTTCCGCGTCCACGCGCCGATCAAGAAGAAAGATTACTTCGACGAGGTCATTGTCTTCCTCGGCGCGACGTACTTCCGCGCCGTCGGCAAGGACGAGGTGTTCGGCCTCTCCGGCCGCGGCCTGGCGGTCGACACGGCGCTCGCATCGGGCGAGGAGTTCCCTACCTTCAAGGAGTTCTGGCTGGTGACGCCGAAGCCGGGCGACAAGCAGCTGACGGTCTTCGCCCTGCTCGACAGCCCGAGCGTCGCCGGCGCCTACCGGTTCGTGCTCGAGCCGGGGGCCTCGACGACGCTGCAGGTCGACGTGCGCCTGTTCCCGCGCCAGCCGATCAAGAAACTCGGCATCGCCCCGCTCACCAGCATGTTTTACATCGGCGAGAACAGTCAGCGCCTGGTCGAGGACTTCCGTCCGGAAGTGCACGACTCCGACGGCCTGCTGATCAACTTCGCCAGCGGCGAGTGGCTGTGGCGGCCGATCGACAACCCGCGCACGCTGCGCGTCAGCAGCCTGCGCACCGCCAACCCGCGTGGCTTCGGCCTGATTCAGCGCGACCGGGAGTTCGATCACTACCAGGACCTCGAGACCCGCCCCGAGCTGCGCCCGAGCGCCTGGGTGGCGCCGCAGGGCGACTGGGGCGAGGGCCGCGTCGAACTGGTCGAGATCCCAACCAAGTCCGACACCAACGATAACGTTGTCGCCTTCTGGGTTCCGAATGCGACGCCGGAGCCGGGCAAGATGGGGGCCTGGTCCTACGCGCTCTACTGGTTCGACGACATCGCCGCGTTCTCGCCCAGCGGCCGCGTCGTGGCGACGCGTCGCGATCGCGGCATCGCCGACAACGCCTATCGCTTCGTCATCGACTTCGCCGGCAAGAAGCTCAACTCGCTGCCCCTCGACACGGTGCTGCGTGGGGTAGTCACCATTGCCAGCGGTGACGAGACCGCCGAGCTGCTCGACCAGCAGGTGGTCAAGAACCCGGTCACCGGCGGCTGGCGCCTGACATTCCAGATCCGCCCCCTGAAGAGCGATCCGGTGGAACTGCGCGCCTTCCTCGACCAGGGCGGCAACTCGCTCACCGAGACCTGGTCGGACGTCATTTACCCGTGACCCACCCCGCCCTCAGCACCACGGCGCCGGGCACTGCCGTCGCCGGCGCGGCGGCCGCCCTGCCGATGCCGCGCGAACGGCTGCTGCAGGACTGGAAACTGGCGCGCGAGCGAGCCGTCGCCTACCTCGCGGCCCTGCAGATCCCGACCGCCGAGCGCACCGCGCTGGCGACGCGCGCCGTCGAGCGCGCCCTGACGCGGGCCGACTGGGAAGCGCAGGCGGACGGCATCAGCGAAACGCTGCGCGCGCTGCGCGAGTTGCTGGTCGAGTCCACCGGCGCCGCCGGCGCCGAGGCCGCCCAACTGGACGGCTTCCTCGCCTGGCGCCTCGGTCGCCTCGCGGCGCGCGCGCCCGCAAGCCTGGCGTTGTGCAGCGGCCGCTTCTGGTCCATGCCGCGCATCCGCCGCGCCGCCATGGCGCCGGAGTGGGTCGAGCGACGCTTCCTGCGCCGCATGCTCGACCGCCTGCTGCACCGCTCGCGCCCGTCCCCGCCCGGCGCTGCGCACACGCACCGCGAGTTGCGCCAGCAACGCCGCAGCCTGCCGTGGATCGGCGAGGCACGCCGCCGCCGCGTCCTGCTCGCGGTGCTGGTGCTCATTCCGAGCGTCGTCGCCTCCGGCTTCATGGCCAGCGTCCTGCCGCAGCAGGGGCGGAGCTGGCTCGAGGTGGCGATCGTGCTCTTCTTCGGCGCCCTCTTCGGCTGGATCTCGATCGGCTTCTGGACCGCGACGCTCGGCTTCTTCACCCTGGTGCGCCGCCGCCGCAGTTTTGCCATCACCAACCTGCCCGACCTGGCGGCCGACTTCGTCCCCGGCGGCCGTACGGCGGTGTGCATGCCGATCTGCGAGGAGCCGGTCGACCGCGTCTTCGCCGGCCTCAAGGCAATCCGCCAGTCGCTCGCCCGCACCGGCCAGCTGGCGCATTTCGACTTCTTCATCCTCAGCGACAGCGCCACGCCCGACACCGTGGTCGCCGAGGAGGCCGCCTGGGCCGAGTGGTGCCGCGAGGTCGACGGCTTCAGCAGCATCTTCTACCGCCGCCGGCGCGTGCGGGTGCGGCGCAAGAGCGGCAACGTCGCTGACTTCTGCCGCCGCTGGGGCGCCCAGTATCGGTACATGATCATGCTCGACGCCGACAGTCTGATGGCCGGCGCGACGCTCACCCGCCTGGTGCACATGATGGAGCAGCGCAGCGACGTGGGCATGATCCAGACCGCGCCGACGGCGGTGAATCGCCGCTCGCTGTTCGCGCGCGTACAACAGTTCTCCAGCCGCGTGTACGGTCCGATGTTCGCCGCCGGGCTGCACTTCTGGCAGCTCGGCGACGGACAGTACTGGGGCCACAACGCCATCATCCGCGTCGAGCCCTTCATGCGCCACTGCGCGCTGCCGAAGCTTCCCGGCACGCCGCCGCTGGGCGGCGAGATCCTCAGCCACGACTTCGTCGAGGCGGCGCTGATGGGCCGCGCCGGCTGGACGTTGTGGCTCGCCTACGACCTCGGCGGCAGCTACGAGGAGGTCCCGTCCACGCTGCTCGAAGAGATGAAGCGCGACCGCCGCTGGTGCCAGGGCAACCTGCAGCATCTGCGTCTGCTGTTCTCCGAGGGGTTGTTCGGGGCGCATCGGGCGCTGTTCATCAACGGCGTGCTCTCGTACGTCTCGGCGCTGCTGTGGTTCACCTTCCTGCTCCTCAGCACCGCCGCCGCGATCGCCGACGTCCTGCGCGAGCCGGACTACTTTCCGCACGGCGCCAGCCTGTTTCCCGAGTGGCCGATCTGGCGCCCCGACTGGGCCCTCGCCCTGCTCTCGGTCACCGGCGTCATCCTCTTCCTGCCCAAGCTGCTGAGTATCGCCCTCATCGTCCTTCGCTCGCGCGAGAGCCGACTCTTCGGCGGCGCGGCGCGGCTGAGCATCAGCGTACTGCTCGAGATCATCTTCTCGAGTCTATTGGCGCCGATCCGCATGGTGTTCCACAGCCGCTTCGTCGTGCAGAACCTGCTCGGCCGCACGGTGAGCTGGAAGTCGCAGGGGCGTGAGGACGCCGAAACGGGATGGCTCGAAGCGATCCGCCATCACGGCTTCGACACCATCTTCGCCAGCATCTGGGGCATCGGCCTCTACTGGCTCAACCCCGACTATTTCTGGTGGGTCACGCCAATCATCGGCGCCCTGATCCTGTCGGTCGGCACGTCCGTCCTGGCCAGCCGTGTCTCGCTCGGCGACCGCGCTCGACGTTGGGGCCTCTTCGTCATTCCCGAGGAGACCGCGCCGCCGGCGGAGTTGTGCGATCTGCGCGACAACCTGATGGTCGAGCAGGACGAGGAGCAGGCGCGGCCGGGGATCGAAGGCGACGGCTTCATTCGGGTCGCCGCCGATCCCCTCGTTAACGCGCTGCATCGCGCCCTGCTCGGCGCGCCGCGTCGCCTGGCGCCGGCAGTGCAGGCTGCGCGCACGGCGCTGCTCGAACAGGCGCTGACCAGCGGCCCGCAGGTGCTCGGCGCGCGCGAGCGCCGCATGCTGCTGGTCGATCCGGCGATCGTCGACCGCCTGCACGAACGCGTCTGGGCCCTACCCGACCGCGAACGCGCGGCCCGCTGGGGTCGCCCGGCCGGCGCCCCGTGAGCGGATCAGTCACGCCACCGTGCCGTCCCGCAAGCCGCCAGCGGCGCAGCGTCAACGCCGCCTCGCACGCCTGCGCGGTGACCGGCGCCTGCGTCACGGGATCGCCATCCTCGGCCTGGTCCTCGCCGCCTGCGCCGCCGCGCTCCTGGTCGGCGTCGGCAGCGCGGTGATCGGCCAGGCCGGACGCAGCGGACGTCGGGCCGCGGCGCCGCTCTTCGAGCGCGGCTGCGGTCCCGCCGAGCTGCGCTCCCTCGACAGCTGGACGCTCGCCCGCGTCGAGCGCACACCCGCCTCGACGCCGCGCAAGCGGCTGTGGGAGCGGGCCCGCGGGGCCGAGCGGCAAGCAGCCCTGCAGGCGCGCCTGGCCGGCTGGCCACAGCGCCTCGCCGTCGATGGCGGCGAGCTGCCGCGCGACGAACGTGCCTTCGCCGACCGCGTCGCGCGCGACACCTGGCGCGGCCTCGAGGCGCTCAGCGATCGCAGCAGCGGCCTGCCGCTGGACACCATCACCTTCACGGCGGCCGGCGGCGGCCCGCCGACGGCGTCGGGCATCGGCGATTACACCAACGTGACCAATATCGGCCTGCAGCTGGTGAACATCGTCGCCGCCATGGAGCTCGGGCTGCTCGACGAGGCGCAGGCGCGCACGCGAGCGACGCGTATCCTCGACACGCTGGCCCACCTCGAACACGACGGCGGATTCTTCTTCAACTATTACGACACCACCTCCCTCGAACGCACCAGTCACTTCGTGTCGTTCGTCGATTCTGCCTGGCTGGTCACCGGCCTGATGGTCACGCGCATGACGTTTCCGGAACTCTACGAGCGCTGCACGCTGCTCATCGAGGACGGCGACTTCGGCCTCTTCTATGACGCCGGGGCACAGCTGCTGTCGCACGGCTACTACGTCGAGCCGCGCGCGCCCTCCCGCTACCACTACGGCGTGCTGTTCACCGAAGCGCGCCTCGGCGCCCTCATCGCGATCGGCAAGGGCGACGTGCCCGAGGCGGTGTGGTTCGCCATGCGCCGCACCTTCCCACCGACCTGCAGCTGGCAGTCGCAAGCGCCCCGCGACGTGCGCACGACCCGCATTCGCGGCCACGAGGTCACCGCCGGGCACTACCGCTGGGGCGGCCTGCGGTATGTCCCGTCTTGGGGCGGCAGCATGTTCGAGGCCCTGATGCCGACGCTCGTGCTCGATGAAGCCGCTGCGGCGCCGCGCAGCCTCGGCGCCAACGGACTCGCCCATGCCGTCGCGCAGCGCCGCTTCGCCCGCCGCGTCCTCGGTCTGCCGGTGTGGGGCCTCTCGCCAAGCGCCCGCCCAGGCACCGACAGCTACGGCGAGTACGGCGCCACGCCGCTCGGCTCGCTCGGCTATCCGCCCGGTCCGATCACCCCGCACGCGGCGGCGCTGGCGCTGGCCGTCCTGCCGCATGCCGCGCTGGCCAACCTGCGCGCCCTGGCCACCCGCTACCCGGTGTACGGCGACTTCGGCTTTTACGACGCCGTCGATCCGCGTACCGGCCAGGTGGCGTACAAGTATCTCGCCCTCGATCAGTCGATGATCTTCTTGTCGCTGGTCAATTACCTCAGCGACGGTGCCGTGCAGCGCCGCTTTGCCTCCGATCCGATCATGCAGCGCGCCTTGCCGGTCATCGCCGACGAGGACTTCTTCTCCTGACCCGCGACAGCGCTCTGATATGGCTCGCGTCGCCTTTCAGCACGTCACCAAACGCTACCCGAACGGGCACGTCGGGGTGCAGGCCATTGACCTCGACGCCGCCGATGGCGAACTGCTGGTCCTGGTCGGTCCGTCCGGCTGTGGCAAGAGCACGCTGCTGCGCCTGCTGGCGGGCCTCGAGACGGTCACCGAGGGCGAGATCCGCCTCGACGACCGCGTCGTCAACGACCTGTCGCCGCAACAGCGCAACGTGGCGATGGTCTTCCAGGACTACGCGCTCTACCCGTTCATGACCGTCGCCCGAAACCTCGCCTTTCCGCTCGAGATGCGGCGCATGAGCGCAGCCGCGGTGCGCCGCCGCGTCGCCGCCGTCGCCGCGATGCTCGATCTCGACGCGGTCCTCGGGCGCTATCCGCGCGAACTGTCGGGCGGCCAGCGGCAACGCGTCGCCATGGGGCGCGCCCTGGTGCGCGAACCGAGCGTCTCGCTGCTCGACGAACCGCTGTCCAACCTCGACGCCAAGCTGCGCATCGAGGTGCGCGCCGAGATCGCGGCGCTGCAGCGGCAGATCGGGACGACGATGCTCTACGTCACCCACGACCAGAGCGAAGCGATGACGCTCGGACACCGCATCGCCGTGCTCGCCGATGGACGCTTGCAACAGGTGGCGACGCCCACCGACCTGTACGAGCGGCCGGCGAACCTGTTCGTCGCCGGCTTCATTGGCACGCCGCCGATGAACCTGCTGCCGGCGCGGGCTGACCGTGACGAACACGGGATGCGCCTGCACCTCGGCGGACAGACCCTCGCCCTACCCGGGCGTACCGTCGATCCCGGCCGCGTCGCCCACGCCGGCATCCGACCGGAGGGATTCGGGCTGGCCGGTCCGGGCGCGGTGCTACGCGGGCGCGTCGCGCACGTCGAGTACCTCGGCCACGAGACCCTTATCCACCTGGTAATGGACGCGCACCCGGTCGTCGTGCGCCTGCCTGGCGGTCGCCCCGTGCAGGCCGACGAGTCCCTGTCCCTGGTGGTCGCGGAGGAGGCGGTGCATCTGTTCGACGCTGGCGGTCTCGCGCTCTGAGCCGCGTCTGCCCCTGGCCTCCGTGCAGGGCGCCGCCCCGCCGGCGCCTGCTGCAAGGGGTCGCGGAGGCCAGGTGCAACAGGCGTTCACGCGGGGCGCCTTCCAGTCGCCGGGTTCTCGGCGCTCGGCAGCTTACGCCAAGCGCACGCGCACCTGGTGCATGGCCCCGTCGCGCGGCAGGGGCACGCGTCCGGCGCCGTCGCGGATCGTGCCGCTGACGCCGTCGAGCGCGATCGCCGCGACGCGGGCCGCCGAGCGGCTCGGGTTCTCGACCGTCACCACACAGCGGACCGCGCCGCCGTCGAGATGCAGCCGCACGGTGAACCCCGGCCACGCATCCGGGACGCGCGGATCGACCACCAGCGTCGCTCCGTCCTCGACGCGGACCCCCAGCACCCGCTCGAGGCCGATGCGGTACATCCACCCGGCCGAGCCGGTGTACCAGGACCAGCCGCCACGGCCGACGTGCGGGGCGACTCCATAGACATCGGCCACCACCACATACGGCTCGACCTGATACACCGCGACGCGCTGCGGCGTGGCGGTGTGGCTGACCGGACTCAACATCTCGAGATACGCCGCGGCGCGGTCGCGCCGGCCGAGCATGGCCTCGGCCTCGACCACCCACATGGCGCCGTGCGTGTACTGGCCCCCGTTCTCGCGAATGCCGGGCACATAGCCCTTGATGTAGCCCGGATCGTGCGTCGTCTGGTCGAAGGGCGGCGTCAGCAGGCGGATCAATCCCGCCTCGGCGACGACCAGTTGTGCCTCGGCCGCATCCATCGCCTGATGCGCGCGCGGCGGCGGCGCCGCACCCGAGATCACCGCCCACGATTGCGCCAGCGCGTCGATGCGGCATTCGTCGTTCTGCGCCGAGCCGAGCGGCGTGCCGTCGTCGAAGTAGGCACGCCGATACCAGGCGCCGTCCCAGCCGCCGTCGTTCAACGCCACCTCGAGCCCGGCCCGATACGCCGCGTAGCGCTCGGCGCGCTGGATCTCGCCGCGCCCCTGGCAGAGGGGAATGAAGGAGCGCAGCAGGTCGAAGAGAAAGAAGCCGACCCAGACACTCTCGCCGCGCCCTTCCCGTCCGACGCGGTTCATGCCGTCGTTCCAGTCGCCGGTGCCCATCAGCGGCAGGCCGTGCGCGCCGCGCGTCAGCGAGCGGTCGAGAGCGCGGCAGCAGTGTTCGAAGAGCGAGGCCCGTTCGTCGGCTCGCTCCGGCAGGAGGTAGGCCTCATCCTCGCCGGGATTTAGCGCGCGCGTGCGCAGAAAGCCCACCGGTTCGTCGAGGACGGCGCGGTCACCGCTGACGCCCACGTAGTACGCCGTCAGGAACGGGAGCCACAGGAGATCGTCGGAGAAGCGCGTGCGGATGCCGCGCCCCAGCGGTGGGTGCCACCAGTGCAGGACATCCCCCTCCACGAACTGATGCGCCGCGTGCAGGAGCAACTGGGCGCGCGCCAGCGCCGGGCGAGCATAGACCAGCGCCACCGCATCCTGCAGCTGATCGCGGAACCCATAGGCACCGCCCGATTGATACAGCGCTGAGCGCGCCCACATCCGGCAGCCGAGCACCTGGTAGAGGAGCCACCCGTTCACCATCAGGTCGATCGCCGGAACCGGCGTCTCGACCTGCACCGCGCCGGTGAGCTCGCGCCAGTACTCGCTCACGCTGGCGAGGGCCGCCTCGACGGTGCGTCCGTCGCCGTAGTACCGCGCCAACGCCGTCACCGCCGGCCGCGCCGTCGTCTCGCCGAGGAGCACGACGCACTCGGCCGTCGCTCCCGGGGCGATGGTGAACGTCGCCTGCCACGCCAGGCAGGGATCGAGGCCGGTGCCGCTGCCGCCCGCGAGGACCGCGCCGGGGTCGAGCGCCGCCGGCGCCGCCAGGCAGCGGCCGCGCCCGATGAACGTGGCGCGATCGGTGCTCCACGCGACCCGCGCGCCGGGCGGGGCGGTCAGGGCCGCGAACATCACGCCGTCGCTGAACTCGTCGGCGACGCGGTTGTGCGCCAATAGGGCACCGCAGTCCGCGTCGCGCTCAGTGACCACGAAGCGAGCGCTGTCGCGCGCGTTGACACCGAGAACAACGCGCGCATAGGACAGCACCGAGAGGCGCAGCGGTGCCCGCGTGGTGTTGGTGAGCCGCAGGCGGGTGAGCTTGAGCGGGTGCTGGCGCGGCACGAACTGCACGACGTCCTGACGCAGGCCCTGCACCTCGACCGTCCAGCGGCTGTAGCCCTGGCCGTGGCGCACCTCGTAGGTGGCGCCCGGCGCCGGCACCGGGCCGGGTTGCGGCGACCACATGGCGCCGTTCGATTCCAGTCGGATGTACAACGCCTCGCCATGCGCATCGGCGAGTGGATCGTTCGACCACGGCGTCAGCCGGTGCTCGCGGCTGTTGCGACTCCACGTGTAGCCGCCGCCGCTCTCGGTGGCGAGGAATCCGACGGTGGGATTGGCGACGACGTTGCTCCACGCCTGCGGCGGTCGCGCCCCGCCGCCGACCTGCATGACATACTCGCGCCCGTCCGCAGTGAATCCGCCGACGCCGTTGTCGAAGCGCAGCCCCGGCCGCGGAACGGGAGCCGCGGCCGCAGCCGCCGCCGGCGCGCGGCGCCGTGCCGCCGTCGCCCTGGTGCCCCAGCTCAGCTGCGGCCAGGCGCCGTCGATCAGCAGCGCCGCGTACGCGACGGCGACATCCAACGCACCGCCGGCCATCTGCTCGGGCGTGCGCACGACGACGCCCGGACGACCCGCCGTCAGCGCCGTCGCCGCCCGTAGCGCCGCCGCGTCGCGGCACACCACGAGCAGATCGAGCGCCAGCCCCAGGTCGCTCCAGTAGGCGTGCGCGGCGAGCACCTGGCGCTGCAGGGCCGCGCTACCCGAGAGCAGCGCCACCAGCGGCCGCCCGCCGAGCGCATGCGCCCAGATCTGCGGCAGACCGCCGCGCGCGCGCCGCTTCGCCGCATCGCCCGCCGCCAGGCGCGGGTCGAGATAGAGCAGCGCCGCGGCGAGATCCTGCCAACGCCCGGCGCTGGTCGCGTCGATGCCCAGTCGCGCCTGCCGTGCGCGCTCGGCGCCACGCGCCGCCGCGGCGGCGCCGTCGCGCAGGCGCGGATCGGCACAGCGCCCGAGGAGGGTCAGCAGCGCGGCGCGGTCGGCGGCCGCCGCCAGCACCAGGTCGCGCTGCACCGTGGCGCCCGGCGCCAGGGTCAGCGCCTCGCGCAGCGCCATGACGGGGTCGAGGACACTGCCGACGCCGCCGCCCAGGTCGGCGTCGCGCTCGACGCCCAGGGGCGTCGCGCCACCCCGATTACGGCCCTCGAACACCGCCCGGTCCGTTTCCCAACTCACGCGCTCGGCGTCGGGAGCCGCCATCGCCATTAGCGGCGGCCGCTCGCCGGTGCTGCGCGGCCGGCGCCGCGCCAGCAGCGCCTGCTGTGGCGGCAGCCACTCCGTCTCGACGAAGAGCTTGGAGAAGGCGGGGTGGGCGGCATGCGCGGCGGCGCCGTTCAGCACCACCGACAGGGCAGCGGTCAGCGCCAGGCGGCGCGGTCGGGGGCTGTCGTTGCGCAGCACCAGGCGGCGCAGTTCGGCGTCACCGTCGGGCAGTACGCACAGCGTCCACGCCGCCTCGATGCCGTGCTGGCGGCGGCGCAGCACGACGACGCCGTCGTCGGCGTGCACCGAGTAGCTGTCGGCGCTCGCGACCCCGCACGGCGGTGCCCCCAGCGACCACACCATGCCGTCATCGAGATCGCGAAGGTACAATGCCAGCCCATCGGCGTCGGCGATGCGGTCGCCCTCCCAGCCATTCAACTGTGTCTCGCCCCAGGACGAACAGCCACTGCCGGCGCCGGTGACGAGGACGCGGTAGCTCCCGTTCGACAAGAGGCGTCCGCGTGGCGCGGCATCGTACAGGTGGGTCAGGTCGGTCGGCGGCATGGGCGGTCCTCCGGTGGCGATAGGATCGGCAGTCGAATCAATACTCGAACAGGACGTCGGCCGGCAGCGCACGCACGATCGCCGGTGCCGCGGTGACCTGGCCGTTGAGGGTGATGCGGCGCGGCGGGCGCGGCAGGGGGGGCTCGAGCACCAGGCCGCCCGGAGGGACGTCGAGCACACCGCGCAGGCGCAGGCGCGTCGCGTCGGGGCGCTCGGCGAACAGGTCGTAGCTCAGCACGCCGTAGTGGGTCGGCAACCGCGCAACGCCGGTGCCGCCGTCGGCCTCGACCCAGGCGCGCGGCAGGCCGGCGGCGATCACCAACGTGGCGTCGGCCTCACGCTCGTACGCGAACATCGTCCGCACCGCCTCGATGAACCCTGAGCCGACCCAGGTGTGCGGCATGTCGCCGATGAACTTCGCCGCCGCCGCGTCGCGCCAGACGATCTCCGCCCACTGGTTCCACGCCGCCGGGCGGCGCCCGGCGAGCAGCCACTGCAGCGTCGCCAACGCCTCGTCGCGATAGCCGAGGCGGATCAGGGCGCCGACATTGCGGAACTCGTACGGCGTGTATCCGTCCCAGGCGCGGCTGCCATCGCGCCGTGCCGCCACCTCCGCGGCGTAGCGCAGGAACGTCCGCCGCAGCGCCGCCTGCGGCAGCGCCGCGTCCTCGGCAACGGGTTCGAAGGCGATCGCGGTGGAACTCGGATCGAAGTCGGCCAACTCTACCGAGGCCGGAATGTAGTCGAGCTGCTTGTCGGCCATGACGCGCGCGATCGAGGCGTGCAGGTCGCCGCGCAAGCCGTCGCGCAGCGCCGCGGCGCGGACCTGCTGGGGCTGGTCATCGACGACTCGGGCGAGCAGTACGGCGTCCTTCAGCCCGCGCACGGCGAAGAGGTCGTCCCAGTAGGAGTGCACCGGGCGCGCCGCGTAGCCCTCGTGGCTGATTGATTCCGGCAGCAAGCCGGCGAACGGCGTCCCCAGATAGGCCGCCGTGAGGCGCTGCGCGCGCAGCGCGGCGAGGTCGTCGAGGGCCCCGACCGCGTTCGGCCACAGACGGTGCACCAGACCGACATCGCGCGTGTAGCGGTAGTACTCGGCCAGGGCGTAGAGGAACTCGCCGTTACTGTCGTGCTCCGGCAGCGGGTCGGCGCCGTGGCGGTCGACGCAGCACGGCACCCGGCCGCCCGGCAACTGATAGCGCGCGTACCAGGGGAGGAACTCGCGCACCGGCTCGGGCAGGCCCATCTCCAGCAGCGCGGTCGAGGTGAGGGCGCCGTCGCGGATCCAGGCGCGCGTATAGGTGCGCGAACCGGGTTGGATCGCGGCGCCGTCGCGATTGATCAGAATGTACGCCAGGGTGCTCTTCACCGCCCGGGCGATATCCGCGCCGTCGGCGGGCATGCGCAGCTCCACCGTGCCGAGCCGCCGCCGCCAGGCGTCGGCAGTGGCGTCCTGCAGTGCCTGGACGTTGGCGCGGGTCGCCACGTCGGTGGATCCGGCCAGCGCCGGCGCGGCGGCGCCACTGCGGTCGGGAACGGACAGCAGCACCTCGTCCATCCCATGTGGCGGCAACTGGCGATCGTAGCGCCAGGCTCCCGAGGCGAAGCCGCGCGGATCGGTCACCTGCTCATGCTCCGGGAGGCGGCCGCGCGCCAGGACCTCGACGACGTCGCCAGCGTCGGAACTCACCGCTCCAAAACCGCTCGGCGGTGTCAGGCTCAGCACCGTCCATTCTTCGTTGACGCGGACGGCGACGGCTGCCTCCACCGCCGCGTCGGATTGCCTGGGAGACGGCGCGGTCGCAGCCGCGAGGCTTCGAATCGGCGTCACGCCACCCACCATGTTCAACGTCTGCCACGGCGGCAGCACCTGAAACGGACGCAGGGCGAGGAAGACCGCGACGTCACGCGCCTGCTCGCCGGTGTTCTCGATCCGATAGCGCGCCACCAGCGTGCCGGCGCCCGGTACACCGCCAACGAACGCCGTCACCGTCAGTCGTAGGCCGTCGGTGTCCCAGGTCACCGAGGGGATCGGCAGCCAGCCGTCCTGCAGCGACTGCGTCGTCCGCGCGTCGTTCCAGGTGATCAGGCGGCCGTCGCTCCAGAGGAACGGCTCGATGGAAAAGGCGCCGCGATCCACCTCGAGCATGCCCTCCTCGTTGAGCGCGGCCTCGGAGGGGTCGCCGTCGAGACCGAGCACCGTCCAGTAGGACTGCCGGGCGGAGAAATACTTCGGGTAGGATCCGGCGGCGGCCTGGCCGGCGGTGGCCGCGAAGAAGGCGTTGGCGGACCGACCGATCTCCGGCGCCAACAGCGTCATCTCGCGCAGGGCATACCCGCGCTCGTGCCGGCTGCGCTGCAAAGCCAGCCGCAGGAAGCGCGACTCTCCATCCGGCAGCTGGACGAAATCGCGGCCGCCGTCGGCCTGCGTGGCGCGGAACAGCGTCGTCCAGGTCGCGCCATCGTCGGACGCCTGCACTTCGTAGGTCGTCGCCACGTCGTCGCCGTCCCAGTCGAGCACGAGGCCGCCGTACTCCCGACCGGCGCCGAGATCGAGTTGCACCCACGCCGGACCCATGCCCGCGGCGCTGCGCCATGCCGTGTCGCCGCGCCCGTCGAGCACCAGCGCCGCGTCCGCGCCCGCGCTGGAGGCGGAGGCGAGCGGCAGCGCGGCGGCGGGCGCCGACGGCTCGCGTGGATCGAGGCGCAGATCGTCGATCCACACCGTGCCGCGGTCGCCCTCGAGCGCCGTGATGGCGAACTCGATGGCACCGATGTCCTTGGGCTCGCCGCCTCCCGCCGGGCCCCAGGCGAACTCGAGGCGCGGCTTGGGAACCCGCACCTCGGTCCACGCGCGCGGCAGCGCCGTATCGCGCAGTCGGTACCACCAGACGTTGGCATCGGCGGCATCGATGAGCTTCAGCTCGAAGTCGAGCGGCGGGGCGTCGGCGCGCAGGCGATAGCCCAGCGCGTAGTTCGGCGGCAGGCTGAGCGGCAGGTTGCGCCTGACCAGAATATGGCCGCCCGGAGAGGCGCTGTCGAAATCGATGCGCAGGGCGCCGTCCTCGTCAGCGATGCTGGCCGTCGCCCCGCCGGTGGTCACCACCCGCCAGTCCCGCTGCCGGCTGAAGTCGTCGACCACCACCGGCGGCGCCAGGGCCGCCAGCAGAGCCAAGCCACACCACACCGCGCTCCCCACGCCCCCGGCCATCTCACACCCTGCCGCCGCAGGGCAATGGTAGGCGCGACGGTCGCCGCGGCGGCGTGCTAGTGACCTGTACCGTCTGAATCCGGAGTCGGCACCCGACTACCGATCTCGCCGATTCAGGCCACGAGTGGCCTGCAACTGATGCGATCGACCGCGACTGCAGCGGTTGCGGTACCAATGCAGCTCGGACATGCCCTGAGGAGAGACCCCATGCCGGCCCGCCTTTCCCTCGCCAATCTGCCGACACCCTTGGTGGCGCTCGACCGCCTCGCGGCGACGCTCGATCTGCCCGCCGGCGCGCTGCTCGCCAAGCTGGACGACGCCACCGGTCTCGCCGGCGGCGGCAACAAAGTGCGCAAGCTCGAGTATTTGTGCGCGGCGGCGCGTGCGGCGGGCTGCGACGTCCTGGTCACCGGCGGTGGCGCGCAGAGCAATCATGCGCGCCTCACCGCCGCCGCGGCGCGCCGCCTCGGCTTCGACTGCGTGCTGGTGCTGGGAGGGCACCCGCCGGCGCGGCCGAGCGGGAACCTCATCCTCGACCATCTGCTCGGCGCCGAGTTGCGCTGGATCGACGCCTACGACTTCGCCGCCCTCGAAGCCGGCATCGTCGCGACCGGGGAAGCGCTGGCCGCGGCTGGACGCCGCCCGTTCGCGATCCCGATCGGCGGCTCGACGCCGACCGGCGCGCTTGGTTATACCGACTGCGCCGCCGAGATCTTCGCGGCGGCCGCCGATGTGGACCTGATCGTCTGCGCCTCCGGCTCGGGGGGCACGCAGGCGGGCCTGGCGGCCGGCTGCGGCGACCATGCGCGCGTACTCGGAGTCGACGTGGGGGCCCGGCCGCAACTGGCGGCTCACGTCGGCCGCCTGGCCATCGAGACCGCTGCGCTCCTCGGTCGAGCGGCGCCGATCGGAGCGGTGCAAATCGACGCGTCGCAGATCGGCACCGCCTACGCCGCCCACACCGACGCCTGCCGCGACGCCATCCGTCTCGCCGCCCACCGCGAGGGGCTGATCCTCGACCCCGTGTACACCGGCAAAGCGATGGCCGGGCTCATCGCCGCGCGCCGCGGCGGCCGCATCGGGCGCGAGTCGCGCATCGTCTTCGTGCATACCGGGGGGCTGCCGGCGCTGTTTACGCCGGAGAACGCGATGTGGCTGCTCGAATGAGCGGCTCCCGGGGTGTCGCGGCGCGCACCGGCTTCGCGACACCGTGGTCTTTCGCGTCGTCAGTTCGCCGCGACGATCGCGCGCGCGATCGCGGCTCCGACCAGGCCCGCGCCGCGGGCGTTGTAGTGACAGCAGGCGTCCGAGTAGATCGTCCCCTCCTCGGCCAGGAAGAGCTGTGTCAGGTCGACGAAGTCGACACCCTGCGCGGCGAGTTGCCGACCGCGTCCGACGAGCAGTGGATAGGCCGCCGCGACCCGGCCGGCCTCAGCGACGTCGGCGTCCCAGGCGATACGCCGCTCTTCGTCGGTGAGCACTTTCGATCCCTCGAAGTACTGGTTTGGCTGCAGGAAGTGGAAGTACTGGATGCCCTGCCCGCGGCACAGATTGCTCATTTCCAGCGAGGCGCGCGCCCACACCTCGACGAAGTCGACGAACATCCCTTCGTCGTCCGCGAACTCGACCGGCGGCCCGCTCACCTGCGGGCCGCGTGCCTGCGTCGCCAGGCGCGCGTCGAGGGCGGCGCTGGCGGCGCGCAGCGCCGCCACGTGGCGGCGATCGAGACCATCCCACAGCGCCAACAGCACGGCGCTCTGTTCGACCGGCCAAGCAGCGAAGCGGTCACGCAGGGTTGCGCGCGCCTCGCGCGTCAGCGCAACGCGGCCCAGCAACGCCGCCGACTCCGGATCCAGCCCCTGCCGGGCGTGCAGATGCCAGTTGTGGGGAAAGTACGGGTTGACGCCGTCTTGCACGTTGTCCGCGGCGCCATCGATCTCGTTGAATCCGTCGAGGTTGATGACGACGTCGAACTGCGCGCCGAGGGCCAGCAGCCCGGCCAGCACGAGGAGTTGCTGCGGCTGCTTGTAGCCGCCGAGCGCGGTGCTGAGAAGCTCGATGCGCCGGCCGGCGAAGGGCGGGTGCGCCTGCAGGGCCGCGACGAGGGCCGGCTTCCCGAGGGCGAAGATCTGGTCGGCGACCGAGCCACCGAAGATGGCGACGACGAGGCGGTCGGGACCGCGCGTCGTCAGCGGTGGATCGCGAAAGAATCCGAAGGCGTTGATCCCCGGCGCGCGCGGGTCGACGACGTAGCCGAAGTAGGGATGGAGCATGACGCGCTGGTCCTCGAGCGCCTGCGGGCGCGGCACCGCCTCGACCTCGCCCGCCTGATGGCGGAGCCGGTCGGCGACCGCCGCGCGGTCGAGCCGCAGGACGGCGCGCGTGGCGAGCTCCAGCAGGGCCAACGCGGCGACCATGGCGACGGCGATCAGCGCCAGGCGTTTGAGCAGCAGCACGGCCGGCGCTTAGCGCAGAATGGCCGGCGGGGCTACGCCGGACACGATGCGGCCCAGCGGCGGCCGCGCCTGGCGTGACAGTCAGGCCGCCGACGAGGCCGGCAGGACCGACGGCGCGGCAACGTCGCCGCCGGCCGGCGCCGCGACCGGCGGATCGAGCGGCAGGGTGACGGAGACGGTCGTCCCCGCACCGAGGCGACTGTCGAGGCGCATGGTGCCGCCATGCGCATCGATGACGCCGCGGACGATGAACAAGCCCAGCCCGGAGCCGTCGATGGCGCCACTGCGCGTGCCGCGGAAGTGGCGTTCACCGAGACGGGGTAGCTCCCCCGGAGCGACGCCGGGTCCGTCGTCGGCCACCGTCAGCACGACCGTGTCCTCGACGCGGCGCACCGTCAGCTTGACGCGCCCCCCCGACGGCGTGAACTTGATCGCGTTGCCGAGCAGATTGGCGATGACGCGCCCCATCTGGACGGTGTCGATCATCATCGCCGGGAGCGTCGGATCGACCTGCGCCTGCAGCGTCGTTCCCTTGATGGCGCTGGCGCTGCGCGCCACGACCAAGGCGCTGTCGATGACCTTGGCGAGACTGGCGCGGCGCGGCAGCACCACCAGGCGGCCGGCGTCGATGCGCTCGGCGTCAATGAGATTCTCCGAGAGGACGATCACCTGCCGCGTACTGGCGCGAATGCGCCGCGTCAGGTCGGCCTGCTGCTCGTTCAACTCGCCGCCACAGCCGTCGAGGAGCAGATCGGCCAGCGCCTCGATGACGCCGAGGGGATTCTTGAGGTCGTGACTGACGCCCGACAGCAACTCCAGGCGCAGGTCGCGCGCCTGACGCGCCTCGGCCGTTCGCTCGCGCGCCCGCGCGTGCTGGACCAGCTGGCCGAAGAACAGCGCGACGACGAAGAGGAACGGCACGCGCAACATGTACCCTTGCGTCAGCAGCGCGCCGAGGTCCTGGTACTGGGCCACGGTGGTCAGGTGCGCGACGCTGACCAGGAGGGCTGCCCCGACCACCAATCCGATGCGCTCCGACAGGGCACTGAGGAACAGCACCGCGAAGTAGAGCACGAAGAGCTCGTTCGAGCCCGGATTGGCGAGCAGTAACGCCACCGTCACGGCGCTGGTGTCGAGGGCCAGCAGCGTCCACTCGAGCACCGCCGGCGTACGCAGGCGCGGCAGCATCTCGGTCACCAGGACGTTCGACCCGAGATAGGCGGCGACAAACAGCGCCGCCAGCGGCGTCACCTCGGCGAGCGGGCGACTGAACAGCACCAGGTACGAAGTTGCGACGATCAGGACCCACCGCAGCAGGACGATACTGTGCACCTGCTGGAGAGCCGCCAGCGACATCGCCGACGGATTTCCTGCAGCATTCGTCTGCATTTGCGGTGGCTTGTTGGATGGTTCGCGACGCACGGACGATCAATTCTGCACAGCCCGTGCCGCCGGCCGTGGGCGTGTCCGGCGACATCGGCGGGCCGTCATGTGCGGGCGGCCGTCATCGCATCGCCGGCCGTCACCGAAACTGACGACATGCCTCGCTATCCGCACAGCGTCCGCCACAGCCCCTCCCGCAGCGTCGGACGCACGCCGCGGCGGCCCGCTGTGGAGAAACGCCGGCGCTTGGCGGGTGGGAGAGAATTCGGCTAAACCAGCCCGAGTATCGTCTTGTTTCGGAGCGAAGGGAGACACTTGTGATGAGCATCAACCGCATGCGGGGACTACTGGCTGCACTGCTCGGCGTCGGCGCGCTGACCGCCACGGCGCTCGCCGCGCAGGAGCCGGATGCCAAGGCGCTGGTGACCGAGACCCTGAACGCGATTCCGAAGAACGCGTTCACGTCGAAGTTGACCGTCTCGTCCAGTGAGTTCGCGCCGCGCGAGCTGCAGATGAGCCGCAAGTACGTCGACGGCGCGCACGGCAGCTATCTCGAGGTGACAGCGCCCGACGAACTCGAGGGCATCCGTTTTCTCTTCCTCGAGCGCTCCAATCAGCCCAACGAGCAATTCATCAAGGTGAAAGCCAGCCGCAACCCGGTGCGCGTACAGGAAGGCATCCGTACGCAGCCATTCCTCGGCTCGGCGTTTTATGTCTCCGACCTGGTCCTGCCGGAGGTCGAGGCCTACGATTATAAGTACCTCGGCAAGGACGTCGTCGGCGGGCGCAGCGTGACGCTGGTCGAGATGACCCCCAAGAAGCCGGCGGACGCGGTCTACGCCAAGACGGTGTTGGCGCTCGACCCGAAGGACAAGCTGATCATGCGGCGCGAGTTCTTCGACAAGAACGGCGACAAGGTGAAGGTCTGGACGGTCGACAAGGTCGAGCAGATCGACGGCATCTGGACGCTCAGCGGCCAGGAGATGCAGGACCTGAAGAGCAAGACCCAGTCGCGCCTGGACGTCAGCGAGATCAAGTACAACGCCGAGTTGCCGGATATGATGTTCACGCCGAAGTACCTCAGCCGCTGAACCGCCCCCGTCGCCGGGCTGCGGGCAGCAGCGCGGCGACAGGGTTGTGACAAATGGCACGGCGGGTCACCCGTCCACCGTGCTAGAAGGACCATGGGTCGCGTGCCCAGGGCACGCCGCAGCAAAGGGGGATGGCTCGATGTCGGGGACTTCACTACGTGCGTCGCGCTCGTGCGGACTCGTCGCCGCGCTACTCGTCAGCGCCGCACCCGCGCTGGCGCTCGATGCGGTTCTGGTGCCGTTCGCCTCCGGATTCACGCGGCCGGTCAAGATCGCGCACGCCGGCGACAGCCGGCTGTTCGTGGTCCAGAAGGGCGGGCCGATCTCCGTCGTGCAGAGCAACGGCACGGTGCTGGCGACGCCGTTCCTGGACCTCACCGGCCAGCTCAGCACGGGCAATGAGCAGGGCGTGCTGGGACTCGCCTTCCATCCCAACTACGCCAGCAACGGGTTCTTCTACGTGTCGTTCACCGACGGCAGCGGCGACTCGCAGATCGTCCGCTACACGGTCAGCGGCAACCCGGACGTCGCCAACGCCGGCAGCGCCGTCCCGATCCTCAGCGTCAGCCAGCCCTTCTCCAACCACAACGGCGGCGACATCCACTTCGGCCCCGACGGCTTTCTGTACATCGGTCTCGGCGACGGCGGCGCCGCCTGCGATCCGGGCGATGAGGCGCAGGATGGAACCTCGCTGCTCGGCAAGATGCTGCGGATCGACGTCGACGGCGGCGCGCCCTACGCCATTCCGCCCAGCAATCCCTACGTCGGCCCGGACGGCATAGCGGACGAGATCTGGGCACTCGGCCTGCGCAATCCGTGGCGCTTCAGCTTCGACCGCTCGACCGGTGATCTGTACATCGGCGACGTCGGTCAGAACCGCCTCGAGGAGATCGACTTCCAGGCCGCCGCCAGCAGCGGCGGACAGAACTACGGCTGGGACTGTCGCGAGGGATTCGACGCGGCGAGTCTCGCGCCGAGCAGTTGCGGAACGATCGCCACCTGCATGCCGTTGTCGATCTTCAACGAGCCCATTCTGGACTACTCGCACGCCGACGGCTGCTCGGTGACCGGCGGGTACGTGTACCGCGGCAGCGCCAGCCCGCCGCTTGCCGGCCTCTACCTCTACTCCGACTACTGCGTCGGGGAATTGCTGGCGCTGTCGTCCCCGAATGGCGGCATGACCTGGAACTCGCAGAGCCTCGGAACGCCGGTGGCGAATCTCTTCCCGACCAGCTTCGGCGAGGATGCCGCCGGCGAGATGTACGTCGCCAGCGACGGCGGCACCGTCTACCGACTCACTACCGCATCGGCACCGGCGGTCTGCCCCGTCGGCCCGGCGAGCGGCTGCACCGCGACCGGCAAGGCGACGCTGAAGGCGAAGCAGAGCGGCGATCCGACCAAGCGCAAGCTCACCTGGAAGTGGCTCAACGGCCCGTTGCTGACGCAAGGCGACTTCGGCGACCCGCTCGCCGGCACCTCCTACAGTCTGTGCCTGTATGCCGGCACGGTCAGCGCCGGCATCGACATCGGCATCCCGGGCATCGGCGGCTGGAAGGCCGTCGCGACCAGCGGATACAAGTACGCCGACAAGACGGCGGCCGGCGACGGCGCCTTCAAGGCGTCACTCAAGGGCGGCGCCGCCGGCAAGTCGAAGCTGCTGGTGAAGGCCAAGGGCGCCAACCTCGACCTCACCGCCCTGCCGCTCAACGTGGCCAGCCAGCTGACGGTGCAGCTCCTCCGCGGCGACGATCCCGGCTGCTGGGAGAGCGTCTTCCCGGCGGCGTCGATCAGCACCGACGACGGCGCCCAGTTGAAGGCCAAGGTGCCCTGACATCCGCGGGGGGCGCGACCAGCGTCGCGGCCCCCCGCTCAGGCACTCAGCGCCTTGATCGGCACCTGCAGCGCCAGAGCGATACGGTGCAGTTCATCGGGCTCGGGCACGACATTGCCATTCTCGATGGCCGACAGGCGTCCCCAGGCGATCGAGGCGCGGCGTGCCAGCACCAACTGCAGGATCCCGCGCTCGAAGCGACACTGCTTCATCGGTGTCAATCGCATTTAAACCGCCCTCCCGTGCCCGTCTGCATCGCACCGCGAGGGCAGCAATCATCATGCCCGCGCCCCAGAGTCGGCGTGCCAGCGGAATGTCGAGATGCCGTCAAATCCTCGTCAGATCAAGCTGTTACGTTTCTACTGCGCATCTGCCGCGTGAACCTGCACAGAGGTCGTGCGCGACTGGTCTCGAGCGACCAGGCGTGGTAGACGCGGAGCCGCGTCGTCGCTGACCGAAATCAATGCGCACCTGGATCGCGGTGAGCGGCGCCCTGATCGCCGCCGGGCTGGCCCTGTTCCTGTACAAGGTGCTGGTCCTCGGCTACCCGCTCAGCACCGCCAACGCGCCGGCCACCTGGCGGGTTGATTTCGTCGTCAGCGCCACCGGCAAGGGCAGCCGCGCGGTGATCGAGGTGCCGCTGCCGCGCCCGTCCGGCTACCAGCGCATCCTCAGCGAGGAGCTGCAGTCGGAGCAGATGCGCTTCAGCATCGACGAGCGCGACGGCGGCGACCGGCACGGCCGCTGGAGCGGCCGCCTCGACGGGTCGACCAGTCTGACCTATCAGGTGACGCTCGAGGCCACCGCCTACGGGCGCCCGGTGCCGGCCAGCGATGGCGGCGGCGTCTACCTGAAGTCCGTCGCCGAATACCTTACGGCCTCGCCGGCGATCCAGGCGACCGATCCGTCTGTCGTCGAGCTTGGGCGTGAGCTCCGACTCGACGCCAAGAACAAGAGCGCGTTGGCGCAGGCGATCTTCGAGTTTGCCTCGGCCGAGATCGGCGACGCGGGCAACCGCAAGGCGATGGACGCGGTGACCGTCGTGCGCGAGGGCAGCGGCAACGAACTCGGCCGCGCCCGCCTGTTCTGCGCCCTGGCGCGAGCCAACGGCCTCCCCTGCCGCGTGATGGCCGGGATCGCACTCACGGACGGACGCAGCGACGAGTTCCTGTATTGGAATGAGGCGTACCTCGGCGCTGGCTGGGTCCCCTATGACGTCGTCCGCCGCTACGCCGGCATGCTGCCGCCCGACCGTCTTTCCCTCGGCCCGAGCAACGGCGCCGAGTTGGTGACCGCCACCAACGTCAGCGCGTTCTCGTACCGCTTCGACGTGCAGTCCGAGCTTGAGACCTACGCCGAGCTGGTCAGCCGGCGGCGCGCCAACTCGCAGCACTGGCTCGACCGCGTCTCCCTGCTCTTCCTGCCGGTGCAGCAGCAACAGGCCCTGCGGGTGTTGCTGCTGGTGCCGCTCGGCGCGCTGGCGATGTGCGTGCTGCGCAACATCGCCGGACTGCGCACCTTCGGCATGTTCATGCCGGTGCTCATCGCCCTCGCCTTCACCAGCACCGGCCTCGCGTGGGGCACCGTCTTCCTCGCCGTCATCGTCGTCGCCGCCCTCGTCACCCGCCTGTCCATCCAGGGCCTGTACCTGTTGCTGGCGGCCCGCATCGCCTTCATCCTGACGCTGGTGATCGTTCTGATGGTGGTGCTGTTCTTGGTCGGCGACAAACTCGGCATGCCAACCGCGGGCGTCAGCGCCTTCCCCTTCGTCATCATGACTATGATCGTCGAGCGCATCAGCGTCGGCCTGGAGGAGGAGGGCCTCGGCAACACGCTGCGCCGCATCGGCGCCACGCTGGCGTCGATCTACCTCACCTACGCGGTCATTCGCGCCCAGGGTCTGCAGACGTTGTTTCTCGTCTACCCGGAACTACTGCTCGTCATCCTCGGCCTGCTCGTCGGCGTCGGCCGCTACACCGGCTACCGGCTCAGCGAGTTGATTCGCTTCCGCGAACTCGCCGACGCGCCGCGCCCGGCGGCGGGCTCGTGACCGTATGCGCCGCCTGATCGCGCGCGCGCGCGCGCTCCGCCAGCGCGGGGTGCTGGGCATCAACCAGCGCAACGGCTGGTTCGTTCTGCCGCTCAACCCGCGCCGTCACTATCCGCGCGTCGACGACAAGCTGCGCACAAAGATGCTCGCGCAGGCAGCTGGCATCCCAACGCCGGCCCTGCTCGGCGTAATCTCCTACCACCACGAGTTGCGCGACCTGCCGGCGCTCCTCGCCGCGCGCGAATCCTTCGTGCTCAAGCCGGCGCGCGGGTCGCAGGGCAACGGCATCGTCGTCGTCACCGGCGTCGATGCGCAGGGCTACCGCAAAAGTAGCGGCGCCCGACTGGGTGCCGTCGCTCTGCGCCAGCACGTCTCAAACATGATCTCCGGCGTCTTCTCGTTGCGCGGCGACGTCGATTCCTGCCTGATCGAAGCCCGTGTCATCCTGCATCCGGCCTTCCATGAGATTGCCCGCTACGGCATTCCCGACATCCGCGTCGTCGTGTACAAGGGGCTGCCGGTGATGGCCATGGCGCGCCTCCCGACGGCCGCCTCCGACGGCCGCGCCAACCTACATCAAGGCGCCATTGGCGCCGGCATCGCCATCCGTAGCGGTCGCCTGACTCACGCCGCGGTGCATAATCAGGCGGTCACCCACCACGTCGACACGCAGGCGCCGATCGTCGGCTTCACCGTGCCGCAATGGGACGACGTCCTGGCGCTCGCGGTGCGCGCCGCCGAGATGAGCGGACTCGGCTATCTCGGTGTCGATGTCGTCGTCGACGCGACGCACGGCCCACAGCTCCTCGAGCTCAACGCCCGCCCCGGCCTGGCGATCCAGATCGCCAACAACGCCGGCCTGCTGCCGCGCCTGCGCCGCGCCGACCGCGTGCCGCCGGCGGCTCTCGCCACATGGTCCGATCGACTGCAGGCCGCGCGCGAGCTGTTCTGACTCTCGCCAGCGTCCTGACGGCCGGCGGCGCGGGCGCCGCCGAATCCGGGCGCTGGGAGGTGACGATGGCCCTGCGCCTAGCACCCGCCACCGTGGGCAGTGCCCTGGCGGTGCGGCTCGCCCTGCCGCCGACCGACGCCGCGCAGGAGCTCGGCGCCGTCACCGTCACCGCTCGCGGGCTGGCATCCGAGATCGTGCGTGACGGCCCCGAACCGCACGTCATCCTGCGCGGCAAGTTGCGCGGCCCGCGCCGCGTCGCCGTCCGCTACGAAGTGACGCGCCGACGTCCCGCGGAAGTCCGTCCGGTGATCGTGCCGGTGCAGGCGCCGGGCCCCGAGCTGCTCCCCTATCTGACGCCCAGTCCGCTCTTGCAGTCGCGGTCGCTCCTCGTGCGCGACTTTCTCGAGACCTACGCCAGCCCCCGCCTCGACGCGCCGGGGGGCGCGGACATCGTGCGCACCATCCAGGAGGTGACCCGCGAGCACCTGCCGCACGCGGCCGACGGCAAGACCCTGACCCTCGACGTCATCCGCAGCGGCCGGGGCAAGCGCATCGGCATCGAGCGCGTCTTCACCACGTCGCTGCGCTGCGCCGGCGTGCCGGCGCGCTTTGTCGAGGGCCTGAACCTGAAGAGTTCGACGCGCCGCAAGCGGGTGTTTTGGACCGAGGCCTGGGCGAACGGGATCTGGTGGCCGATCAGCGCCTCGGCGGGGTGGAGCGGCCGGCTGCCGCGCGCCTACGTGGCGCTCGCGCGCGATGGGCGGCGGGTGGTGACGCTGGAGGGGAACGGCACCGTGACCTACGCCGTAGAGGCGCGGCCGGCGCAAGCAGGTGCGTCATGAGTGCCCGCCTGCCCAGGGTACTGTCCGCTGTCGTGGGCCGATGGGGTGGCTGCGCCGCGCCGTGCGCTCTCCTAGTGCTACTCGCCGTCACTCCCGCCCACGCCGGCGTGCACGTCGTCGCCGCCGCCGATCCGGCCCTGGCCAGCATGGTCCTCCTCGGCGTCGGGCCGCGCGAGCCGGTGCTGCTCTTCGAGGCGCAGGACGCGGCAGTCGTCGAACGCTTCCGCGCGGAGTCTCCGGGTCCCGTCACCTGCCTCTGGCGCGCCGCCGCGCCCGCCAATCTGCGACCGTTGCTGGAGGCCGCCGCCGGCGCCACCTGTACGCCGGCGGACGACCTCGCGGCGCTGGCGCGCCGCTTCTGGCCGGCACCGCCGGCGGTGGTTTTGGTCGCCGCCGATGACTATCCGGGCCTGTTGCGCGGCGCCGCGCTGGCCGGCGCCCTCGATGCAGCGCTGCTCCCCATTGCGGCGGCGATGCCACCTCCCGCCGACGCCCTGGCCGGGTGGAATGTGCCAACGTGGTACGCGATCGGCACCGTCGTCGCCCCCCCGCTCCCCGCCGCCGCGGCACTCACCCGCCTCCCCGATGCCGAGAGCATCGCCAGCGTCGCCGTGCGGGCCCTCGGTGGAACGGCGGGCACGGTCGTCGTCGCCAATCCCAGCGATCGCCGCGGCCGCTTCTCGCCCAGTGGCCTGTCCCTGTTGGCGCCGCTGATCGCCGTGCAGCACCGGGCGCCGCTGGTCCTGGTCAGCGCCGCCGCGGCGACGACGGTCGAGAGTGAGGTCCGGCGCGCCATCGCCGCCGGCGGGCTGGCGCCAACCCACATCTACCTGATCGGCGATGAGCTGGCGCTGCGCAGCCATCGCGTCCCCGATCCGGTCCTCGCCGCCGGCGGCCCGGAAGCGCTCGGAGGCGCACGCGACGTCCGCGTCGAGCTCTTCTCGCAGATCCAGACGCTGCGGCCGCAGGACTACGCCGTCGGCCGCTTCGTCGCCGAGGACGCGGCGCGCGCCAGCGCCAGTCTCGCCCGCCAGCGGCGCGACGCCGCCCCCGCCAGCGGGCCCCTGGTGATGTTGTCCAATGCCGACGCCGTCTTCGCCCTGGGTGAGACCATCTCACGCACCACCGTCAGCGAACTGCGCAACGCCGGCGTGCCGGTGCGCGCCGCGTTCGGCGCCGCGGTGACGCCGGCCGCCATCCGCAGCGCACTCGAAGAGGCGAGCCTGTTGGTGTGGGAGGGGCATGCCCGCGATCTGACCCTCGAGGAACGCGGCGGCATCACCGTCGCGCGTACACCGCCCGTGGTGGTCCTGCAGGGCTGCTACACCCTCGACCGCTCCGATCCCTTCATTCTCTTCGAACACGGCACCAACGCCATCATCGCCACCTCGGCGGCGATCTACAGCGCCTCGGGCTCCGCCTTCGCGCGCGCCTTCTTCGACGCGCTGCTGCACGAGGATGCCGATCTCGGCACCGCCGTCCGCAACGCGCGCAACTTCCTCCTCGCCGTCACCGAGCTCAAGAAGCAGCGCGGCCATCGCGACTGGACCAAGACCTACCGCGCCGCGCTCGCCTTCGCGCTGTGGGGCGACCCGACGGCGCGCCCACCGCTGGCACGCGACACGCCCACACTGGCGCCGGCACGCTGGCGCGCCGACGCCGCCCGCCTCGAACTGACCGTCCCGGCGCGGCGCCTGAAAACCGCCCGCGTCGGCCGCTACAGCGCGCAGCCGGTGCCGCGCGCCTTGCTCAGCGGCCTGATTCTGCGCCAGGGCGACGCCCCGGCGCGCGTCGTGAAGGAACTCTTCTACGCCACCCTGCGGCCTCCCGACGGGATGACGGCGGCCTGCGCGGCGCCGGGCTGGGAGGTGGTCTCACTGTGGGCGCCGGAGACGCACACGCTGTCGGTCCTGGCGCGCCCACCCGGAGATGCCCCGACCGACCTGGCGAGGGCCGGAACGTTCGTGTTCCCCCTGGTCGCCGACCCGACCGCCTGCCCGTAGGCGCTACACGGCCGCGCCGATGCGCGCGCCCTCGTCGAGCGCCTGCTGGAGCTTCTCGGCGTCGTCGGGACTGAGGCTGAAGTACTTGGCGTCCGGATGGTGGAAGACCAACGCCGTCACCGACCCCTCCGGCTCCATCATGAACCCCTCGGTGAGCTGCACGCCAATGTTCCGCTCGATCTCGAGCAGGCGGAAGATCTGCGCCTGATCCTCCAGGCGCGGGCAGGCCGGGTACCCGAACGACATGCGCACGCCCCGGTAGCGGTTCTTGAACAGATCCGTCGGCGTCGTCCCGGCCGGATCGGGTATCCCCCACATCTCGCGCAGCTTCTGGTGCAGCAGCTCGGCGAAGGCCTCCGCCCCCTCCAGCGCCAGGATCTGCAGAATATGCGAGCGGAGGTAGTCGCCGCGATCCTTCCACTCGTCGGCCAGCGCCCGCACGCCCGGGCCGACCGTGGTGGCAAACAGGGCGACGTAGTCCGCCGCCGCGCCGGCCCGCGGCAGAGTATAGTCGGCCAGGCACAGGCCCTCGTTCACCGTCTGACGGCCGAAGTGGAACGACTCCAGCACCTGCCCTCCATCCGGGGACAGGAGGTGCAGCGTCTCGTCCTCCGCGCCGGAGCGGAAGAACTTGTACACCGCGCGCGCCGTGATGTCGGAGCGCGCCAGCATGACGTCCTCAACCGCCAGCACCTGGTCGCGCAGCTCGCGCGCCCGCGCATCGCCCGCCGCCAGTGCGTCGACAAAGCGGCCCTTGAAGCCGAGATGCCGCGTGTAGAGCATCACCGGGTTGATGTAGGGGAAGATCGCGTCGAGTCCGTAGTTGTCGACGACGTGGAGCTTCAGATCCGGAGGCGTCGGCACCGCGTGGTCGCGGCGCACCGCCGCCTTGGCGACGGGCGCCACACCGACGCTGGCGGCGGCCTTGCGCTCCGCGTCGAGGCGCAGGGCGGCGCCCTCCGTGCCGAGGCGTTCGCGCAGCGTCGCGCGCCGTTCGGGGTCCACGAGTTGGTTGGCCAAGTCGAGCCCGGACATCGCGTCGCTGGCATATGCGACGAGGCCCTCGTACTCCGGGGCAATCTTCAGGCGCGTGAAGCGGTTCGAGAGCGCCGCGCCGCCGACCAGGATCGGGCAGGCGATGCCGGCGTTGCGCAGGTCCTGCGCGGTGACGACCATCATATGGGCCGATTTCACCAAGAGTCCCGACAGCCCGATCAGGTCGGGTTGGTGCTCCTTGTACGCCTTGACCAGATCCTCGGGTGGGACCTTGATACCGAGGTTGATGATCTCGAAGCCATTGTTGCTGAGGATGATGTCGACCAGGTTCTTGCCGATGTCATGCACGTCGCCCTTGACCGTGGCGAGCACGAGGCGCCCCTTCATCGACGCGTCGCCCTTCTCCATGTGCGGCTCGAGGTAACTGACCGCGGCCTTCATCGCCTCGGCCGACTGCAGGACTTCGGCGACGATCATCTCGTTGTTGCCGAACAGGCGGCCGACCTCGTCCATGCCCGCCATCAGCGGTCCATTGACGATCGCCAGGGGTCTGCTGGTCCGCAACGCCTCGTCGAGATCGGCGTAGAGACCTTCCTTGGTGCCCTCGAGAATATAGCGGCCGAGACGCTCGTCGAGCGTCAGGTCGCTGCGCTCGATCACCGCCGCCTTCGGCGAGCGGGCGCGAAAATGCGCCGTGAAGGCGGCGATCGGGTCCTCGCCACGCCACCACAGCAGGTCTTCCGACAGGCGCCGCTCCTCTTCGGGAATCGAGGCGTAGCGCTCGAGCTTCTCGGAGTTGACGATCGCCAGGTCGAGGCCGGCCTGCACGCAGTGGTAGAGGAACACCGAGTTCAGCACTTCGCGGCCGGCGGCGGGCAGTCCGAAGGAGACGTTGGAGACGCCGAGGACGGTCTTTGCGGCCGGCAGCGCCTGCTTGATGAGGCGGATCCCCTCGATCGTCTCGACACCGGCACCGATGTAGTTCTTGTCGCCGGTGCCGACCGGGAAGACCAGGGCGTCGAAGTAGATGTCCTCCGCCGCGATGCCGTACTTCTCCGTCAACAGCGTCAGCGAGCGCTGCGCGATGGCCAGCTTGCGCTCGCGCGTGATCGCCTGCGCCTGCTGCTTGTCCTCGTCGATGCAGCCGACCACCAAGGCGGCGCCATAACGTCGCGCGAGCGGCACGACGCGCTCGAAGCGCTCCTCGCCGTCCTCGAGGTTGATCGAGTTGACGATCGACTTGCCCTGCGTGTGCTCCAACGCCGCTTCCAGCGCCGCCGCGTCGGTGGTGTCGATCATGATCGGCACCTTCACCTTCTTCCCCAACATGGTGAGGAAGCGGGTGAGATCCTCGATCTCGTTGCGGTCGGGGTCCTGCAGGCAGACGTCGAGAATGTGGGCGCCGCGCCGCACCTGCAGGCGGCCGATCTCCGACGCCTCCTCGATCTTGCCCTCGGCGATGAGCTGCTTGAATTTCTTGCTGCCGAGTACGTTGGTGCGCTCGCCGACGATGACCGGGCGCGTGTCGTCATCGACCAGCAGGGTCTCGAGGCCGCAGACGACGCTGTGGCGCGGCGCCTGCGGTTGGCGCGGGCGATAGCGGGCGGCGATCTCGGCAATCATCCGAATGTGCTCGGCGGTCGTCCCGCAGCAACCGCCGATGATGTTGATCCAGCCCTCGGCACAGAAGCGCTCGATCTTCTTCGCCAGCATCGGCGGCAGCTCGTTGTAGCGTCCCTCCTCGTCCGGCAGCCCGGCGTTGGGGAAGCACGAGATCGGGAAGCGCGAGATCTCCGCCAACGTCCGCAGGTGGTCCGTCATGAAGTCCGGGCCGGTGGCACAATTGAGGCCGATGGCGAACAGATCGCGCTGCGCCACCGAGGCGTAGAGGGCTTCGACTGGCTGCCCGGCGAGCATGGTGCCCCAGGTCTCGATCGACACCGACAGCACGATCGGGAGGCTGCGCCCGAGGCGGGCGTAGGCGTCGTCGATGCCGAGCAGCGAGGCCTTGACGTTGAGGGTGTCCTGCTGGGTCTCGAGGAAGAGCAGATCGGCGCCGCCCTCGACGAGTCCGACCGTCTGCTCGGCGTAGGCGGCGCGCACGTCCGCGAAGTTCACGTTCTCGGTCACCGAGATGGTGCGGGTTCCCGGGCCCATCGACGCGGCGACGAAGCGCGGCCGATCGGCGGTCGAGAAGGCATCCGCGACCTCGCGCGCCAGACGGGCGGCGGCGTGATTGATCTCGTAGACTTTGTCCTGCAGGCCGTACTCGGCGAGGACGATGCGCGTGCCCCCGAAGCTGTCGGTCTCGATGAGGTCGGCGCCGGCCTCCAGGTAGGCGCGATGCACCGCCTGGATGGCGTCGGGGCGGGTCAGGACGAGGTGCTCGTTACAGCCCTCGAGGTCTGGGCCGCCGAAGTCCTCTGCGGTGAGGTCCATGGCCTGCAGGGCGGTGCCGGTGGCACCGTCGAGGACGAGAATGCGCTCGCCGATCGCCTGCTGCAGGGCTCGCTGCCGCCGCTCGAAATCACCCATGATCCGCAAGGTCTAGCCCAACCTGTGCCCTATTCCAATTCACCTTTCACGGGCGTGCACGCGCACGAGCGCGCACGTCGTCCGCAGGTCACGGACGTGCACGCGCACGAGCGCGCACGTCCGTCCACAGGTCGACCAGGGCCGCGAGGAGGGCGCCGCCGATGGCCAGCGCCATGTCCTTTTGCGCGTCCCACTCGTCCCCCTGGGTACCCAGATAGGCGGTCCCGGCGGCGGGATCGGCGGTGCGGGCGACGAACCACTCGATCAACTCGTAAACCATGCTCCACAATGCGACGCCGGCGACGCCGGTGTACGCCAGGCTCCAGATGGACAGCGGACGCGGGTCGGGAATGACGACTTCGCGCAGCGGCCGCAGCAGGAGCAGGCCGAAGGCGAAGTGCACGAGGCGGTCGTAGTGGTTGCGCGACCAGCCGAAGGTCTCGCGCGCCCAGTCTCCGGCAGGCACCTCCGAGTAGGTGTAGTGACTGCCGATCGTGTGCAGCACCAGAAAGAGCGTCGCCTGCAGCCAGGCCCGCTGCGAGTAGTTCCGGTGGCGGTGCGACCAGATCCACGCCGGCAACGCCACCGCCGTCAGCCCGTTCTCCAGGGCCCAGTCCATCCAATGATGGGGTCCGATCGCCGACCACGCCCAGACCACCGCGAAGGCGCCCAGGCACCAAGTGGGCACGCCGCGCAGACTGCCACGCCCGCGATCGCCGCCGTCTCGTCCCGCCGACACGTTCATTGCAACACCTCCATCAAGGTCACGCCCGCGCACGCCCGCGCCCCTCCGGCCTGCCGTCGCGCGACGAGGGCGCGCACGCGGGCGTCGATGCCCGGCGGCAGATCGTCGAGCACCCCGTTCGGCAACTCCGCGACGGCGATCTTCGCCGCCTCGCAGCCGAGCGCGATGCGCTCCCCACCGTCGACGAGCACCAGCCAGCCGCGTTCGACCAACCCCCGCGACCCTCGCCACACCGTACCGACGTCGAGCCCGAGGGCGCGTGCGACGCGGTGCGGCTCGATGCCGCCAGCGCCGGCCGTGAACGCATCGGCTGCCCGCACCAGCAGCTCGAGCGCCAGCACGTCGGCGGGGACCGTTGCCGGGCGTCCGTCGCCCCCGTACTCCAACACCGCCGCCAGTTCGGCGCCCGCCAGCACGATCGCCCAGCTCACGTACAGCCAGACCAACGTCACCGGCAGCTGTGCCAGCGCCCCGTAGATGGCGTCGTAGCGCGCCACGCCAACCTGCAGCGCGACGTAGAGCGTCTGCATGACATGCCAGGCGGCCCCCGCGAGCAGCGCGCTGATCACCAGCGGCGCCGGCGCCGGACGGCGATTCGGCATGATCGCGTACAGGATGCCGAGGGCGACGGCGTTGATGAGCAGCGGACTCAGGCGCACGGCCTGCATGGCGAGGCCGCCGACGGTGCCGTCATGCAACACCCGGTCGAGGATCTGCTGCACCTGGCTGGCCGAGGCGATGGCCGTCGCGGCGAGCAGGAGGAACGGCGTCAGCAGCACGACGCCGAGGTAGTCGCTCACCTGGCGCCAGAACGTGCGGGCTCGGGCAACGCGCCAGATATCGTTGAAGCTGGCCTCGATCGTGCCGAGTACGCTGAGCACCGTGAAGACCAGGGCGGCGGCGCCGACGGCGCCGAGCGTGCCGACGTTGGTGCGATCGATGAAGCCGATCACCTGGTCGGTCGTCGCCTGGTCGAGCGACAGGCGTGACAGCAGCAGCGGCTCCAGGCGCTCCTGCGCACCGAGGCCCTTCAGCACCGCGAACATCAGCGCCAGCAGCGGTACCAACGACAGCAGCGAGGTGTAGGCCAGGGCCGACGCCCGCATCAGGCACTGGTCATGGTAGAAGCGGTAGCCGGCGGCGACCAGCGCGCCGCCGGGGCGCGACAGCGTGGCGAGCAGCGACCCGGGTGGCGCCGTCACTTCAGCCCTCAGGCGCGGGTCGTGCGCCCGCTTCAGCCGGCCGCGGCGCGACGGCGGCTGGCGGCTCCGGCAGTGGCGCGAACCCCTCCCAGGCGGGAGCGCGCAGCCCGCCGGGCGTCCGCTCGTAGAGGACGATGGCCGGCGATCCGCCCGGCCCGAGGGTGAGCCGGACCTGCACCTCGGCGCCGTGCGGGACGGAGAGCGGCAGCGCCCCGGCGCCGTCGCCGCTGCTGACGACCTCGCCGACGCGCGCCTCGACCGGGCCGTTCGAATGCAGTTCCATCTCCGCCGCCGGGCCGTCCCAGCGCGCGCGCCACTGGTGGACGGCCGGTTCCGGACAGTAGAAGGCGGGCGGCCCCATGTTGGTGTGGTGCAAGAACGGTACCTGCGCGGGGCGCATAAGATCGCGACACTGTGCCGAATAGGCCCACCCATGACGGCGCATCCAGGCGTGATCGCCGGCCTCGAGGCTCACCAGGAAGGAGCGCAAGCCGATGGGAGTTACCCGTCCCGGCAGCATGCGATCGTATTCGGGGCGCAGCGCCCGCCCCTGCCAGGTGAACAGATAGATCCTGGCCGCGTCGTCCGTCGGCAGCCAGTTCTCGGTCGTCAGCATCTCCGCGCCGGCGGGGGCCGACATGATCGTCGCGTGGTACCCGAGTTGGTGCATGAACACCACAGGCGCCGCGGGCAGTTCGCCCACCGCCTCGGCGAGCGCGGTCGTCTCGGCTCCCTCACTCCAGCGCGCGTCGCCCGGCCAGAAGCCGGCGGAGAAGTAGGTGGCGATGCTCCAGCCGCCGGCGGCCGCAACCACCAGCGCCGCCGCGGCGACGCGCAGGCGGCGCCAGGGGATGGGTGTCAGCGCCGCCCCAGCGGCGAGGGCGATGAACAGGTAGGCCATCATGATGCGGTGCGCGCTGATGCCGTAGCTGCTGCTGGCGATACCGGGGAGGATGCCGGCGGCGAAGCCGGCGAGCAGGAAGAGACCGCGCCGCACGCCGGTGAGCAGGCCGAGGGCCGCCAGGGCGAGCAGCAGCGGCGGGTGCATGGCCACCGAATGCATGGTGAAGATGCTGTCGTAGGCCACGGGCCAGACGAAGGTCGACAGCGCCATCACCGTGCGTGTGCGCAGCGTCGCGACCGGATCCACGGCCAACCCGGCATTGAAGGCGCCGGCGACGGCGGCACCGGTGCCGCCGCGCAGGCTGAGGCCGACATTGGCGTCGGCCGGCCCGGTGGCGAGGTGCGGCCACCAGCCGAGCAGCGCGATGGCCACCACCGCCAGGCACCAGGCGCGCCGCCTGCCGGTCGCCAGGACGGCGGCCACGAACGGCATGGCCATCATCGACCGGCCGGCCCAGTAGTCGTAGAGCAGCAGGCACATGCCGAAGCCCGCCAGCAGGGCGTCGCGCCAGCCGCCGCCGCGCCAGATCAGGCCGGCCAAACCGGCGAGCAGCAGCGCTTGATGAAAGATCAGCTCGCCGCCGAGGATCTGGCGACCGTAGTAGATCGCCCAGGGCAGCACGGCGACCAGGCCACCGACCACCAGGCTGGGGGCGATGCGCAGGCCCATGCGCCGCGCCGCGGCGAAGGCCGCCGGCGTCGCCAGCACGCCGGTGACGATCGCGTAGGCGCGGATCGACCAGCGCGTCGCGCCGAGGATCGGCACCAGCGGCACCTGGAACAGTGCCGGGAAGAGATACGAGATGTGGATGCAGGACTCGCCGAAGAGCTCGCCCCGCGCCACCGCCTGGAGCGTGCAGCCAAGGAACTTGGGCTCATCCTCGGACAGGCCCCACGGATAGCCGTCGGTGTACAGGAGGCGGAGCGCCAGCGAGATGCCAGTCAACGTGGCGAGGGCGGCGAAAGTCCAGGCATGCTCGCGCCGCAACAACCACCACAACGCGAGTGCGTAGCCGGAGACGATTGCGACTCCCAGAACCGCGGCGAGCACCGGCGCCGCGCTACCAGACGCCGTTTGCGCCTGTCAATGCGACTGAGTCGTGGCGGTGTCATCCCGACCGCGACGGTTTGCCTCAACATCAGGGCCCGCATACGAGGGCCGAAGAGGGGGACTACCGCATGACCGTATCGCACGACCTCGCCGCCACGGCGTCGAGCTGGCCGCTGGTGGTTACGGCACTGCTGCTGACGACCTGGAGTATGATGACGTCGTCCGCGGCGGCTGCCGCCTGCGTCGGCGACTGCAACGGCGACCGCGCGGTGGCCGTCAACGAGTTGGTCACCGGGGTCAACATCGCCCTCGGCGCGGCGGCGCTCGACACCTGCCCGGCCTTGCAATGCCGTGACGGTCAGCCGATCGGTATCGATTGCATCGTGCAGGCGGTGAACAGCGCCCTCGACGGCTGTCCGCCGTCGGTGCCGGCGCCGCAGCTCGAGGGACCGATCACCAGACCCGGCACGCCGTTTGTCGCCGGCACGTCCTTCGACCCGGCGTTGGTTGGGTACGTGCAACGCGAGTACTTCGTCAGCGGCACGGCGCGCTCCTTCCGTCCGCTCGGCAGCCTCGGCCAGGATGGGCGCTGGGACGTCGCCCCCGCCGATGCGGCGGCCTACAAGACGCGCGTCGTCGTCTATCAACCCGAGGATCCGGCGCGCTTCAACGGCAGCGTGGTGCTTGAGTGGCTCAACGTCAGCGGCGGTCTCGACGCCTCGCCCGATTGGACCTACCTGCACACCGAGCTGATCCGCGAGGGCTACGCCTGGGCGGGTGTCTCGGCACAGCGCCTGGGCATCGAGGGCGGCACCGCCGCGGTGGGCGTCGTCAACCTGCCGCTCAAGATCGTCGACCCGGTGCGCTACGCCTCGCTCACGCATCCCGGCGACAGCTTCTCCTACGACATCTTCTCGCAAGTCGGACAGGCGTTGCGTCAGCCGGCGGCGGGCAATCCGCTCGGCGATCTGGCGGTGCAGCGCGTCATCGCCGCCGGCCAATCGCAGTCGGCCTTCCGCATGGTCACCTACGCCAATGCCGTCCACCCCCTGGCGCGCGTCTTCGACGGCTTCCTCGTGCACAGCCGCGGCGGCATCGGCGCACCGCTGTCGGAGGCGCCGCAGATGGCGGTCGCGGTTCCCGGCACCGCGGCGGTGCGCGACGATCTCGACGCGCCGACGCTGATCTTGCAGACCGAATCCGATCTGACGTTCCTACAGTACGCCGCGGCACGCCAGCCGGACAGCGGGCGCATCCGCCTGTGGGAGGTCGCCGGCACCGCGCATGCCGATGCATACCTCCTGGTCGGTGGTCGGACCGACCTCGGCGATTCAGTGGAACCGTACACGCTGGTCGTCACCAGCGAACCCATCCCAGGCTTCGTCTCCTGCTCGGTGCCGATCAACTCGGGACCGCAGCACGTCGTCGCCAAGGCGGCCCTCGCGGCCCTCGAGCGCTGGGTGCGCGACGGCACGCCGCCGCCAACCGCGCCGCGTCTGGACCTCGAAGCCGGCCCGCCAGTGGCGTTGCGCCGCGATGCGCGCGGCAATGCGCTGGGCGGTATTCGTACCGCGGACGTTGACGTGCCGATCGCCACGCTGTCCGGAGACCCCCAGGGCGATTCCATCCTGTGCAGCCTGTTCGGCAGCACCGTACCGTTCGATGCCGCGACGCTGACGGCTCTCTACGGCTCGTCCGCGGCCTACGTCGCCGCGGTCACCCAGGCCACCGACGCGGCAGTCGCGGCGGGCTTCGTGCTACCCGCCGACGCGGTGCGCATCAAAGACGCCGCCGCCCTGGTCGAGATCACGCCGTAAGTCGCGGGCAGTCGGCCAGGCGATCCCCTAGTCGGGGCGGCGCGCGTCCCCGTCCGCAGCGCGGTGCGCTGCGGACGGGGAACACGCCGAGTTCGTTCAGCCCCGCGTCAGGGGACGCAGGGGGCGCCGCTGCAGACGTCGGTGACGAAGCCGCCGACCTGCAGGAAGTCGGACTTCTGATTGCGCCCGATGACCGAGTTGCGCGGCGCACCGTGCGGATCGGCGCCGGTGGTCGGAGGCAGGTTCTCGACCGGCGGCGTCGCCGCGCCGCTGTCCCAGACGATCAGCGCCGATCCGAAGAACGGATAGCTGGGAATCGCCGGGATACCCCAGTAAGGGTTCACGTCCGAATGGCGCAGGGGAACGATCGTCGGCTGATGGATGGAGGCACCAATCGTCCGCGCTTCGATCTCGGTGGTGACGTTCGCCACCTGGTGATCGCCGAAAGCTTCGTGCAGGAGCACGTAATGCACCGGCGTGTTCGGCAGCGGGTCGTTGGTGATGTGGCGCGCGTAGCCATTCGGCTCCGAGCGGTCCCACAGCATCTGCGCCAGCGCCAGAACCAGCGGGCGATGCATCTCATTCGGATAGGCCGGATACATGATCGATGCATAGCCGGTGAAATCGATGCTGCGCGTCAGCAGGTTCGAGTAGTTCATTCCCGGCACGCCGAGGACACCGCGGGTGATGTCCTGCGCGATCGCCATCACCACGCCACCGAAGATGCCGCCCTGGCTGTTGCCGTCGTAGAACACCGCGCCGGTGTCGATCACCGGCGTATTGAAGCTGTCCTTGAACTGCGCGTTGGCGGTGAAGCCGGCGGGGTGGATCATCAGGCGCGCCAGGAACAGCTGATTGATCATCGCCTGCTGCAGGCGATCGGTCAGCGACGGGAAATTCGAGAAGTTCTGCAGAATGCTGACCGCGTTCAGGACGTCTCCGTTCGCCATGCCGATCCAGTCGGTCGCACAGAAGACGAAGTTGTGTTCATTGGACATGTCGCGCACGTTGCCCGAGCCCACCTCGGTGTGGGAGCCGAGCAGGCCGTGGCCGTAAATCGATGCGCGCGCCGGCACCGCGGTGGCGCCGGCATTGGCCAACGCGGCGCGCGGGATGTTGCAGACGAACGGCGCCACCTGCGGCGTCGCCTGGTGGATCGGCAGCCCGTTGGCGTCGAGCGTGAAGCGTGCCCCCGGAGCGGTGCTGTTGACGTACCGCTCGACCTCGAAGGTGCCGGTGACGCGGCGGAAGATGCGGCTGTCGATCTCGTCCTCGACCAGGGTGACGGTGAACACCGGCGCGCTGACGCCCAGGCGGCTGAACGCGTCGTCGCGCATGAAGAGCAGACGCTCGGTGACGTCGCGCTGGCTGCCGACGGTGAAATCCCAGGCCAGGTACAGGTCGTTGCGAGCGATTCCCGCCGCCGTCAGGGTAGCGAAGATCGATTCCATCTGGCCGCGACGCGCTTCCTTGACCTTGTCACCGGTCGGCGTGCCATCGCGGTAGGCGAGGAAGTCGGCGCCCGGCGCGATGGTCGCGCCGCCGCCGTCCTTCATGTTGCGCAGGGCGACGATGTAGCGCTGGTTCTGGTCGAGGTTGATACCCGGCCGGATGATCAGCGCGCGCGACGGTTCGCTGGACGCATTGGCGTCGAGTTCGGCCCAGATCGGGTGCTGCGCCAGGGTCGTGGCGTTGATCAGAACGACCGGAGAGTCGTTGTCCAGCGACCGCTCGATATCGGTGATAGGCGGCGCATCGGTCTGCACAAGGTCGACGTTCGGCACTCGCACCATCATCGTCGCGCCCTGGCTGAATCCGTCGTTGAGATTGTAGTCACCCGGGGTAATCGGCGTCATGCCGATGTTTTTCGGCATGCTGTCGACCGCGTAGTGAACGCGCCGGCCGCTGTCGGTCGCCAGGTCCACCTTGGTCAGGTAGTCACTCGGGAACGGAAAGAGGCAGTCGTTCTGATCCAGGAAGTCGCACGGGCACGTGCAGTCGGCCTGGCAGACGGCCGTGCCGCCGCACGAGGAGCCCGGCGCGTCGCACTGCTCGCCCGCCTCGACGAGACCGTTGCCGCAGCTCGGCACGCAGGTGCCCTCAGTGAGCGGATCCTTCACCTTGAAGAGCGTCGCCCCTTTGTTCTTCACCTCGCCGTCGGTGAAACGCACACTGTAGGTGTCGCCGCCGCCGCCGACCGACAGCAGCGCGCACCCGTTGAGTCCTTCGTCCGGCGGGCGCACCGTGACCGTGCCGCCCTTGCCGCTGACGACGGCCTTGAGCTGCAGCGCCCCGGCCGGTGTCTTCTTCAACTTGAGGACCTTCACCGGCCCGTTCTCGCCCTTGGCGTCCTTGTAACTGAAGCCCTTCGCGGCGGTGCCCTTCCAGAACGGCTTGCCGGTCATGGGGCTGTTGCCCGCCAGCAGCGTGTACAGCTGGCTGCTCGCGGTGCCGCCGTACACGGCGATGGAAAGCGTCGCGCCGCTCACCGTCGGGTCGCCGACCAGGGTATTCGGACTGGCGTCCTCGGCGGCCTTGACGATCACCTTCTGCTTGTCGGGGGTACTGGGGTTCTTCACCAGCAACTGTTTCCCGAGCACCGTCTGGTCGGCGGCATGAACCGCCAGCGGACAGAGCAGCAACCAACACATAGCGAGCGAGATTCGACGCATAGATCCTCCCGTTGTGAGCAACGCACGGCAACCGCGCCGGCGGTCCTCGACCCCCTAGGTCCCTCGCGCCCCCGCACCGCCCGGCGGCGGCTGCGGCTGCCGAAGCCTTCGGGGACGCTACCGAGGCCCGGGTCTCATTGTCAACGCAGAATGCTCGGGCCGTTGGTTGCAGTCCGCAACTTTCGATAGTGGGGAGTTCCCGGTCGGGCGGAGTGCGCGGCGTCGAGGCCCGGGTCGTCAGCCCCGAACGGACACCACACTGGGCGCGAATAAGCCTGGTCTAATCCTCGCAACACTCAGTCTGGCGCTGGGTCTGGCGGCATACTCGCCGTCGTCCGCAACGGCGGTCACCCCAGCCGCGCACGCTGCGCCCGCCGCGCAGCCACCCGGTCTGCCGCCGCCGAATCCCGACAACAACGCATACTTCGGCGATGTCCACGTCCACACCGGTTGGTCGTTCGACGCGCGGACCAACGGCTCCAAGACCACGCCCATGGATGCGTATGCCTGGGCACAGGGCAAGCCGATCACCGGCAGAGGCGGCCCCGACCATGCGGACCAAGACCCCGCTGGGCTTCTACATGGTCGCTGACCACGCCGAGGACATGGGCGTCTTCAACCAAATGTCCAACCCCGACAGCCCACTCAGCAAGACCGAACTTGCCAGGGCCGTCACCTCACCTGAGACCAACGTGCGGATGCAGGCGTTTGCCGGCGTCCTGCGCGACATGAGCGCGGGCAAGCATGATCCGCAGTTGAGCGACCCCAAGCTGGCGCGCTCGGTCTGGGCCGAGATCATCAAGGCGGCGGACGCCACCTGCGCGCGGCGCCAAGAGTCGGGCTTACGTGAAGGGTACGCTCGCGCCGCTCTGCGAGCTATTCAACCACGCGATCGAGGACGGCCACTACCGCGGCGTCAATCCAGCGCTCCGCGTGCTGCGCCGCAACCGCACCGAGGACATCGACCGCCGCGACAAGACCGACGCCTTGAGCGGTGAGGAACTCGCCCGCCTGCTCACCGCGGCAGAAGCCCACTTCCCAGCGTGGGCGCCTTTCGTCCTGCTGCTGGCTCTGACCGGTCTCCGGCTGGGCGAGGCGGTGGCGCTCCAGTGGGGCGACCTGGACCTCGAGGCGCGGCTCGCAGAGATCAGGCGGAACATCGTCGACGGCAACGTCACGACGCCCAAGAGCGGACGGAGCCGTCGCGTCGACCTCTCCGGGCGGCTCACAGCAGCCCTGCGCGGCCACCAGGCACGCTGCGCCTCCGCGGCGCTCGAGGCTGGGGCAGGCGACCTGCTGCCCTGGCTGTTCGCCAGCGCCAGCGGGAAGCCGATCGACCCCGACAACTTCCGCAAGCGGGTGTGGCCGAAGATCCTGGCGAAGGCGAAGCTCCGCACCATCCGCATTCACGACCTCCGCCACACCTTCGCCTCCCTCCTCATCCAGCAGGGCGAGAGCCTGGCCTACGTGAAGGACCAGCTCGGCCACCACAGCATCAGCGTCACTGTGGACACCTACGGGCACCTCGTCCCCGGCGGCAATCGGGCAGCGGTCGACCGCCTCGATGCGCTGTTGCAGGCGGCGCGACCGGACCAGGACCGGACCAAGCGGACCGTGCGACCTCGCGGCCCCATGATAGGGCCGCGTAAGTCGCCGTCTTTCCTAATGGAGCCGATCGGGATCGAACCGACGACCTCTAGAGTGCGATTCTAGCGCTCTCCCAGCTGAGCTACGGCCCCGTGCGTCAGCAGTCGGGAGTTACTCGATTCGCCGTGGGCCTGCAAGTCAGGGCGGCGCCGCGCACGCGCCGGCGCACGCGCATTGACCGTGGCAGCGGCGCTCCCTATGGCTGACCGCCATGCGCATGGAAACCGAGCCCGCTTTCCGCAACGAGCTGCGCACGTGGCTCGCCGCGCACCTCACCGACGATCTGCGGCGCGAGCGCATCGCCATGCTGCCGGAGGTCGAGCGCATGGCGCGCCTGCGCGCCTGGCAAGCCACTCTCGCCGCCGACCGTTGGGTGGCGATCACCTGGCCGCGCGAGTACGGCGGGCGCGGCGCGTCGATCGCCGAGCAGATCGCCTACGTCGAAGAGATGAGCCGCGCCGACGCGCCGGAGATCGTCAACAACCTCGGCATCGGCATCGTCGCGCCGCCCATCCTCGCCTTTGGCACCGAGGCGCTGAAGCAGCGCTTCGCCGCGCGCATCCTGACCGCCGAGGACCTCTGGTGTTGCGGATTCTCCGAGCCCGGTGCCGGCTCGGACCTCGCCGCCATGCGCACCCGCGCCGAGCTCGAGGGGGACACCTTCGTGCTGAACGGCCAGAAGGTCTGGACGACATACGCCCAGCACGCCGATTGGTGCATGGTGTTCTGCCGCACCGATCCCGCATCGAGCCGACGCAACGGCGTCTCCTGCCTGCTGGTGGACATGAAGAGCCCCGGCATCACCGTGCGTCCGCTGCGGCAGATCGGCGGTCAGGCGGAATTCAACGAGGTGTTCTTCGAGGATGTGCGCGTGCCACGCGCCAATCTGCTCGGCGACCTCGGCGGCGGCTGGACGATCGTCACCTCGGCGCTGCAGAACGAGCGCGGCATCATGTATGTCGTCGAGATGCAGATCCTGCTTGCCACGCAGCGCGATCAGCTGCTGCGGCTGGCGCGCCAGCGCGGCGCCACCGGCGACCCCGTGCTGCGCCAGGCACTGGCCAACGTCCACATCGGCACCGAGACCTTCCGCGCCACCTGCCAGCGCACGATGGCCAAGCTGCTGCGCATGGGCATGCCCGGGCCGGAGGCGTCGATCATCAAGATGCACTGGACGGAACTGACGCAACAGATCGCGCAGCTCGCCATGACCATCCTCGGCCCGGCCGGGTTGCTCTACGACACGCCGCGACCCGGGGAGCGGGCCGATCCGATCTACGCCGTGCCGGCCGGGTTCCTGGCGGCGCCGGCGGCGAGCATCGCCTCGGGCACGTCCGAGATCATGCGCGGCATCATCGCCACCCAGGTGCTCGGCCTGCCCCGCGTCTGAGCGACATTCACGGCTTGCGCTGCTTCTGCTCCGTCGCTTCCTGTTCCGCCTTGCACTGGATGCACAGGGTGGTCACCGGGCGGGCGCGCAGACGCTCGACGCCGATCTCGTCGCCGCACTCCTCGCAGACCCCGAAGCCGCCGGCTTCGATCCGCTCCAGCGCTTCGTCGATCTTGTTGATCAGCTTGCGCTCGCGGTCGCGGATGCGCAGCGTCGCGTTGCGATCGGATTCCAGCGCCGCCCGGTCGGCCGGCTCGGGGAAGTTCTCCTTGCCGTCGACCATGCCGATGACGGTGCGCTCAGCCTCGCCCAACAACTCGGCACGCCGACTGTTCAACAACTCCTTGAACCAGTTGATCTGGTCGTGATCCAACCTTCCAACCTCCCGGGAATCCCCTTCGGCTAGCATCGTCCCCGGGCCCTGTAAACCGCGCTCAGCCCGTCGCCGCGTGGGCCCCGCCGATCAGTTCTGCCGCCGTCGCACGCGCCCAGCCATCCGCCTCGATCAACGCCTCCAACCCACCATCGCGCACCGGCTGGTGGCGGTCTAAGACTTGGCGGGCGATGCCGGGGATATCGAGATAGGCGATACGCCCGTTGAGGAACGCGTCGACCAGCACCTCGTTGGCGGCGTTCAGCACCGCCGGCGCACCCTGGCCGGCGCGCAGCGCTTCGTAAGCCAGCCCCAGGCACGGGAAGCGCCCGACATCCGGCGCGAAGAACTCGAGCCGGCCGGCCTGCACCAGGTCGAGCGCGGGAAGGTGCGGCAGCGGCACGCGCTCGGGATGGGCGAGAATGTAGGAGATCGGGATCGCCATGTCGGGAATGCCGAGCTGCGCCAGCACCGAGCCATCGATATACTCGACCATCGAGTGGACGATGCTCTGCGGATGAATGACGACGTCGATCTGCTCGGCCGGCAGATCGAAGAGCCAGTGCGCTTCGATCACCTCGAGGCCTTTGTTCATGAGCGTCGACGAGTCGATGGTGATCTTCGCCCCCATCTTCCAGGTTGGGTGCTTGAGCGCCTGCGCCGGCGTCGCGCGCCGCAGCTCGTCGAGGCTGGCGTGCATGAAGGGTCCGCCGGAGGCGGTGAGGACGATGCGCTTGACGTCGCTGCGCCGGTGTCCGTGCATGGCCTGGTAGATGGCATTGTGCTCGCTGTCGATCGGAAACACCGAGACGCCGCGCCGCCGCGCCGCGGCCTGCACCAGCTCGCCGGCGACGACCAGGACTTCCTTGTTGGCCAGCGCCACGTCCTTGCCGGCCTCGATCGCCGCCAGGGTCGGCCGCAGGCCGATGGCGCCGACCAGCGCGGAAATGACCAGGTCGATCTCCGGCAGTGTCGCCACATCGGCGATCGCCTCGATACCGGCGACGATCTCGCCGCGGAACTCCGGCACCGCCGCGCGCAGGGCCGCGGCGCCGGCGGCGTCGGCGGTCGCCACCACGACCGGGCGGAACTGCCGCACCTGCTCCGCGAGGCGCTCGACATTGCGCCCCGCCGCCAGCGCGACGGCGCGGAAGCGGTCGGGGAAGCGCGCCACCAGGTCGAGCGTCGTGACGCCGATCGAGCCAGTCGAGCCGAGCACCGCGAGCGATTTCATCCCTGCTCCTCTACCATGGTGCGCCGATCGCGTCAGTCGTCCGCCCGCCGCAGCAGCCGGCCCGCGGGCGTCACCAGAATCTCGTCGACCGCGCCTTCGATCACCGCCAGGTTGGCCTCGAGCGACTGCTCGCGGTCGAAGACGATCTCCAGCCGGTTATCGCCGCGCATGCGCACCGCGCCCGGATGGCTCGGCCCTAACGGGATGAACACCGCCTCGCGCGACAGGCCGCGCGCCTCGATGATGGCGAAGACGCGCTCGATTTCGCGCAGGGTGATGGTGCCAAGCATGCGTTCGCATACCATCCGGCGCCACCCGCAACCACCCGGCCCGTGCGCCGGGAGCGTCGCTTGACAGCCTGACGATTGCCCCCCAGTTAGGCCGCATGACAGCGACGCGCGCGGCGCGGGGGCGGATCGACTGACCGAGCTCCTGTTCATTCTGCTGCTGATCGCCGCCAACGGCGTCTTCGCCGGGGCCGAGATCGCGGTGGTGGCGCTGCGGCGATCGCGCATCCTCGAAATGGTGGAATCGGGGCGCCGCGGAGCGTCCTCGCTGCTCGCCCTGCGCAACGACCCGGAACGCTTTCTCGCCACCGTCCAGATCGGCATCACCGTGGTCAGCGCCACCGCCGCCGCCCTCGGCGGGGCGTCGCTCGCCGTCCGCGTCGCCGGCTGGCTGCAGGACCTGGGCGTGCCGATGCGCCACGCCGACCCCATCGCCCTGGCGGCGGTGATCGCCGCCGTCTCCTTCCTGTCGATCGTCGCCGGCGAGCTGGTGCCGAAATCGCTCGCCCTGCGCGCCGCCGAGCCCTACGCGCTGCTCATGGCGCGGCCGCTCCTCGGCCTCTCCTGGATCGCCCGCCCCCTGGTACGGGTCCTGACCGCCAGCTCCAACATACTGCTGCGGCCGTTCGGCGACCACACGACCTTCACCGAGACACGCCATTCGCCGGAGGAGTTGCAACAGGTGGTTGAGGACGCCGCGCGCGCCGGCACCGTCCACCCCGACGCCGGCGAGATCGCCTCGCGCGCCATCGACTTCGCCGATCTCACCGCCGCCGACGTGATGGTCCCGCGCCAGGACGTCGTCATGCTCAGCCGCCACGCCGCGGCCGACGAGGTACAACGCCTGCTGCTCGAGAGCGGTCACTCGCGCATCCCGGTCTACGACGGACGGGTCGACAACCTGGTCGGCTACATCGCCGTCAAGGACCTGCTGGCGCTCGCCTGGGAGCGCCGCCTGCTGGTGCTCGACGACCTGGTGCGGCCGCCGATCTTCGTGCCCGAGTCGAAGCCAGCCATCGACCTGCTGCGCGAGATGCGCCGGCGGCATGTCCTGATCGCCTTCGTCGTCGACGACCAGGGCGGCATGGAGGGGATCGTCACCATGGAGGATCTGGTCGAGGAGCTGGTCGGCGAGATCTTCAGCGAGCACGTCACCCAGGTGCCCGAGATGATCCGTCGTGATGCCGACGGAACGGTCCTGGTCAGCGGCGCCACGCCGATCAGAGACGTCAACCGCGCCCTCGACCTCAACCTCCCCGAGGAGGAGGGGTGGAACACCATCGCCGGCCTCTGCCTGGCGCTGGCCGGCCATATTCCACAGGCCGGCGAAACGATCACCGGCCCGTCCGGCCTGCCGATCGAGATCGTCGACGCGACGCCGCGCCGCATCCGCACCGTGCGCCTGCGCGTCCCCGCCGCTGCGGCCGGCGGCGGCGCGTGAGGCGTGCCCGCACGGTTCGCCTCGCTGCGACAGAAAAGTGCTCACCCGGACAAACGGAGCCGTCACGTGCCTGCGCTGGCGGAGCGCGCTCAGGCTGCGGGGATCCCAAACAGCCGCGCCTCAGCCCGGCCCTCTAGGGGCGACAGGATCGACTCGAGTTGTGCGCGCACGGCTGCCGCAGGCACCCCCGCCGCGCGCAAGGCCGCCAGTGTGTGACGGGGCGCCCGTTTCTGCAGCCGCGCCCCGTCCGCGTCGACGATCAGCGGCACATGGGCGAAGCGCGGCGCCGTGCCGCCGAGCATCTCCGCGAGCAGCACTTGGCGCGGTGTGGAGGCGAGCAGATCGGCGCCGCGCACGACCTCGCTGATGCGCATGGCCAGGTCGTCGACCACCACCGCGAGTTGGTAGGCGTAGACGCCGTCGCCGCGGCGCAGGACGAAGTCGCCGACCTCGCGCGCGACGTGCTGGCGGAAGCGGCCCTGCAGGGCGTCGTCCACCTCGACGACGCGATCGGGCAGTGCGACGCGTACCGCCGGCGGACGCTTCCAGGCGCGCGCCGCCATGCCGAAGCGCCGACAGGTGCCGGGATAGCGCGGCCCGTCCTCGCCGGCATGCGGCGCACTGGCCACCGCGGCGATGTCGCGCCGCGAACAGTCACAGAAGTACGCGGCGCCGTCCGCCGTCAGGCGTGCGAGGGCGGCGGCGTACCACGCGCCGCGCTCCGACTGTCGGTATGGCGCGAAGGCACCGCCGAGGTCCGGGCCCTCGTCCCAGTCGAGACCCGCCCAGCGCAGATCGGCCAGCTGGCGTGCCTCGCTGCCAGCGACGACGCGCCCCGTGTCGAGGTCCTCGACGCGCACCACCAGCGCACCGCCCGCCGCGCGCGCCCGGCGCCACGCCACCAACGCCGTCGCCAGCGAACCGAGGTGCAGGTCGCCGGTCGGCGACGGCGCGAAGCGGCCGCGATAGAGCATCGACGCGGCGCCCGGGTCAGTCGCGCACGGCGCAACCGTCGAGCGCCGCCGCCACGGCGGCGACGAGTTCGTCGATCCGTACCTGCCCGTCGCCGTCGCCGTCCGCCGCCCCGCACTCGCCGGGCGTGCCCAGCCCGAGTGACGCGCCGATGGCGACGACCAGCTCATCGACGCCGACGCGCCCGTCGCCGTTGCAGTCGCCGGCGCAAGCGGAGCGGCGCAGCACGAGGTCGGCGCACTGATAGTAGATGTCGTTACCGGGCACGACATAGGGCGGCTTGTCGTACATCACCTGAATGACCTGCAGCGTGCAGCGCTCGCAGGCGACGTCCGGGAGGGTCACCCGTGCCCGCCCTTCCCCACCGGCGGTGTCGGCGATCCCGTCGAGCAGTACCGTGGGGTCGCCGTACAGCGCGATCTCCGGCATGCGTGTCCCGCATCCACCCCGGCAGACCGGATCGACGAAGTCGTCGTCGCCGTCGACATCGAACGCGACCCGGAAATGCCCCGGATGGTCGACGTACTCGTCCCACACCACCTCGATGGTGGTGCCGGGCTCGAGCACCGTCACCGTCTCCGTGCGGGCGCCGCCGCTGCGCCCGCAGGGGCCGTCCTTGAGGACGTCGTCGCCGTAGCGCGACGCCGGGATGCGCAGCCCGAGGTGCGCCGCCGCCGGCGCCGCCGATGCGCAGGCCTGCAGCGCCGCCGCCAGCAGGGTCAGCACCCGCACCCGCGTCCGCACCCCGCAGGGGCTAGACCGCCCGCCGCGGCCGCGCAAGCTGTCGCCCCGACGGCCCCGCCGCCGGCACGGCCGCCTCGCGCTCGCCCAGGGGCGATTGATCGCGCAGCGGCGCATAGCGCTCACTCGTCACCTGCAACTCGGCGCGCCAGTGCTCGGTCAACGTCAACGCCAAGGACCTGGCGACGATGGCGGCGACGTTGGCCAACGGCGGCGTCAACCCGCTGACGAAGACAGAGGTCATCGATGCCCAGAACGTCCCCGGCATCCTCGCCGTCATGGCCACCGCCGGCCTCTACGACGACGCGGGGAAGTGGCTGTTCCACACCGGCCTGCCGGCCAAGAGCGGCGTCGGCGGCGGCATCATCGCCGTCGCACCGGGCAAGTTCGGCAGCGCCGCCTGCGGCAGCGCCGCTCGACGCCGCCGGCAACAGCGTGCGCGCGCAGAAAGCGATCGCCGACGTCTCCGCCGTACTCGGCGGCAACCCCTACGCGGTGATGCCGCGCTGACGATTGGTGCTCGAAGTCGCTCGTCGACCAGGTGTTCGCCAGGGAGCGTTGGCAGCAGCAGCGCGGGACCAACTGGGCATCACGCGGCCGAGCATCGAAACGCAGATGACCGTCGCCAATCGGCTGCAGTTGGAGGCATCGCTCTGCAGCACCACGATCGGACGGCGAAAGCCCGGCCCCGATCCGGTCGGGTCAGGAAGGTCCGCCCACCACGCCTCCCCCTGCCAGACCGCTACCATTCCGTGCGTTCGAGGATTCGCCGGGCGGCGGCCGAGACCGCCGGATCAGCCTGCAGACCGACGTCGTCGCAGACCCGACTCATCGCCTCCGTGATCGCCTCGGGATCGTGCCGGGACAGGTACTCCGCCACCGCCTCCGCGTAGAGTTGGCTGCGCGACTTGCGCAGCCTGCGCGCCAGGCGCTCCGCCCCTCGTCTACCGCGTCGGGAATCGAGATCGCCGTCATCATACCCAAAGTAAAACGGTGAGAGGCGATCACCCGCGCGCGCATCTGGCGCCGAGCCGAGGGCCCGAGCGTCCGTAAGAGGAAGGCGGCGCCGCGGCGGCGCATGCACGAAGATGTAAGGTGTCCCCGACGGGATTTGAACCCGTGTTACCGACGTGAAAGGCCGGTGTCCTGGGCCAGGCTAGACGACAGGGACGTGGGCTGAGTGGGCGGGCGGCGCGCACCGCGACGCCTTCCGCGAGCTATGCGAATCGCGCCGGCGAATCAACCCGACTGGCCCCACGAGGCACGACGGCGGCGGGGCATGTTGGACAAATCATGTTCGGAATGTCACGCGCAACCAGGGGAGGGGACGCGATGCGACGCTCGACCTGGGTCGTGGTCGGACTGTTGTGGCTGACGGCGGCGGCGGCTGACGCGGCGGTGCTCTATTCGCCCGAGGGGAACCGCCTGCGGCGTTACGACATCGACAGCCTGACCGATCCACCGTTGCGGCAGGACATCCTGATCGAACGCGCCTCGCTCGACGCGGTGCGCGGCCGCGACGTGAACGGCCCCGTGTGCCCGCTCCCGGACGCCTCCGGCGGCTTCGTCATGGGCGAGGACACCGGCCAACCGGCGGTGCCGCCGGGCTGGGGCGTCTTCGCCGCCGACGGGACGCAGATCGGCAAGCTGACGGCGACCTATTTCGTGCAGCCGCAGGGCGATCCGTTCGGGTGCGCCTTCGATTCCCAGGGGCGGCTCTTCACCTCGGAGATCGGCGACAGCGCCAGCGGCCCAGCCACCGGACAACTCATCCTGTGGTTCCCGCCCTTCGACCGATTCCCGGGCGCCGCCGGCAGCTATCCCAACGGCGATGCCAGCACCCACTTCTGCAAAATCGCCTCGAACATCGGCACCGCGACCGGCATCGCCATCGACGACGCGGGACGCGTGTACGTCGCCTCCGCCCGCGGTGGCGGCGGCGGCGTCTCCGGCAGCGCGGCCATCCTGCGCTTCTCGCCGCCCTTCCCCAGCGGAGCGGATGCAGCCGGCGGCTGCGGGCGCATCGACGCGCTCGGCTCGCCGCTCGCCGACGCGGCGAACGTCAATGTCGAGGTGTTCATCACCAACCCCAACGTCCCGACGCCGAGCAGCCTGGCGCGGGCGCCGAACGGCAACTGGTACGTCGCCAGCGTGCTGAACGGGGTCATCGCCGAGTTCGATCCCGCCGGCACCTTCCTGCGCCGCGTGCTGTCGCCGCCCATGCCCGGGCTGCCCTCGCCGACCGGCAACCCGCAGGGCATCGCCGTCGACGCCGCCGGCAACCTGTTCTTCGCCGACCTGCAACTGCGGGTAAACCCCGGCGGCGGCATCGGCCCGGGCCCGAACGGCAAGGTGCGGTGGATCGGCTTCGCGGCGGACGGCACGCCGCGCCCGCCGGTGATCATCCGCGAGAACCTGGCATTCCCGGACGGCTTGGGCGTGCTGGCGGGAACCGTGGCGCCGTGCACGCTCGGCTGCGCAGCGGCCTGCGCCGGCGACTGCAACGGCAATCGGCAGGTGGAGGTGAACGAACTGATCCTCGGCGTCAACATCGCCCTCGGGGCGCAGCCCACCACGGTGTGCGTGCTGTTCGACAGCGACGAGGACGGCAGCGTCTCGGTGGCGGAGATCGTCGCCGCGGTCGGAGCGGCGTTGATGGGGTGTCCGGAGTGACAACGGCGCAGCGTTCGCGCTGGCGCCCGAAAACAGCTCGGCTGAGCCCGCCTCAGCGTGTCTCACGCCCGCCGGGAAAGCGGACCTGGTGAGAGGATCAAGGACCACGCGGCCCCAGGGAATCGGCCGCGAGCAGGGCCGCGCCAGCCCCGTCTATGGCTGTTCGACGCGGATGATGATCGAGGCCGCGACGCCGGGCTGACCGATGTTGTCGGTGGCGCGCGCGGTGACGCGCGTGTCGCCCGGCAGGAAGCCGATCTCCGCGCCGACGCCGGACGCCGGGCAGAATTGCACTCGCGTCGATCCGACCACGAACGCGGCGTCCTGTTGGCTGTTGCGCGTGCAGGCATCGCCGCTGCTCGAGCGCACGTTGAAACGGCACGTCAGGTCGTTGATTGCGTTCGCCGACGCCTGCGTGCCGCCGAACACTGGTGGGCTCACGGCCGGAACGCCGCCGATGGTCCCGCCCGAGCCGTCGTCGCAGACGACCGCGCTGCCGTTGCCGAGCGGGCGCGATACGACGATCTGGAGATTGGGCAAGAGGTTCGGATCGTCGAGCGCGGAATTGAACGTATTCTGCCCGACCGGCCGACCGCTCGGGCCGGGCCGCGCCTCGACGACCAGGAAGAAGCCCTGCGGGAGTGGCCGCAGGTAGATCGGCGTCCCGTCGGCGGCCGTGCCGATCGGCCGCGTCACCTGGCCGTCGGCGCGGGCGACGCCGAGGTAGTTGATGATCGGCCCAATCGTCTGGAAGGTCGGCGTCACCGTCGGCGAGCGCGTCGCAGTGCGCGTCGGCGAACCGGTCAGGGTGGGCGTCGGCGTGCGCGACGGCGTCCGCGTCAGCGTCACGGTCACCGTCCCGGTCGCCGCCGGCGCGCCGCTCGGGGTCAACGTCGCGGTGCCGGTGCGGGTCGGCGTGCGGGTCGGAGTCAGCGTCGCGGTACGGCTCGGCGTCGCCGTCAGGGTCGCCGTCCGCGTCAGCGTCGGCGTCCGCGTCAGCGTCGGCGCCAGCGTCGCGCTCGGCGTGCGCGTCGCCGTCGCGCTCGCGGTCCGGCTGGGCGAGCCCGGCACGGTGACCGTGGGCGACGCGGTGCGCGTCCGCGTAGGCGTCTCCGGAACCGTCCCCGTGCGCGTCGCACTGGGTGTACGCGTCGCCGTCTGCGTGCGTGTCGGTGTCGCGCTGACGGTCAGCGTCTGAGTGCGCGTCCGCGTAGGCGTCTCCGGTACCGCCGCCGTGCGCGTCGCGCTGGGTGTGCGCGTCGCGGTCTGCGTGCGTGTCGGTGTCGTGCTGACGGTCGGCGTCTGGGTGCGCGTCGGAATCGCCGTGCGCGTGTTGGTCGCCGGCGGCGTCGCGGTGCGCGTCGGCGACGGGCCGGCGGTGTTGGTGTCGACCGGCGTCGCGGTCGGCGGCACCGGCGTCGCGGTCGTGCGCGGCGTACGCGTCGCGGTGCGGGTGACGGTCGGCGTCCGCGTGACGCTCGGCGAGATGGTCGCCGTCGGCGTCCGCGTCGGCCGCGTATTGGTCGGCGTCGGCGATGGCGCCTCCGTCACCGTGCGGGTTGGCGACTGGGTGCGCGTGTGCGTGCGCGTGACGGTCGCGGTCGCCGTCGGCGTGCCGGGTCGGAAGGTCTCGGTCGGCTCCACCGCCGTCGCGGTGGGATCGGGCGTCGCCGTATCCACGGGCGTCGCACTCGGGTCCTCCGTGGCGGTCGCAACGGCGGTGGCGGTCGCGACGGCGGTGGCCGTCGCGACGGCGGTGGCCGTCGCCGCGGTGGTCGCGGTCGCCGTCGACTCAGGCGTGTCGGCGGCGGTGGCGGTGACGCTGGGCGGGACGGTCGCGGTGGCGCTAGGGCTCGGCGTGAGACTCGCCGTCACGCTGGTGGCCGCGGTGGCGCTGGCCGTCGCTGTCAGGGTCACGCTCGGCGGCGGCGTCGCCGTCGGCGTCGCGGTACCCTGCGCACAGCCCGAGAGAGCGGCGTTGACGGCGCTGATCAGCTCGTTCAGCGCCACGCTGCCGTCACCGTTGGCGTCGAAGCTGGGGCAGGTCGACAGTGGGCGACCGCCCTGCGCGATCTCGACCCCGAGGACCAACTCGTTGACGGCGACGAGGCCGTCGCCGTTGCAATCACCGACGCACGGGACCGGCGCGGCGGCGGCGGGAAGCGCCGCGAGGACGACCGCGAGCCCGATACCACTGGCAACGTACGCCAGCCGGGCTCTCGCCGGGCGCGATGCCGGGACCGGCAGCGCGTCGACGATCCGCCTTGTCCGCCACGCCCCGCCCGACGCTGCACCCCGACTCGCCATCACCTTCGACCAGATGCGCAGAGCGAATCATTTGCTGCAAGGACCGCCGTGCGAGGCCGCATGGCCGCGGCGCTCCTCGCCGCCGCTCAGTGCAGACGCAGAAGGCCGCGGATGGTTCGGCGACGCACGCGGGCGTGGCGCACGACGTGGTACTCGCGCAGTAGCGCGCCGAGCGCTTCGATCCGCCAGGGCAGGTGCTCGCCGTCGCCAAGACCCGTGTGCGCCTCCCGCCCGAGGGTCGCCAAGTCGGTCGAGGTCATACCGACTTCCTCCAACCAGCGTCCCAGTGCCGCCGGTGGCGGAGGCTCCGCGGCGCAGAGAAAAGTCCGCACCACCGCGACGTAGGCGGAGCGGACGTCGCGCCGCTTCGCACTGCCCTGGCGCGCTGCCGTCAAGTCGGCGCGCGTTCGCGTTGGGTCGTTCTTTGACTTCATCGCCGTCTGCCGCGACGCCACCGCGCCCCGCCCTGCTCCCCTATTCCTCAGTCCCCGGATCGCGCGCCAGCCCGGAACGGCGGCGCGCGTTCGGACGGGTGCGCGGTATATGATCCGGCGTCACCTGCTGATCGAGCATGCGGCGCAGTGCGACGCGCACCGCCTTGGGCTCGAGACCGAGGGTTTCGCAGACGACGGAAAAGGAGAACACCGAACGGCGCTGGCGACTCAGCACCCACTGCTCGGCCTCGATGCGGGCGCGCGCCTCGTAGCTCAGGTAGGCGCGGATGGCGTCCTCGAGGACGGCCAGCATCAGCGCCTTGGTACCGGTATAGGGCGCCGAACGCGACTCGCCGCCACCGATGCCGATCAGGGACGCGATATCGTCGTTGGTCACGTGGGCCCCGGATCGTACATCAGCGCTGGACAAGCTCAGCCCGGTTGGCGTCGCGCCGCGGGGCGCCGCGCAGCCGGGTCTCCATCCGCAGATGCTCGCCGGACGGTGACGGTATTGCCAGCGGATTTTTTCGCCCCGGGGCGGGAGGCGTTCCGCCGCCCGGCCCCCGCCCGACATTCGCGCCGAGCCGCCCTCAGGCGCGGCGCGGACGCCGCCGCGGCGGGGCCGCCGTCGCCGCCGCGCGCAGGCTCGTCAGATCGTGATCGACCAGCTCGCCAACGCGCTGCAGGGTAACGTCGGGAACCCCGTAGCGGGCGAAGGCGTCTGGATCGAGCGCGTAGTGGCCCTGGCGCGGGAACACCGTCGTCACCCGCCGCCCCCAGATGCGCTTGATGGCATCGAGCAGGCGCGGCTTGTCGTCGACCATGATGTAGTGCCGGGCCGGATAGCGCCGCTCGACGTCCGCCAGCTCTTTCTCCTTGTGGATGTAAACCAGAATGTTGCCGTCCACGGCCTCGAAGACGCCCGAGCGCTGAATCTTGCGCGGCTGGAAGACGACGTCGCCGTCGGACAGCACCACCACCGGCCCGAACCGCTTCAGGTGCGCGATGGCGTCGAGCGAGCCCGGGTAGAGCCGATTGGCGAACGGGTAGTCGATCAGGAAGGTCGAGAGCGTCAGCAGATGCGAGTCACGCGGATGCTCGACCCGGTAGCGCTGCAGCGCGCCGAGATAGTCGGCATAGTCGAGCTCGCCGCGCAGCTGCTCGAAGATCTCCCAGTAGCGCTTCTGGCGCTTCGGTCCGACGACCGCGGTCAGGTGGCGGCGCAGATCCGCCGTCACCGCATCGTTGTCGACCAGGGTGTTGTCGATATCGACCAGGGAAACCACGTCGTGTCGCCGCGTCGCTGCCATGACGTGGCGTTCTACACGCTCGCGGCGGAGCCGCAAACCCGCTAGGAGTCGGCGCGCCCGTGAGCGGCAGCGGCAGAGGAGGAACGGACATGGGGCGGATTGCAGAGGCGAGATTCTGGCGCAGCGCCGGCGTCGGCCTGGCGGCCGGCGTGGCGATGAGCGGCTGCGTCGCCAGCGGACCGATCGCGGCGCGCGTCGCCGGCCCGGACGGCGGCGCGGCGGTGGCCATGCGCTACCGCTCGGAGCGGTTCAACCAGAACGGCACCATGACCGCGACGATGCCCGGCGGCGAGGTCTTCACCGGCCGCTACCTCGAGGTGACCTCGGATACCGACGCCGTGACGCTCGACCCCTACTGGGGTGGTTGGGGCGTCGGCTGGGGCGGCTGGGGAGCGTGGGACGACGACTACGGGCCGTACATCGCCGGCGCCGACATGCCGACGTTCATCAAGAACTACAGCGGCAAGGTCATCGCCGTGCTGCTCGGCGACCGCGGCGGCCGCATGCGCTGCCGCTTCCACCTCGCGGAGCCGGAGGAGGGCATGAGCGGCGGCGGCGTCGGCGAGTGCCAGATCGATGCGGGGAAGAAGATCGACGTGACGTTCTAGGCAGCAGGAGGGCGAGACCCCGTCGAGCCGGCGGCTGACCGCGGCGCGGCGGCAGCCGCGCCCGCCCGGAGGACTGCGACGCGCTTATCGACAGGCCGGGTCGGGCAGCGACTCGATCCAGGCGCGCACAAGTTCGACCGCCTCGGCATGCACCGTCTGGCGCCCGAGCTCCGGCATGGCGATGCCGGCCGCCGTCGATTCCATACGGTAGACGAGGATCGATTCGTCGGGCCGGCGCGGCTCGATGTCGACGTCGAGCCCCCCCGACCCCTGCCCGGCCGCCACCGGCGCCTTGCAGACGCCGTAGCGGGCCGGGGTCGCCTCGTCGATGTTGAGATACAGACCGGAGGTGCGGGCGAGCCCGCTGACGTTGTGGCAATGCCCGCAGTTGACATCGAGGTAGGCGCGGGCGCGCTCCTCCACCGTGCCGCTGTCGGAATCGTCGAACACCGCATAGGCCGGCACCGTCGCCGGATCCGGGGCGCCGTTGAGGTAGCCGACCGCCGCCCAACGCGCCAACTGATTGTCGACGCCGTCGGCGTACGCGTACTCCTTGTTCAGATTGCGCGCCTTCGGGCCGATCGGACTGAGCACGTCGTTGTGCTCGGCGTGACACTCCTTGCACTGGTTGGTGTTCGGCACCTGGTAGTTCAGCGCCCGCGTCGCCCCGTCGGCATCGATCCAGCTGACCGGGATGCGGGCGCCGATGACGCGCCGCTTGGCCTCCGTGTGCTCGCCGTTCCAGAGATACGTCATCGCCTCCCAGCCGCGGGAGCGGCGGATCAGCAGGCGGGTCTCGAGAAGGCGCTCGCCGAGTTCCGGCTGCCGCGCGTCGATCGGGTAGGTGAAGGTCTTGATGACCACCGCACCGACCGGGAAGACGAAGCTCTCGCGCGGCTGGTAGATCGCGCTGGTGCCCGGCGGCAGCCAGACGAAGCGGTGCTTGAGCGCGTAGTCGGTGAACAGCGGCGTGTTCAGGTCGTAGGGCAACACGCCGGCGTTCGCAGCCTGCTCCGCGCCGTCGCCGAGGAAGAAGCGGTAGCTCGAGAGATACTCGCAGAAGGGCTGCGTCGGGTCGACGTTGACGCCCTCCCCCGCCGGCACCGCACAGCGCGTCTCGGCGCTCGCCCCCGGGGTCGCGGTCGGCGTCGGTGTCGACTCCGCCGGGCAGCCGGCGGTGGCGTTGTTGACGCCGGCGACGAGCTCGTCGATTGACACGGCGCCGTCGCCGTTGCGATCGAAGGCCCCACAGGCACTCGCCGACGCCGAGCCGAGCGAGATGTTGACGCCGAGCACGATCTCATTGATCGAGACGGCCCCCTCGCCGGCGCAGTCGCCGACGCAGGCCGTCGCCCGGCCCGCGGCGCCGCCGAGCAGGGCCAGCGCGAATCCGATCGCTGTGACGCACCGCATGCCGAGTGTCCTCAGTTGCTCACTCCGGCGATCGCCACCGAGGTCAGGCGCGACAGGGCGCAGTCGAACGGCTCGACGTCGTGGCTGACCATCGGCGTCCCGGCGACGATCGACGGCACGTTGAGGTTGACGAAGGTCCCACCGTCGTCCTGCACGCAGGTGCGCAACGCCGCCGGCAGTGCTCCGTCGACGAGCTTGTCGGGGTCGGCATCGCCGTCGAAGACGATCTGCGGGAACGGCAGGGGGCCGACCAGACCGATCAGCACGTCGCGCAGGTCGCCGAGGTCGGGATCCGTGCCGCCGCCCTCGTAGGTGTTGTCGAGGATGTACAGCGACTCAGAGAAGGGATCGAAGGCCGGGTCGGTCGGCGCCGGCACGCCGAAGAACTGCGCCGTGTTGAAGCTGAGGATGATGATAGCGCTGGTGGCGTTGTCGCTGATCGTGTTGCCGAACACCTCGACCTGGTCGTTGGCGAGGATGAACATGCCGGTGCCGGTCGGCACCGACGCGACGATGTTGCCGGCCGGGGCGAAGTTGGGCGTGTTGTTGGCGATCATCTGATTGTTGTACACGCGCGTGCGCGCCCCGAAGACCGGCAGGCCCGGCAGGTTGAAGATGAGGATGCCGCCGGTGTTCTTGGTGGCGACGTTGTCGTAGACGTCGGCGCCGGTCGAGTTCTCGATCTCGATGCCGGCGACGTTGTCTTCGACGCGGTTACGCCGGACGATGATGCTGCGCGACTGGCCGACGTACACGCCGGCGTCAGAGGCGCCCTTGACGACCGAATCCTCGATCAGGACGTCCTTGCACTGCACCGGGTAGAGGCCGTAGGCGCCGTTGCCGGTCGCCGGACCGCCGGTCCACTCGGCGCGCACGCGGCGGATGGTGACGCCGTCGCCGCCGA
>Ga0163144_10000994_pt1 | contig 67003 bp, 119 predicted proteins | sample OliLak19BULKMAT1_FD_123175 | JGI IMG/M metagenome (GOLD analysis project Ga0163144, IMG submission 123175) | Freshwater microbial mat bacterial communities from Lake Vanda, McMurdo Dry Valleys, Antarctica - Oligotrophic Lake LV.19.BULKMAT1 | ecosystem: Environmental > Aquatic > Freshwater >...
AACAAGAGATCCCTTTCGGTGAATGCGCGGCCCCCACTCGACTAGCCCCGGGTGGGGGCCGCGCCCGTTGACGGATCTGTCGGACAGCGCCTGTACATCAGGCACACTCGAATGCGCCGGGATACGCCCACGGGCCCCGGCTAGGGAGTGAACATGGTGGTGGCGATCGCACTGGGGCGCAGATACCCCCAGATCGCGGAAGCTCTCGAGGCGTGCAAGGCGGCCGACACCTACGCCTTCGACTGCGAGACTAGCTCGTACAACCCCTTCAGGGCCAAGATCATCGGCTTCAGCGTCGCGGTCGACACCCAGCTTGAACCGGCCAAGTGCCCGTACAACTGCTGTCCGACGACGCTTCAGGTGCCGAAGTCCTGGTACTTCCAGTTCGTCCCCAGCCTGGCCACCCACCTGTCCAACGAAGAGGCCATGCGCCTCTACGCGGAAGAGTGCGTTCCCATGCGGGACACCCTCCAGTTGTTCGAGCGCGAGGTCTTCAAGGAGAAGAAGAAGCGCGCGGTCATGCACAACGGGAAGTTCGACTACAAGTTCCTTCGCCGCGCCGGAATAGCTTTCAAGAACGAGTTGATCGACACCTGCGTGGCGTCGTGGATCACGGACGAGAACCAGACCACGCACAAGCTCAAGGACCTGGTCAAGAAGGAACTGGGTCACGACATGATCCGGTTCGACGAACTGGACGGCCTCTTCAGTCCCAGCATCCAGACGTACGGCGCGGATGACGCGCGACAGACGATCCGGCTCTGGCGTAAGTACGAGAAGGTCATCAAGGAGGAGAAGCTCGAGCGGGCGTTCTACGAACTCGAGTGCAGGATCCCCACGATCCTCGCGGAGATGGAACTGCGCGGCGTCGCGATCAACGTCGAGACGCTTCAGTCCATGAGGAAAGAGATCCACGCTGAGTCGCTGCTCGCGGAGGAGGAGTGCTTCAAGCTCGCCGGCCGCCGCTTCTCGCTCACGAGCCCCGGTGAGATCAGCGCGCTGTTGTTCAACATCTTGAAGTGGCGGCAGCGCGGCGAGATCAAGAAGCACAAGACGACGGGCGTCCTCTCGACGGATAAGAACGTCCTCGAGCGCTACGCCGACAAGCCGCTGGCCGGCGGCATCCTGAAGCACCGCGAGATCATGAAGCTCGAGTCGACTTACATCGACCCCCTTTCAGAGGCCGCGCAGGCCATGGACGGGCGGGTCCGGTCGCAGTTCTGTCAGATCCCACACCCCTACGACGGCGCCGGCGGAACGGTCACGGGCCGCCTCTCGAGCCGTGCGGACGAGGAACTGGGCGGCACCCAGTTGCAGAACATCCCGTCGCGCTCGAAGGTCGGCAAGAAGATCAAGAACGCCTTCGTCGCCGCACCGGGCAAGGTCTTCATCTACTACGACTACTCGCAGATCGAGCTACGCGTCATGGCGCACTACAGCCAAGACCAGACGCTGCTCGACGCGTACCAGTGCTGGGATTGCGTCGCGTGCGGGGCCGCCGGCCGGACGATCTTGCCCCTGCACAACTGCCCGAAGTGCAGCGAGCCCGACGGCCACCGCGTCCACAACAAGGAGTGCAAGGTCTGCGCGACGATCACGAAGCCGAAGAACCTGGCCCGGCACGGCTTCTGCCTGGGACTGGACATCCACCAGATCACTGCGGACGCGTGCAGCGTCGACCGGCAGATCGGGAAGATCATCAACTTCGCGCTGCTCTACGGGCTCGGCGCCAACGGCCTGGCCAGGAACCTGAAGATCTCGGTCGCGGAAGCCTCGAAGATCCGCAACGCCTACTTCAAGAAGTACAGCGGGATCGGGGCGCACAACAACCGGATCGCCAGCGAGGTCATGCGCTACGGCTACATCACGACCATCACGGGGCGGCGCCGGCGCTTCCCTGAGAAGCACGGCAAGAAGCTCGAGTTGTGGGACCGGGAGTGGCGGCAGGCGGCCAACACGAAGATCCAGGGCTCGGCCGCGGACATCATGAAGATCGGCATGCGGAACATTCAGCGACGGTTCGACGCTGAGGGAATCTCGGAGGAGACAGGCATGGTCCTCCAGTGCCACGACGCGATCATCGTCGAGTGCCCCGAGGCGGAGGAGGAATACATGAGGGGCCTGGTCCGTGAGGAGTTGGAGCACGTCCTCCAGTTGCGGGTGCCGCTCACGGTCGACGGCAAGAGCGGCAGGTCCTGGGGAACCTGTGCCTGAGCTCTTGCACTGTTGTATGATCCTCGGCACAAAGGAGGCGGCCCATGGGCTTGCTCAAGACGGCGTCGGATCTCTCGGAACGCACGGGTGTGCCCCTGCCGGCGGCGAAGCGATTCATCGCCTCGAATCAGCCGGCGATCCTCGCGTTGATCCAGAAGGGTCACGTCGCGACCGACGCCGCGCATGCGGTGTTCACGCAGATCACGGGGACCATCAGGAAGGTCCCGCTCAAGCCGCTCTCGGTCTCGAGTGGGACGTCGGCGTCGGCCAAGGAGGGCACCGCTCCCGTCGCCCCGAAGCCATCGAAGGCGCCCGCGGCGGAGACGAAGTCGCATCCCGCCCCCGCTCCTGCCCCGAAGGTTCCCGAGGCGCCCAAGTCGATCAAGACCGGGAGCAAGACCACGGTCATCACGCCGCCCAAGCCGGCGGATCCGAAGTAGAGTCCTTCCGGCACCCGGTTGCCTTCTGTCAGGCTCACTTGGTAAAATAAGGGCATGTCCGAACCGATCGTCGTCGATTCGATGGTGCGCATTCCTCTCTCGATCCTGAGCGACAAGCACAGGAGCGAGATCATGAAGAAGCTCACCTTGAGGCTGCCCGACAGCGGAAGTTTCGGTTTTGGCGGGAAGGGTGGGGTCATGCGGTTGTTCCGCATGACCCCTACCCACGTTGAGGTCCCCCGGAACTGGCCCCACGCGCGCGATCTGATGCGCAACGTCCCGGTCGTCGACCGGCGCTCGAGCGGGCACCCGACCAACCTGAAGTTCAACGGGCAGTTCCGCGAAGGCCAGAGGGACTACGTCGACCAACTCTTGGACGGACTCGAGGACGACGGCTACGGCGGTATCGGCTGCGCCGGCTGCGGCTTCGGGAAGTGCCTGGCGCGCGGCACGTTGTGCTTGATGGCGGATGGCCGGACGCTCCCGGTCGAGGCGATCGTGGCGGGCGACCGGCTCATGGGACCGGACGGGAAGGCCCGGACGGTCCTGCGCACGAACACCGGCCGGGGACCGATGTACCAGATCAACCCGATCAAGGGGGAGTCCTGGGGCTGCAACGACGTCCACGTGCTCACGCTTGTGAACTACCGGACGGGCGAGATCCGGGACATGCAACTTGACCAGTGGCAGTCGCTGACCCCGTCGGCGCAGGAGCGCTGGAAGCAATTCAGTGCGGGTGTCGACGAGTTCGAGCACGATCCGTCCCTGCGCCCCCTGGACGTCGATCCTTACTTTCTCGGGGTGTGGTTCGGCGACGGCACGAAGACGCTGCGCACCCTAGCGGATGGGTCATGCGTGCTGAGCCGCGTCGCCGTGTCCAAGCCGGACCCGGAGATCCTGGAGGCATGCGAGGAGAACGCTCGAGCGTGGGGCTTGCGGATCCGAACCGACGGGACCACGTGCCCCACACACCACTTGGTGTCCATGGAGGGGTCCCCCAACGCGCTGCTGGACACGATGCGCGCCCTGGTGGGTCCCGGCATCGCGGTCCCCGCGAGTGTGTTGCGTGGATCCCGCGAGGCCCGGCTCCAGTTCCTCGCCGGGTTCTTGGACGCGGACGGAGAGCACGTGCAGACGTGCTTCACGGTCGCCCAGAAGCGCGAAGACTGGGCCAGGGCGATCTGGTTCATCGCACGGTCACTCGGGTTCATGGCCACGATCCGGCCGCGGCAGGCACGGGATCAGAATGGCACCGAAGGGACGTACTTCGTCGTCGTCATCAGCGGGGAGACTACGCAGATCCCGGTGCGCTTGCCCCGGCGGAAGGCTGCCGTCCGCACGCAGCGGAAGGTGGCGACGCGCACGGGCTTTTCCACGGAAGCTCTCGGGGAAGGTGACTACTTCGGCTTCACGCTTGATGGGGACGGTCGCTTCCTGCTCGGTGATTTCACGGTCACCCACAACACCGTCACCATGCTGCCTGTCCTGGCTGCGATCAACCGCACCACGCTGATCCTGGTACACAAGGAGGCGCTCCTGAACCAGTGGATCAAGGCGTGCCGGGAGTTCCTCGGTGTTGATCCGGGCGTCGTTCAGGCAGATCGGTTCGAGTACGAAGGCAAGCAGATCGTCGTGGCCATGGTGCAGACGCTCGCTGCGCGTGACTTCCCGACGGACTTCTACAACTACTTCGGGGTCGTGGTCACAGACGAGGTCCACCGCGTCGCTGCTCCGACGTGGGTCGACGCTGTCAGCCGCTTCTCCGCGAAGCTGCGGATCGGCACCACGGCGACGCCCCGGCGCGGCGACAAGATGGAGGACGTCTTCTTCTGGCACATGGGCGAGGTCCTGGCCGAGGGGCGCGGGAAGTTCTTGGACTGCGTGGTCACCCGGGTCCACTTCAACCCGCGACTCGCGCCTGAGTCCTACACGTTCCGCGGGCGGCCCAACCTGGGGAAGCTCATCACGAAGCTGGCCAGGCACGAGTCCCGCACGGCCATGGCCGTGCGGATCATGGCGAAGGCTGCTCGCGCTGGTCGCCGGGTCATGGTCCTGAGCGACCGGGTGGAGCATCTCGAGGACATGAAGAAGCGGGTCGAGATCATGTTCCTGGGCGCCGGCGAACTTCACACCGCCGGGATCTTCGGACAGGGCTCGACGAAGAAGGCCAAGGCCGAGCGCGACGCAGCCACACTCTCCTCCATTCTTCTTGCCACGTGGCCCATGGCGTCCGAAGGGCTCGATCTGCCGTGCTTCGACACACTCATCATGGCCACACCGAAGGCCGACGTGGAGCAGGGGTCGGGGCGTATCCGACGCCTCTTCGAGGGCAAGAAGCAGCCGCACATCGTCGACATCGTGGACGACGTGCCCTTCATTCACCGGATCTCAGGGAAGCGGTTGAAGTACTACACGCGGAAGGACATGAACAAGAACTCCTGGCCGGTGCAGGACGTCGAGTAGCTGTCAGACCCCCCGGGTAGTTTGAGGTCTCTGGCGCGCTGTTTCTGGCGCGCCGTTCCTGTTCCGGGGGGACCTCTTGAGCACGGCCAAGACGGCCGCGGTGTCGACCACCGCCATGCCGCACCTGCACGACGACGGTCACGGGCTGTTCATCGGGGTCGAGGCGAACATCGGGGCGGGCAAGACCGAGTTCTGCCACATGCTCTGCCGCGTCCGGCAGCAGTACGACGGCAACTGCCAAGCCCTGCTCGAGCCTGTCGGGAAGCCCCGCTTCAAGAAGCTGCTCGGGGACTACTACGTGGACCCGAAGCGCTGGGGCTTCGCGTTCCAGATGTACGCCCTGAACGAGCGCTTTCGGCAGCACACGCTCGCCTCTGAGCTCGTGGCGTCGGGCACGTCCGTCGTGCAGGACCGCACGATCTACGCCGACGGGTGCTTCGGTCTTGCCGTCCTGGAGGACGGGAACATGACCGAGGACGAGTGGGGGATCTACACCGCGTCGTTCGCGTCGCTCAAGCGCTTCCTGCGTTACCCCGACGTCATGATCTACCTGCGCACCGACCCGGCCGTCTGTCTCGAGCGCATGAAGCGGCGGGCCCGGACCGAAGAGTGCAAGGTCCCGCTCGAGTATCTCCAGCGGATCCACCAGAAGCACGAGACCTACATGTCCGAGATGGCCAGCTACACGCGTGTGCTCACCGTGGAGTGGAACCAGTTCGGCTCCGACGTCGAAGAGATCAACACCCGCGTCAACGAGATCGCCGGCGAAGCGCGTCGATTCTTGCGCGATTTTAGACGTATATGATTGCGCCGGAAGGACTTACAAAGGAGGATTGGAGGGCCGTTCCCGGTTACACAGGGCGCTACGAAGTGTCGGACCGGGGGCGAGTGCGGTCAGGGGTGAAGACTGGTCCGCGTCCAGGGTTGCGCGCTGTTCCCCTGATCTTGGTGTCCTTCGCCAACAACAAAGGCCGGTTGTCGGTGTGGCTGACGGGTCCGCGGAGATGCCGGCAAGTGAGCCGTCTCGTGCTTGAGGCGTTCGTGGGGCCTTGCCCTACGGGTCAGGAGTGCCGCCGCAAGAACGACGATCACCGAGATAATCGGTTGCCCAATCTTCTGTGGGGCACCCGGCTCGAGAACTGCGCCGACGCGGGCCGGAATGGCAAACGAGCCCGCGGGGTTCGGAACGGTGCGTCGCGGTTGACGGAGAGTAATGTCGTGGCGATCCGTGAGCGTCTAGCGCGCGGAGTTCAGCAGAAGGTATTGGCGGATGACTACGGTGTTGGTGCCGTGGCGATCCACAACATCGCTCACCGTAAAACGTGGAAGCATATCTAAGGAGTCCCATGCCCCTCTCCGACTATGTCCGCATGCCGAAGCCGCCGGCGCGCCCCAAGACCATGTTCCTCATCAGCGCCCAGTTGCAGACGGGCAAGGACACACTGGCCAACGCGATCGTCGCCGCTCACGGCGTGCGCAAGGTCGCGCTGGCCGACCCCGTGAAGGAAGTCGCCATCGCCATGATCGGTATGCCGTCCGCGGTGGCTTACGGCGGTGAGGCGGAGCGCCACGCGTGGAGTGCCTACGGCAAGGACGCCCGGCAGTGGCTCCAGTGGATCGGCACGGAACTCGGCCGCAAGATCGACGAGAACATCTGGATCCACCGCCTGCTCGAGCGCGTCAGCACGACGGCCGCGGACATCATCGTGGTGTCCGATCTGCGCTTCACGAACGAGATCCTGGTCTGGCCGCGCGACGAGAGCCTGAAGCCCTACTTCAAGTTCGTCACGATCCGCCTGAAGCGGCCTGGCACCGAGAACTCCGACCCGCACCCGAGCGAGGCCGAGCAGTTGTCCATCCCGGACAGCGAGTTCTCCGAGGTCATCATCAACGACAAGGAGCCCAAGGATCTCGAGGCGCACGGCAAGCGGCTCGTCTCCAAGTGGGCCCCCCGCTACTAACACCGGAGATCGCCATGTCCCTTCGAGACGTCATCACCAAGGTCGAGGAGCAGTACGGCACGGGTTCCGTGGCGCAGGGGTCGCGCGGGCGATCGTTCACGCTCGCGCGCTTCACGAGCACGATTTTCGACCTGGACAGGATCGTCGGTGGCGGCTGGCCCCACGGCCGCTTCATCCAGATCTACGGCCCTCCGTCGGGCGGCAAGTCGGTCGTGGTCATGAAGTCGATCGCAGGCCAGCAGAAGTACTGCCGCTACTGCTACGGCATGTTCATGCCCGACGAGACCACCGGCGAACTGCTGTGTGCCTGTCCGAAGGACTGCGAGGACTGCGGGAAGACGTTCGCGAAGAAGCCCTACGACGGGCCGGAGCCGAAGGAGGGGGACCCCTTCAACTGGGAAGTGATCTGGGACGAGTGGTCCTGCGAGTGTCTGGTCGAGGGCGCCACGAAGAAGAAGTCCGACCGGGTTCCCAAGACCACTCGGAGGGCCGCGCGCTGCCGGCAGGCGCTGTTCGACGCTGAGAACTCCTTCACGAAGGAGTGGGCGATCTACATGGGGGTCGACCCCGACCTGCTGTTCGTGTTCGTGCCTGAGTACGCCGAGCAGGGCATCGACATCGCCGACACGCTGCTCCGCTCGACGGAGATCGACGCGCTCGCGGTGGACTCCGTCGCCGAGTTGACCCCGTCGAAGGAGATCGAGTCCTCCACGGAGGAGTGGCAGATGGGGCTCCAGGCCCGCCTGGTCAACAAGGCCCTGCGCAAGTGGAACGCATCGGTCAACTCCCTGGGCGTGAACTCGCCGCGGAAGCCCACGGTCTTCCTCATCAACCAGACCCGCACGAACATGCAGGGCGAGGAGGTCTGCCCCGGCGGCTGGGCACAGCAGTTCAAGGCGTCGATCCGCCTGCGTATGAACGCGGCGCACTACAAGTTCAAGGAGCAAGCGAACGAGAAGGATCGCGACGATCCGAAGAAGAAGGAACTCCAGTACGCCGACATCGGCGGCTTCACACGGAAGAACAAGACCTTCGCCCCCATGAAGACGTTCGCGTCCAGGCTCTACCTGGACAACTTCGAGGGCAACATCGCGGGCTCGACGAACGAGTACGGCGTCGTCTTCGACCGCGCGCTCGAACTCGAGGTCATCGGCAACCCGAAGGACGGGAAGTACACGTACGGCAGCCGGTCCTGGAACACTCAGCGGCAGGTCAAGACCGATCTCGAGGCCGAGCCGATCCTGTTCTGGGAGATCCGCAGCAAGGCGCTCGCTCTCGCCCTGACGGTGATGGCGTGATCCCAGAGCGCCCGCGCCGCCCTGTCGCGGGCGCTCTCGGTAAGACCCCCGGTGCGCAGCTCACCGCCGGCGCCATGGGGAAGCCCAAGCCGAAAGGCAAGGGGCGCGTCTTCGAGGATCGCGCGGCCAAAGCCCTCGGGGCCAGGAAGCAGCCTGGCAGCGGGAATCAGGTGGGCAAGAAGGGCGATCTCGAGTTCGCTCAGGCGGAATCGTTCGTCGCCGAGTGCAAGGAGACCGAGGGCAAGACGCTCGCGCTCGAGATGCACTGGCTGCGGAAGATCGACAAGGAAGCGCGAGACCACCGCAAGAAGCCCATGTTCTTGTTCAGCTTCAAGAACATGGACATTCCGTGTCCGAAGGACTGGGCGGCGATCCCGCTGCCGTTGATGAAGAAGCTGATTGTGGCGGCGGGCTGGGAGGCTATGTTGTGACGGACACGTCGTGGTTTGACCAAGCGGGCGACGCGAACTTCCAGGCGCTCGTCGGCGACCCGCAGGAACTGTTCATCGGGAAGGTGCCCGGCGAGGAGTCGCTGAACGGCATGATCCTCCACTACCTGGAAGGGCTGCGGAAGAATGTCCCCCGCGTGGTGACCCGCTCCAACGGCTTCCATGCGTCCGAGATCGGCGACATGTGCTACCGGAACGAGGAGTTTAAGCGGCTCCTTCCCCGCGCGTCCGACCAGAAGGACTTCGAGGCGGAGCTCCTTCTGCGCTTCGAGATCGGCCACGCGGTCCACAAGCACTGGCAAGGGCGGATCCTCGGCAAGATGCGCGTCCTGAAGGGGACGTGGCAGTGCTCGCAGTGCATGGAGAAGGTTGACAACACCTTCATGCCGTCGGATCCGTGCAAGAAGTGCGAGTGGCAGATGCACGCGAAGCTCGACGAGCGGGTGCGGCCGTCGCGGGTGTCGGTGGACTGCGCATCGAAGTGCTCCTGGCCCGGCGGCTTCTTCACGCCCGGACGCGACTGCGCGCACTGCGAGCGCGGCGGTCATTGGCGCTTCAAGGAGACGCACTTCTCGAACAAGGAGTGGGAACTCGAAGGTTCCTACGACGGCGTGATCCTCTACAACGGCGCCGAGCGGCTGCTCGAGATGAAGACGAAGGACGTGTTCGCCTGGGACGGGCTCAAGGCGCCGGAGCCCAAGCACGTCGTCCAGTGCCAGATCTACATGTTCGCCGCGGAGATCCCCCACGGGGTGATCGTCTACATCAACAAGAACAGCGGGCTCATCAAGGAGTTCCCGATCGAAGCGGACCACAAGCTGATCGCTCGAGTGAAGGAGCAGATCACGGACGTCCGCATGTCAGTGGGGAAGGGCAGACTGTCCAACGGTGTCTGCGGTGGACCGCGAGAGCGTCGGGCGAAGGAATGCGCCTTCAGGGACGTGTGCTTCCTGGGTCTCAACGACATCAAGTCCATCAAGGCGCACTTGGCGAAGGCCGCGAGCGCGATCACGGAGAAGGCATGACGTACCACCGCACGAAGTCCGAGCACCAGCAGCGCGTCGAGGAGTTCATGCGCTTCGCCGAGCAGGCGCTGCCGGCTCTCCCGACGCTCCCCGACGAGAACGTCCGCCGCCTGCGGGCGTCCCTGATCCTGGAAGAGGCGCTCGAGACGATCGTGGCCCTGGGCTTCAGTCCCCGGCTCAATGTGCTTCCCGGGGCTCCGCCGTTCCCGGTGATCGAACTCAAAGCGGTGGCCTTCGTCCCTGATCAGGAGCCCGATCTCGAGCAGATCGCTGACGGGTGCGCGGACCTGTCGGTCGTGAACGTGGGCACGCTCTCCGCCTGTGGGATCTCCGACGGGAGTCTGCTCGAGCTCGTCGACGGGAACAACCTGGACAAGTTCCGGCTGCCCGGCGGGTGGCGGCGCTCGGACGGGAAGTGGATGAAGCCGCCCGGCCACAAGCCGCCCCGGATCGACTCCCTGCTCGTCGGCCAGACCGACTTCGTCCGGTCCAACTTCTAGCCGTGGCCGACTCCTTCCAGGGCGTGCGTATCTTGGGCATGGACCCAGGCTTCGAGAACATCGGCCTGGCCTTTGGCCTGTTCACGCCCGGAAGGGGGATCGACCTGCTCGAGGTCAAGCTCGTCACCACGAAGAAGTGCTCGGCGAAGAAGGGCATGCGGGCGAAAGCGGACGACACGCGGCGGCTCGAGGAGATCGTCGCGCAGGTAGACGAGACCGTTCGTCACTGGGACCCGGACGTTGGCGCCTTCGAGGAGTGCCCGTCGTTGCGTAACTCGGCGGTGACGCGCAAGATCGCCATGGCCTGGGGGGCTGCCTGTGCCCTGGTCACGCGAAAGAAGGGGGTGCTCATCCTCGAGTACGGCCCGAAGCATCTGAAGAAAGTCGTTACGGGGAAAGAAGATGCGTCGAAGCAGGAGATGAGCGAGGCGCTTATCCCCCGCTTTAACTTGCTCTCTGAGACGCCAGTAGTACAATCAAAGCAGGAGCACCTGACGGACGCCGTCGCGGCGATCGTGGCTGCTTCGCAGGACCAAGCGGTAATTCAACTCGCGAACGTGTTGAGGAAGGTGTCTTCATGACGACGGCGTCCAAGACGAAGCCCAAGGGGCCCGTGCATCGGCTCGGGCGGGTGGAGGGGAACTTCCGGGCCATGGCAGATCAGATCAGCTTGACCCCCAAGGTGCTGCTCGAGAAGCTCGTCCTGGAGGGCGTCACCCAGAAGAAGCTGTCGGAGCTCCTGGTCTGCACGCGTCAGGCGGTGGGTGTTCTGGCCGAGCGCTACGGGGTCGAGTTCCCGGGCGCGAAGCTCGATCTCGACACGCAGGTGCGCGAGAAGACCGGGTGTCGTACCTTCGCGACCTTCTACAAGAAGGTCGGCGCCGAGCGGACGCAGTCGCAGATGGCTGACGAACTGGGCGTTTCGCTGTCGACGGTCAAGCGCCGCATCTACGAGATCACCGGCAAGCAGCAGGACTGAGGAGAAGCGACATGGGGGGATCCAAGAAGGACGTGCCGGTGCTGGACGCGGAGATCCTGCCTTCCGTCCAGCCCGACAGAGTCCGCGCGCGCATCGTGGAACTGGTCAATCAACTCGGGGAGAACACCTACGAGTTGGGCCAGAACCTCTACGAGGTCAAGTACGGCAACCTGTATCTCGAGTGGGGCTACGGCTCGTTCGAGGAGTACGTCGCCGAGGAGGTCAACTTCGAGCGGCGCAAGGCCGACTACTGCATCGGGATCTGGGAGAAGCTGTCCCAGAAGCTCGGCATCCCGTGGGAGCGGATCGAGGGCATCGGCTGGTCGAAGATCAAGACCGTCCTGCCCGTCATCGAGACCCGCAAGCAGGCCGAGACGTGGCTGAAGAAGGCGGGGAATCACAGCCGCCGCGAACTCGAGACACTGGTCAAGCAGGCGCAGGCCAAGCAACTCGAGGACAGCGGCGAAGAGGCCCCGCCGGCCCGTCTGCCCGCCACGCGTATCCACCATGACGTGCAGGAGGAACTCGAGGGGGTCCACCAGACGACCGACGCGCCCTTCGTCGACGCGTCCGTGCTCGAGCACGCCGGCACCGTGATGGTCGGCGAGGACGAGGAGACTGGCGAGAAGGTCCCTCTCCACGAGTTCAAGACCTACCTCTTCAAGGAGCAGTGGGCCAACGTCATGGCCGCCATGGAGCGTGCCGGGCAGTTGGTCAACTCGGACAAGGTCGGGCACATGCTCGACGTGATCGCGACCGAGTTCAACGTCACCCACGCGGAGACGTCGGACGGCGGCGTGGCGCACCGGCTCGAGCACTACGTGAAGCTGCTCGAGCGCCTGTTCGAGGTCCAGATCGAGGTCACGGTCCCGCGTACGTCGAAGCTGCGCACCATGTCGCGCGTGTAGACGTGTCGGACGCGGGGACGCGGATCGTCTGCGGCCACTGCAAGCGCGGCAATTGCAAGAGGATCATGAAGATCCCCTTGGGGACCCCGATCAAGAAGGTCGTCCTGGTCTGCGCGCGGTGCTTTCACTTCCACGCGCAAGCCGTCCGCGCCTGGTGCGACAAACTCGAGAAGGAACTACCCCCGTGAAGCTATCGGTGGCCAGGTTTGCGGTCGAGCAGTTCAACAAGATCCTGGCCGACGTAGGTCCTGTTGTTCAGGCGCTCGAGGGGCGCCCACTCACGTGCCTGGTCCGGCAGCGCAACGAGGCCGAGGACCGGGGGTGGGCCTGCGACGCGCTGACGATCGACGAGCACTCAGGGGCTCTGCTCGGGGAGTTCAGCGAGAAGAACAAGCGCCATGCGATCGTCTTCGACATCGACTCGATCGACTCGATCGACTTCGAGATCGCCCCGAAGCACGTGGCCCAACCGGAAAACGAACAGGTTTAGATCTGATACGTTTTGCGCTAGAGTGTGCCCATGACCACCACGAAGAAGAACGGCGTTCTGGGCGGACTGGTCTACGTCGTCACGGAACAGCGTGACGGAACGCACTTCGTCCATAAGTTGGGGTCAACCGGCTCAGACGAAGTAGCGCCCTACGTCGTTACGGACGGACAGTGCTCCTGCAAGGCGAGCGCTTTCCGCGGTGAGTGCAAGCACCTGTCCATGGTGAACGGCACGTTGGCGGGCGCCGAGGTCCCCCGCTACAAGGCGGAAGAGGCGCTCGACGAGTTCCTGGAGAAGATCCGGGGCGAATGGCCCCGCGCGAAGGTCGTCTCCTTGATCGAGTACGCTGGCGGCGGTCGTGTGCGGCGCGCCCCTGCCATCGCAACGGGGGTGTCCCCGGAGCACGCAGCGGAGAGGCTCACGATCTGGGGTGAGCACCAGGGCGTGTTGATCCATCTGCATGTGTTCCAGGACGACGAGCGCTACCAGAAGGCGCTCCGGCAGGTCCGCCGGCGCGATCGGCGCGGCGCGGAGAAGGGGCTCTAGAGCATGACGTTGGGAAGCATCGTGGAAGCGCTCCAGCCGGAGCACTACAAGACGAACGCGGACGGCACGGTCACCGTCGACAAGACGTCGCTCGAGCAACTGGGGTCGCGCCTGGCCGTGGTCCGTGCCCAGAAGTCGGCCCTGGAGAAGGAAGAGAAGGAGCTCAGAAAGGCGATCCTGGTCCACCCCAGGTCGGTCGTCGGTTTCGTGAACTCCTACGTCGAGATCGGGTCTGCGCAGATCCTGGACATCAAGAGCGCGCTGCTCGAGAAGACGCTCCGGGACTGCGGTCGCTGGGAGGACGCGCTCGACATCAAGGTCAGCAGCAAGAAGGTCCGGGAGATCGCCAAGGAAGTCCCCGCCGTCGACGCTGTCCTGCGTTTCGACACGGAGCGGCGGGTGAAGCTAGCGGGGGCCGACGATGAGTAGGTAGTCGGGCAACCGGTTGCCTTTTGTTGCCCCCTGAGCTAGAGTCTGAGACAGGTGGTGTGCATGGCGCTCGAGGACAACATCGACTTCCAGGACTTTTTCTTGGGCCAAAGCGCCGCGCGAGCGGACCGCGCAGAAGTGCAGGCCAACCGGGAGAGCATGAAGCCGAAGGGGCTTCTGCACGACATCTTCAACACGTCGTTCAACGCATCGACTTTCAAGGCTTCGATCCAGCGGCGAAGGGGAGAGCACGAGGACCGGCTCTTGCGCGAGGATCTGCCCCAGTCGGCGGCGAAGGCGCTGGCTGCGTGGATGGGCGCGGTCGACGCCAAGCTGGCGTGGCTCGAAGCGTACTACCCCGAGCCCAACGTCTTCCGGGCCCACGGCGGGACGCAGGATACGGTTCCTCTGGAACTTCGGTCCACGGTGGACAAGACCAAGACCGATCTGGCCGCGCTCCAGCAGACCCTGCGCACTTTCATGAACGAAGACAAGGCCAGGCGCGCTGTTCCGCCCCCGACACTGACGGAGACTGAGCGCTTCGAGCGCATGTTCACGGCCGTGAACGCCGAGTTCGCTCAGGTCAAGGGCAACGCGAAGGGGCTCGAACTGGGTACCGATCGTCGGATCCAGGACCTGGGCAAGACCCTTCTGCTCATGCAGTCGAAGATGGCCAGGCTCGAAGAGGGCCGACCCACGGCCGCGCCGGCGGGGAGTCGGCTGTTGCGGTTCTACGCCATGTTCCTGACCCACGTGTTGATCGTGCTGGGGCTCTCCGGCGGGATCCTGGCCACGCTCCACTACTGGAAGCGCTGATGGCTGCGGGTGACGTTCCCATCCTGGAGGAGTTCCTCGGAGGGAACACCGGCGGGAAGCTGGACAAGGACTTCATCGAGACCGTGCTCCGTGTGGTCGACTCCGGTCGGGAGTTGCTTCGCGTCGAGTCGGACCCCAACGTCTCCGGCGACCGTGCGCTCCGGGGTAAGGTGTCCGACCTCTGGAAGGTCCACAAGATCGCTGAGGACGCGATCAGCAAAGAGCTCGCACGACGCCGCGAGCGTGCGGCGAAGCGCGAGAAGGATCTGAAGGCGGAGCAGGCCCTGATGAACGGCCTGTCTCGTGTCCCGGATGACGACGAAGACGAAGACGGCTACGCCGACGACGGGCCGGAGCCCTACTAGGAGTTCGATGTCCACCTTCCGTATGTTCCACGGCCTGGTCGAGGACGGCTGTCCCGAACTCGAGGACGAGTCGGTCGACCTGACGATCATGAGTCCTCCATACTTCGGGAAGGACGGTTGGACGAAGGAGTTGATGCGCGCTCTAGGGCGGCTCCTGGCGCGTGTGTCCCGGCCAGGCGCCCGCATCTACATGGCCTTCGGTCAGATCGCAGAAGGCATGACCCGCCCGCAGGATTCGGCGCGGCTGATCTTGGCGGGCGCTCGAGGAGCACTGGACCAGGGCCAGACGATCATCTGGGTCAAGAGCTACGCCGACGAAGGTCCTACGAAGGGGCACTTCACGCCGATCGACAACTCACCCAACATCTTGAACTACAGCTTCGAGTATCTGTTCCAGTTCACGAAGGGGCCTTGGAGGGACGCGCCGGCGCTGGACAAGTTCTCTCCGCCCGTCGGTGTGCCCTACAAGGACAAGTCGAACCTGACGCGCGGGACGCGAGGGAAACGCGGCGACGTCCACTGCGGCGGCGACGTGTGGATCATCCGCTACGAGACCACGGGCGCGACGAAGAAGAAGGAGCACAGGCACGCGTTCCCGCTGCTCCTGGCCGAGAAGTGCCTGGTCGTATCAGGCGTCGCGGGCTTGTCCGGCGGCGTCGTGTTCGATCCGTTCACCGGCGGCGGCACCGTGATGCAGGCTGCACACGCGAAGGGGTTGAACGTGGCGGGTCTGGATAGGGACCCCGCGGTCTGCGAGAAGGTCCGCGCGAAATGGGAACTGCTCAACAGGCCATTTATTGCATAACAGCGGCTGACGCGTGCGCGATACATAGGTTGACAGAACTCGGCGTTTTGTCGTAGCATCCATCATTCGGAAGGATCCAAAATTCGGGGAAGGAGCGCTGGGTAGATGAGTACTGCAACTGCGACGCGCAAGGGCGCGACGACCACCAAGGCGGGGCCACGCCGAGGGGGTCGGAAGTCGAATGACTGGACGGTTGTCCAGTTCAAGGACATCGAGACCTACATCGAGGAGCACGGTCTGTCGAAGCTGGGCTTCGCACGTGCTCTGGGCGTGACGAACAGCACGCTCCACAACTGGAAGAACGGGCGATGTGCGCCCGACGAGGCCATGCAGATGACCGTGAAGAACATGCTCGAGGCGGCCCCGCCGGAGGGTGCCGCGAAGGCGAAGGCGAAGGGTGGAGCCCGTGCGGCTCGAGCCCCCCGCGGAGCCGGAAGCCAGACCCTTTCGCAGCTCCGTGAAGCGGGCCCCGCGCCGGCGAAGCCGGAGAAGGCGCCCAAGGCCGCGAAGGCGCCGAAGCCCCCGAAGCCCCCCAAGACGCCGAAGAAGCTCGGTCGCCCGCCGAAGGCCGCTGCGCCGGTCGTGACGACGGCGACCACGCCGGAGTCGAAGGTGCACGGCAACGGCCACACGAACGGCCACACGAACGGCAACGGCAAGGCCCCCAAGAACGGCAACGGTCACGCCGACCAGAACGCCGTCGCCACGATCGTGTCGGGGTTCATGGCGACGAACCGGGTCAAGGGGCTCGAGAGCCTGACGGAGACGATCGCCGTCGTGAAGGCCGCGCTCAACTAGCGCTCGAGCAACTTCGATTGAAGCGACCCAGCAGGAGATCCTGCTGGGTCGCTTCACGTACGTTGACCTTTGTCCGAGTCCGGTGATACATTCTGTATCAGACCAAGAGGCAAGACATGGCTGACAGCAGACTGCGCACGCTCGAGCGGGACTACCGCGCGAATCCTTGGGACCGCGGGGTCTTCGAGGGTTGGCTGCGGGCCCGTGTGGGCGTCGCTGGAGATCTGTTCCGCGTCCGGGTGGAGGAGTCAGGTCTGTTCGACCCGGCCGTCCCGCCCTACAACGCGCAGGGCCGCCGCGAGTGGGTCCACCGGCTCTCCGGGATCGTCATGGTCGAGATCCCCGCCGGCGCCTTCATGATGGGCTCCCCGGAAGGCCAGGGAGACTCGGACGAGAGGCCCCAGCACCGGGTCGAGATCAAGCGCCCGTTCCTGATGGCGAAGTACACCGTGACTCAGGCTGAGTGGGAGCGGGTCATGGGGAACAACCCCAGCCATTTCCAGGGGCGCGCCGGCAGCCCGACGAACGCCGCCGGACAGATCCTGGATCAGTGGGGCCACCCCTGCTCGAGGCACCCCGTCGAGTCCGTCTCCTGGGACGACTGCCAAGACTTCTGCAAGAAGACGAACCTGCGCCTGCCGACCGAAGCCATGTGGGAATTTGCGTGCCGCGCGGGTACGTCGACCCGCTACTACACCGGCGACACCGAAGCCGATCTCGAGCGCGCCGCCTGGTTCGGTGGTCAGTGGCACGCAGGCCACCGCGCCGTTGGGCTCAAGGAGCCGAACGCGTTCGGTCTCTACGACATGCTGGGTAACGTCTTCGAATGGACCCAGGATCGCTGGCACCCGAACTATCAGGGTGCCCCGGAGAACGGCTTCATCGCCTGGGACGACGACACCGGCTACAACGCCGACGTCTGGACCGACGGCACGCTCGAGGACATGAGCTTCCACCGCGTGGGATGCGCGGACTCTACCCTGGCCCCGCCGGAGGAGGACGACGCGCCGGAGGAAGAGGGGCCGCCCCGGCTGATCGGCTACGGGCTCAACGTGCCGGTCACCCGGGACCCGTCTGGTGGGTCGACAGTCGGGTTGTCCGGGGGTCTCCCGCGAACTTCGTCTTCGGCGGGCGGGTCCCTACGACCTGCCGGGACCACTTCGAGCAGAGAGGTCCAGGTCTCGGCACCGCTCCGCGGCCCACCTGGTAGCAGCGTCCCGATCGAGAGCACGCAGCGCCTGGACGCGAACGGCGAGCCCGTCGACATGTCCGTGCAGTTGCCGGGTGAGCGCCCTTTCGCGGAAGCCGGAGCGTCGAGCCCGTCCCCCGATCGCTCCGGCGCTACGTCCCCCAGTCCGGCGTCACTGACCCGGTCGTCCGCTACCTCCGACCCCGGCCAGTCGTCCCTGCCGCCCGCCCCCGCGACGGGTACCCCGTCGTCTGCGGCCGGTTCCTCTTCGACGCCCAGCGGACCAGGCTCTGGACCTACCCGCGCCGGCGAGGAGTCCACTTCGAGGACTTCCAGACCGAGTCCTGTCGTCCCGTCTGGTGTTGATCCCGAGATGCTCCACGACCCCGTCGACGACGTGAGCCTGCGGCTCGAGAGTGGGATCCCGCAGTCGCTGCTCGACATCGACTACGCGAGCATCGAGCTCCAGCTTCAGGCGACCGCGCGCGAGAACGGAGAGGACCTGCTCGAGTCTTTCACGCAGGGCCCGGCAGCCCCCGCCGCGAGCCCCGCGTCATCCGGGGGCGGGCCTGTGGGATCCCCGTCCAGATCCGACAGAACTGGCGGGGCGGTGGCTCCGCAGGAGACCGCGACCACGGCGGACGGTTCGTCTGGGCTTGATCTCTTGGAGAACGCCTACCCTTTTTGGCGCGCGGCTCGAGGCCGCGCCTGGACCAGTCTCACCACGGAGCGGGAACGACGACCCGACGTCACCGCCTGTCCCGACGACCCCGAGGACGGGCTCCGGCCCACGTGGGCGTGACGACCCTTTCCAGGAAGGCGCTGGGTTGTCCAGCGCGGCTCCTGTTGGGTCGACAGGTTCGTCCATGGTTCTCGGTTCCCCCGTCAGTTCGGATGCGCCGCTCGAGAGCAGGAGCGACGCCGCGACGCAGACAACGACAACACACTCAGACCCGTCTGGTCGTGACGGCCCTTTCGACTCGAGCAGCGGCAGCGACGGGGCTGCCGCTGGGATGATGAACGAGGACTTCGCTCTGACGGGTGTCGAAAGCGGCCGTCTCCCCGCTTCAGCATCGACCGAGTCACGGGCGGTAGTGCCCGCGTCGTCTGGGGGTGACCCCCCCTTTCGACGACGCCGGTGTGGTCGCCGAGGACATCGTTGGAGCTACGCCGCGATCCCTGGCGTCGGGTGGCGGGCTCGAGGACGGCTCGCCGACGACAGGGAGATCTTCACTACCGGAGGACGAGTCGTCTGGGGGTGACCCGGACCCTTCTCAGCGCACGGCCATGCCCTTTAGTATGTCCCGGGCGGAAGCACAGGCTCGACTCGACGAGTTCATGCAGCAATACCCGCGGGTCGCGGCGTTGCATGCGACGTGGAAGCTCGCTCATCGCGTCCGTCGCGGGGGGAGGCGCGGGGGTCTCGAGTGCCTCGGGTAGGAACGAGCGATCGGTGTAACCTTCCCCATGATTCGTTCACGGAAGGGACCGGAACTCGCGTGGTGTGGGCCTGATGTTTGACCGTCACCTGATTCTCGCGAACTTGCAGTGGGCGGCGTTGGATTACGACCTGTCGAAGCAGCACCACATGACGGAAGGCACCGAGGAGTCGATGGCTCGTGCCCTGGCTGCGTGGCAGGCACTGGAACGTGCGCTCGAGCATCACGCGCTCCTCTCCCACTGACATCGCACTTTCCCTACTAGGGGACTGACGGAAGGATCCATCACAGGAGCCCTTCATCAGGGAGACCCCTTGTACCGCATGCACTTAACTTGCCTATTGACCTATGTAGAGGAACTGATACAATTCGTAGCAGCGAGATCGCGCAACGGCCGATGACCATGACGCGCTGGCTCTACGGCGATGACACAACGTGGTACGCCGGAGACTCCGGCTGGGACGTTTTTAGGAGGAGAACGTGAAGACCATGAATCCACTCAACGCCGCCATCCAGATGCTCGAGAAGACCAAGGGCTCCTGGGTCGAGTTCCAGGGCGGTCGCTGGAAGGTCAACGAGGAACTCGAGGCGGTGCTTCTTCAACCGCCTGGGAACCTTCCCTCCGCCTTCGTCTTCCACTACGGCGCTGTGAAGCTGTTCTGTTCGCATGAATCCAGCGGCGCGCTGATGTCGACCCGACTCAGCCAGGTGATCGAGCCTGCGCGCCGCTGGATTCATGCGGCGTTCATGAGTGGTGTTCCGAGCGGCCGCGAACTCATCGACCGTGAGCGGGGCGAGATGCCTGTCACTGCTCCGCGCACTCCGCCGACCGTCAAGCATCTTCCCCCCAAGCTCGAGACTCCGGCGCCGGCGCCTGCCCTTCCCACCGTTCCAACTCAGGAGATTCCCTTCATGGCTCTGCTCGACGGCCAGACCAAGACCAAGCGCATGCAGTACGAGGTCGTGAAGTACGGCGAAATTCCGAGTGGTGTCCGGTGGGCCGTGCCGCCATTCAACCAGGGGCAGATTGTCGAAGTCGCGTACGGCGACTTCGGCCGGGCGGAGCCCGGTGTGGGGGATCCGTGGATGCGGATCACGGATCGATCGGAGGTAGACGGTCCGACCTACTACCGGCGAATCAGGAAGGGACGATGATCTACTACACCTGCGCAGGAGATATCTGCGGAAACTGTCGCGTCAAGCACCGCAGCTTGTGGTCGGCCGACCGGTGCTGTAGCAAGCACCATCGAGCTATCCAGAGGGGGAATACCGCTGGGGCATACAGTGATCGTGCCGTCCTCGCCGTCGAGGACGGCGTGCAGCGTCGGCTCACGTTCGGCGAGCAGGACGAGATGGACTACCAGGCCTCATTGTAGGCCTGTCGGCCTGTCGGTCTAGCCGCCCCTCCCCCTCGGGAGGGGCTCGCGGCGGTGTGAGCCGGCACGATCCGGCGCAGGAGGACGAACATGCGACGAATGAAGACGGTCCACCAGTGGGAGACCGGGTGCGCCGTCGCGCACCGCACGCGCGCCGGCGCCGTCGCGTGCTGCGAGCGCCGCGCTCGCGCAATCGCGCGCCTCCAGGCGCTCGCGAACGCGAGCGCGGCCGACGCGAACTACTACTATTCCGAGGAGTACGCTCGGAGATACCCCCTGTCCTCGCCGTACACCGGCACCGGCGATATGACCCCCGCCTGACCTACTACCGGCGAATCCGCAAGGCCAGGTGACAGCCGCCCCTCCCCCTCGGGAGGGGCTCGCGGCGGTGTGAGCCGGCACGATCCGATCCGGCGCGAGGAGACGAGCATGCTTCGCTCCTGCGGCCTCTCCGAGCTTCCGACCAACGCGTCCATCACGATCAGCCTCTCCGGGCTCCCGGTCGCCAACTTGCCGGCCAAGGCGACGTTCGATGAGAGCACCAAGCTGCTGATCTCCTGGACCGAGACGAAGGAGACCGAGGAAGCCGAGTAGGTCGGACCTGCTTGCTATGGTCCTTCAGGCAACGGCAACCGGTTGCCGGGGGGAACATGGCGAAGGCAGTCCTACTCCTGAGCGGCGGTCTGGACTCGGCGACGGTCGGGGCTATCGCGCGTGACCGCGGTCGCGAGATCTACGCACTGTCCTTCAGCTACGACCAGCGGCACGCGGTCGAGTTGGAAGCCGCGCGTAAGGTCGCCGACCACCTGAAGGTGGTCGAGCACCAGATCGTAGCGATTCCCGCCGGCCTGTTCGCCGGCTCGAGCCTGCTCCGCCCCGGCCAGGTGGACACGCACCCGGTCCCGAAGCAGCGCACGAACGCCGCCATGGCCGTCGGTATCCCGTCGACGTACGTGCCCGCGAGGAACATGCTGTTCCTCTCCTACGCTGTCGCGTGGGCGGAGTCGCTTGGCGCACAGGAGATCTTCCTGGGCGTGAACTCCGTGGACTACTCCGGCTACCCCGACTGCCGGCCGGAGTTCTTGAACGCGTTCGGGAACGCCGCGAACCTGGGCACGAAGACGGGACTCGACCCGACGACGCGCTTCAAGATCGTCGCTCCTCTGCTCACGAAGTCGAAGGTCGAGATCGTGCAGTGGGGCAATGACCTGAACGTCGACTTCTCGCTGACCCACTCCTGCTACGACCCGCAGCCTGATCACTGGGACTGCGGGATCCGCTATCTGGCCTGCGGGACGTGTGACTCCTGCACGATCAGGCTCGACGCGTTCCGGCTGGCGAAACTGCGCGACCCGGTGGCGTATCTTCCGTCGCTGAACCTGCTGGGCTCGTGAGCGCAAAGCACTACACCGTCAAGGAGATCTTCTCCACGTTGCAGGGGGAGGGTTTCTGGTCCGGCCGCGCTGCCGTGTTTCTGAGGATGACGGGCTGCAACCTCTGGAGCGGCCGCGAGGAGGACCGCGGGAAGGGCGCCGGCGGCTGTAGCGCCTGGTGTGATACTTCCTTCGTTGGAGGCGTGAAGCTCTCAGCGGCGGAGATCACGGAGCAGGCCGCTAGTGCGTGGCTCGAGCACGGTGTCCGCGACGCGGGTGTCCAGCCCTTCCTGGTCCTGACCGGCGGCGAGCCGTCACTCCAGGCCGACAACGACCTGCTCTGGGCGCTACACGGGCCAGCCGGGCGCTTCTACGTGGCCATGGAGACGAACGGCACGAAGGTACCGCCCACCACGGTGAACTGGGTCACGCTCTCTCCGAAGTCGGGGGCCGCTGTGGTGGTCCACCGTGCGGATGAGCTCAAGTTCGTTTACCCGCAGGTGGGTCTCAGTCCGCTCGACTTCGTCGGCAACGGATGGGACTTCGAGCACTACTTCATCCAGCCGAAGGACGACGCGAACAAGGTCGAGAACACGAAGCACGCGATCGAGTTCGTCCGCCGGCACCCGAAGTTCCGCCTCTCCGTTCAGGCCCACAAAATCTGGGGTGTCCGATGAATTGCGCTTTGATCTGGAAGGAGTTCGCGCTCGAGGCCGCCCACTGGCTGCCGAACGTGACTCCGGGCCACAAGTGCGGCCGCATGCACGGTCACTCCTTCAAGGTCCGGGTCTACCTGAAGGGTGTGGTCGACGAACCCACCGGCTGGGTGATGGACTTCTCCGAGATCAAGGACGTGTTCGCCGAGATCCACGAGTTGCTCGACCACCGCACGCTGAACGACGTCGCCGGTCTGTCGAACCCGACGTCCGAGAACCTGGCCAGGTGGGTCTACGAGTTCATGAACAGGGCGCTGAAGATCGTCCACTACGTGGAGGTCCAGGAGACCTGCACGTGCGGCGCGCGCTACCCGGGGGACGCGTGAGCCCCTTCCGCTTCCGCCTGTGGCGGTTCGGCCTGACGCACCACGAGAACACGACGCCGGACGAGCGCTTTTGGCGGCAGGTCGTCGGGCGTCTCTGGTGGAGAAAGATCACGTGAGCTACGTCGTGGGTGTTCACGAGTGTGACTGTTCGTGCCATCGCGAGCCCGGCGTGTTGCACAACTACCCCTGTTGCGCGGGTCGCTGTGCCGTGTGCCGACGGTTCATCCATCGGGGGTCGATGGAGGAGCATCTGGCGACGCACAAGGCTGCGATCGAGCAGGCCACGAAGAACGCCGAGGAGATCAAGAGACTGAGCGGCGGGGACTAACTCGCGGCGCGCGGCCGGCAGGGCGGGGTCTTGTCTCCCGAGATCTTCATGGCGCCGTTCTCCCCCGGCATGACGAAGTAGACGGAGCATCCACCGCGCTTGCCCGCGGACGCGCGCAACAGGATTCCACACGCTTTGCACTTCGCGCCGCGGTCCTCCTGCTGCCACTTGTGCCGCACGACCTTCGGCTTCTTCGAGACCTTCTTCTTGACCACTACTTCTTGCCCTTCTTGGACTTGGTCTTCGGGGGCGTGATCTTCGCCGGCTTCATGTCGCGGTCCTTCTTCGGCGCCGGCGCGGGGTCGAACGGAGCGTACTCCACACCGGGCTCGAGGATCGTCTGTGCCATGCCGCGTGGCGCGGGAACGGCTGCGCGACCGGGTCGTCCGTCGTCGCCTGCGCGCAGGAACTTCCGGATCCCGCGGAGCGCGTTGCGGAGCTCCTCGATCTCGGTGTCCCGCGGGGCGAGCTTCCGCGTCAGGTGGACCTCGACAGCTTCGGTCACACCGGTCATCCCGCGAGGTGCAGCGAGCGCCACGATCAGGTGCTTGACCATGAGGGCCTCGCCTGGCAGAGGATCAACTTGATCTCGTAGCCCCTGATCTACTCCGCCTCGACTTGACCCAGGCCCCGGCCTCGAGTCTTGTTGCCCTTGATGAACAGCGCGTAACGCGTCATCCCGCGTTGGCGGCCGCCCTTCACGCGGACCGTCATGAAGCCCCGTGCGATCAGGTCCTCTTCCTCGGCTTCGCCCACCTTGAGCATGTCGTTGGCCGTCGCGTAGTGGTGCAGGCACAGGCCGCGGGTCTTGGCCTGCTGGTCGCAGCCGGGGTAGTTGCACAGATGGCGCTGGCGTTTCATTCGCCCCTCCTGAGGAATCGTAGCATGTCTGACGGTCTAAGTTCTTTATTCACAGTTACTTATCACCAATCGTCCGTCGTGCTCTGCTCGGAGAACAGGGCGAGGATGTGCGCGACGCCGGGCTTCTTCTCCTCGACCGGTGCCGGCGACTCGTGCTTCGGTTCCTGGTAGTCGTCCGGGCGGATGCCGCTGCCGTTGCAGACGCCGCACCCCGTCCCATCGGCCCTACACACCGGGCAGACCTGCTTCGCGGGCGCCGGCGGGGGCGCGGCCGCAGGCTCGAGCGAGTCGACGACCTCGAGTTCGTCCGCGACGTGCTCGGGGTTGTCCGGGTTGAAGGGGATCAGGACGACCGGCGCGGCCGCCGGCGTGGGCTCGGCAACCGGTTGCTCGAGCACGGGCGCCGGCTCGGGTGGCGTAACCTTCACCTCGCACTGGACCTTGGACCCAGGCCGCGGGTGGGGCGCCGTGCTCCCCGCGGGGATCCGGCGGCCACACTCCGGGCAGGAGGCGGCCTGGTCGTTGTCGGCGGCAGGCGCCGGCGCGGCGTCCTCGAGCGGCTCCTCGTCTTCGCTCTCCGGCGCGTCGAGCGCCGCCTTCGTCTGCGGGCGGCCCTCAACGGCCAGGGTGCCCACGCGCGCCGGCGCGGACTGCCCGATCGGGAAGCCCACGTAGCGGGCGTAGCCGCAGCCCTGGGGGTCGACGTAGAGGAAGCGGTCCGCGGGCCCGATGACCTCGATCGCGAGCCGGAAGGAGCCCGCGCGGAACTCCTCGACCTGGTCCGGCGTCCAGGTCCTGACGGGCTGCTCTCTCCAGGCCCCCGTCGCGCTCGAGTCGCAGCCGCCCTTGCCCTTCAGCCACGCCCGGTCCTTGAGCAGGTCGCCGGTGAAGTCCGCCCAGAGTTCCGTGCTCAGTTCGATCGACTCGACGACGCGGACCTTCTCCGTCGTGTAGTCCCGCGCCCGGTCGAGTTGGGCGACGTACTCCGACAGACGGTTCTGCTTGTTCAGCCGGGGCCACCGGGCGATTACGAGAGTCGGCTCGGACATGTAGGTCTTTCTCCGTGGCGCGCATCTTACCATTGCTCCCAGACATAGAGCAAGTGTTTTTTCCTGTTGAACTCTGTTTGGAACCCTGATACACTTTGTCGCGGAGGGTATCATGGCGCGTCGCAACCAGATCCTCGGGTGGGTGCAGTCAGCGTCGAACCCGCTGAAGAACTACGAGGTCGCGCTCGAGATCGACGCGTCCGGTGCGCCGATGGTGTGGCTCACGGGCCCGGGTGCGGGGATGCCCCGGGTACACTGCGACTGCCCGTCGATGATTAACCGGAAGGGCGTCGACAACAGGGGGAACTGTAAGCACGTGCGCGCGGTGCTCGACTACACCGCGAAGGACTCGCGACGCGGCGGCGATCATGATGGTCCGCAACTGGCAGAGGAAGACAGCATGAGCAGGAAGAAGATCGAGAAGTCCGCGGAGCCCGAAGGGGTGCCCGAGCCGGACGCGGACGGCAAGGCGCCGTGCTTCAACTGCAAGAAGAAGGTTGAACTCTCTGAGGCCGAGTGCTCGGGCTGCAACTCCGTGGTCTGCTCCGCCTGCGACAAGAGCATCGGCCTGTTCGGCTCGCACAAGCGCGAACAGCACCTGGAGTACGGTGACGACGGCTGACGGCCACTTCACGGTGCAGGAAGTCGTCAGCGGCGCGGGCTACGTTTACTTCGGCCCGGATCAGCGCGTCTTCTGGTCGCTCGAGGACTGCCCCGGCCCGGCGAAGCAACGACTCGGGCTCTGGCCTTCATGGGGGTTTCCCCACGGACGAGAAGCTCGAGCAGATCAAGGCGCACCTGGTGCGCTATCTCCACCAGCAGGCGAAGAAGGAAGAGGCGCGTGACGAACCAGGTCGATGACGTGGACATGGTGGCCCGGCGGATTATCATGCATCGCGCGACCTGGGATGAGTGCATGCGGATCGCGGAGGCGACTGCCGCCACGCAAGGTGCGCCGTGCACGGGCATCGACGTCGCCGTGCTCGCGCTCGAGAAGGGGCTCGAGATCGTCCGCAAGGCGGAGAAGCTACCCAAGAAGAAGGCCACGAGGCGGAAGCGTGCCGCGCAGTCACTCGGTTGATGATGACTTCCCGCCGATCCTGTGCAATAAGTGCCACCAGGAGATACGGGAGACTGTCCACGTCGCGGTGCAGATCCCCGTGGGCTGGCGGAACCTGACAAAGATCGGGCTGCGTTCCAGGCGTATTCTGATCCAGGCGGTCGACTGGGAGCCCCGGCAGATCTCGTGCGGTTGCGGACTCAGGCCCGTGGCGGTGACGCCGCCGGCGACGGGGCCCACCAGTCACTCGAAGATCAGCCTGGCCGCTTGGCGCTACCGCAACCAGCAGAAGAACTGGCGGGATGCTTACCTGCGGCGGAAGCGTCCGAAGAGCGACAAAGAGGCGCAAGAGGCGGAAGAGGCGGAAGAGGCGGAAGAGGCGCAAGAGGCTCAAGAGGAAACGTAGTATTCTGTCCGACCGGATCGTATAACCGTGCTCGAGGGCATCATGTCGCAGGTGCGCATCACGGATCGGCTCAAGGCGCTGCTCAGGGCAGCCAAGAGTGCGCGCTTCAACGCGAGCTACTCGCGGAAGCACCCCCACCCCTACAAGTTCCTTGCGGACGTCATGGGGCTGCTCGAGGCGGACGAGTCTGCCGCCGTCAATCGGCACGTCCTCAAGTGCGCCCAGTGCGCTCAGGGCCCTGTCCGCGTGATCGTGCGTGCCCTGGACCACGTCGAGACGCTGGATGACTTCGAGGGCGTGCGGGTCTGCCCCCCGCCGGAGGGCCCCGGCCACGGGGGCTATGCTTCTCGCCTGAACTGACGGTCCTGCCCGCTATCCTCCGCCGCACGCGGAGGTAGCGTGGCACGCAAAGGCGCCGGCGGGAAAAAGAAGGAATACAACTTCGTCGACCGCGAGGGCAAGGACTCCGACTGGGAGACACCCGAGTCGATCCTGGTGCCCGTGAGAGCTCTCTTCGGTGGTCGCATCCCGCTCGACGCCGCGAGCCGGCGCGGAAACCCCACCAAGGCGGACCGCTTCTACACCCCGAAGGAGAACGGGCTCGTCCAGCCCTGGGACCCCGCGGGCACCTTCGTGAACCCACCCTTCTCCAAGGGGGCGATGCCGCCCTGGTGCGAGAAGATCCTGCTCGAGGCTGAGAAGGGCGTTCCGATCGTCGCGGTGCTCCCCTGCGGGGCCAGGTACTCGACGAAGTACTGGCAGGACTACATCTTCTCCGAGTGGCTCCACGTCACCTGCTGGCACCGGGGCCGCGTCGGCTTTCTACGCCCGGACGGCCGGATCGTGCGGAGCGGCAACACCTACGACACTCAGGTGATGGGGTTCAACATCGAGGCCGAGGCGTTCGCCGAGCAGTTCTGGCCGCTCGGTAGCTGCTTCTCCATGGTCCGGTTGTGAGGCCGTCGCCGCTCCGCGTCCCGATCCGGTTCGAGCACCGGATCCCGACGCAGCAGCGGCTCGAGGTCGCCGCGTGGATCTTCGCGTTGCTGACTGCACTGACCGAGCACATGCACCGCGAGGCGGACGTGCGCGTCTACTGGGAGTGCCATCCAACGGAGACCGGCGTGCTGTTCCTGGGCTACCCAGCGCCGCCCGGTGTTGACGTTGCACAGCTTCCCGTGCTCTCCATCGTTGACCAGTGGCTAGGCACACGTGAAGTCCCTGTCCATCCTTGCGGCGGGGAAGTCGTGAGCGACGAGTGAGGCGTACGTGGCCGTGAAGAAGCCGACGAAGCCCAAGCCAAAGTGGAAGCACGACTGCAAGTCGTGTGTGCTTCTGGAGACGCGTATGCACGCGACCCCCGGGGTGCCCGTGTGCGATCTGTTCTTCTGCCCGGACCACAAGACGCAGGGTCTGAGCCTGGTGGCGCGTTACGGAAAAGACCCGTCCAACCAGTGCTGGATGGAGACGGAGCGCCGGCGCTCGATCGAGGAGTTGAACAGGGCCCGGGAGATCGCGCTCGAGCGGGGCCTGTTCATTGAACAGCCAGAGCTCGAATCTCCGCAGCATCCCTATACTGGGTTGAAGACGGTCATGCCCGTCTACCTGGGGGCCGTGGATGAAGCTGCGACCGTTCCGTCGGGAGGGTGAGAACGACATCGCCGGCTTCAGTTTTTGGTGCCCGGGGTGCGACCGCGCCCATACGTTTCCCATCACGAAGGACCCGAAGGACCCGAAGTCACTGGCTTGGCGCTACTCGGGCACACTCGAGCGCCCCAACTTCGCTCCGTCGCTGGTCGTCTACGTCACCCACCCCGAGGAACCACCGAAGAACGGCCAGCCCGGCAAGCCGGAGTGGAAAGAGACCCTCTGCCACCTGTATCTCCAGCAGGGGGCGTTGATCTTCCTGTCCGACTGCAAGCACGATCTCCGCGGCAACACGGTCCCGCTTCCTGAGTGGCCGATCTTCCCGGCGGACTCCGCCCCCTAAGGTAGGGTGGACTGTCCAAAGAGCTCGAGGAGGTCGCATGTACACGATCCTGGCCTTAGACGGCGGCGGTGTGCGCGGGGTGTTCTCCGCACGCGTGCTCGAGCGGCTCGACGCGCTTGTTCCCGGCGGGATCCTGAGCAAGGTGGACCTGTTCGCCGGGACGTCCACCGGCGCGCTCCTGGCCGCGACCCTGGCCAGGGGGATGCCTCCGGGCGCGATCGTGAACCTCTACCAGGACAAGGGCCCCAAGATCTTCGCGGCGCGCGGGCTGCTGGACTCGATCACACACCTGGACGAGGTCTGGCGCGCGAACTTCGACAACACCGGGCTCAAGGCTGCGCTCGAAGAGATCTTCGGGACGGACCGCCTGAGCGATCTACCGGTGCGCATCCTGATCCCCACGTTCGATCTGGACAACCTGGACCCGGAGTCGCTGACGACGGCGACGCGGCGCTACATCTACCGGTCGTGGAAGCCGAAGATCCTGCACAACTTCCCCGGGGATGACTCGGATGGTGGGGTGTCGATCGTTGACGCGCTCCTACGCACGTCGGCCGCGCCCACCTACTTCCCGAGCCACCAGGGCTACGTGGACGGCGGTGTGGTGGCCAACAACCCGTCGATGTGCGCCGTGGCCAAGGCCGTGCGTCAGGGCGTCCCGCTCGCGGACATCCGTCTGATCTCGGTGGGGACCGGATTCAACCCGCACTACGTCGAGGGCGAACGGCTCGACTGGGGCTATCGCCAGTGGGTTCCGAACCTGATCTCCATGCTGTTCGACGGCATGGTGGGCGTGCCTTCTTACCAGTGCGAGCAGCTTCTCGGGACCCGATACGTCCGAGTCGACACCGCTTACCGCGAAGTGATCGGACTCGACGCTGTCGACCGGATCCCGGACCTGGTGGAGATCGCTGACAGGGTCGACCTGACCGAAGCCCTGGGCTGGGCGTTCTAGAGCAACTCGAGCTTCTCGAAGCGCGCGACCACTTTCGCGGCTTCGGCCGCGTCCGCCTGTTTCTCCGCGGCCACCACTCGAGCAGCACACGCGGCCAGGAACATGTCGTACTGGGCGGGTTCGGGCGCGGTGGATCGCTCGAGCGCGCGCTCCTGGACGATGTCGTAGGTCCCCGTGTCGACGTGCGGGAGTAGGTCGGACGGGTGTGCGCCAGCGGCCAGACCCCAGTTGGCCAGAGCCCGGATGTCCCGGACAACCTCGATCAGGTCGTTGACCTCACGAGTGCGTAGGGAGAGTTCGTCTTCGACGTTTTCGAGATCGCTTCGCAGCGACCATCTTCTTGACCTGGGCCTCGAGCTCCTGGCACCGGCCGACCGTCTGGACTGCGTCCCCCAACCGGTTGAGCAGGTCGATGGCGGCTCGGCGGTCTTCGTAGGAGAGCAGAGGGTCAGTGGAAATCGAGGGGCTCGCCGGCGGCGAGGGCGTTTCGGCGTCCTCGAGCGAACTGGAGGACCTTGTCTCGCACGTTTCCAAGGTGGCCCCCGCCGTCCCGGTCTCCCGGGATGTTCTTCGCAATCTCCTCGAGTCTGTCCGCCAAGGCCGACAGGTGCTCGACCTCGATCTCGCCCTCGCAGTCAGAGTGCAAGAGCAGGACGTGCAGGATGTCCGGCGGTAGGGACTCCCACGGTGTGTTGCCCCCGTAGCCCGCCATGGTGTTGAGCACGGGTAGCCCCGCGGCCGCCGCCAGATCACGGCGGAAACTCATGAAGGCCGAGTAGGCCCCGCGCCAGGCGCCGTGAGAAACGCTGAGGCCCATGACTCATTCCTTCCCGCGCGGACCGTAGTGGTCCTTCATGTAGTTCGCGCCCCCGCCTTCTTCGTGCGAGTCCTGCGCGTACTCGTCGTTGCCGATGATCTTGCCGCCGGTGTCGCGGCACCAGGTCATGGTCCGCAGTTCCTGGAACAGAGCCCGCGCGACCGGGTGACGACGGGCCTCGTCGCAGGCGTGGTTGTTCTCGAAGACGTTCCACGTGACCGTGCTGTTCGCGCGGTCGAAGCCGATCTGGAAGTCAGCGTGCTCGAACAGCATCGTGCGCTTGTTCGCCGGCGCGAAGTTCTTCTTCGTCGGCTTCCTGGGCTTGTCGGTCTTCTCGGCCTTGCCCGGGAAGAGGGCGAAGCGGATATAGCAGTCGAAGTCTTCCCCCCGGTGGTAGTCGAACGCGTCCCCGTCCTCCCACTCCTGGATGAACGAGAAGCCCCGCTTGCCCTTGCCCTTACCGAGCAGGATGTCCCGCGCGCGGGTCGCCAACTCCAGGAGCCCGTCCCGGTAGCGGTTCTCGGCGTCGACGACCTCTCCGTGGACCCGGCTGAACGCCTTCGTCGGCAGCTTGATCGTGCCGCGCTCCCATTCGTTCCTGCTCATGCCCGCTCCTCCGTGCCTGCGATCTCGTCTTCCTCGTGGGCGACCTCGAGCGCCGCCTCGAACCAGTTCGGTCATGACGTCGCGGATGGCGCTGCGGGGGTGGATACCCTCGTTCATGACGCGCGTGACCAGGTCGGTGACTTCCTTCTTCAGGTCCATGTGGCAACTTCCTCCGTGCCCCTACTATAGCTCAGTGGGCAACAGAAGGCAACCGGGTGCCGCGAGACGCGAGTACATGGAAACGCCCCACCTGGCACGGGAATGGTCGGGGTAAGGATTGCCAGGTGGGGCGAGAAGTCCCCCAGTGTAGCTGGCCCCTCTGGCTTTAAGAACTAGCCGACTGGCTAGTTGACTTTCACGGGATCGACGTTCTCGCGGCTCTGGAGCGCGCACCAGACCGCGTAGGACTCTGCGTCCTCCGGGTGACGCGGTGCCTGGTCCGGGCGCTTCTTATAGGTCTCCCGCCACCACAACGTGTAGGCGCGGACACGCGTCTGGTCCTCTTCGGTAACGACGAAGCCGCCGGGCCGCGCGCCCATGAGCTTCGCGAACTCTTCGATCGCTTCCAGCGGCACTTCGAGCTCTGGTGGACAGACCACGCCCTCGGAGCAGTACATCGAGTAGTGCTGGCCGTAGACGGAGCAGACGACGGGGCGATCGTCGTAGGTCTGGCACGTGAAGCCGTCTTCGCCGAGGAACGGACACCAGCCACGCTCGTCGATGACGAGGACCGTGTCCTGCTCGTCCGGGTGCTTGCTCGAGAGTTCGTAGACCTTCCGGTCAGGGCTCTCCGGCGCGATCGACTCGAGCTTCCGCTTGAGCCGCTGCCACTCGACCTTGAGCATCGTGATCGCCGTCTTGCAGCATGCGCCGCACGCCGGCTTGCACGGGAAGCCCTTCGGGATCGACCCGATCACGGCCAGGGCACGTCGCGCGCGGGTGGTCACGTAACGCTCCAGTCGTCGTCCTGGCAGTCGTAGTCGACTACCGTGAACTCGTCCGGGACGGGGAACTTCGTCATGCAGATCGGAATGATGGGGACGCACTCGATCCCGTGCTGGCACTCGAGTGCGTCCTCGTCTTCGTTGTCCTGGCTGTCGATGGGGCCCCGGATGATCCGATCGCCCTCGACCTCGACCAGGTAGTAGTTCGTGATCTTGTCGACGTAACGGAACGGGCCGGTGTGGCCCTTCGGGCAGACGATCACGTCTTCTTCCTCGGCGCCTTGGTGCGCGCCGCCTCGTCCTCGCGCTCGAGCCGCTCCTGGTCCTTCTCCGGCTTCTCGAAGCAGCGTCGCGAGCAGAAGGTGCAGGGTGGGTCCACGTCCCCCTCGACGAAGCCCATCGGGCGAGAGCAGGACTCGCAGTGGATCGCCTTCGAGGCCCTCACGCCTACACCGTCCAGAGGAACTTGGCACAGCAGCCGGTCTCGAGGACCCGGAACCGCTTCCCTGTGGGCTTGTGGACCACGTACCACGCCTTCATGGCGGACTGCGCCGTCTGGCAGTTCGGGCACGCGTCTCGGGAACCCTCGATCGTCAGGATGTCGAGCCGCGCGCCCGAGAAGACCCCCGCCTGCTCGAGACCCGCCGGCGCCTTCACGAAGTCCGGGCGGGGGTAGACCAGGACGCAGGGGCTGCCCATCTGCTCCGAGACATCCGCGGCGCCGCCGATCGGATCCCCAGCGCGGCGCTCGATCTGGATGTGGTCGCTCACTGGGCGACCTCGAAGGCGAACAGGATCGCGGCCTGCCCCTTCAGCGCCCGCGGGTCGGCCCCGTCCGGCAGCCTCGAGAAGCCCATGGCCAAGACCCGGTAGTTCCCCGCCTCGAGCTGGATCACGTCCCCGACCGACACGCTCGTAAACAGGCGCGGCTGGAAGTCGTTCTGGCCGTAACGGAAGGCCAGATCGAGCAGCCCGTCGGTCCCCTGCCCGGCGGCCTCCGCGTCGGGGATCTCGATGTCCCGCTCCGCACCTTCGGCGTAAGCCGCCATGATCGCCTTGACCTTCATAGGACTCCTCCTCCGTGCCCTAGTTTTACCTTCTGGACCGACAGAAGACCAGCCCCCGGTCTCTTGGGAGACCGGGGGCCTTGCGCGGGCTAGCTGCGCACCACCTGCTGATAGAGATAGTTCGTCGCCGCCTGGCGGGTGTTGTGGCCCTGACCGTAGATGCTGGCCTCCCAGCGGGCCAGGAACTGCGCCCCGTCGCCGCCGCGGGTCGTGCGGTCCCGGTCGACCCACTGGGTGGCGGAGTTGAAGAGGCCCCACACCGTCTTGCCGGCCATGTCGGCCCCGTCGGCCGCACCCTCGAACAGGTGGGTGATCCGGTCGCGGGCCTTCTTGTTCGACTCCTCCTGGGCCTCGAGCCGCTCCTGCTCGACCGCCGCCTGGACGCCGGCGAGCTTGATCTCGACTTCGGCGACCTTGTTCGGGAACATGGCGTCGAGCATCCCGCGGACCGTCTCGCCCGTGGCCGGGACCTTCGCCGCCGCGCGGTAGAACTCGCGCGCCCGGTCGAAGTAGGTCGACCCCGCCTTCAGCGCCTTGTGGGCGTCCTCGAGCGACGTGAGCGCCCCCTTGGTGTGGCGGACCGAGACCCGGTGCTTGACGCGGCCGAGCGACGCCATGAGCGTGTTGCGGCAGACGACGCGGATGGGCGTGAACATGACCTGGCACGCGCCGGAGCCGTCGTGCGACGTCGAGAGGAGCATCCACTGCTCGATCGGGTCGCCGGGGATGATCTCGTGGAGCCCGGGCAGGCGGGCGCAGGCGAAGACGGTCTCCCCCTGGCGCAGGCAGCCGACGGTCTCGAGCGTCGCGGTGCCGTCCCCGAAGGCGGAGTCGAAGGCGCGGAACGCCTCGACGTTCTGGATCACCTGGTAGTCCGGGGAGACGCGGCCCAGGATCGCCTTCGTGTCGCTGCGGACGGTCGCGAACGAGCGCGGGTCCTCCATCAGGGTCCCGTCGGGCATGACCACCTTGGTGGTGAGCTTCAGGACGTCCCAGTTCAGCCCGCCGGCGACGATCGCTTCGGCGACGGTCATCAGGCCCGAGACCCGGGTCCCGGTCTTGTGCCACGGGTGGTCGTTCGTGTAGGCGAAGCTCACTCGGCCGTCGGTCACGTTCAGTTCGGCGCTCATGGTCTTGGTCTCCTTCAGGGTTGTGCCCCTACTTTAGTTCAATCTCATTCAGATGTCAATAGGAAAAACAACTTCATACGGTGCGCGGAGTTGCGTCCGGTCTAGTGGGATTCCAGAAGGCTTGTCTTGCCCGTTGAACTCTGATGGGAGCGCTGCTATAGTGCGGGCACGGAGGAGAGAGCCCATGCCCGACAGTGCGCGAGACATGAGCGAGGAGTCGATCGCGCGGCTCATGGCGCTCGTGAGCGACCAGGACGTCCTGGAACTCATGAGGGAGATCGGGACGGACGCGGAGGGCTTCGTCCCCTACCGGGGGACGCCCGACTCGTTCGCCGCTAGTCTCTTCGGTCAGATCCAGGACACCAACATGCTGACGGACCAGCAGATCTCCGCGGCGCGCGCGATCATCCTGCCCCGCAACTGGTTCGCGGTCCGCGCGCTGGTCACCATCGACCGCATCCCGGTGACGGAGGGTCAGATCATCACGGCCCGCACGGCCGGCGTCACGCGCCCCCGCCACATCCCCCTCAACTCCGCCGCGAACCGAGGGCGTCCCAACATCACGCAGGGGCGGACCCCGCGGCCCGCCCGGCAACCGGTTGCCGCGCAGACCGCCCGCCCGGGCGCCTACGTGGAGCGCCGGCAGGATCAAGGGGACCTGCTCCCGGGACTCGCCGCCGCACAAGCCGAGGTCAACGCCACGGGCCAGGCGATCCGCTCCCAGCAGCCCAGGACGCCCCGTCCCGCGTCGCCCCTGAGCACGGAGGCGATCCAGGCGAAGGTCGCGCGAGAGGCCGCCGCACGCGCCTACAAGCAGCGCCTGGCCGACGCGGAAGCCGCCGCCGAGCGGGAGAAGCTCGAGGCGGTCGATAACGCGGCGATCGAGCGGTTCAAGCGGCTGGAGCTGGACGACTACGCTCCGATCCCCCTGCCGGAGGACAAGGCGGGACTGGAGCGCGCTCGGCTGGTCATGCGGGAGTTGGACGGCCCCTTGCCTTCTGTTAGGCCACCGGGTAAAACAAGGGGCAAGTAGGACCCGTGAAGAACATCCGGAAAGAGTGCGCGCGGCTGATGTTCGGCCCGCCGATCCAGTTCGTAGCGGCCAGGGAAGCGCGAGCGGCGCGGGAGGGTAAGAACGACATCCGCGAGAAGTGGGCCATAGTCGTGGCCACCCTGTCGGCGGCGCTCCGGCTGACGCTGGAAGCGATCGACGCGGAGAAGTAGGATCCAAATAGGCGACGTGGGCTGGCGAGCCAGCGCGTTTCCTCCGTAGAGCGTGGCCCGGACAACCGTCCGGGCCACGTTTCTGTACTGCCCTGTCGGTCGGCTCGAGTAACCTTCGGACCCATGAGCCTACTTGTCGACAGCGAGATCCGGGAGTTGGCCGAAGCGGGCATGATCTCGCCCTACATCCCGCACAGCGTGCGCTCCGCAGACGGCCACCCTCTCCTGTCCTACGGCCAGAGCAGCGTCGGCTACGACATCCGAGCCGCGAACGTGTTCAAGATCTTCACGAATGCCCACTGTGCTGTCGTGGACCCGAAGAACATTGACGAGAGGGCCTTCGTCGAGGTCCGGGGGCCCTACGTGCTCATCCCACCGAACTCGTTCATGCTCACGCATTCGGTGGAGACCTTCGATCTACCCCGGGACATCTGTATGGTGGCGATCGGGAAGTCAACTTACGCCAGGTGTGGCCTGGTGGTGGCTTGCACCCCCGGAGAGCCCGGGTGGAGGGGCACGTTGACCGTCGAGATCTCCAACACGACGCCGCTCCCGGCGAAGGTTTACGCGGGCGAGGGGATCTGCCAGTGTCTGTTTTTCCGCACTTCCCGCCCCTGCACGGTGAGCTACGCCGACGTCGGACCCAACGGCCAGAAGCGCAAGTACCAGGACCAACCAGCCGAGATCGTCCTGCCCAGGGTGTGACCATGTGGTGGGATGACGGCCAGTTCGGTGAAGGGGAGGCTCGCGCGGCCCGGATCGACGGACATGATGCCTTCGATAGATTGTGGCGCAATGCCCCGCCCCGGGACCGCAGAGCCGCAAGCTCTGCCACTTCAAGTTGTTCGACGGACCGACGTGCCTGAGAGCCGTTCGCCTGTGTAAGGGCGTGAGCTACCCGGACGTGCGCGCGTGGGCGAGGATTAACTTGCCTTCTGACCCTTCATAGGGTAAGATCCACGGCACACGGAGGATTAGCTCAATGGGCTATTCGACAGATTTCCTGGGTACGTTCACGATCACGCCCCCGCTGAATCTGGCGCAGACCGCTTACTTGCGGAAGTTCGCCGAGATCCGCCACATGAAGCGGGACGCCGAGATCACGTCGACCCGCCCGGACCCCCTGCGGCTGGCCGTCGGGCTCCCTGTCGGTGTCGAGGGCGGCTACTTCGTCGGCTCGACGGGCTGGCCCGGGCAGGAAGGCATGTTCGGTGGGGGCGGCAGCGCCCTGCGGGAGCCGCCGGATCTGCTCGACCACAACGAGGAGCCAGAGGGCCAGCACGGGCTGTGGTGCCACTGGCAGCCGACCGAGGACGGCGCAGGGCTCGAGTGGGACGGGTCCGAGAAGTTCTACAACTTCTCGCTTTGGCTCGTCTACATCATCGAGCACTTCCTGAAGCCCTGGGGGCGCGTCCTTTCGGGTGACGTCCGCTACCACGGCGAGTCCTACGACGACTACGGCACGCTCCACGTCGCGGACAACATCGTCGAGGACCTGAAGCAGGAGGGCGAGCCCCTGCGTGAGGAAGAGGACGAGGACTTCTAGGACTTGCGGTCTGTTGGGTCATAAGGTAAAACAGTGGCACGGAGGTAGAGACCAATGGCCACGCGATTCCTGATGACCCCTGGCTTCAAGGCGATCGACGGTGACGTCGCCGACAAGTTCATCCACGACGCCCGCGAGCGGCTCGAGGCGGCCCCTGCCCCTGGCGGGGTCGTCCCGGACATGATCGTCGGAGACCCGACCTGCAAGACCCCCATGCTGGAGGACGACGGCGCCACGGCGCGCATCCCGTTCGGCGGCCCTGCGAAGGTCTATGCCAAGTTGGACCACCACCGCACCGGACCCGTGGTCACCTTCCTGCTCCCGGACGAGAACTAACGTGACCGTCCGTAAGGGGGCGCCCGGGACCACGGGTCGAGCGACGATCGGCGGGGCCGCGCGCAAGCGGCTGGAGTTCTGCAACAGCCGCCGGATCCCGGACGCCGTCGAGGTCGGCGGCCGGCGCATGAACTGGGTGGGCATCGGCGGGGTCGACGAGGGCCCGGCGTCGGGCAACGAAGTTCTGGTGGTCGACGACGAGGAGAAGCCCGGGGCGAAGAAGAAGGTCGCGAAGAAGGCCCGCACGAAGCCCCGCGAGCAGTCGTTCCAGGAGCGGATCGACTACATCATGGCCGAGCGCGGCTGGGCCGAGCGCACCGTGCTCGCGTGCGTCACCACGATGTTCGAGACCGAGCGCGATCTGGGCGAGTTGTTCGTCCAGACCCTGCGCGAACTCGCGGACGAGGAACGGGCCGCGGACAAGGCGGACGAGTGATCGTGGACGAATCCGAGGACGAGATCCGTCCGCCCACTCCGGCCGAGATCGAGACCGAGGCCCTCTACAAGAAGTTCTTGGAGGAGCACGGCTACCCCGCGGACATCACGCGCGAGCAGATCGAGGCGTCGATCGAACGCACGGGCCAGCGACTCATGAAGGTCTCGGCTATGGGGGCCCCGCCCGTGATCCTGGAAGGCGAGCGGCGGCTGCTGGCCCAGCGGGAGGCGTGGCTCGCGGCCTGGGACAGGGAACACCCGGAGCCCGTGCCCCCGCCGGCGCCCCCGGAACCGCTGCGGCGACTCGAGTGCTACCTCTGCCACACGGAGGTCGAGCGCGACCAGCACGACAGCACCCAGGAAGACGTTCAACTCGTCATGGACGAGTACGACGGGCACGGCGGCCTGACTGATCTCCTGGGCTTGGTACACTGCCAGGGCCCGCCTGAGCAGTTCGACGAGCAGGACCGGGTCGTCGTCTGCCCCGGGTGCCTGATCAAGGGGCTCGCGGGGAAGATCCGCAAGGACGCGGTCGAACTCGACGGTCCCTGACGGGCGGCTTGTTCAATGGGCTCCCGGAGGCCATGCTGGCTCCGGGAGGACGCCATGGAAGACGACGAGCCGCACGATGACGGCTGCCGGTGCGAGGACTGCGGCGACCGCATCCTGCGTGCGTCCGATGAGGCTGCGGAAGAGGCCGAGGCGGCGTTCACAGAAGCGGTCTACGGACACGAAGCGCTTCCGGGTGATCGGTCGGTGCCGACCGCGGCAGAACTCGAGAAACTCTTCAAGATCGGGCCGCCCGCCGTCTGACGGAGCCGTCAGACCAGAACGCTATTCTCCGGCTTACCCGACCGGAGAGTGGATGCGCTTTTTCCTGGGAATTCACCACCCAAATTGGCTCGCGATGACTGACGTCCCCTTGTTCGTCAGCCGCCGGCGCCTGATCGCCTACAAGAAGCTCCCCGTCGCCAAGGGCGCGTGGGCGCTCGACTCGGGCGGCTTCTCGGAACTGACTCAGCACGGGCAGTGGACGGTCCCGCCCGAGCAGTACGTGGAGGATGTCCGTCGCTTCTCCCGGGACATCGGGAACATGGCCTGGGCGGCGATCCAGGACTCGATGTGTGAGCCGTGGCTGCTGGAGCACCTGGCCCAGTACAAGTCCGCCGGGTTCGACCTCGGCAAGGAGAAGGTGGTCGGAGTGGGCTCCGTCTGTCGGCGCCAGCACACCCAGGAGGCCGAGGATCTGATCCGGGAGCTCGCGGGAATGAAGCTGAAGCTCCACGGCTTCGGGTTCAAGCTGCGCGGGCTCAAGCGGGTGCAGAAGTTCCTGACGTCCGCCGACTCGATGGCGTGGTCGTTCCGCGCGCGCCGGAGCGAGCCCTTGCCGGGGCACATGCACAAGAACTGCGCGAACTGCCTGGATTACGCGCTCATGTGGCAAGAGAGCCTGGTGAGCGGTCTGCGGGTCGCGACGTGAGCCAAGAGACTCCAACCTGCCAGTGGTGCGGAGAAGATAAGACGCGGAAGACGTCTATCCGTAAAGACGGCCGCACACGCATGCATGGGTGGGAGTGTAAACTCTGCGGACGCCAGCGTTGGCGTAAGCCCCGCTGTCCGATCGAGGAGTGCGACGGCCCCACTTACGGCGACGGCAACTGGTGCCCCACACACGGGAAGCGCCGGCCGGATGCGCCGCTGGAGGACGACCAGGTCTCCATCACGCTCGTCAATCCGAGGGGCGAGGAGCGTGAGGTCTACCGCGTGTACCACGACAAGATCCCCGGACTGCGGGAGTCGGGGAGGGTGAACAGGAAGCGGACCCCCAACGGTGAGATCGAGTGCTCCCTCGTGACGCTGCGCATGATAAAGAGGCGCTACATCGTGGTGGACGTGACGATGCCCGTTTGGCGGTCCGCTCGTCTGGTATAGTTGCCCCAAGAACTGGAGGTCCGCATGGACGCTGTGATCGTGGAGATCAGGGCCGCCGAAGGCGGTATGGACGCGAAGAACCTGGTCCGTGACCAGGTGGGCATCTACCTGAAGTTGGCGGCTCGGAGGGGGCTTTAGCGTCGACGACGTCGAGGACGCTCCTGGCCGTGTGGTGATCCGCGTAGAGGGGCAGGGCGCTCGAGCAGCATTCAAGCTCGAGGGCGGCGGACACCGTTGGCAGCACGTGCCTGAGAACGAGAAACGCGGCCGCGTGCAGACGAGCACGATCACGGTCGCGGTCCTGCCGGAGCTCGAGGAGAAGGACCTGCGGGTCAGCCCGAACGACGTCGTGGAGCGCACTTTCAAGGGCGGCGGCCCCGGCGGACAGCACCGGAACAAGACGGAGAGCGGCGTCGAGGTCACGCACAAACCGACCGGTATCCAGGCGCGCAGCGCCAACCTGAAGTCGCAGCACGTGAACCGCCGCGCCGCCTGGGGCATGCTCCGGGTGCGCCTGCTCGAGGCCCGCGCCGGTCAGCAGCACGCCGACCACAACGCGACCAGGAAGGACCAGGTGGGCTCCGGCATGCGAGGCGACAAGGTACGGACCATTCGGGTCCAGGACGGGGTGGTCACTGACCACAGGCTCGAGCGCAAGATCCCGTTGCGCGACTACTTGCGCGGCGACTGGGGCAAGCTCCTGGGCTAATCCTCGGGGACGAAGAGTGCGTAGTCCGCTTCGTCCACGTCCGCGTCGTCGACCGACTCTCCGCCCTGTAGCACGAAGCCGCAGGCTCGACACCGGGCGGGGAGCGTTGAGAAGTCCATGCTGTTGTGCCGGCACCCGCCGTCGGGGTCGAGATCGTCTTCGTCGTCGGGGAGGTCCGGTCGGTCGTCTTCGATCCCCGGTTCACCTTCGTTCGTGCTGGTGATCTGGCCGTACTCGACGGCGACCCCTGTGAAGATGTTCTCGTAGGCGGTCTGGTTCTTCGCGAGCGCCATGGCGTCTGGGATCGTGTCGCCGAACTGCCGCGCGCTCCAGTTGAACGTGATCTGTTCCACGGGGGTGGCGGAGACGGTCCCCGTGAAGCGCACCGTACAAGGCCGCCCGTTGAAGCGGACCCGCCACACCAGCGGCGGGGCCCGGCGACGGTCAACCCAGGTCCCGTGACTGTGCAAGGCTCGCGCGGGCACCACAGGCCAGGACTCGAGCGGCTGACCGAGGACTGGGCCCGTGAGCCGAATGTCCTTCCTGCCGCCGAGCACCTTGATCCGGGCCAGCATGGTCCGGCAGAGCGGACGGAAGACCGCCCTAGCCCACGCCCTGTAGTGCTCTACCGCTGGGATGCCGCCGGCGTCGTAGACCAGCAGCACGACCGATGGCCCCAGGCCGGCTCCCGCGGTCGCGGGCGCTATGCCCGCGCGAACACGGCGCCAGAAGAGGACGGCCGGGGTGATTTCACCCAGGTCCAGCGCGCGCTCGTCTCGCCGTAGAGCTTCGTCCACAGGCCCTCCTACTTCTTCTTGGTCTTCTTCTTTTCCTTCGAGATCTTCTTCGCGGGCGCCGTCGCTCCGATCGACGCGAGGTACTCCGGCGACGGGGTCTCGGGCTTCGGCGGGGAGACCGCCTCGATCGCGTGATCGAGTTCGTGCTCCAGGGCGTCGACGGCCGCGATCTCCTCCGCCCTCTCCTCGTCGTCCGATCCGGGCTCCCTGACGAAGCCGCCGCTCCGGTACTCCTCGTCGGACAACTGCCAGTAGCGGTGCGAGTCCAGGCCCTGCTTCAGCAGTTCGACTTGCTCGATCGTGAGCGTGAGCGTGATGGTCTTCGGCGCGGTGTTCACCATGGATCTCTCCTCCGTGCCTGGATCTTACCCTACTACGGCTCAGAAGGCAAGGTAAGGGTTGAGCGGGACCCGGGCGCGGGCTCGAGTTCTACGTGCGGGCACGCGGCGTCGAAGACCGCGTCCCAGGAAGCGAACCGCGCCGACTCGCCTTTCGTCAGCTTGAAGCAGTTCGGGAGCGCTCGGTAGTTCTCCACCCCATTCACCAGGGGTGAGGGGGCGAGGACGTCGATGACGTAGGACCCGCCGACTCCGTCCGCGCCGGTGTTCCACTTCATGAGGACCGGAGCGATCTCGCTGATGGTCGCGAGGATCTCGCAGTCGAGCTCGGATCCGATCCGTACAGGGTCGTGGTCCCAGTAGGTCGAGTGGTAGATCTTGATGAGCAGCTGGCCCGGGTGGGGAATGTTGGGCGGCTCCGCCACGGCCAGGCCCACGCTGAAGTCGAGCCCGTTGATCCGAATGGCTCGGGAGACCCCGTGGTGGGTGCAGATTCCGTCCTCGGGGTAGGGGTGATCCGTCAGGGCGGAGAGCATCCCGCGGATCAGGGTCAGCAGTTCGACGATCATGGCTTGATACGCTCCATGGCAATTTGTATCAGATCTTGAGGACTACCCCAGGTCGTTGCCGGTATTGCCCTTGTGGCGCTTTCCCCCTTCGACGTTACGCGTGCGCGAACGCCTGGCGCGCGTCGTCCGGTAGACCGTCGACCCAGCAGGGCTCCATGCCGGAAAGCGTGCCCGTCGCGCGCTTGATCGACTTCCCCGAGAGCAGCGTGAAGAGGACCTTGTCCGGGGTGTCCCTCGGCACCCGGGTGCAGACGGACCCGTTGTCGACAGGCTCCCACTCCTTGTCGACCATGCGCTCGATCTGGAGCCGCAGGGTCTTCTTCATGGGGGTGCTCCTTCTGTGGGCGCGATCTTACCGTGCGGGCCCACAGACTTCCAGCGATCCTTTTGCCTATTGAACTCTGTGGGTGCTACGGGTAAGATCAAGCGCACAAGGGCCGCTGGAAAGGGGCTCTCGGGGTTGCTCAGGAGTGCGGGGTCGCGGCAACCGGCTTCGCGTCTAGGCTGCTCTCTACCGCACGGGGCTCTAATCCCGCGCGGTTAAAGAGAGTGGTCGAACCTGCCCGAGAGCAACTTTCCAGCGGCCTTCCTTCAAGAGGAGCCCCATGAACTTCCGTAGACCGGCGACGAAGGTAGACCTGGAGCGCTGGAACGCTGTCCTGGCCAAGGTCGCCGAGGCGCGGCGGGCTCTCAACGACGCGGATGTCTTGCTCGGTCAGGTCATCCCGACCTTGGACGGGGATGATCTTCGTTCCCATGAGGTCGTCGCGACGCTGAACAAGGGGCTGGATGCGGCCCGCATGGCCGCGGGGAACGTCCAGCACCCCGTCGAGGAGCACTGGGCGGGCGGCAGTCTGAAGGATGACGTCCCGAACAGCCTGCACTGGAGGTACTAGGTGGGTAGCCCTGGCCGGTACGAGTTCGGTTTCTGTGCCGAGGTCGGTGCCGTCGAGTTGGACGTCACCGTCGTTGCGAACCTGACTTCGCACGGCCCGGACATGCACGCCGCGATCGAGTCCGTTCGGTTCGACGAGAATGACGAAAACGTCCCGGACGCGCTCTCCGACACGTGGGACCTGGAGAACAAGGCGGTCGAACACTTCTTGGACTACGCGCCGTCACACGGGGAGTTCGCCCCGGGCCGCTACTTTCTGGAGCAGGGCGGGCCCGGGCGCCGGCGCGAGTGCGCCTTCGTCGCCTTCCTGAAGGCCCCGGGCGAAGCGCACTATTACGCCCTGGTGTGTGCCGAGAACGGAGATGGGCTCGTCCTGGAGGACTACGTCCCCTTCCGCTGCGGCGACTGGCGCCGGTGCGACGGCGCGGACCAGGATCAGGTCAAGGCGCGTATCGAGAAGGCGAAGAGACAACGACGAACATAAGATCGTGCCCGAACTCGAGGTCACGTTGAACTCCGTCATGGTGGTCCTGCGACTCCATGTCGAGGGACATGAGCCCAAGCCCATGGCCAGGCTCGTGCGGAAACTCCGCGACGGGGAGTGGCGCAGGATCTACGCCACCTTCCTGGCACCCGAACTTGACTCGTGGGAAGGACTCAAGACGCACGAAGCGATCTTGTCCGTGGTCAAGGACTACTACCTACAGCTCCAGCACCTGTCCCCCGACGGCGGGCGGGTGGTCAAGGTCACGCCGAAGCGGGTCGAGGTTCAGGGCTACAGCAACATGCAGACGTTCACGTTCAACAGGGAGAACGGTAAGCAGATCGGCTCGAAGGGGCCCGCGCTCTACCGGCTCGACGTTGAGGAGTTTGAGCGGCTCGCCCAGGAGAAGGCATGACGGCTGACGAGATCCGCAACACCCTGGGCTGGAACACCGTGATGAGTGAGCCGGACCATGCTCAGAGGCATCAAGCCCTGGCCCAGGGCGAGATCGCTGCTCAACTCGCCGAGTTGACCGCGTCGATCGTCGCGCGCTTTCCTCTGCTCCCGGCGGTCGAGTCCAACGGTCTGGCGATCACAGGCCCTGGCCGGGCCGCTCTCCTCCAGGTCATGGCGATCCTGAAGGCGGACCCCGACCGCGGGGCTGCGCGCGCGATGGTCGTCGGCGAGATGTTCCTCAGCCAGAAGGCCACCTAGACTTCTGTTGCTCGCTGAGCTACAAAGGCAGACATGAAAAAGGCAGACATCGAGCGTCGCGCGCGTGCAGTCCTAGCCGACCAGATGGGTTACCCCCAGGACAAGATCCTGGACGACTCGTCGGTTGCTGAGAGCGGCATGGACTCGCTCGACATGGTCGATATCGTCATGGAGATCGAGGAGGAGTTCGACGTCTTGCTCGAGGATGAGGACGCCGCGAAGTGCAGCACCTTCGCTGAGTTCGTCGCGCTCATCGAGACGTCCGACCCCCACTAGCGTGGCTGCCGGAGACGCACCCAAGCGCTTGACGATCTTCTGCACGGTGTGCGAATACCGCTCGGAGTTGTCGGGTGCGCTCGAGCTTCATGCGGATTGTACGTTTGACTTGCCGGTTGGGCTCCACCCGGAAGCGATCCGGTGGGTAGAGGGCGATAGGGTGGAAGTTGTCGGCGAGTGCGACACGTGCCGCAGGGGCAGCAAGCTCGAGTCGATGGGCCCGAAGGCCGTGCAGTGGCGCGCGGACCGGGACGCCCGGCGTAGGCGGCTTGTCGAACGTGCGATGGAGGGGCGGCGTGAACAGAGGGATCAACGGCCTGGCCGGGGTCGCGGTGGGTCAGATCTACGGGTCGATCCACCGGGGGAAGGGCAAGCCGGCGGTGCGCCTGCGCGTCCTGACGGTGGGGGCTGACCAGTGCCTCTATGAGATCGTCGGCACGCTCGACGGCTCGATGCCCCGCGGCGTGGCGAACATCGGAGTAGGCGCCCGCGGGCACGTGCCCTTCAGGCTTCTCGGGACGCAGGACTACCCCCTGCTCGAGGACGTCTGATGCCCGACTCGAGGATCGACGGACACGGCTGCTTTTGGCATCGGCATCCCGGCTGCTCGCTTGCTCGGCTCCCCAAGACGCGCCACGACTTCTGGGTGCCGAAGCTGGAGTCCAACCGCGAACGCGATCAGAAGAACCTGGCGCGTCTCCAGAGTGAAGGATGGGACGTGCTCGTCATCTGGGAATGTGAACTCGATGACCTTGCTCGCCTCACGGACCGCGTCGACCAGTTCATGAAGGAGGCATCATGAAGTCGCTTGAACTATTCACGGGCGCGGGAGGTCTGGCGCTCGGGACGCACCTGGCGGGCTTCGAGCACGTCGGCCTGCTCGAGTGGAACCACGATGCCTGCGACACTCTCCGGCGCAACGCGGCCGCAAACGCTCTGCCTGGGATCGGCGATTGGCAAGTCGAAGAGGCGGACATCAAGACTGTCGACTTCGGTCGGTTTCGTGGCGTGGAACTCGTCGCAGGGGGCGTTCCCTGTCAGCCGTTCTCCATCGGCGGGAAACATCAGGGCATGGACGACGCTCGCGACATGTTCCCCGACTTCGTCCGCGCGATTCGCACGCTGCAACCCCGCGCGTTTATCGTGGAGAACGTCAAGGGGCTCCTTCGACAGTCCTTCCGCAACTACTTCTCGTACATCGTTCTTCAGCTCACGCATCCTGACGTCGGGCGCAAGCCCAAGGAGACCTGGGAAGACCACCTGAAGCGCCTGGAGGATTTCCACACGCGCGGCCGTTTCAAGGGCCTCAACTACAATGTTGTCTTTCGCTTGCTCAACGCCGCCGACTACGGCGTTCCTCAGACTCGGGAACGCGTGTTTATCATCGGTTTTCGCTCGGACATCGGCGGCGACTGGCATTTCCCAGAACCGACACATTCCGAGGAAGCACTGCTGCGGGCGCAGTTCATCACCGGAGACTACTGGACGCGACACGGCATCCGTAGGCCGAAGAACCTGAAGACTCTCGGTGCGGGGGCGCTGGCCCGCGCGGCGGCGGAAGAGATGTTTCCGGCGGCGCCGTGGAAGACTGTTCGTGACGCGATCGCCGATCTCCCCAAACCATCGGACACCCGCGAGCATCGGCAGGTGGCGAACCATCGAGTGAACCCGGGCGCTCGCGCGTATGTCGGGCACACCGGAAGCTTCATCGATTGGCCCTCGAAGACACTGAAGGCCGGCGTTCATGGAGTGCCTGGCGGCGAAAACATGATCTCCTTCAGCGACGGGTCCGTCCGATACCTCACCGTTCGAGAGGCCGCGCGCGTTCAGACTTTTCCGGACCGATGGCGATTCGAGGGCGCGTGGTCCGAAGCGATGCGCCAGCTCGGAAACGCCGTGCCAGTCGCACTTGCCGGAGTGGTTGCCAGGAGTGTCGCAGAGAAACTCGTTTCGCATCGGGCGCACAACGAACCGTAGCCCAGAGCCTTGTGGATTCTGATTCCCACGATCTTCCTTGGTCTTCCCGGCACCTGGTTGCCGATGCTTCGCCTCGAACGTACCCGGACGCGCTCACGGTTCGAAGCGGGCCTTCAGGCGCGCGCGTAGACGGCCCGGTCACGGTTCGTGGCCTCCTCAATCGCGGCGCGCTGCGCCCTCTCGAGGATCGGGCTCGAGCGGAGCCACTCCTGGACCGCCCTCTCGACGTCGCAGAAGGTGTACTCCGGCGTCCCGTAGCAGCCCCACTCGGTCAGGTTGACCAGGAACTTGACACGGTCCGGCAGGGTCTCGAACCACTCCGACCAGAAGCCGTGGATGTTGTAGTGGGCGATGTGGCCGAACGTCATCGACAGGCGTCGGTAGAACACCTTCGTGAACTTCTTCTTGTCGAAGTCCGACTCGATGAAGGCGACGAGAGCGTTGCCGAACTTGGCCTTGTCGGCCGACGTCGAGTGCTCGGTGGGGGTGAACTGGCCGTCCCAGAACAGGGTCTTCATGGTCTCTCCGTGCCCGGATTATAGCTCAGAAGGCAACAGAGGTCAATCGAAGGCGGCAATGCCGTGCTGCCACACGCGCGCGGTATGCAGGAGAGCCGATCGGCGGAAGCCCCGCATGGAAGGAACACAGGGCAGGGCGTCGATCTCCGGCATCGTTGCGCGGAGGATCTTCTGGCCTTCTCTGGCCCGTGGTTCCTGCGAGGGGTCGCTCTGGCGCAGGGCGAACAGGAACAGGTGTAGGTTGGGCGGGTCGGCGCGCGTCACGACCACGTCGCATAGAAACCGACCCACGTCGACGTCCAGTCCGAGCTCCTCTTCCCACTCGCGCCGGAGCGCTTCGGCGAGAAGTTCACCTTCGTTGACCTTGCCGCCGGGGTACTCCCAGCACCCCGCGAAGCTCTGGTCCTCCGGGCGCTCTTGGATCAGCATGCGGCCGTCAGCGTCGACCAGGAGTCCGGCCACGACGAGGATCATGACTCGAGCCCCTTGAACGCCTTGGTGGCGCCTGGGCACTGCCGGTGTAGCGCCGGGTCGAGCCGTTCCATGTCCTGGCCGTAGAAGGTCCGGTGGCAGATGAAGTCCCCGCGGTGCTCGACGTCCCCGCGGACCCGCAGACGGGCCAGGAAGACATCTCGCTTGGTAGCCTTCGGCTTGAGGCCGGCGCTGTGCTTCAGGGCGATGACGACCTTCTTGAACTCGGCGTCGTTGCCCTGCCGAAAGGGGCACGACGCGCATTGAGTCCCTTCGGGCAACTTCGGCCGGAACAGGGCCCGCATGGCCTTGATCTTCGGGTCCATCAGGTCCCCTTTCGCTGATACACTATGTATCACGGGCACCTGACAACGGGCAAGTCTAACCTGACACATTGAACTTTGTCGGACCCCCCTGATACTGTCCTACCAGTCGGTGTGGCGCGACCGGCTGCCTGTCCAGCGCCCGAGCTAGCCCCTTGGACCATTCCCCCCGGTCCTGGGGGCTATGCTCGTTCTTGAAAGGACCGGCATGAGCGACAAGCGCGTGCAGAAGAACGCCAACGCGGTGTGCGAGTTGATCTCCGAGAAGTTGGCCGAGCTCCGTGTGGCGGTCGTCACGATCGGCGTCGGCGCTGAGAAGGAACTGATCGTCTATCACCGATCCCCGAAGATCCCGGTGACGGCCCCTGGCCAGGGACGCTACGCGCGCTACGAGGGCTTCAAGGTGACCTACACCCGGATCGGGGCCGTGATCCCCTGCGCGCTCGAGGGCGCGAGCAAGGCGCGTCAGAACCGCGCGAGGAAGACCGTCTGATGATCTGTGCGTGCGGCAAGCCGGCGAACTGCCACTACGTGAACAAGGACGTCGACCCTCCGACGGACGATCACTACTGTGACGACTGCTTTCTGGTGGCCACGAAGGGGACGCCGGCGGAGGACATGGTCCTCAAGTCCGTCATGGACGGGCGGGCGTTCACCACCTGGTGGGGAGACTTGCCTGCGGGTGAGCGCGCTCGTTCCCCGCAGGCCATGGCCCACGCCGGCTACATGTTCGGGCTCGCGCGCGGCCGTGAGGTCAAGACCTTCGACTCCCTGAACGCGGCGATACCCCGCCGGTGCCCCCAGTGCAACGAGCCCGTGCTTCCGGGGCAGCGCTTCTGCGGTGCGGGGTGCTCGGCGCGACACGAGGCGCACGAGCCGCCGGCGTTCAAGGCGCCCTACCGCGGATGTAGCAGTGATTCGAGAGTTGCGGGGGGCTACCGCACCTCCCGCCCAGCGTAATCTGCCCGGCGCACGGTGCGTCGATCTAGCAGTGCGCTTCGGTGTGAGTGCGGTAGCCATCAGCAAGGTCGCGCGGGGCGATACGTGGAAGTCATGTCCTGCCGTCATCTGACCTTCGACGAGGACCGTCTCGACGACGCGACCCTCACCTACCGGCGGTGGCGCGAGTGTGTGTCCTGCGGCATCACCTACGACCGGACCCAGGTGCTGGAGGATCTCCAGGAGACGATCCGGGAACGCTTCCGGCTGCCGGCCCTCGAGTTCGATCACCACCGGCCCGCGGGAGACCACTGGTGAGCGCTACCCGCGCGGCCGGATCTCCAGGCCGCTCGAGCCTATGAAGCTCACGAGCGCGGCGTTGCAGGCTCCGCACGTGAACTGGTACCCCGGCACCGACGCCTCGTGGCTCAAGTAGATCGTCGGCCCCGAGCAGACCGGACACACCATGCCGCTCGGTGGACTCAGGACCACGTTCTCGTTCGTGATCTTCTCGTTCTTGTTGAGCAGCTTGGCGATCAGGACCGCGTCACTCCACGGGTAGCACGTGGCCAGGATCGTGTGGACCTTGCTGTGGACCAACTGCACGACCCGAAGCGACGGCTCCTCGATCACGTAGTAGCCGTCGCGGAAGCGGGGGTCGTAGACGTTCATGCCTCACCCGATCTTCTGATGGACTTCGTCGAACACGGGATCGGTCGCGCGGATCACGGCCGCGAACTTGTCGATCGCGAGTTCGAGCCTGCGTGCTTCGTCGCGTAGGTTCTCGACGTGGGTCCTCCTGAACTCGATCGGCATGTAGACGGTGCTCGCCACGTTCTGAGCGACGCGAATGATCTCGGACTTCGCGTCCTCGAGTTCACGCACGGCCTCTTCGCGGCGGAGCAGCAGGGCTTCGATCTCTTCGGGGGTCATGCTCGGGCTCCTATGCCCCCATTTTAGCTCAGGGGGCAACAGAAGTCTACGGGCCTACCCCGTCGACTTCTCGCGGGCGAGCGCCTGCTCCGCGCGGGTCTTCGCCTGGGCGACGAGCAGGGCGGCGTTCTCCGCGTGAGCGACGCGGACTTGGTCCATCATGCGCCTGCTCCGCTCCGAGCCCTTCTCTGCGGCGGCGAGCTTCTCCAGGGTCTTCGCGTTGAAGCGGCCCGCCTCCTGGACCATCGAGCGCAGGTCGGTCGGCGCACGGCGACCGATCTCGAATGAGCGGGTGACGAAGGCCACGCCGTCGTCCACCTTCGTCTCCGTCTGAACGAAGACGTTCAGGTAGTAGCCCCTGCCCTTCCTGTAGTCGATCTGTCCGACCATCATGTCTCGTGCGTGCTGATCGGGGCGTGACTCGTCCGCGTTGATGCCCAGGTCTTCCGAGACGAACGACAAGTTCTGCTTACCCATGATGCTCTACCTCCGTGCTGGGATTATAGCTCAGGGGGCAACAGAAGGCAACCGGGTGCCAATCAGGCTCCGAGCAGGGTCGCGCAGCGGGCGGAGATCCGCTGCGCCTCTTCCATGCCGCCGAAGGTCTTGATGTTCAGGACCAGGCGGGTCTTGCCGAGGTCTGAGCGGCGGTCATCCCCGCCGGCCACCAGCGAGACGTGTACGTACTCACCTTCGTTACTGCCCGTGACGGCGTAGCAGGCCACCCACCGGTAGTCGAGCAGGGCGCGCAGAGTCATGTCCTGGCACTCGGGGAGCACGTAGGACAGGCCGCCCGTGCCGATGTAGTCCAGGCCCGGAGCGATCTTCTCCCGCTCGAGAACGCGGCTGAGGCGCTTCGTGATCTGCCGCAGGGTCAGCTTCTCGATGTTGTGGAAGGGGCGGTCCTTGGGCTTTGACCGCAGGGCGAAGGCCACCCGCGACCGAGCGTCGTAGTAGGTCCCGCCGGCGTCGCGCTGAATCGTCATGGTCACTTCCTCCGTGCTGGGATTATAGCTCAGGGGGCAACAGAACGCAACCGGTGGGACCGATCTGGAACTGGGTTAAGACGACGCGGAGGGCGTCGACCCGCTTCTGCGCTTCGTCGAGCTCACGGAGCGCCCGCGCCATGTTCTCGTAGACTTCCTGCTCGGTCATCTCCACGGGCTGACCGACAGGGCCGTACTTCACGCGGGGGTGTTGGCGCGTGGTCCAGCGGCCCGCTTCGCAGAGCAGGGTGTCCCGGGAGAACTCGAGCGCGGACAGGGTCAGGGTCAGGGTCAGGGTCAGGGTCAGGGTCACCCCAAACGAGAGCCAGCGCGCGAGCGTGCAGGGTGCGCTTGATCTTCATTCGAACGTGACCCCCACCTTGAATGTGATCGGCTCGCGCGTCTCCAGGTCGATTGCCGTGGTCACGCCGTAGTCGGTGTCGGCGGCGTGCTCCGCGATCCGCACGGCCAGTTCCTCGCGCGTGGCGAAGGTGTGCAGCCACATCTGCTCCTCGCCGTGGTGGAGCACGAGCAGGAAGCGCCGGCCGAACTCGGTCTGGGCCGTGCTCGTGTCCCCGAAGGCGTGCCAGTGCTCGCCGTCGTTGTTGCAGTGCCGGACGACAGGCGGGAGCGGCTTCTCATCGAACTCGCCGGCGGCGCCTCGACGGGCCCAGGTCACGGTGAAGCCGTCCGGGTTGTCGCCCCGGCGGAGCGCCGCGTCCAGAGCCTGCTGGTGGTCCCTCCTGGTCTTGCGGTTGTGCTCCTCGAATCGGGTGCCGGGCGGGAGCCACGAGCGCGCGCCGCCCATGATGTGGCCCGGGGTCGACCAGTCGCCGCGCAGGAACCCGACGGCCAGGTCGGTGTAACGCTTCGTGTCGCTCATGGTGCTCGTCCTCCGTGCGCTCAGTATAGCTCAACAGGCAACAGAACTCAACGCCGGCGGCGCTTCCGCGGCACGTCGAGCGTGTTCTCGCAGACCACGTTGTAGGGCACGTGGACGATGCGCACGTCCGGGCGGACGACGGGCATATCTATGACCAGCGCGGCCCTCCTTGGTCCACCCAGGCTGAAGTGGTCAACCCAGACATAGTCGCCGCTCTTCATGGCTTGCGCAGATAGTCCTGCGCGCTGGTGTTCGGACGGCCATCCTCGCGCACCATACTCGCCGGATGAGTTGCTTTTGCGCTTCTCGCAGCCAGAATGGTTCGTGAATCGTTCTCTCCATACGCCTTCAGGATCATCCGTCCCAGCGCCTCTGCCAGGAGAGGCGGAACGGCATTCCCGACTTGAAGATACTGACTCGTTCGTGAGCCTAGGATCACGAAGTGGTCGTCAAACGATTGGAGACGGAGGCCCTCACGCACAGTGAGCCCCCGGTGCTGGAGCGGATGAGTCGCTCTTGCAGACGACGGCTTCCGCATGTTGGACGTGATCGCGACGGCCGGCTTGACGCTGGACAGCCTAGCGTAGCTGTTGTGAAAGCCGCTCTTGGGCTGAAGAGCGTCAGGGATCGACTTGCGGTTGCCTCCGTCAGGGATGTGGCGCAGGATCTCGACTAAATGTGGAGGGTGTTGCGCAGCTTTGTGGTTCGATAGTGCAGTGGTTTTACCGCGCCTTTCCGCCTGGTACTTCGTCATTGGCGCCTTGTCGTATGCCTCCACCGACTCGCCTGGCTCAAGCTCTGGTAGATCAAAGATTGCGTCACCGACCGTGACAGTGCCTCTGATCTTGTCTGGAAACATGGGTTCGGCGAGACCATTGAGCCACCCGAGGAAAATCGTTCTCTTCCGAAGCTGTGGCACTCCATAATCAGCGGCTCGTAGGAGCTTGCGCTTCATGCCATACCCGATCTTCTCAAAGCTGGCGACGACTTCGTTGGCAAGCTCACCGCCGCGGACGACGAGCATTCCTTCAACATTCTCGATCAAGACGTAGGCAGGACGGATCTCGGCAACCAGGGCGCAATAGTGCTGCCACAGCACGTTCCTGGAATCTGACTCGTCTCGCTTCCCAACCGTGCTGAATCCTTGACACGGAGGGCCGCCTGACATTACGTCGATATCGGACGCCGAGATGCCGAAGAACGCCTCAATTTCGGAGACGCTGGTGCGAGTCAGGTCGGACTGGAGACAGCGGAGCGGAAGGTTGTGCTCGAAGGTCGCTTTCGCCTCCGGCCAATGGTCAACCCCACCAATGCAGGAGATCCCGGCCCGCTCCATGCCAAGTGTCAACCCGCCGATCCCGCAGAAGAGATCCAAAGAGCGCGGCTTCCTGGTGTTCATCTTCATCATATTCTTTCGGTCCTTGTTCGGGCGACCGCGCATACTACCCGACCAGTACCAGTGCGAGCAGGACGGCGCAGGGGACAGGGGAAAAGGAGATACTCCAGACATCTACCCCGCCCCTGCGCCCTGGCCCACGGCTCCGGCTCCTCCCCCGGCGGCAGCGCGTCCAGGTGGGCCTGGATACTGGCCCTGAGCTCGACGAGCGACTTCATCGTCAAGCCGCACAGGACGGCCCCTGGGTTGGCGCGCAGGGCGCCGCCGGAGTTCATGTCGGCCACGAGGCACCCCTTCCTAGTCGAACAGGACCGTACGACCCATGTCCCGAGCCTTCTCCGCGATGACGCGCAGCCGCTCGACGCAGCTGTCTGCCTGCCGGGGGGACACGCCACACTCGATGACCGTCGGACCCTGGCGGACGTCGACGCCCTCAGCGGTCAGGACCACCGTCTCTCTCGAGACCGTCGTGGGGCGCACCACGTTGTGGACGCGGCTCCCCGCCATGGCCAGGCGGAGCAGAAGGTCCGTCGGATCCAACTCCCCGCACAGGTCGCGGGGGACGGGGAGCCCCAGGAGATCCCGCAGGATCGAGATGGCGTTGCCGTTGGCGACGTTCATCTCCGGGCCCCGGCCGGAGTAGAGCATGTCGGGCCCGTAGCCCAGGCACCCCTCCACCTGGCAGACGGTGTAGTCGAGCCCGTCATCGGCCCGCTTCCCGCACCCGTCGCAGGCGAGCGAGATCGCTTCACCCCGCATGTTCTCTACCCTAAACGTTACAGACATTTAGCTCGTCCTCCGTGCCCGCATTTTAGCTCAGGGGGCAACAGAACGCAACAGAACGCAACAGGCATTCTCGCTTGCTTTCTGTTAGCTCACGGAGTAAGATTAGGGGCACAAGAGGAGTCCTACCATGCCGTATCTGAGGAACATGCCCGCGACCTGCAAGGCCCGTAACACGCGGCCCGAGCACGCGATCGACCTGCTGGACTCGATCCGCAGTGAGTTCGACAAGGGCCTGAACGGAGGTATCTTCGACGCCACCTACGTCCTGATGAAGCTGGCGAGCCTGACGACGCACGTCAAGTGGCTGGAACAGGAGGCCCGCCAGGAGATGGACGCAGGCACGTGAGCGACGGGGAGATGTCGAACGCCCTGCGCCTGGTCAAGCAGCGGGGCGCCGGCGCCGCGCATGGAGTCTGAGTGGCGGTCGCGGTTCCAGCCCCCGCCGAATCCTTTCTTCCCCCGCTAGTGCATCCCGTCGCCGTAGTCCTCAGCGTCACCTTCCGGTAGGTCCACCGGCTCGATCGCGGCGGCTTCTTCGGTCAACTGGCGGTCTTGATCGAAGCGCCACGGCTCCCCGGCTCCCCGGCGGCCCAGGCGATTTCGTTGGCCCGCACCGCTCGAGCGTTCGATTCGGTGAGGTTGTTCGTCAGGGGGAGGCTGCCGCACCCGGAGCACGGCTCGTAGATCGTGGCCCGGTCGAGAGTGCTCGAGAAGACCGTGCGCAGGACGGCTCCCACGTCAACATCTTCACGAGCTCCAAGGGAGTCTTCGCGAGCCAGCGGTACTCAGGGGACTCCTGCCCGTACGCCGAGTTGGTCTGTACGCTCCTGCGCTTATGCATGTCCTTCCAGACAACGGGTGCGTGCGGAGGGTCCCAGTCCTTCATGAGCCCCTTGGCTCCGCGAGCGCCGGGGGAAACCCCGGTCGGTCCCTTCCGCGTGGGCAAGTTGGAAGCCCTTCGCCCAACCGACTGCGCCATTCCCTTGTCCCGCCATCATGGCTTGGTGGAACGTCAGCCCGGGGGCTTGGCGCAGGCACGCAGCGCAGAGGCGGTCGCATCGGTAGTCGTGCCGGCCGAGACGGCAGCGCCCCACGGCCAGGCGCACGGCAGCCGCTGGGTCCCGCAGGGCCTCTCGCTCGAGGAGTCGGAGTCGCTCGTCCATCAGTCGTATGCCTGCTTCAGGACTTCCTTCGTCGCGCGGATCAGGGCCTTGATGTACGGATCGTAGCGCTCGCGCCGGTGGATCCAGTCGGGCGCCTCGCGGTAGACGAGGTTCTCGGGGCGGGCTTCGTAGATGATCACTACACCGTCCTGGCGCTCCTGGACCATTTGCCCGTCCCCGTAGCGGAAGCGCTCCCACTGGCCCTGGATCGGTGCGGCGATGGGGCTTTCTACGGGGATTCCTTTCTCGGGCCGGTGCGCCTGGTCGATCGTCAGGTCCACAAGCCATCGACGGCGGGAGTTCTTCGGCTTGTCTCCGATGACGGCCACCATGTGCCCGGCCCACTTTCCGGGCGCAGGTGGATCGTGCTTGTCGTCGCCCAGGACGACCAGGCGGCCCCCGCGATCGGCGATCTCGAGCCACTCCTCCTCTCTGGTCGGGACACGGCCCTGGTGCTTTCCGTACCAGGCGGAGAACACCGCGTTCAGGATGGAGACGGTGACCGGGAAGACCTGGGCCTCGTAGCCTAGGGTCCGCGCGACGCCCGCCATCACGATCGAGGACGCGATGCATGAGTCCGGCTTGCCGCAGGACCGGAGCATGGTGTCTCGGTACAGCTTCAGGAGCGCCGGGTGGGTGAGATCCTCGATCGAGACGGCCATCAGTCCGCGTCGTGCTTGCACGTCCAGCAGTCGCTGGACTTCGAGCCGCCCTCCTGGGACCCGCAGCGGCAGCCCGTGCGCCGCCCCAGGCCGTTGCCCGTGCGCTGTCGGTTCTGCGCGGGGGACCGGTTGAACCGGTGGGCGTCCTTGTCAGGCTCGAGCGTGGCCAGGGCCACGCCTTCGCGGACCTCGATGATCCCCTTGACGGTGGCGTCCTTCTTCGTGCCGTCCCGCTTCTCGACGGTGACGACCCGGCCCGGGACGAGCAAGGCAGCGGGGCCGCGGACGCCCCAGGTGCCGTCGGACAGCTTTGAGTAGATGATCTTGGTCATATCGTCTTGCTCCTATCGGGGATTGTTGGATCACTCGCGTGACACCGTTGTTTTACCACGTGAGCTAACAGAATTCAAGCGCCGCACGGACCGCTCGCGGGTGTGCCGGATCGTGGCGGCTCACACGGGTGCGAGCCCCTCCCGATGGGGAGGGGCGGCTGTCACCGGCGATTCAGACCGGCGAGTAGGCGTACAGCCCCTTTGCGCCTACGATTACACCCGCGCCGTCGCGGATAAGCTCGCCCGGTGAGGCGACGTCCCGGCGCCGGACCGCATCGGCCACCATGGCCGAAACGATATAGACAACGCCGTCCGATTCCGGCGGCAGGCCGCTCACCGGCCCCATCGAGGGGCGGCTGACCGACAGCGCTACGCCGTCCACGAGGACGGGGTCAAGCTCAACTCGCGTTACGGCGAGCCGAGCAATCGCGCCCGAAGGGGGCACGGTAATCGCACCACCCACGCCGTGCAGCGTGATGGAGTGGGGGGTCAGGTTAATGAGCTTCATACGATTCCTTCCTAAAAGTCACAAGTAAGTGGGGCGGGCGCGAGCCCCCCTGAGGGGGCGGGGCGTGCGGGGCGGGGCGTGCGGGGCGGGGCGGTGGGGTTAGGGCTAGGAGGGCCGAACCGTGACGCGCCCGCGCGAGAACGCGCGACTGCACTCCTGACAGGTGGTCGGCCCGTCGCGCAGCGCGTTCTGGTCGGCCGAGATCTCGGCCGCCTCCCCCTTGGAGAGCGAGTGGGCCGGGAAGATATGCGAGCGACGCGTCACGATGATGCAGACCTTCTTGCTCATGTTCGTCCTCCTGCGCCGGATCGTGCCGGCTCACACTGCCGCGAGCCCCTCCCGAGGGGGGCGGGGCGGGCTAGACCTTGTCGTAGTAGTTCGCGTCGTCCTTCGCGCTCGCGTTCGCGAGCGCCTGGAGGCGCGCGATTGCGCGAGCGCGGCGCTCGCAGCACGCGACGGCGCCGGCGCGCGTGCGGTGCGCCGTCGCGCAACCTGTCTCTCGGTGGGCAGTCATCTTTGCGCCTACCACCATTCCATCTCGGCCAGCTCGCCGTACGTGAGCCGACGCTGCACGCCGTCCTCGACGGCGACCGGCCGGCGGTCGCTGTACGCACCAGAGGTATTCCCCCTCTGGATCTGCCGATGGTGCTTGCTACAGCACCGGTCGGCGGCCGCGGGGCTGCGGTGCTTGATGTCACAAGCACCGCAGATATCTGCTACACAGGTGTAGTAGACCTTCTTGTTCATGTTCTCTCCGTGCGCTGATTTTAGCTCATGAAGCAACAGAAGGCAACGGGGTCAGAGTGTCGGCGGAGCCGCCAGCGACTTTTCGATGTCCCGCTGAAGGGATTGAGCCTCTCCCCGCGCGCAGCCACCGACGTAGACGTGACCCGTCTTCTTGTCGACGACGGCGGGGTCTTCATGGGCTGATCTTTCGAGCTCGATCCGGGGGGACCACAAGCATCAAGCGGCGCCCCGAGTCCCAGTTAACGCAGACTTGCCACTGACGGAAGTACTCCAGCCAGTCGCAGGCCGTCACCGTGCCCTGGGTCCCGGGCGCGGGTTCCGGGCGTCTCCGCGAGTGAGACCGCCTCCGCGAGCGTCGGTGCCGTGATCTCGATGATCGCGGCACGGGTGATGTCCCCCTTGAGTCGGTAGGTAGGCACGGCTACCGAGCCTGCTCGGCGAGCATCCCCGAGAGTGCGACGCGGGCCAGGTGGAGCGCCGCCGCCTGGACGGCCGAGTCGACGAACGCGAAGGTGTAGATCCCCTCCAGGCGCAGCGCCGTGAAGCCCTGCTGCTTCCCTTCCGTGGTGTTGGGGTCGCGGCAGGAGTCGAGCATGGTGAAGTAGGGCTTCCCCTTCTTGTTCCGCTCGACCCGGCAGACGATCCCCTCGTGCGTGATGTGCGCGACGCCGGGCGCCTGCACGTAGTCCACGTCACTGATACGCGGCTTCGCGCTCGTCACCTTCGTGTACGTCACTCGGATGATCGCGGGCGGCTTCGAGCCCATGTCGAGCATGGCCCTGGCGGCGTTGAGGAAGTTCGTGAGCATGACGGCCTGCTCACGGGCGGTGACGACACGCGGCCCCGCCCCGATGTCCTTCAGGCTCGTCGCGGCGTTGCGGGTCTCGTTGTAGGCGATGAACATGATCCGGGTCCTTTCGTCCGCATCCCTGCGGCACGCCAGTATCTTAGCTCAGTAGGCTACAGAGTTCAAGAGGAAATATAACACGTTTGGCCCCTAGACCTTTGTGGGTGCGGGCCGTAAGATGCGCCCCATGAGCACTCACGCCCTGACTACGATCCGCGGACAGATGGGCCACGAGACGAAGCTGCACGCGGCGATCTACCGGCACATGGACGGCTATCTGGCAGGGCACGGGAGGGACCTGGCCCGGTTCCTGGCCGTGGCGCCGTCGAACATCCTGGACGACGCGGGGCTGCTCGCGGCGCACCTGGTCTCCTTCCTGATCAGGCAGGAGAAGACGGGCGGGAGGATCGAGCAGCCACCCGAGGATGATTAGGGCACCCGGTTGCCTTCTGTTGCCCGCTGAACTAGAATGAGGGCACGGAGACACCATGCCGACGCCGAGCGAGATCGAAGACGGGGCCGCTGACCGGGCTGAGCGTGCCTGGGACGAGCACCGCGACGCCTGCTCCCGGTGTGCGGCGGCCGTCGACACGTGCCAGGACGATTGCTGCGACACGGGGAACACCCTCTGGGCGGCGTTCCTGCGCGAGATCGTGACCAAGGGTCCCCGGGGCGTCGTCGCGCGCACGACACAGGCCCTGCACGCACACCAGACCAGTCATCCGCACGGCACCTGTGGGGCAGAATGCCCCATGGGCGAAGGGTTCCGCGCGCTCCACCAGAGGGCGCTGGAGAGCCTGCACAAGGCCGAGAACGTCCCCATCCGATAGGAGGTCCCAGTGCCGAGATACGTCGTGTCCTACCCCGTCCACTACACCCAGGAGCGGGACAAGGCCGTGGTCCTGGACCAACGCATCGTCTCGGCCATGGGCCTGCCCTTGGCCGACGTCACGAGCCTGCGGACGCGGAGGCGTCTGGGCTTCAACCTGTATGTGGAGACGGCCGTCGCGGTGCGGCCGTTCTTCGCTCGCGTGGAGCATTTGCGGATCGAGGGGCTCGAGATCGCCGCGCGGGAACTCGAGGACGAGGACATCGCGCCGCACTGGAAGGTCACCGACGCGGATCCCTACGTCCCCGGGCGCGGGACACCGTGAAGGACATCGAACTCGCCGAGCGGGACCTGCGAGCCACGCTCATTCGGATCCTGAACATGTGCGCACCCGACCGCGTGGGTCAGATCGACCGCGGCACCTACGTCCCCTACGACGAGGAGACGGGGCGACCGCTCACGCTGAAGGAGCGGGCGTTGCGCGGAGGGCTCACGGGCGTCAAGACGACCGCGCCCGAGTAGTTGCCTTCTGTTGCCTGGTGAGCTACAATGGGCGCACGGAGACAAGAGCCATGAGCACCACCGACGTGAAGGTCCGCGGACCGTCCTTCCCCGCGGAGATCGAGACCACTCCCCGCGCGGGGTCAACGAGTTGGCTGGCGGGGGGTCGAACCGTGACGGCCACGCCTACCTGGCCATACTGCTGTCGGACGCCGGCGACGCGGCGCGCCAGCGCACCGTGATCCTGACCGATCGGGACAAGCTGTTCGCCGCGACCCTGATCCAGTGGCTCGGCTCACCTTCGGGCCAGGGCTTCTACGAGAGCGCGATCAAGAGGGCCGCCACCCCGTGAAGCTCTACGCCAAGATCGGCACACACCCCGCTGGCTACGTCGACCTTCCTCGGAAGCGGAAGGAGCCGAAGGTCGGGGATCGGATCGCGTGGTTGGAGGCGAAGAACGGCAAGTTACAGACGGGCGTCGTGGACGAGATCCGCGACGTCCTCGGGCAGCGCCTGTTCTTCGTCGCCCGCATGTAGGGTGTTCAACGCCTTGACGGCCTGAAGTTGACGGCCTGAAGTTGTATAGTGAGCCCAACCGACCAGGAGGCCCCCATGTACGACTACGATCTGCCGTTCGAGTTGCGCTACGACGAGGCGGGCTGCCACGCCCACTACCTCCTGCGGCCCGCGAAGGCGACCGCGAGCGACGGCTCGCACAGCCACATCTGGTACGTCAACCAGAGGCTCGTGGTGTCCGGGTGCGCGATCCAGGCCCGCAGCGTCCTGTCGTCGTACTACGACGGTGCGCACGTCCACGCGCTGGGTGAGACCCGCACGACGGACAAGGGGAGCGCGCACCGTCACGGCGTGACGCTCGACTACCAGCGCATGACCGTCCTGGTCACGGAGACCGACGGCGAGCACACGCACGAGCTCCTGGTGAAGCGCACAGTCAGCGACGGCGTCCATGCGCACGCTCTCTCCCTCGGCGACACGAAGCTCATGTCGATGCTGCCGACGGACCTGCTGGCCCTGATCGAGTCGATGAAGTCGGTCGAGCGCGACGCCCAGGCCGGGACGATCGTGGCCTCAGGCGACCACGTCCTGGTCGAGGGCCAGGTCGTCTGCAAGCACGACTCGAGCGCTGACGCGGAGAAGTGCGTCGCCGCGCGTCGGGTGTTTGCCGGCGTGGGCTTCGTGGCCAAGATGCACGAGGGGAACTTCCACGGGCTGCATTGGCTGGCCCGGGGTGCGGCCGAGGTCGCGAACGCGAAGAAGCCGGCCCTGCCGGGTCGGCTCCTGTCGAGCATGGAGCGGCTCGTCTCCGAGAAGTAGTCAGCGCCTACTCCACAGCCTTTCGCGCCGGGGGCATGGTGCCCCCGGCTTGCATGTACAGGCGATGGCGGAGTAATGCCTCTGCTCGTCCTTCTCGGCGTCGGTCATGGGCATGGGGACGTGCCACTTCTTCGCGAAGCGCGCGGCGCCCTTGCGGTCGGTGTCGCGGTAGCAGCTTCGGGGGAAGCGCTGACGGACGCCGGTGTAGTAGTGGTCGACCGTCCAGAGGAGGCGGTAGTCGTCCCCTCCGAGGAGACGGATGTGGTGCTCCTTGCTGCCCGCGGATCGGTGGCGGCTCATGGGCCCTCGCGCTCCAACTGGAACGCCTTGCGCAGGACGCTGGCCTTCTGCTGGACCGAGAGGTTCAGCCAAAGCTGATGAAGGGCTCGCCGCATCTCGCGGCTCTCCCTCGCGGCCTGGTCGCGTTCGATCGAGAACAGGACGATGTTGGATCCGCAGCCGTCGTGAGTGCAGCGCCCGCCGTTGAGCGACGCGATGTCGTAGCGACGCCCGCACGACGTGCATTACTTTCCGGTTCCGCGGTTCAGCAGCAGGTTCATGGGTTTCTCCGTGCGCCCATTCTAGCTCAGGGGGCAACAGAAGGCAACCGGTTGCCTTATTTCGGAGGGACGTCCAGCTCACGGCAGCAGGTCGGGCAGATCTCTTCGCCCTCAGGCGCGTCGAACGTCTCTTTGCACTCCCGACACTTCTCGGCCCAGTAGCCGCCGGCCTGGAGACCGTCGAGGAACTCTTTCACCACGCGCGGCATGGATCCTCCGGGAACTCGGACGAGCGGTAGGCACTCGAGCGCCTGCACTCGGGACAGACACGCACTTCCCAACCAGGCAGGAACGGGTGGAAGCGGTGGAACACGGTCGATGGCGTGGGCTTCTCGCAGCTGTGCATGCAGGGCGTCGGGCGCGCGACCAAGTAGCGGCCCGCCGTGGGCACCAGGCGGCTACCCACGGACGCCCGCCGAGATCTGCTCGCCTTTGTAGATCGGGCGCATCTGCTCGCCCCACTTGTCACACGCGGGTCGGCCGCAGCACCAGTGCCCGCCCTGTGTGCTCGTCGCGGGCTTCTTGCAGTAGCCGCAGACAGGGCGCGGCGGCGGGGCCCACACGACGCCCTCATCGACCCGGATCTCAGTCGCAGCGATGTGCGTGGCCAGGTAGGGCGGCATGCCGTCGGGCGTGACGAGAAAGCAGCGTCCGTGCCGCCCGGTGTTACAGGGGGAGGCAACGGTTCCGGTCCAGCCCTCCCGGTGCCTGATACGAGCGCCGTCGTCCACGGGTCACGACGCCGCGCGGGCGTAGTAGCCGGAGTCGCCCTTGAGCAGCGCCTCCCCGACCTTGATGATCTGCGCCATCGAGATGGTGATTTCCTTCCCCGTCGAGACGCGGCGGGCCTTCACGCGCTTGTCGCTGACTTCGACGACGACGTACTGCGCGTTCGTCGAGCCGATCGTGTCCCCTGCCTTCAGGTTCTTCTGCACGTGCTTGACGATGTCCATGGGAGACCTTCCTCTTGTGCTGCGAAGTGTATCAGCGGGTCCTACAGGGGTCAACTGGCCAATCAACCGGTGGACTGGCTGGCCTTCCAGGAGTTGACGAGCCCCCCTGAGGGGGAGGGGCGTGCGGGCTAGACCTCGCTAGCTAGGCCACCGTCTCCGTCGGCCCGAGCCGACGGGTCTGGAGTTCGATCCGCTCAAGTTCCTCGTAGTACGCGAACTTGAGCAGGTCGCGCCCGCTCTCGTCTTTGCCGCACCCGATCGCGCGCCCGTCCCGGTCGCGCTCGAACTGCGCGCGGATGAGGGCGACACCCATCATGTCGCGCCGCCGCTCCACGAGCTTGACAAGCACCGGGAAGGGTGCTTGCGCCTCGATGGCGACGACCTTCCCGCCGAGGTCGGTCTCGACGCTGACGATCAGCGAACGGACGGACTCGACGGGATCAGTCCCGTAGGGGATGTCCGATGTCACGACCATTAGGTCGTGACCGAAGACGGCCCGCAGGAACGCCTCCCGCTCGACGTCGAGCGGGTGGCGGGTGATGCGGACGACGATGCAGGCGCGCTCGCTCACGCGACCGTCTCACCGGCCGGGTCTTCCACATGACGCTCTAGCACCATCATAAGACCGTCGGGGGTCCAATACCCCCCGACGACACGCCAATCCACGCCCTTATGGACGTGGAGTGCCCCAACCGGGGTGCCATAGTGATCGCAGACCAGCGTTTGAATTCTCATCTTTCCTTCTCTTTTTTTGGCCCTTGGGGCCTGGTAGTCCGTTCGACGCGGGTCACCGGGTCCTGGCTAGACCTCGTCCTCGTCGTCGTCGTCAGCGTCGGGCATCTGAACCCGCACGCGGTCACGGTCGATCGTGATCTCCATGACCTCCCCGCTCGCGCGGTTGTAGACATACCCGCGGCGGTAGGTGTAGATGTCTACCCATGGGTCACCGCCAGGGGGCCAGGTGCCCTCGTCCACGTACTCCTGCGCCGCTTCCTGGCGCGTTGCGGCCCACTCATAGTGGATCTCCGAGCCGTAGCTGTGGGCCTCCGCATACCACCCAGCCTCGACTAGGACGGGATCCTTGGCGTGGGCTTCGACAGCCTCGACCGTCCCGTCGCACCAGTCCCAGGTGCGCTCGTCGAAGTTGCCCTCGACGCGCGCGAGGAGGTATTCGTGCGTGATGGGGCACGGCATGATCTTGTCCATGGGAGACCTTCCTCTTGTGCTGCGAAGTGTATCAGCGGGTCCTACAGGGGTCAACTGGCCAATCAACCGGTGGACTGGCTGGCCTTCCAGGAGTTGACGAGCCGGCGCATGAACGGGCCGTTCGGGTTGACGAGCATGGCGTTCTCACGCGAGTTGCGGTCGGCGGTGTCGTCCGCGAACGCCTCCCGGACCTTCTGCTCGCCACGCAAGAGGAGGCGGACGTCGCACTCACCGCTCTCGACGACGCCGGTGCCCAGCTTGAGAGCGAGCGCGGCCACGGCCTCCCGCTTCTGGTCCGCGACGTCGAGCGCGGCGAGCGCGGCGACCGTGCGGGTCAGGTTGGGCATGTCGGGGATCGTCTTCTTGGTGCGCGTCATAGGTCTCTCTCCGTGGCTGTATCCTAACCGAGAGAGCTACGGAGTTCAACAGGCAAATCCGTGTTGCTATCTGTAGGGCACGCGGTAGAATGCGAGCACGGAGGACGAGACGATCACGCAGACGCAGGCCGCGCCCGTCAGAGAGATCAAGGTCAACGGAGGGTGGCTCTCCGTGGACGAGAACGTGTTTCGCTCATGGGCGGGGCACCGTCGCGTCGACGGCGTGGCCTTCCACGGGCCGATCTTCTACTTCCTGTCGTCCGAGCCCGCGAGCGTCCGCCAGGCCCGGCCCTGCCGCTGTCCTGACTGCACCAGGAGGGCCCGGTGATGACCGTCACGGTCAAGACCCCCGTCAGCCGCGTGCCCGTGGACGTCCACACGAGCGACGGTCGGGTGCGCCCCTGCCGCCTGGTCGTCAGGAACGTGACGGGGATCGCTGAGGAGCGGGGCTTCCGCCTCTACTGGGAGCCCGTCCCGGACGATGGCACGCTGATCCCCGCGCTCGGCCTGGCCACGTCGGGCCCGTTCGCGCGCGAGTACCAGGCTCGAGCCTACGGCCACCGTCACCTACTGCGCGACGCCGTGAGGGTTCGATGAGTACGGCCCTGACGATTCCTGACGCCCGGTGCGTGGTCGCCACGTGGGTCGCCGGACGGCGCGTGCGCGCGCGTACCGACGGCCCCGTCATCCTCATGGAGGTCGAGGGAGGAGGCCGGCGAGCCTGGCGCCAGGGACCCGACATGCGCGTGACGGAGATCCCGTGTGATGAGCTCCCACCGATCAAGTGGGCGTTCAGCGAGCCCGCGCCGTGGTGTCGCTTGCCTTCTGTTGCCCCCTGAGCTAGAATGCGGGCACGGAGGACATGGCCATGAACGCGATCAAGTGCCGGATGTGCGAAGACCAGACTTGCGAGATGTGCCTGGCGGCGTCGACCGCCGCGTGGGAGAACACCACGGTGTCCCCGGGCGGCGCGATCTCCAGCGTGGGGCCGGCGGCCCTCGCGCGCTTCAAGGCGTTCGTGGTGCGCTCGGGGCTCTCCCTGGCGGCGAAGGGCATCAAGATCAGCCGCGGGCGCTCGGCCCTGAAGTGCGCGCGTGAGGACTACGGGGTCAAGGCGCGGACCGCTGCGAAGGCCCTGGTCGAGTTCGAGGGGCTCCTGCGCGAGCGCGGGCTCTTGAAGGAGGGGGCGTGACGGTCACGAAGAGGCCGTCGAAGAAGCTCACGGCCGAACTGGAGAAGACCGCCAAGGCGTGGCGCGCCCGCATGGCGGAGTTGGACGGGGTCGCGCCCGACCCGGGCTCCGACGACGCCCGGCAGGGGCGGGTGCTGTTCGCCACCACCGGAGGGTCCCTGGTCGTGGTGGAGACGTGAAGCGCCCGTCCGAGCACGAGAAGATGTACGGGAATGGCCCGGGTGAGTGAACTCGAGGATCTTCGCGCGCGGGCGTCCACAGGTAACGGTCTGGTGATCGCCCTGATCGCCCTGGGTCTATGGGTGGGGGCGGCCCTCAGCGAGCCGCTGCGCTCGGTAGGCGCGCCAGTACCCCGCCGTGCATGCCCGGCATCGGCCCGAGTGATTCCGAATGAAGCAGCCCCTACCCCGGTCGTCCCGGCGCCAGTGGAACTGGTCGCGAGGTAGCGACTGTTTGCAATCCGGGCATGGCCAGAGGTCCTGCTCGAACTCTTGTACGGTGCGCTCCCCCTTCCGCCCATTGCACGAGGCGCAGGCCGGCAGGACGTTGTCCTTCGTCGTGAGGCCGCCCCGGCTGATGGGGTGGACGTGATCAATGCACTCGGCGGGCTCCCAGCAGTAGGCGCACCGGCCCCTGAACATCTGGATGAGCTCTAGCCACTGCTCGAGCGTCAGATCGGAGGACCCGTTGACGTTGCCCCTCCGCGTCGCGTCGTAGACGTGGGCGCCTGCAAGGCAGCGCAGGCACGAGGACCCGCCCCGGCTGCGCACCGGCGGAAACTGGTCGGACGGCTTGTCGACTTCACAGCGAGAGCATTTCACGCCCTCAGCTTACAACGCACGCCGGTCCGGGCTACTCCACCTTCGCGGCGTCTACGGCTCCCGGGCCACGGTCCTACTCCTGGCCCCGGGGGACGCAGGCACCCTCGTGTCCGGCCCCCTCGTTGGCGCAGATCACGCAGTCACCCTCCTCGATCTCGGCGCCGAGTATCTCGACGGGCTACTCGCTCCTCTCCGGGATGATCCGCGCCCGGGGCGGGACGAGCTTCGCCCCCTCGGGAGAGATGCAGAAGGAACGCTCTCGAGCCCGCTGCGGACGCTCCGGCGCTCGCGCCCGGGGTCTACTGGATCCAGTGCCGTAAGAAGGCCGTCACGCCCCCACCGAGACGAACCCGGCCAGGATCGCGGGCCACTCGCAGGCGTCGATCCCCTTCTGCCAGTCACCCCGCATCTCGATGAAGCGATCGTCGAGCATGGTGGGCTTGCGGCCCGCGGGGACCCCGTAGGTCGCCGCCGCGTACCACCGCTCCCAGGTCAAGCCGTTCTCGTTCATACGCTTCGTGGTCATAGGTCTCTCTCCGTGCCCGTATCCTAACCGGGAGACCTACAGAGTTCAACAGGCAAATCCATGTTGCCTTCTGTCCTGCGCCGCCTTAGAATGCGCGCACAGTGTGCGCCACCAGTTCGAGGAGGCCGAGTGACGAACCCCATGTGCCCGCCGACGAACCCCGAGTGTCCGACGTGGCCGGGCGCCTCGGCGTGCTACTCGCGCGCCTACCGGCTGCTCGACGCCATGGGGCAGGCGGAGTACCGGAGGCTCACGAGCGGCAAGAACAGCAAGCTGCGCGGGAGGTTCATCTGCCGCACGGACGACATGGACGCGCTCATCGAGGCGCTCAACTCGGGCGACGAGCAACAGATCAAGGCGCTGCTTCTGGATCATCTGATCCTGGGGACCCACCCCGAGGCGTGGAAGACGCCCCGTTGACATCTGTTGGGTCACGGGGTAAAATAAGGGCATGAACGACACGAAGACTCCCATGCGCAAGGTTCAGGGCTGGGTCGCTTCAATCGAAGACGGCGACGAAGGCTACGTCACGGCGTGCCGCCGCGAGTGCGCCCTGGATCACGCCGAAGTGCTCGGGCACACCGTCACTACGGAAGGGGACGAAGGCGCGTGGGACGAAGCCGACGACGGCCACGAGTGCAGCGCGTGCGGCTACCCGAACCCGGCCAGCATGTCGGCCGAGACCAAGGCCAGCCTGACCCCCGCGGAGCGGGCCTACATCGAGGAGGGTGGGGGCAACGTTGACCCTGACACGGCCCCGGCTCGCACGTTCGCGCCATGATGGCGGGCAACGCGGAGTCCGACCGGGACCCGAACGAACCGGCCCGCACCTTCGTGGAGGAGATCGAGCACGCGGGGG
>Ga0163144_10000996_pt1 | contig 66991 bp, 63 predicted proteins | sample OliLak19BULKMAT1_FD_123175 | JGI IMG/M metagenome (GOLD analysis project Ga0163144, IMG submission 123175) | Freshwater microbial mat bacterial communities from Lake Vanda, McMurdo Dry Valleys, Antarctica - Oligotrophic Lake LV.19.BULKMAT1 | ecosystem: Environmental > Aquatic > Freshwater >...
AGTGAACCCTCAGGGAGTGAACCCTCAGGGAGTGAACCCTCAGGGAGTGAACCCTGCCCCGATACCGAGGCGCTGTGCGGCATGGTCGAGGGTCGCCTCGGCAATATCGACCGCGCCGTGCTGGAGCGTCATCTGGAAGGCTGTTCGCTCTGCCGCCGCGCGCTGATCGAGGTCGGCCGCGCGATGGGTCACGAAGCGCCTGCGCGCGCCACCTCGCATCGCCCGCCTTCGTTGAGTGACTCGCCCAGCAGCGCCCAGAAGCTCGGCCGTTACGAGATTCGCCGCGAAGTGGGGCTCGGCGGCATGGGTGTGGTGTACGAAGGCTGGGACCCAGCGCTCGGCCGCCGTGTCGCCCTCAAGCTGATGCGCCCCGACAAGCTGCAGCTGGTCGGCCCAAACGCCACAGAGCAGCTCGCGATCGAGGCAAAGGCGCTTGCCACCATCGCACACCCCAACGTGCTCACCGTGTTCGACGTCGGTATCGAAGGCGACGCTGTGTTCATCGCCGCCGAATACATCGAAGGCGTCACGATGGACAAAGGCTGGCCGCATCGCGCGCGCTCGTGGCGTGACAGGCTGGACGCCTACCTCGACGTCGCCCGTGGGCTCGCAGCGATTCATGCCGCGGGCGTCACCCACCGCGACATCAAGCCCTCCAACATTCTGCTGAGCCACGACGGCCGCGTGAAGATCGCCGACTTCGGTTTGGCGGTGAAGGCCGGACAGCAAGCTTCTCCTGGCGGCACCCCGGCCTACATGGCGCCAGAGCAAGCCCGCGGCGAGGCCACGCCCGCGGCTGACCAATACGCGTTGGCCGTGTGTATGGCAGAGGCGCTGCTCGGCGCGCGGCTCTCGTCCGGCATCAGCGCAGACGATTTAGCGACGAAAGCAGCGGCTGTATGGGGTAAACAAGGCCCGCCGCGTGAGCTCTGGCTCGCGATTGCGCGCGCGCTGTCGGAAGCGCCAGCTGCGCGTTTTGCGAGCGTCGACGCGTTCGTCGCGGCGCTCGAGCAGGCAGTCAGTGAGACGAGAGTCATGGGTCCGCGCCGGCCGATGCTGGCGTGGGGAGCCGGTGCGCTCCTCATCGGCGCACTCGCGGCCGGCGGCATTGCATATGCGGCGCGTCAGTCGAGCACTGTCGCCAGCGCGAGCTCGCTGGCCGCGGCAACGGTGGCTCCGGGCGAGCTTTTCAGCACAGCGGCGCCGCCGGAAAACAGCGACGACGCGAAGCGCGCGCCCAGCGGCGAGGTCGCGGCGGCAGGCGACTCGGCTGCCAGTCTCGAAAAGCACGGTCTCGAAAAGCACAGTCTCGAGAAACAGAGTGTCGAGAAACACGGTCTCGAGAAACAGAGTGTCGAAGCGGCCAGCCCAAAGCCAGCTCCGCGCAGCAACGAAGCGCCGGCCGCAGTGACCTCGGCGCCGCCGGAGAACCCAGTGCTGGCGGCGATCGCGCAGCAAGACGAGGCCAACAAGCTGCTCGCCCAGCTGCCGGACACGCTCCGAACCAAAGACGGCAAGAAGTGTATGGCGTTGATCGCAGAGGCCAAGAAGCTCGCGCCGCACATCGTATCGGGGCTCTCCACCACGATCGCGACCTGCGAGATGATGTCGGGCAAATGTGATCAGGGTGTTCAGCGCGTGGCCAACGAGAAAAATCTGGGCAGCAGCAGCAAGCTGGTGGCCGAGCAGATGCGCGCGCAGTACTGCCCGGCGAGCAGTAGCCAATCGACGCCGCAAGAGCGCCTGAAGTCGGTGTTCTTTCAGGCCGGGTCGGGGCCGTTCACGGCGGCGCGCTGCGAGCAGTTCGTGGCGCAGACCGAGAAGGCGATCAAAGACCACGGCAGCGAGAAGCCCGACGGCACCGTGATGTCAGGCGCGTGGTCCAGCACGGCGATGTGCTTCGCCTGGGTCGGCAACTGCGCGCGCGCCAAGCAGATCATGGGCAAGCTCATCAGCGGGCTCGAGAGCGAAGAGAAGATCGCCAAGTGGGTGAAGCAGGCGCACCCCAACTGCGCCAAAGGCGACTAGCCCGCGGCTAAATCAGGGAAGCGCTATTCTCGGCCAGCGAGAAGTCAGCCGGCCCGGTAGCCGAGCTCTGCAGCAAACTCTTGGAGCGCCACGTCTTGGTCTTCGCGACCAACGAAACGTGCGACCAGCGTGAGATCGAGCCCGGGCAAGAGCAGGCTCGAGCTCGCGTGGTCGTAGCCGCCCTCGGAATTGCGTTTGTGGATCTCGATGACGCCTTGTTGGAGGAGCCACACCTCAGAAATCGCGAACCCCTCGTAGATGTGAAGCTTGTCGAGAATCGGGCTGGACTGGATCACCTCAAGCACGAGATCCGGGAACCCCGCCTCGGTCATCGGCGCACCGACGCACCAGCACTCGTCTGGCTCGGCTCCACGAGCCAGCGCCTCGCTGCGGAACGTCGTCGAGCCGTACCCGTGGAGAGGGAGCCGCCGAAGAAATGCGTACAGCTCGATCAGCCTTGCGACCATCTTCTTGTTCTGCTCATGGGCGCGCGACGGGGCCATGATCTCCAGAACTCCCTCACAATAGGTCATCCGCACGCCCGGCGTGTCGAGCGTCTCGCGGAGGATCAGGTACTGCTTCCAGGGCACGCCGCGAATCAGCATCGACGCGTCGCGCGACAGGGATGCTGGAAGATCGCTCGGCTTCGACCACGAGAGCGCCGCTGTCATCGACATCAAGTTAGCACACGATGTACCGAGGCTAGTTGAGGTCGAGGGCGAGTCGCTTGAGCGCCGCCAGGGGCACGTGGTCGAGGGCGCGCTCGTGTGTGGCGCCGAGCACGACGTGAGGCGCGGCCCCGGCGTCGAGGGCTTCTTTCCAGCGCGCGGCGCATAGGCACCAGGTGTCTCCAGGCTTGAGGCCGGGAAAGCCGTGCTCGCGCTTCGGCGTGCTCAGGTCATTGCCCTGACGCTTGGAGAACTCGAGAAACTCTGCAGTGACCCGCGTGCAGACGGTGTGCGACCCGAGATCGGTTGCGTCCGTGTTGCAGCAGCCGTCGCGAAAATACCCCGTCATCGGCCGCTGCCCACAGAGAGCGAGATCTCCGCCGAGCACGTTCTTCGCCTTGGTCTTCATCAGGGCGCAGTATGTAATTGGGAACGGTAGACGCGTCGAGGTGCACCTCATCGTGCAAGGGCGCCTTGAAGAGCCGCGCCGCCGGGGCTAAGCCCTCGGCCATGACCACGTCGGCCTACGAGAGCCCTGCTGCGGCGCCCCACGCAACGGCACAGCGCACCATGATTCAGTGTTTCGAGCCGGCGACGCGGAAGAAGCTCGGCGAAGTCGCGGTCGTGTCACCGGCCGCTGTGCGTGAGCGGGTGGCGCGGGCGAAGAAGGCGCAGGTCGAATGGGCGCGCACTTCTTTTGCGCAGCGCAAGGCGGTGCTCGGCCACATTCTGGATCACGTGCTCGACCATGCCGACGAGCTGGTGGAGATGATCGTCCGCGATGCCGGCAAGACGCGCGAAAACGCGATGCTCGGCGAGATCTGGCCGGTGTGCGAAAAGATCCGCGCGACCGTGAACAACGGCGAGAGCTACTTGGTTCCAGAGACGCGCTCGTCCGGGCTCTTCGTTCACAAGCGCGCGGAGGTTCACTGGATCCCGCTGGGCGTGATCGGCATTGTCTCGCCCTGGAACTACCCGCTGCAAAACCTGCTCGGGCCCACGATTCCAGCGCTGTTCGCCGGCAATGCTGTGGTGCTCAAGGCGAGCGAGCACGTCGCTTGGTCGAGTAAGCGCGTGCAGGCCATTTTCGACGAGGCGCTCGATCGCGCTGGGGTCTCGCGCGATCTGGTGCAAATCGTGGATGGCTACGCAGAGACGGGCGCGGCGCTGGTGTCGTCCGGCGTCGACAAGATCATCTTCACCGGCTCGATGGAGAACGGAAAGAAGGTGCTCGCCGAGAGCGCCAAGACCCTCACACCCGTGATTCTCGAGCTGGGTGGCAAAGACGCGTTCGTGGTGACGGAAGACGCCGACATCGAGGTCGCCGCGCACGCCGCGATGGCGGGTGTGTTCATCGCTGCAGGCCAAAATTGCCTGGCCGCCGAGCGCTTCATCGTGATCGACAGCGTGTACGACGCCTTCGTCACGCGCGTGGTCGAGCTCACCAGCGCCCTCCGCCAAGGCTCGCCGCTCGGCAGCGAGCGCGTCGACATCGGCGCCATGGTCACGCCGCTTCAAATCGAGCTGGTCGAGCGCCTGGTCGACGACGCAGTTCGTCGTGGTGCGCGCGCGCTCGTCGGCGGCAAACGGGTGCTCGCCGAGACGGGTGACTACTTTGCGCCGACGATCCTCGTCGACGTGCCGGAGGGCGCCGCCATCTTGGAAGAAGAGACCTTCGGACCGATCATGGTCATCTTGCGCGCCAAAGACGACGACGAGGCGATTCGTATCGCCAACTCTACGCCGTTCGGTCTCTCGGCGACGGTGATCTCCAAGAGCGAAGAACGTGCGCGTCGTTACATCAAGGAGCTCGTGGCAGGCGGCACCAGCATCAACGACTTCGGGCTGCCGTACATGGCGATGGATCTACCGTTCGGCGGGGTCAAAGGCTCCGGCTTCGGTCGGCTCAACGGCAAAGAGGGCCTGCGCGCGTGCTGCAACGAGAAGTCGGTGCTGCTCGACCGCTTGCCGATGGGGGCGCCCTCCAAGCTCTACCCGATCGGCACCTTCGACTACGACATCGCGCGCGAGACGATTCGCTCGATCTACGGCCGCGGCGCCGGCAAGACGGTCGACGGAGTCAGTAGGCTGTTGCGTACGGCGTGGTCGGCGCTTCGCCAGCGCGACTGAGCGCGATCAGCGTCCGGTCTCGGCTCCCTCGATCGGCTCCGCAAGGAGTTGCTCCGCCCGGGCACGCGCTGCGCTTGCCACTGCGAGGAGGTGGGGGGTGATCGCTGCCGCCGCGAGATCCGCGCCCGCGGGGGTGAGGTGGACCCGGTCCTTGGCGCGCACGCGGACCCCTGCGACCTCCGCAGTAAAGGGCCCGTCTGGCTGCAGCACGCGACAGAGATCGATGGCGCTGGCCCGGCCCCGGCTCGCTTCTGTGACTTCGACGACGACCTGGTTGAAGCGGTCGACCCACGCCGGGTTGAGATAGGAGCGGTCGACAACCAGTGTCTGCGGCCACCCGAGTCGATAGTGAGGCGAGGTGAGGAGCACCACGGCGGCTCCGTGATTGCCCAAGACGGCGATCGCTTCCTCGAGCTCTGCCTTCAGCAGGGTCGCGCCGGCGGGTTCGTCGAAGCGGGTCACGACTTGCTCGAGCCGGCGGTCATAGGTGTCTTGGGCGCCTGTGAGGAGCACCACGACATCCGGGCGTCCTGCCTCGACCAGCTCTTTCCAGCGCTCACGCCAACCGTGAATGCAGCGCATGTCCGGACCGACCCAAGTGCCCATCCAACGCTCTCCGTAGTCGCTGCCGAGCCCACAACCCGGCAGTGTGGCATTCCAAAGCAAAAAGCCGCGCTCGGCGCCGGCCCGCAAAAGCCCGGGCGCGAGTGAGCTCGCGACGGAGTCACCCACGAGCAACACACGGATGGCATCGCCGGCCGCGGGCTTGCCGCTTCCCCAAGGGGGCCGCGGGGCCGCCGCGGGCGCGCTCACGGCCGCTGGGGCCGCGGACGGCTGGGGCGCTGCCAGGGCCAATACGTAGAGGGCTTCGACGCTCACGGCGGCGGTGGCGAAGAGGCCGAGCTTGGCGCGCCAGCTCTTCCAGACGCCGTCGCGCACCGGCTTTTCAACGAGCACATAGGACCCCACAGCGAGCAAGAGCGTCGCGCCCGCGCGCAGTGCGAACAAGAACGGCGTCGGCAGATCGAAGCGGGTCGGCGACAGTGCCACGAACACCGGCCAATGCCACAGATAGACGCCGTACGAGATCTTTCCCAGGCTCGGCAAGGGCGCCCAAGAAAGCGCCCGTCCGACGGGTCCGCGGCTGGGTTGCATGGCGCTCAGGATGACGATGCCCACCAGGACGGCGTGCCCGAAAAAACCGCCTCGATAGAGCCAAGCCGCGTTGCCAGTCGCAAAGCACCAAAACCAGCCGAGCGCGCAAGCCGAGACGAGGGCCGCGCCATGCAACACAGCTCGAGTTGTTCGCCCTCTGACGATCGGATGCGCGGTCCACAACATGGCCAGTAGCGCACCGACCAGCAGCGCTTGCGCGCGGGTGTCGGTGCCGTAATAGACGCGGGAGACGTCGGCTCGGGGGTCGAACAAGACGATCATCGACGTTGCAGAAGCGGCGCCGAGGGCACTCGCCAGGATGACGAGCAGCGCCTGAGTCTTGCCGCCGAGTCGCAATGCGCCGAAAGCGATCAATGGCCAGATCACGTAGAACTGCTCCTCGATGGCAAGTGACCAGCAATGGCGGAACGGTGACGGCGTGGCAAATTGCTCGAAATACGAATGACCCGTGCCGATGAAGTGCCAATTCGCGAGGTAAAGAACGGTGGCGCTGCCGTCGTCGCGGATCTGGCTGAGCTCATGCGGCTCGGCCAAAACCGCGGCATATAAGGCGACCGCGGCAAGCACGAGGACAAGCGCTGGAAACAGGCGTCGCGCCCGCCGCCACCAGAAGTCGGCGAGGCGGATGGTGCCCGTCTTTTCCCACTCCCGCAGCAGCAGCGCCGAGATCAGAAACCCGCTCAACACGAAGAACGCGTCTACGCCGAGAAAGCCCCCCTTCGCCCAGGAGAGCCCGCTGTGAAAAAACAGCACGGCGAGCACCGCGGCGGCCCGCAGGCCGTCGAGGGCCGGCTCGTAACCGAGCGTCGAAGGCCGCGCCACGTTTGCCACGCTACTCGAATCGAGCGGTCTATCGGTCTCGGCGCCATTGCTATGTAAGTTATTTCTGGACAGCCCCTGAGCGTTGGAGTGTCATGAGAGACGCATTTCCGGTCTTCATTGTCTGCGGCGCGCTGTCCTGCGGGGCTGGGCCTGCCAGAGGGCACGAGGTGATCGAGGCGACCGTTTCGAGCCCGACGGCGACCGTCCCGAGCGCGCCGGAATCCGCCGCGCAGGCCGCGGCTGCGTCTGGCGGCGCCATTCAGCTCCCCGCGCTGTACGCGGAGCTTTTCGTCAAAGGAAAGCGCTGGCCACTGGCGATGAAGTTCGTCGACGGCCACTACGACGGCGCCGCGCAAAAGCACATCCAGTCGACCAAGAAAGGCAAGGCGAGCTGTGAAGTCGGCGATGTGCAGCTGATGGCTGGCGGGTTACAAGCGCATATCGACTGCCAAGGCGTGGAGGACAACGGCGTCGAGCAGCCGCTCTCGGGCTGGTGGTTCGCGACGCCGCGGGGGCTCTTCCGCGCTGGACCTTCGAAGACGTTCGATGACGCCCAGCTGATCGTCGAAGCGGTGCCCAAGGTGCGCGTCGAGAAAACGGAGACGAAGGACGAGCCGGAGTTCGGATCCAAGATCACCGTCAACCAGTCGGGCGCAGCCTGGTGCTACGAGAGCACATCCTGGGGCGGTGACGAGGTTTGGTGGCAGATCTGTCTGAAGCCGGACGTCGGGTTCCACACTGGCAAGTGGGGCTGGTCCGGCGGCAGCACGCACGAGACGATGTTCGAGGTAGGCAGCGATCAGTCTTCTTCAGCTCCTTGATCTCGGTCACCTTGTCGGCGAGCGATTCGTCTTCGAAGCGTTTGGCGCTGTCGGTCGCGAGCTTCGTCGTTTGACCGAGCAGCGCCCGCGCGCCGCACAAGTCGCCGCCGCGAGCCAGCGCGATCGGTCTTCCTACCCGCCTTGCCGCAAGTACTGGGTCCGCAGCACGTGCCAGTCAGCCTCTCTCATCGTCCACTCGCTGTAGATGGCGACGCCATCGTAGTGCTCGGGCAGCTCGCCTGGCGCGGCGAGCCCCGCGTGCACGCCGGCAAGCGATTCGGCGAGGTTCTCGACGTCGGGGTCGTGATAGCCGACGCCGCGGTCGTCGTACGCTGGCAGGCCCAGCAGCACGGGTGTCCCTCTTGCCCAGCTGAGCACTTCGCGCGTCCAATCGCGAACCAACCCTCGATACGGCTGCCGCAAGAAGATGCCGGTGTCGTACAGCATCGGGACCACTTGATCGCAGCGCTGCGCGACCTCGCGGTAGAAGCGCTCGCCCCAATGCACATCCGAATGGGGATGCATGATCGTCGGGGGCGGATATGCAGCCACCGACAGCAGCTTGCCGCTCGCGTGCGGCCACGGGCATACCCAACGCACCACCCCAAAATTTTGCGGCGTGATCGAGATCGGACGTGTGACAGTCGACGATGAACCCGGCCAGTCGGCTCTTGTGCATGGCCGAGTTTTGGCCCTTTCCCTACGGAAAACCACGCAAGATAAACCGCCTCGCCGGGAAGATTGTTGCCCGGCCGAGCGTTTATGGGGCTCGATCGGCCCATGCGCGCGTTCTCCCTCCTGCTGTTGGCCGCCCTGATGCTGGTGCTCGGCGGGCAGGCCGACGCGACGCCGACGAAGGCTGAACCAGCGAAACAGGGCTCACGTAGCGAACGCGCCGCGAAAAGCGCGCACAAGCGACTCGACGCCAAGCTGAAATCGAAGGCGCTCGCGTTCGGTGACGAGGTCTTTGTGCGCGTCTTCAAAGAAGAGGCCGAGCTTGAGCTTTGGCTACGCCACGACGAGCGATTCGAGCTGTTGAAGAAGCTCGCAGTGTGCGCAGCTTCGGGTGAGCTCGGACCGAAACAGCGGGTCGGCGACGAACAAGTGCCGGAGGGCTTCTACGCGGTGCCGGCAGGCGCGATGAACCCCGCGAGCAACTACCATCTGTCGTTCAACGTCGGCTACCCGAACGCGTTCGACAAGCAGCTCGGCCGCACCGGCAGCCTGATCATGATTCACGGCGACTGCGTCTCGGTCGGCTGTATCGCGATGACCAACGACGGCATCGAAGAGATCTATTCACTAGCCGACGCGGCCCACAAGCACGGCCAAAAGGCGTTCGACGTGCACGTGTTTCCGTTTCGAATGACCGCGGAGAACATGAAGAAACACGGCGCCTCCAAGTGGAAGACCTTCTGGCAAAACCTGAAAGAAGGGCACGACCACTTCGAATCGAAGCGCGTGCCGCCGAAGGTCACGATCAAGAACGGGCGCTACGTGTTCTCCACGCCTTGATCGATCTCGACGGCTGCTAGCGCACTTCGAACCAGCTGGAGACCTCGCTCGTATTCATGATCCCGTCGAAGCCGGAAAAGTCTCCGTCTATTGCAATCGTGGTTTCCCGCCCCGTCGTTCGTGAGCGGGATCCAGCGCGTGCTCCAGAGCACGTCGCGCACGCCCTTCCCTGGCTCGGACGTGAGCCCCTCGAAGTCGCCGCTGTCGACGATGCCCTTCCCGGTAGCGGCACACCGAGCGTCCTCTCGAGCTTGGCGATCGCCGCGTCGGTGGCGCCCTTCGCGAGACCGAGCGACCTCTTCGTCTTCGGCTCCTTCGCCTCGATCGACCTCCACGCGTCCGCGACGGCCTTTGCGCTACCCTTCACGCGCGTCACCGGCGCTGCCTTCGCGGGCGGCGACTTCGCACCGCTCTTCGGCGCGCCGCCGACCGTCTGGAACGCCCAGCCCTTCAGCCCCTTCAGCGCGTCCTTCACCGAGTCGTCGACGATCGTCTCCACGTGGCTCCCGCGACCGATCTCGAAGATCGGAGCGGCAGGCACCTTCGCGGCGTGGACCGTGATGCGATCGTTGGGCGACTTCGCGCGATCGATCGCGGCGTCCGCGCGGGTGAGCACGTTGAGGATGAATCGCTTCGGCCCCGGCACGGCGAGCTCCTGTACGAGCAGATGCTGGGCCGCGCGACGCGCCTCTGCGAGGAGATCGGCAAAGAGCGCTTCCGCATCTTCGACGCGGTCGACCTCTACGCCGGTATCAAGGACCACTCCGAGATGAAGCCGGTGGTGGTGAACCCCTCGGTCACCTTCGCCCAGCTGGTGAAGGAGGCGCTGGAGGCCAAAGACCCTGCCCATCGCAAAGAAGCGATCGAGGAGCTTATCGCCAAGCTGCATCGGAAGAAGCGCGTCATCGACGGCGACCACGCCGACCAATTCGAGACGGCCGCTGGCATGACCGCGAAAGAAGCCATTGCACTGATGCGCGGCGACAACCTCGACGCCGCGGTGGCCTGGCTGCAGCAGCGCCCGCAGCTCGGCACCTTCCTCGACAGTGTGGCGCCGGCCAAGGGCTACAACCCGGTCATCTCCGACAAGGCCGCTTGCGCACGCGCCACCTGCAGCCCCGTGAGCGAGCCATCGCTTTCCAGCATCGCGGCGTGCGCGTCGAAGTCGCGGTCGACGACGCAGTAGGCGATGCGCGCCAGGCACGACGGCAGACCCAGGCCACGATTGTTGAAGGCCTCGATCAGCAGCCAGCCCCCAGGCCAGAGGACGACGACGCAGAGGGGCGGGACGACGTCATCCATCGCAGCCCACGCTGCGTCGCCGGCCCCTTGTCCATGTGCCAGGGCAGAACTGTCCCGAGCACGAGCAATAGCCCGCGTGGAGACTGGACGATCGCGGCAACGGTGCGCACCTGTCCTCGACCTCGACCCGCTCGACGATCTTGGCGGTGTTGCGGCACGTACTCGCTGACGCGAGCGCGTGAGCCCTGCTCCACAGAACGATCTCTAGCCCCCCGCAGCGCGCGCCTGTGTCAGCAACCGATACTCTTCGGGCGTGTCGGTAAGGATGAACGTGATCCGGGTGCGCTCGTGTGACGTGAGCGCCTTGTCGAGCTCGTCCCAGATCAAGTCCTGCCGCTCGTGCGGCGAAAGAGGAGCGAACACCGTCGAGAGGACGACCCCCGCCACCCGATCCGGCGCGACATCGTCGAGCTCGATTCTCGGATTCGAATCGTCCTTGCACGCGAGCTTGAGCGCCATGTCGATCTTCTGCTTCAGCTCGGATTCCATTTTTCGACTTCAACGTTGACAATGGTGAGACACGCGTCTTCCAGCTCGGTGCATCGCACCTTCAGAAAATCTGCGCCCCTGTGAACACCGCGTGACTGTTGCCCAATGGCGCGCAGATGAGCTCGGAGCCTCTCCTCGGAGAAGAACCGATAGCGATTCTGCCAGAGGAGTCTCACCGTCTGGACCGCGACGCGCATGCGCGTCCTCGCGTCCACGTCGAGCTTGTCGAAGTCGCAGGCTTTCAGGAGCCCTCGATGTCGTGCCGCTCGTCGAACTCGAGGGCGGTGCGGCGATCGCCCGAAGCATGCATGCCGCCGCCAAGCCGCACAAATACATGGCGATCGCATGGTGGCCGGCTCGCCGAAGCAGCACAGCCTGCGTCGCACGCTCCTGCGCCACTTGGTGGAAGTCGGCGGGGTGAACTGGGGTCGCCAAGCTTCACATTGTGGCACCGTCCGGCACTGAGATCACGCCTGAGCCGCTCGGCTCGAGCGCCTTTGCCGCTACGTCTGCCGGCCGCCCATCGCGCAAGAACGGCTCGAAGAAATCTCGATCTCGACGACCCACGCTTCCTCGAAATGCGAGGCCAGGAGCGCGGCGTCCTCGCTCGTCCATTCGCCCTCGGCGCCCCACTTCACGGCGAAGTTGTCCGATTCGAACGAGTTCTCCCACGCGCCGTACGCATCTCGCACCGCCTTCTCGGGCGGCGGTGGCCCCGGATCAGGGGTCCGACCATGGTCGTGGGCGCGACGCCGAGCCAGGCCATCGCGCATCATTTCCAGCGACCCGCAACGCGGAGCCGAGGGCGCCGCCAGCGCCGCAACGGGAGCGCCGGCGACGATCGCGCTGCCGACAACAAGCAAACAAGCCAGCCGATGACCAAGCGATGAGCGCATCGTTCCGCGTTGGCGCAAGGAGCGCGCCGTCGGCCAAGGCGGGTTGCTTCTCGTCGAAAAGGCGCGGGATCTCGGGCTGGCCGCCGGTCACGTTGCCCGGTCCGCGGGGCCGAGGCTGCAGGCGGCAGAAGGCACCCGCCAGCGTGTGCTGTTAATCGACTGACGGCTCGCGCGCGTTCAGCCTCGTGCTCGGGCGATCAGGAACGCGGCCAGCGCCTCTCCTTCCGGGCATGTTCCTGGAATGCCGTGGCCGTAGGTCGAGCCGGTGGGCGTCGTTATCTCGAAGCCGCCCGCGGGGAGCTGATCGGCCGAAAAGGGGCCCGAGCGTCGGCGACCGACAGCCCTCGATGGCCCACGGCCCGACGCCGAACGTCATTGCGCCCGAAAAGAACACGCCGTTCGTCCCTGCAACGTCGCGGGCACCCGAGAAGAACACACGCGACCAACATCGCTCGCCTCGATTGCATGCGCCTTGGACACCCGCGCCCCACGGGCCTGTTGCCAGCCGTCGCGAGACGCGGCGCCACCTCGCTCATCGAACGGTCGTCGTCGTGCTCGCGCGCAGTGCGCCGAAGGTAGCCATCACCACCCCGATACCGGGCGTGTCGGCCGACGCGTAGCCGTTGCTCGCGGCCGGACAGATCGGGAGGATGTCCCCACAGCCGGGCCGCGCGCGTGCGGACAGCGCGCCCGAGAAGGTCCACACCACGGCGCCATCACGGCCGACCAGGAGCTCCGTGCCGCGCGCGTCGTACGCGACGATCGAGTACACCGGCCGCGCGCCGACGGCCGCGTCGGCGACGGGGGTGATCGCGAGGCGATGCACGGGTCGCACATCGACGACCACCACGCCATCGCGACATTCCAGGCGCACGTGCCCAGGCGTCATCGCTTCGTAGTGGTCTCCCGACGTGAAGCGGAGCGGGCCAGCCGTCGGTCCGTGCGGGCAGGGACCGTAGATCCTCGACAGCTCCTCGCCCGCGCCCACCGCGACGATCCACGTGGCCTGCGAGCGTCCGCAGCCGAGGAGCGCGGTCGCGAAGATCATGAGGGCCGACAGGGTGCAGCGAGCCATACGCGATGAGAATCCATGGTGGCGACGCCACTCGACCGGGAAGGAGGAGCGCCACGCAGGTGGATCGTGGACGCGCACTGGAGGGGACAACGCATGCTGCCGCGTGCGGCTCGTCGAGACAATGCCCTTGGCGCCGCTTCACTGAACGGGCACGTCTCACCCTGGCGTTCTCGCACATCGGCGAGTCGAGCCCACGTATCGCCGGCGAGCGAGCTTCCGATCCCCGAGGCGAGCGCCCGCTCGAACGCCCGCTCCGCCGAGTCGAGATCGCCGAGGGAGTCGAGCTGAATGCAGCCCAGCGTGAACGGCGACTGCGTCTCGGTCGGCTGTATCGCGATGACCAACGACGGCATCGACGAGATCTATTCACTACGACGCGGCCCACAAGCGCGGCCAAAAGGCGTTCGACGTGCATCTGTTTCCGCTCCGGATGACTGCGGAGAACATGAAGAAAATGGAAGGCTTTCTGGCAGAACTTGAAAGAGGGGCACCACCACTTCGAATCGAAGCGTGTGCCGCCAAAGGTCACAATCAAAGACGGGCGCTACGTGTTCTCCACGCCTTGATCGATCTCGACGGCTGCTATCGCACTTCGAACCAGCTGGAGACCTCGCTCGTATTCATGATCCCGTCGAAGCCGGAAAAATCACCGTCTTTTGCAATGGCTCGCGCGGCGTTGATGAACGCGGTCCAAGCCGTGCGTGCCAGCGCCGCGCCCACGCTGATGCGGCGTGCACCGAGCTCGGCGACGTCGCTGACGCGGAGGCCCATGTTCTTGCCGATCAGAATGTTCACCGGCTTCGGTGCCACCGCCTTGATCACGTCGCGCATCGCGCTGGCGTTCGGGAGGCCAGGGGCAAACAGCACATCCGCGCCCGCCTCTGCGTAGGCCTCTAGTCGGCGGATCGACTCGCGCAAGGGGTCTTCGTGACCGACGAGAAAGCACTCGGAGCGGCCCGTGAGAACTACGCCCGTGCCGGTTTCGTCGATTGCGGCGCGCGCCGCGCGGATGCGCTCGGTCGCGATTCCGATCTCGAACAGCGGGGCGCCAAGGCTCGAGGGGGACAGGTCGCCGCTCGCGTCCTCGATCGACAAGCCAGCGACGCCGGTCCCGATGCAGAGCTTGACGCTGCGCGCGAGCTTGTCCGGGTCGCTCGCGTAGCCAGATTGGTAGTCGGCGTTGACGGGTATGGTGGTGGCGGCGACCAGCTCGAGCAGGTGCTCGAGCACGGCGTCACGTGAGAGAATGTTCGCGTCATCTGGCAAGCCGCGGCTGAACGCGAACCCTGCGCTCGAGCTCGCAATCGCAGGAAAGCCCAGGCTCTGCAGTACGATTGCGCTGCCGCGATCCCACGGGTTGGGAATGACGAAGCAGCCACTCTGATGGAGCGTGCGAAACTGTGAACGCCGGACTGCGATGTCTTCCATGGCTCAACGCTACGTCGCCTGCAGACGAGCAGCAAACAGCTCAGCCAGGCGACCGAATCGGGCAGCTGGCGATGCTCTCGATCAGCCAGTCGAGCAGACGCAGGACGGCCTATTGAAGCCAATGTAGCATTGTCGTAATTGCGCTCGGAGCGGTTGCAAGCGTGCCGCCAGGGCAGCATGCTCGCCCGCATGCGACGACACGAAGCCCCATCGGTCTCATTGCTCTCCTTCGTCACCGCGGCCTTCCTTGCTTGTGGCTCGTCCAACGAACCGACCTCCGCGTCAGCCGAGTCGGCAAGCAAGGTGGTAGCGAGCGGTTCTGCGGCGCCCTCTGCAAAGCTCCCCGCGTCCGGTGCCTCGCCCGCGTCTGCCGCGCCTTCTGCCAGCGCAGCCATGACCACCCCAAAGGGGCCGAGCAAGGCTGAAAAGATGGGCGTTTTCGAGCTACACCCCGTCCACCACGGCACGCTCTGGTTCAAGCTCGATGTCGACGCCAAGCCGATGATCGTGTGGGTGGACCCCTGGTCGGAGGCCAACCTCGACGATGGCCCGAAGGCCGACGTGATCTTGATCACCGACATTCACGAGGACCATTTCGACGAGAAAGCCATCGCCAAAGTAACTGGAGAAAAGACGACGATCATCGCCCCGCCGTCGGTCGTCGCGAAGCTGAAGAGCGCCAAGCCATTGAAGAATGGCGAAAAGGTCGTGGAAGGCCCCCTCACGATCGAGGCGGTCCCGATGTACAACAAGAAGCGGGGGCCCGAAGCGGGCAAGCTGTTTCACGACAAAGGCCGGGGTAACGGCTACCTGGTCAGCGCCGCTGACAAGCGCATCTATATTTCGGGCGACACAGAATGCACCGACGAGATGAAGGCGCTCAAGAACATCGACCTCGCGTTCGTGTCGATGAACCTGCCGTACACCATGCCGCCGAGCGAGGCCGCGGAGTGCGTCAAGGAATTCAAGCCCAAGGTGCTCGTGCCTTACCATTACCGCGGCCAGAACCTGGACGACCTCGCTCTGCCGCTCAAAGACAGCGGCGTCGAGATTCACCGCCACGAGCTCTATTGAAGCCGGCTGTTACTGCAACACTTGGCCGCCGTTCACCTGATCCGGCGACGCGACAACGCCTTCGGCCCAGGTGAACTCAGCGTAGCTGTTGCCCGCTCCGGTCAGTTGCAACGACATCCCCACGGCCGGCGCTGGCTCTTCATCCACAGGCAGGTTGATCGAGGTCGTCCCATTCGCCGGGCCCGCCGTCGCTGCAAACGCACCCTCGTAGCTCAAGAACTGCACCACCACGTCGGCGGCGTCGACCAACGCGATCCCGTCCGGGGCGCCGTTCTCCAGCCCGGGCATCGCGAACCACTTGGTGCCGAAGCCGTTCATTTGATTCGGGAGCACACCAGTGAGGTTGACCGTGCTGGCGCTCACGCTGATCGCGCCTCCATTTCCGTTGTATGCGACCAGTGACCATCCGGTGAGATTCAGGCCCGCCGGCCCCGCGACCTCGACACCCTCAGCAGCGTCGACCGATGCGTTGTCGTAATGGAGCTCGTTGATCCAGGCGCCTCCGAGCGGCGGAGAGCCCCCGGCACCACCCGCGCCGCCGAGCGGGGGCGCGCCGCCTTCATCGCCGCCGCGACCGCCTTGCCCGCCTTCGCCTCCGCCGCCTGCCATCGACGACGTCGTGGTCGTCGACGTCGAAGAAGCGCCCCCACCCGGGTTGCCCCCGGCGCCGCCAGACGAGTTGGTGCTGGGCGGAGGTGAGCCGCCAACGCCATCTGCCTGCAACAGATCCGGCGTGTAGACGTCACAGCCCAGCCAGGCTGCACAAACTGCGGAAAGAACGGCGATTCTTCGGGACATGGCGCGCCCCGCCGGCGCAGGGCTGTCAATCATAGCAGGTGAGCTCAGCCGACGGGTATCGGCAGCTCTCGGTGGCGGACGCCGGTCAATGCGAACACTGCATTGGCGATGGCTGCCGCCACCGGCGGCACGCCGGGCTCACCGATACCCCCGGGCGGCGCGCTGCTCGGAATGATATCGACGGTGATTCGCTTCGGTGTCTCCGGCATGCGAATCAATCGATAATCGTGAAAATTGGACTGCTCTGGAACCCCCGCTTTCATGGTGATCGAGCTGTGCATGGCGATGCTCATGCCAAAAACCACAGCGCCTTCCATCTGCGAGCGAACGCGATCTGGATTGATGACGGTGCCTGCGTCGACGACCAGCCACGCTTCGTCGACAGCGAAGCCACGTCGCGGGTGGCTGACGACGGAGACGACGACAGCGACACATGCATTGAAGCTTCGGTGGCACGCCATTCCCAATGACTTGCCCTCGGCTTGGCGATTAGCCCAAGACGATATCTTGGCGACGCGCTCGACGACGTTGCGCATGCGACCGACATCGATCGGATGAATATCCGTCGACATCCCATAGTTCTCGATCTTCTTCACGCCCAGCGTCGACGGTGTTTCGACGCGTGCCGGACCCAGTAGCTCGAGCAGGGCAGTCTTGGTGTCGACCTTCTTGGCCTGGGCCAGCTCGTCGATGAAGCTACCCACTGCGAAGCCGTGGAAGATGTTGCACACCGATCGCAGCCAGCCGATGCGCACGTGCGCAGGCGCTTCGCACGCCTCTGCCCGCACGTTCGGCACATCCAATGGCAAGTCGGTGACCCCCTGGCCGAGCTCGCCATTGCTGGGCGATTTTTGGGTGGCGTCGAAAGTCGACGGGATCGGCGGAAACGCAGTGCGGTGGTGCCAGGCCGTCACCTTGCCGTCTGCCGCCAGGGACGCCCGCAAGAGCTGCGTGCTCACGGTGTGGAAGTAGTCGTGCTGGATGTCGTCGGCGCGCGTCCATTGCACCCGTACGGGCGCGCCCATCGCGCGTGAAACCAGCGCGGCCTCTGCCACGAAGTCTTGCTTCGACTTGCGACCAAAGCCGCCGCCGAGCTTGGTCACGTGGACCGTGATCTTGGCTGCATCCATACCCAGCGCGCGGGCGAGCTCCTTTTTGGAGGCTTGCGGGTTTTGCGTGGGCGCCCATACCTCGCAGCTGTCTTTCTCGACTTTGGCCACGCACACCAGCGGCTCCATCGCGGCGTGGGCGAGGTGCGGGACGTGATACTCGGCTTCGATGATTCGCTTCGATTTGGCGAGCTCGGCGTCGGCGTCTCCGAAATTGCGAACCGAGCGACCGGGCTTGCGGACGCTCTCGGAGAGCTGCTTTTTGTACTGGGTCGAGTCGTAGCTCGCATTGGGTCCGTGGTCCCAGAAGAGCTCGAGCGCGGCGCGGCCCTTCATTGCAGACCAGGTGTCTTCTGCGACGACCGCGACGCCGCCGCGCGGTTGAAATGCCGGTGAGCCGACCGGGGCCGTAAGCTCGACCAGCTTTTTCACGCCTTTGATCGCCAGCGCTTTGGCGCCATCGAATTTGATCAGCTTGCCGCCGACGACAGGCGGGCGCGCGATCACAGCCGTCAACATGCCGGGCAGCACCACATCGGCGCCATAAGCGGCCTTGCCGGTGACGACGCCTGGGCCGTCGAGAAGAGGCAATGGCTTGCCGATATGCTCGAGCTCGGCCGTCGGTCGTAGCGCCACATCTTTCGCCGCTGGAACCGCCAGCTTGCGTGCTTCTTCTACCAGGTCGCCGAACGGCAGCGCACGTTTGCTCTTTTCGTGGAGCACCTGATGCTCACGCGCGACACACTCGGTTGGCGGTACGCGCCAGCGCTTGGCAGCGGCGGCGATCAGCATCACCCGAGCCGTCGCGCCTGCCTTGCGCATGTCTTGGTAGATGGTGCGCACGCTGCGCGAGCCGTCGGTGTTCTGGTCGCCGTAGGCAGCGTCGCCGTCGCCTTGCAAGATGGTCACACGCTTCATGTTGGCGCCGAGCTCGTCGGCGATCAGCACCGGCAGCGAGCTGGTGATGCCTTGGCCCATCTCGGAGCGATGACACACGATGGTGACCGCGCCGCTGGTGGCGATGTGGACGAAGACGTTCGGTTTCAGCCCGTCTGCGGGCAACGTGGTCGCCGGCCATGGGCTGGCAGGCGGTGGTGTGCCCGCATGCGCATCTTCGACCCACCCAAGCGCGAGACCTGTGGCGGCCAGGCCGACGCTGACGAGAAACGAGCGTCGAAGCAGCACAATCGAGGCATTCGCGCTCATGGCGTGTTGCCTCCTGCCGCTTTGCGGACTGCTTCGCGGATGCGATTGTAGGCACCGCAACGGCAGATGTTGCCCGCCAAAGAGCCTTCAATCTGCTTGTCGGTCGGGCGCGGCACCTTCTTCAAGAGCGCAGCCGCGCTCATGATCTGCCCCGCTTGGCAGTAGCCACACTGGGGTACCCCGAGCTCGACCCAGGCCTTCTGCAATGGGTGGTCGCCTGTGGCAGACAACCCTTCGATCGTCGTCACGGCCTTGCCAGCCGCGCGCGAGACGGGGGTCACGCACGCTCGAACGGCGCTGCCGTCGAGATGGACGACGCAGGCGCCGCACAGGGCTTCACCACAACCGTATTTGGTGCCGGTGAGGCCCAATGTATCACGCAATGCCCACAAGAGGGGCATGTCCGGGTCGACGTCGAGGTCGCGACGCTGCCCATTGACGGTCATCGTGATCATCGTGCGTTCTCCTTCGGGCAATGGGCGCCCGAGTCGACCCACGCTGCAGCGAGGGCGCGAAGCTTTGCCTGCGTGCCAGGAGCGGGTGTTCTGCCGTGGCCTGGCGCCCAACCCCAGGCGACGAGCTTGTCGTGGGCCAGGTGCTCCACGATTTGCGCGAGCGTCTTCTTGCCGTTGCGCGCCGGGTCTTTGATCTGTTCGCAGATGTGCGCGGGCGTCTTGCCGAGCCACGCCATCTCGACGGGTGCGAGGTGCCAGCCTGGTGCCCCCGGGACGCGTGCCAGCGCGAGGTTCGTCTCTTGATGGCACGACGTACATTCCATTGCGGTGAGGCCGTGATTGTCTTCGCCACCCTCCACCATCGGATCATGGAAGCGGCTCTGATCGCCTTGTCGCGGCACCCCGTCTTGGGGATGGCAGTTCGCGCAGCGCGCATGAGACAGCACGCGATTCATCTCACCGAACAGCGCGCTCGAACGCTGCGCCTCGTCACGAATCGTCGCGAAATCGGCGGGCGACCGCAGATCGCTTTCCGCGATCGGCGGCAAGTTGGCGGCGTCGTCCAGCGTGGAGGTCGTCGCACATGCCCACGCGAACGAGCCGCTCATCGCGATGAACAACAAAAGGGTCGGCGCGCGCACTCGCGGGATGCTGGCGCACCCGATCGCGTGGTGCAAGTGCCTGAACGGCGTCGCGAATTGCCTCGGCTGGCGCAGGCTCACCACAGCCGTCGAGCCGCCTAGCCGGGTTTGTCCGCATGTAGGCGACGGTACGAACTTTGCGGAAGGGGCCCTGTCCCCGATCTTGGGGCTTCACTGAAAGCGAAGAGTCATGAGCAACGCAAGCAAACGCGCTGAGGGCGCAGCTGAGGAACTGGGCGGCAAGATCAAAGGTGTCGTCGGCAAAGTCATCGGCAACGAGCAGATGCAAGCCGAAGGCAAGGCCAAGGAGCTCAAGGGCGAAGCCAAGCAAGCGACCGCCAAGGCTGCCGAGCGCACCAAAGGCAAAGTCCAAGAAGTCGGCGGCGCGATCAAGAATCGTGTCGGCGCCGTGATCGACAACGAGCAGATGCAAGCCGAAGGCAGAGCCAAAGAGCTCGAAGGCGAGGCTCGTCAGAAGGCCAACAAGTAGGCCCCGGGGACGAGAAATAGCAGCCTCACAGGTGGGGCTTTCCGCGCCGCAAGCGCGCGATTATGAAGCGCTCATGTCAGGTCAGCGTGCAAGCTGGGACGAGTACTTCATGCGCATCGCCCGCGAGGTAGCGACGCGCTCCACCTGTGATCGCAAGTTCGTCGGCGCCGTGATCGTCAGGGACAAGTCGATCCTCGCGACTGGCTACAACGGCAGCATCCGTGGGCTACCGCACTGCAGTGAAGACGGCCATCTGATGGAAGATGGCCATTGCGTGAGGACGATTCACGCCGAGGCCAACGCCGTGATTCAAGCGGCTCGCAACGGTGTGCGCATCGAGCAGGGTGATATTTACGTCACTGCTTCGCCTTGTTTCAGCTGCTTCAAGATGATCGCCAACGCGGGCATCAAGCGGATCATGTTCGGCGAGTTTTACCGAGACGAACGCATCTTCGACCTCGCCAAGCGCCTCGAGATCGAGCTCGTCAACGTGAAGCTCGAGCCGGCTGGCAACAGCTGAGTCATTGCGATCGCACGGAAGAGACAGGCGCCGGCGGATGTGTCCTCGAGTGCCGACGTAGACTGAAGAGCTGCGAGGCAGCCGTCGAGAAGGTCATCACCCAGCTCGCGCGAGCCGGCTCGATTGTAGAGATCGAGCTACGGGCAGACGGCGGTATCGGGTGCTCGAGGATATGAGCTCGCAAAGGGACACCCCGCCGCGAAGAAGCTCGCCAAGGTGCGCAGCGCCAAGAAGGCCGCGCCGCCCCTCGCTCGCGGCCGGTGTTACTTTCTGTCGTCGGTCACGAATGGCCTGTTCGATACGGTTGCTGCTGCGCTGAGAAACCGGTTCGAAGTGTTCAACGACACACCGAGTGCGGTCGCGTTTCGTTGGAAACAGCGGCTGGGCAACGGACCCGATTTTCGGCTCGAGCCCAGCGACTTTGCTGCACTCAAGCGGCAGACGGGGGCCATCGAGTATGGCAACATGCGCCGCGACCCACGCGACTTCAAGAGCGTGGTCGTGCTCACGTTCGACGATGTGGACGAGGTGCTGGACGAGACGAACGGCCTCATCGAAGCCCAACAAGTGATTCAGTCGATCGCGAGGGGGTCGACCTTCAACGCATGGAACAAGTGGGGCGCACGCGAGTGATCCCCATGTTCGGCCCCTAAAAACTGCGCCTAAGACTTCGTGATGTCCCTACACGCGCGCAGCTCGGCGGTGCGCGCCGAGAACGTGCCGCCTTGTGCATGGATACCTGTTCCTACTGACTGAACGACGACCTGCGATCGCGGTTCCCGCCAAGCAGCGACGCCGATGGTCGTGCCAGCCAAGATGCGACCGACCGTGCGCTCTTCGCCGTTTGCTTCACCGATAAGGGGCACATCTGCTTCGCAGCGCACGAAGGCGACCGTCGCGATGCGCCCTGCACCTGATCGACCGAAGCCAATTCCGCCAGTCGACCCACTGCCGACGTTCGGTTCCTGCAAGCGCGCGGAACGGACCCAGCCGAAGACCATGACGCGCGAGGTTTGCCACCCAATCAGCGAGCGACCGCCCTGCTCGTCGAAGCGGGAGACGAACTGGCCCTCAGGGGGTAGGCGCAGCGTGGCCACGGTGGCGCCGTCGGGTCGCTGCGAGAGCTGGGCAGGCCCACCTGTCATGAAAAGACGCGAGCCTGTGCGCGTCCCGAACACCGGCGCTTTGGTATCGAAGCTCACCGAGTCGATGCCGACGTCTCCGCATGGCCGAGTTTCTTCGAGCACGCTTGTTGGCATGACGACTTCCTTCGGGAGCGCGAGCTTGACGCGGACCTCGTCGTTTCCGGCGGCGGCCAAAAACATCCGTGCGCTTGGCTGCGGCACCACCAAACCCTTCATCACGAACGGTTTCGCCGGTAGGAGATCGATCGAAGCGGTGTCGGTGATGCCCGAGATGACGACGCCCCCCGAGCTTGCCTCGATCAATGCGATCTCGGCGTTGCCCTCCGGTACCGTCACGCTGACGCTTCCGCGGTCGACCCGCGCGAACACGCCTCCCCCTTTGCGCAGGCGGAGCTCGCTGCCTCTGCCGCCTGTCGTCGCGCGAAACGCCAAGGTCCGCCAAGTACATGCCCGCTTGCCGGGGAGCTCGACCGCTGGCGGTAACTCTGGCAGCGGCGGGGCCGCAGGGGCATCTGACGGCGCGACGGAGTTCGCAGCCACCGGCGCTGGCGGCATGTAGGCCGCCGCTGTCACCGACGTAGATGCGAACAGCCTGGTGGTGCTCGGGGCCCTTGGCGGCGGCGCGTCGCAAGACGCGAGTGACATCATCGAAAGCAAAGCGGGCCAACAGCGCGGGTAAGACACGGCATGCTGACACCGCACCCGCGCGCAGGTTCCCGCTCGGCTAGCCGACCAAGTGAACGCGCTCGCCGCTTTCGCGGGGCTCGATCACGCCGAGGCGCCACGCCTTTTCCCCAGTGGCCTCCAGGCTGGCGATCGCGCGCGCGGCCGCTGCTTCTGCGACGACCACACAAAGCCCGACGCCGAGGTTGAACGTGCGTGCCATCTCGTGCGGCTCGACAGGCCCGCTCTCTTGGATCGTGCGGAAAACAGCGGGTCGCTCGAAGCTCTGCAGATCGAGCCGAGCACCGAGGCCCGCGGGCAACACACGCGGCAAATTCTCCGGCAAGCCGCCGCCCGTGATGTGACTGAGCGCGCGTAGATCGTCGCCCAGGGTGGTGACGAGCGCAGCAACGGTCTTTGCGTAGATGCGCGTCGGCGTGAGCAGAGTCTCGCCGACAGTGCGGCCGTCACCGCCCGGGAACGCGTCGTTCATGGCGAGCCCGAGCTTGTCGACGATGACGCGTCTCGCCAGCGAATAGCCGTTCGAGTGGAGGCCGCTGGAGGCGACGCCGATCACGATGTCGCCAGCCTGGGTGCGTTTGCCATCCAGGATCTTTTGTTTGTCGACCACGCCGACAGCGAAGCCAGCCAGATCGTACTCGCCGTCTGCGTACATGCCGGGTAGCTCTGCCGTTTCGCCGCCGAGCAGAGCGCAGCCGGCGCGCAAGCAGCCCTCTGCGATGCCCTTGATGACCGCTTCGCCGACATCGACGTCGAGCTTGCCGGTGCCGAAGTAGTCGAGAAAAAAGAGCGGGCGCGCGCCGCAGGTGACGATGTCGTTCACGCACATGGCCACCAGATCGATGCCGACAGTGTCGTGCACACCGGTGGCGAAGGCGATCTTCAGCTTGGTGCCGACGCCATCGGTGCCGCTCACCAAGATCGGTTCTGCGAGACCCGCCGGAATGGCGCATAGACCGGCGAAGCCGCCGATGCCGCCGAGCACTTCCGGGATGCGCGTCGGTTTCGCGAGCCGCGCGATCCGCGAGACGAGCGCGTTGCCCGCGTCGATGTCGACGCCAGCGTCTCGGTATGTGATGGCCATGGCCGAGCCATGTCACACGAATCGCGCGGAGGGAAGGCTCCGATCATCGTTGCAGCGGCCGTCGTCATCGAGGGCGGCAAGGTGCTGCTCTCGCAACGGAAACAAGGCACACATTTGGCCGGCGCTTGGGAGTTTCCAGGGGGCAAAGTCGAGCCCGGCGAAGACCCGCGCGCCGGCCTCGTGCGCGAGCTTCGCGAAGAGCTGGGCATCGAGTGTGAAGTCGGCACGCCTGTGGAGGTGACCTTTCACGCCTATCCGGAGAAGTCGGTGCTGCTGTTGTTCTTTCAAGCGTCGCGACTGCCAGGGTCGCCGGAGCCGCGCGCATTGGACGTGGCCGACGTGCGTTGGGCGGCGCGTGAAGAGCTGAGATCAGAAGAATTTCCGCCGGCTGATATCACCGTGCTCGCGCGGGTTCGACTGCTGCTTTCAGACAGCTAGTACCCCGAATCCATCGAAGCGACGGGCTTCGCTTTCCATATGGGGCAGCGTTCTTCATGCGACGGAGGAGTGCCTCGAGCGCCGCCCGCCGAACCGGAAAATCGGCGTCGCGCGTCATTCCGAGGATCTGGTCGGCCATCAAATCATCGGGGATGCTGTCAAACCTGCCGTGGGACTGCTCGACCAGCCAATGGCGGGTCTCGGCCGCTTTCTGTTGATGGTCGCGATCTCGCTCAGTCGTGCGCCTTGATGAAGGTGCCCTTCTTGTCGTAGTCGGCCCAGCCGTTCGAGCGCGGACCGTTCACGAACACTTTGATCGTCACTTCTTTGTCGAATGGCAGCGGACGCTTGACGCTGACGTGAGAGATCGTGGGCGACTCGACTTTCACTCGCGAGAGCGTGTCCTTGATTAGCTTGGGGATGTCGGCGAAGACGACCTCGCTCGGATCGAACACGGCGGCGTTGATGTCGGCCTCGGTCTTGGTGTTGCCCATCAGCCTCACAGGCTCCGGATCTTTCCACCGGCCATCGCGCAGCTGGTAGCGGTCGACGTGGGTTCTCTGTGCTTGGTCTTGCACGTTGGTGAACACGTACGTCGGGTAGAGGTTCACCTCCAGGGCGCGCGCACCTTGGGGGAACCGCTCCTTGAACTTCGCCGGGATGCTCGCGGCGCTGTCGCCGAAATAGTCCACGGCGCCCTGCGTGGGTGCCGGTGCCGGAGGGGGGCCCAGCGGTATGCCGCCAGGGCCGGTGGGTGAGCCGGTCGGAGCTTGAAAGGTGACCACAGGCGGGGTTGCCGACTCGTCGTCAGCCTTCTTCTTTTTCTTCTTCTTGGCGGGCGCTTCCTCGTCGGCTTCGGTGGTCGCCGTGGTGTCGCCCCCCGCGCCTCCGAGCTTGTCGCAGCTCGAACCCAGCACAGCGAGAAGGCTCATCGCCAAGAGCCAGCTCGAAACCATCGGCTTTATCATCACCGCAAGGCTATCAGCGGGATGCTGGCCGAGTGTAAGGTTGGCCCCTGGTAGCCCGTTTCCTGGGCCATCTATGGGCGCGGAGGGTGTCATGAAGCTTCGTTCGAGAATGTTGCTGGCGGGTGTTTGTGCGGCGATTCTCGCGGCGGGCTGCAGCAGCGGCTCCCCGGCGAAGTCGAGCGGCGCTGACGCCCAGGCCCCCGCCCGGTACTCCCAGGGTGCACCCGCCTCCGAGGCAGCTGGCGCCCCGATGTCGCCGCCATCCCCTGACGGCGCGTCCGACAGCGCCCCCGCTGCCCGCATGGAGGAGAAAAAAAGCGACGCGGCGAATCGCCCCGGCCTCGGCACCACCTGGGGCGAGACGCGCAGCTCCAACATCACCACGGCACCCTTCGTGCGCGCCGACGGCACCTCGCCGTTTGCCACTGCCGGCTTGTTTTACAACGACGAGCAGGGCGCCAAGGCGATGGCAAACGCCAGCGGCTTCCGTCGCATGTCCGAAGGCAGCGCTGATCTCGGCGGCGGCGTCGCCACCGTTCGCTTGAAGGACGAGAGCAACCGCTTTCTCAGCGGCTTCGAGGCAGGCGGCAAGAAGTTCGTGATCGGCTCCAGCGGGTCGCGTTACACCATCGTGGTTCAAAACAACGCGCCCAGCCGCCTCGAGGTCGTCGTTTCAGTCGATGGGCTCGATGTGCTCGATGGCAAAGACGCTGCATTCACCAAGCGCGGATATTTGATCGAGCCGAACGGCCTGATCGAAATCGACGGCTTCCGGCAAAGCATGAACGCCGTCGCGGCGTTCCGCTTCGGCTCGGTGCGCGACTCTTACGCAGAGAAGAAAGAAGGCGGCAGCGCTCGCAACGTCGGCGTCATCGGCGTCGCCGTGTTCAACGAGCGAGGCAGCAATCCTTCCAGCTGGGCGCTCGGCGACACCAAGAGCCGCCTCAACGCCGATCCGTTTCCCGGCCGCTTCGCGACGCCGCCCACGAACTGAGCAACGCTACTTCGGTAGCAAGCCGCTGTAGGCGTCGATGTTCTTGCGAATGTGGGCTGAGGTCTCGTCGTCGACCAACACCGGGCGAAAGTCGTTTTGCGTTTTGTTGCCGGAGAAGTGCACCGGGATGATCTCGGTGCCGACCGGCCTGACGACGCCGTCGGTCTTCTTGAAGCGCGCCTGAAAGATCATCGACTCGACGCTGGCCGGCTGCGCGTTTCCGCCGAACACGAAGTTTCCCAGGCTGTAGACGACGTGCTTTCCCTTGTAGACCTCGATGCCCTGCAACACGTGGGGGTGGTGGCCGAGGACGAGATCGGCACCTGCATCGATCGCCGCGTGCGCCAGCTTGCGCTGGATGTCGTTCGCGGTGTGCTCGCCCTCGATGCCCCAATGAAACGAGACGACGACCAGGTTTTCGGGCCGCTTTTCGGCGCGTACGGCCTTGGCCATCGCCTCGCGAACCTCCAGCCGGCCGCCGGTGTATCCGAGGTTCACCACCTCGATCCCTTTGACGGTGCGCTTGTCAACGTGTCCGAGGCCGAAATAGCCGACCTCCGCTGCGTCGAGGCTGGCCTTGGTGTCTTCGATGCCGCGCGCGCCGCAGTCGGCCGAGTGATTGTTCGCCAGATTGACGACCTCCACGCTGCCTTTGCTAAGCATCGCGGCGAACTCGGGTCGTCCCCGAAACGCGAAAGCCGTGTCGCTGCGATGCCCTGCTCGCGTGAGTGTGCCTTCCAGGTTTGCGATCGTGAGATCGTCCTCGTCCAGCACTTCGATGACGCCTGAGAAGGGCCGCGACATGTCGGCGCCTGCCTTCTCGTGAACACTGTGAAAGCTCCCCGGCGCCCGCTCTGCGCCCGCGGGGTCGCCCAATGTGCAGTCGCCCACGGCGCTGATCAGGATCTCGTCGTCCGGCACCTGCGGCGACAGGGCGACGGCAGCAGGGATGGTGTCCGCGAGCACTGCGGTGCTCACCAGGCTGGGCGCAACCGGGCCCTCTTCGACCTTCTCTTTCGCTTCTGCGACGCAACCGACTGCGATCGCAGAAGCGACGAACAACAGGACGAGGGGGGCATCCAGGGCGATCGCGAGCTTCACGCGCGCGAATCTGGTCGTTCCCGACGAACGCGGCCAACTTCCGCGCGCCGCCAGCGACGCCTCGAAGTCGCGCGCGGCGAAGCTCACTGCGGCAGCAGCCATCGACATGCCTCCGCGACGATGTTGCTGTTGAGATCAGCCGCGCTGATGCCGGCCTTCTTGGGCAGCGCCAGCGAGTGGTCGGCGCCTTCGATCACGAACAGTTGGGCGAGAGCGCCCATCTTGGCGACAGCCGGCCGCATCAACGCGAGATCGCACAGGGCGTCCTTCGAGCCTTGCGCGAAGAACGAACGCACCGGGATCGACGCGAGGTGCGCATCGCGCAGCTTCTCCGGCTGCTTGGCTGGGTGCAGCGGATAGCCCAGCAAGAAGAGGCCGCTCACACTGTCGCCAGCGGCAGCGAGGTGGCTGGCCATGCGCCCGCCCATCGATTTGCCGCCGATCACCAGCCGCGCGCCGTGCTCTGGAAAGCGCTCCCGAGCCCAAGCGAGCACAGCTCGCCAGGTCGCCTCGAGCAGAGGCGTCTTGTCGGGCAGCTTGGCGCCTCGATCCCGATACAAAAAATTGAATCGAATGACACCGTGCCCCGCTAGGGCCAGGGCTCGGTGGACATCGAGCAGCAGCGGATCTTCCAGGGAGCCGCCTGCGCCATGCGCCAGCACGAACAGCGCGGCGCTTGCGTCTCGCGGTGCCGAAACGAAGGCGCTCGTCGAGCGATCGCCGATCGGAAGCAGGTGACTGGCGCCCCCCGGGCCAGTCACTGTCGCACCGCTACGCTCACGCTTTGCCCTCTGCCTGCTGCTGTCGCTCGATGCTCTCGAACAGCGCGCGGAAGTTGCCGGCGCCGAAGCCGCGGTCGCCCTTGCGCTGGATGATCTCGTAGAAGAAGGGGCCGGCGTCTTTGTCGCCGTAGATCCCGGCGGCGTCTTTCAGGAAGATCTGCAGCAGGTATTGGCCCTCCTTTTCGCCGTCGACGAGGATCTGGAGATCGCGCAAGAGCTCGATGTCTTCCTGGATCGCTTTGACGCCGATCGTCTCCAAGCGCTTCGGCAGCATGTCGTAATAGCTGCCTGGCGTGGGCATGAACTCGACGTTGCGCGCCTTCATGCCGCGCACGGTGGCGAGGATGTCTTTGGTGGTGAGCGCAACGTGTTGCACGCCGTCACCGCGATGATCTTCGTTGAAGATGTTGATCTGCGACGCCTTGAAGAACGGGCGCCACGGCTCGTTGTTGGCGAACTTCACGCCAGAATTCGGATCGTTCATCACGATCGATCGCAAGCCGGAGCCTTTGGTGCGCTGACCCTCGACGTCGTCGGTGTGAAACTTCACGTCCCAATAGGTCTCGAAGCCGAGCACGTGCTCGAGCCAGAGTAGCGCCGGCTTCATGGTCTGAAAGTTGGTGGTCACATGATCGAACTGCTCGATCTGGAACACGTTCTTGCCGCCGCGCGGCGCTGCGTACGGGGCGAGACCGGGAAACAGCGTCGAGAAACCGTGACGCTCGACGAAGCGAAACGTGGTGTCGCCGAACGGCGTGGTGATCGAGAAGGTCGACAGCGTGCCGCCGTCGTCTTTGAACGTCTCGATCTCCTGGATGGGCGTGCCGCCGCGCTCGTCGAGCAGCGCGAACGTCTTCTTCACGTCGTCGACCTCGAAGGCCAGCGTGCCGATGCCGTCGGGGTGCTTCTTCAAGAAGCGAGCGGCGCGGCCGCCTTCACCCGCGGGGGCAGAGCAGATCACGTTGCAGTCGCCCGCGTTGTAGAGAATGCTGCGCTGCTTGCCGCTCTTCGTGAGCTCGGGCGTGCTCTCGCCGATCTCGGCGAAGTCCATCATGTCAGAGTAGAGTTTTCTGCTCTTGTCGAGATCGTGCACGTAATAGTGAATCGATTCGATCTTGCGGATCCCCAGTGATTCGAGCTTGGGCATGGCGGGCCTCACAAATGGCTACGTCGGGTCGGCGTCGGGTTGCTTGTCAGGGTGTGCGCCGGCAAAAGCAGGTAGCTGGTCGAGCCGATCTGCGACGCCGGTGATGTGCGGATAAGGAGTCAGATCGACCTTGAAGCGGCGCGCCGAATAGATCTGCGGCACCAAGAAGACATCGGCGAGCGACAGCGCATCGCCAATGGTGAAGGGGCCGCCAGCGGCGCTGGACTCGGCTTCCAGCGCAGCCAAGCCGCGCTCGTTGGCCGTGCGCGCAAAGGCGATCGGGTCGCCGCCTAGGCGCTTGAGCTCGGCCATCAAGAGCAAGTTTTGCATGGGCTGCACGCCGCTATTGATGATCTCGACACACTTGCGAACCCGCGCGCGCAGGTAGGCGCAGCTCGGGAGCAGTGGTGGCTCGGGGAAGCGCTCGTTCAAGTATTCGAGGATGGCCACCGACTGGGTCAGCTGCACCGTGACGCCCCGCTCGCTCTCGCTCTCGAGCTCGAGCACCGGCACTTGCTCCATCAAATTGCGCTGGCGATGCGCCTCGCCGTGTTGCGCGCCGCCGTCTTTCACCAGGTGCACCGGGAGGTACTCGTAGCTGAGGCCCTTCAGCGCCATGCCGATGCGCACGCGATACGAAGCGCTGGAGCGCCAGTAGCCCCAGAGCTTCATACGGCGACGACCGTCTGTTCGATGCGACCGAAGATGCTGCGGCCAGCATTGTCGAACATCTCGATCGCGATGTTGTCGCCGGGCTTCATGAACTGCGTCGTCGGCTTGCCGGCCTCGATGATCTCCAGCATGCGCCGCTCGGCCAAACAGGAGATGCCGCGTTCGCGATCTTGGTTCGACACGGTGCCCGAGCCGAGAATGGTGCCGGCGCCGAAGCGGCGCGTTTTGGTGATGTGCTGGATCAGATCGAAGAAGGAGAAGTGCATCTCGGGGCCCGCCTCGGGGTCACCCACCAGCTCGCCGTTCAACGTCGAGCACAGCCGCAAGTGCACGCGACCGCCGGTGAACGCGTCGCCGAGCTCGTCCGGCGTCACCGCGAAAGGCGAGAACGCAGTCGCCGGCTTGGACGTGAAGAAGCCGAAGCCTTTCTCCAGCTCGGCCGGGATCAGGTTGCGACAGGTGACGTCGTTCAGCGTGACCAGGAGGCGCACGTGCTGGGCTGCGTCTTCTGCTTTGGTGCCTTGCGGCACGTCGCCCAAGATGACACCGACCTCGGCCTCGAAGTCGACGCCCCACTCGACGTTGGGCGCCAAAATGGGATCGCGCGCTCCGATCATGTCGCTGCCGCCGCCCTGGTACACCAGCGGGTCGGTGAGCAGCGTCTTGGGCGGCTCGGCGCCGCGCGCTTTGCGCACCAGCACGATGTGGTTGATGTACGCGCTGCCGTCGACCCACTCGTACGTGCGCGGCAATGGCGCAGCGACGTTGGCGAAATCGATCGTTTGGGCTGCGACCTTGCCCTCGGCGACGTCTTTCGCGAGGGCTTGCAAGAGGGGCTCGCAGCGCGACCAGTCGTCGAGCGCCGCTTGTAACGTGCGCGCGACCGCGCTCGCCGGCGCGTGCTGCAAGCCGTCGGGGTGCACGACCGAGAGCGCACCGTCTCGCGTGCCGTTTTTCAGCGTGAGGAGCCGCATCGGCGTGACTACTAGCGCAGTCTTAGCCCGGCCGCATTGCCTCAATCCCAGCGGTTTTCGCGGTACCAGGCGGCGGTGGTCTTGGCGCCTTCAGCGAAGGCGACTGTCGGCTTCCAGCCGAGGTCGCGGCGCGCCGCCGAGCTGTCGACCACGAAGTGCTCCATCAACAGCTCTGGCAGCTTATCGCGCTTGAAGATCACCGCGCGGTTGGTCAGCCGGCCGAACATTTCGGAGCCGAACGCGGCGGCGGTGACCAGCGGCACAGGCAAGCTGGGTGTGGCCAAGAGACCGACTCCGTAGGCCGCAGCGATGGCGTGGGCCATGTCTTCGTAAGTGTAGGTGTAGCCGTCGTCGACGAAATAGGTGGAGCCGGAGGGCAAGTCTCGCGTGGCGGCTCGCACGCAGGCATCAGCGCAGTCCGGTCCGTACACGAGCGACATCGACTTCATCGAACCGCCCATGCGAAAGGCCATGCGTGTGCGCCGCACCATCTGGAAGAACGCCAGAATCTCGTTGTCGCGCGGCCCGTAGATGGCCGGCGGGCGAATCACGGTGATCGGTAGCTCGCCTTTCAGCTCGAGCAAGGCGCGCTCACCCGCGAGCTTGCTCCGCGAATACGGGGTGGCAGGAGCAGGCTCGTCGCTCTCCAGGTGTTTGCCGCCCTTCTTGCCAGCGCCCATCACGCCCGCGGTCGACACGTGTACGAAGCGTTTGAGCGACTTGGCATGACGTTTCGCGGCGTCGGCCAGGGCCAGCGTGCCGCCGGTGTGAACGCGCTCGAAGTCTTCGTACAGCCTCGCCTTCACCAAACCTGCGCAGTGGATGATCGCCTCTGCGTCTGACACTGCCGCTGGCAGCGTCTCGGCTGCGTCGACCGCGCCTTCGCGGAGCGCGACGCCGAGCGACGCGAGGTGTTTCGTGTTGCTGGTCTTGCGCACGAGACACGCGACCTCGTGCCCGTCTGCCACCAGCTTCTCGACGATGTGTGAGCCGAGAAAGCCCGACCCGCCTGTCACCAGTACCTTCATGGAGCACCTCGTATCGCGAGGATTCGCCGCGGCGTAAAGCCTTCCCAATGCTAGGCTCCGCCGCGTGCGCGCTCTCATCACTGGCGTAGCCGGCTTCATCGGCTCGACCCTCGCCGAAAGGCTCGTCTCGCTCGGTCACGACGTCGTCGGCGTCGACTGTTTCACCGACTACTATCCGCGCCCGCTGAAAGAGGCGAACCTCGCTTCACTGCGCGAGAGCCCGCGCTTTCGTTTCGTCGAAGCGGACATCGTCAACACCGACCTGAAGGCGCTGCTCGACGGCGCCGAGGTCGTGTTTCACCAGGCAGCCCAAGCAGGCGTGCGCGCGAGCTGGGGCTTCACCTTCGAGAGCTACGTGCACCACAACGTGCTCGGTACCCAGATGCTGCTCGAGGCGATCAAGCAGTCTAGCGGCGTGCGCCGCGTGGTGTACGCCTCTTCTTCGAGCATTTATGGCGACACCACGGACTTGCCGATGCGCGAGAACAGCCTGCCGAAGCCTTATTCGCCCTACGGCGTGACCAAGCTCGCCGCAGAAAATCTGTGCGAGCTCTACCGCAACAACTTCGGGGTGCAGGCGGTGTCGCTCCGCTATTTCACGGTTTACGGCCCGCGGCAGCGCCCCGACATGGGCTTCAACAAATTCATTCGAAGCATGCTCGCAGGCTCTCCTTTGCAGATCTTCGGCAATGGCAAGCAGACGCGCGACTTCACGTTCATCGACGATATCGTCGACGCCAATCTCGCCGCCGCCGAGCAGGGCAACGCGAGCGGCATCTACAACATCGGCGGCGGCTCTCGCGTCACCCTGATGGAGGTGCTGGAGACCCTGAGCTCGATCGTCGGCACGCCGCTCTCGCTCGAGCACCTGCCCGAACAAGCGGGCGACGTTCGCCACACCGAAGCCGACACGTCTCGTGCCCGCAGCGACCTCGGCTATGCGCCGAAGGTGGGCTTGCGCGAGGGGTTGACGCGCGAAGTAGAGTGGCTGCGTAGCGCAGGCTGACGCCCGTCAAGGTAGCCCTTGCGTCGCTGGTGCCTCGGACCAAACTGCCATGGGCGCGCAATTTGCGCCGCGAATGCGCGCGATCCTTGCGCACTACACGCTGAGCACGCTAGAACGGTGCAGCCAGGGAGGGCGCCGTGCTACTAAAGTTCCGCCTTCAAAATCATCGGTCCCTGCGCGACGAGCACGAGCTTTCGTTTATCGCCTCCGCATCCGACGGGGATCCACGAGTGCGAAAATTCGCGAGCCTGAACGAGGGCGTCCTGCCAGCAATCGCGATCTACGGTGCGAATGCTTCGGGCAAGAGCAATGTCGTCGCGGCTCTCAGCTTCCTGGTTCATTCCGTTCGTCACTCGCACCGGATGTGGGATCCCGACGGAGGTGTGCCTCTCGATCCATTTGCTCTCGGTGTTGAGCAAGGCGCGTCGACATTTGAAGTTGACCTTCTTCTCGACGAGACCCGCGTCCGCTACGGTTTCAGCGCGTCCGCCAGCCGGATCGACAGCGAGTGGCTGCACACCTGGCCTAAGGGTCGCAAGCAGGTTCGCTTCGAACGGAATGGCGATTCGATTGAATTTGCTAGGGGCCTGTCTGGTGGCGCAGAGAACAAGGCGATTCATGCGCTGACCAGGCCCAATAGCCTGTTCCTCTCGGCGGCCGCTCAGAACAATCATGTAGAGCTGCGGCCGGTGTTCGGCTGGTTTCATAATGTCCACTTTCGGAGTGCAGTCCAGGGAGGCCCGCTACCCCTGAGCTACCTGCTCCATACCCTCGGAAGTAGGCAGCTGCGGCTGTTCGGTCCGGAAATCATGCAAGACGTCGCGCCCACCTTGCTCGAGCTATTGAAAACCGCTGATACCGGGATCGTGGACATACGCGTTGAGGACGGGGACGCGCCCATATCTGATCGCCTTCGCGGCAGCAGACGAGAGGCGAGGCTCTCCTTCCGACATCGTGCTGCGAAGAACGTCTCTGCATGGCTGCCGTTGGAGGCGCAATCATCGGGCACATTGACGCTTCTCGAGATAGGCGCGCGTATGTTCCCGGTGTTGCGCATTGGGGGTGTCCTCTGCGTTGACGAATTGGAAGCCAGCCTCCATCCAATGCTTGCCTCGCGCTTGCTGGAATTGTTCCAGTCGCCGGAATCCAATCCCAAGAACGCGCAACTGCTGTTTACTACTCACGATACCAATCTCATTGGCACCATCGAAGCATCGCCACTAAGGCGAGATCAGGTCTGGTTCACCGAGAAGGACCAGCAGGGGGCGAGCAAACTGTATCCGTTGACCGACTTCAAACCGCGCAAGGAGGAGAATCTTGAGCGTGGCTATCTTCAAGGACGATACGGGGCTATCCCGTTCCTTGGCGGTCTACGCACCCCGGGTAGCCAGGGGTGAACGTCTCAAAAAAGGGCGCTAGACGGCGGGATGATGGCCTGAAACGCAGACCTCCCAGTCGTAACGCCCGATCGCGCATCTTGGTGGTGTGCGAAGGCATTGTGACCGAGCGGACGTACCTAAACTCGCTCAAACACCTCGCCCGCAATCCCCTGGTCCAGCTCGAGATCTCCAAGAAGCATGGCGTGCCCAAGACGGTGGTGGAGTGCGCGGTCGTTCATCAGACGAAAGCGGCTCAGGATGCCAAGCGGGAGCGCGACAGCAACCTGCTCTACGATGAAGTGTGGGCAGTCTTCGATGTTGACGAACATCCACATATCGATATCGCACTCGATTTGGCGAAGAGACACGACATCTCTGTTGCTTTGAGCAGTCCATCCTTCGAGATTGGAGCCTTGCTTCATTTTCAAACGCAGACTCGCGCCGAAGACCGAAAGAAGGTACGCGCGCTTCTCAAGAAGCACCTTCCAGAGTACGACAAGGAGCTAAACGCACTCGATCTCGAGGACGGATATCCAATGGCTGTGCGGCGTGCGGTTGCCCTGGCCAAGGAGGCGGCTGACGAAAGGGAGGTGCTACGCAATCCTTCTACCGGCATGTATTTGCTTGCCCAGAGGATTCGGTCGGGCGCGTAGCCGTCCAGCGTCCGGCCAAGTAGCCTCGCTACTCCTCCGCGGATCGCGCAAACTTCTCCCGGCCCCGAAGCCGAAACGAGGCGCCCAACGCCGAGAGCCGCCGCTCACTGGTCTCGATCGCCAGCTCGCCCATGTCACCGCCGATGAAGCGCCGGCCGAGCTTGTGTGCGACGGCCAGCGTCGTGCCGCTGCCACACATGAAGTCTGCGACGGTCTGGCCCTCATCTGTCGTGGCGACGATCAAGCGTTCGAGCAGCTTTTCTGGTTTTTGTGTCGGATAGCCGGTGCCTTCACCCATCAATGGCGTATTGGCGACCATTGCAGGAATGTCGGTCCATACGCTGCCGAGCCGCCGTCCCTCGTCCGCAAAATAGCGGTAGGTTTTGCCGTTGATGATGCGATCTCGATACTGGCGACCATGCTCGTCGAGGTTCTTGAAATGCATCGACAAGCTGGTGTTGGCGAACGGCTCGCGCAAAAGGTGGTGTTTGCTGTTCCACTTGGCACCTTTTCGTTCTGACGCGTCACGCACGTACAAGAGCAAGGTCTGGTGCGTAACGGCCAGGCCTTTGCCGCGTGCGCCGTTGCCAGGCGTCCAGATGACTTCACCGAGGAACGCCCCCCGTCCAAAGACGCTGTCCATTGCGACTTTGGCTTCGTGTACCGCGCGCTGATCCATATGGACACAAAATGTCGCGCTGGTGGCCATTCGCGCGCGAATGGCAGTCGCGGTGCGTTGCAACATGGCAATCAACGCCTCGGTGTCGGAGCCGTCTTTGTAGGCGACTGGGCTGCTACCAGGGCGTTTGCGGCCGCGCGCTTCTCCGGCTTTGGTGCGAGCGATCATTTCGGTGCCCACCCCATAAGGCGGGTCGAGGTACACGAAATCGAGCTCGGTTCCGTCCCAGAGCTTGCTACAGGCATCGCTCGCCTCTGCGTGAAGCAGCGCATTGTCGACGCGACCCTTCACGAGGGCTCCTTGCTGAGGTGCCGCTGCAAATAGGCTTCGAGCGCGCGAAGCTCGGCTTCACCCACGCCCGGCGCCAGCTGGTAGCGCTCGGTTCTGCGCATGATCACGCCGCGCTCGATGAACGCCTCGAAAGCCGAAGCGAGCGTGGGCGCGCTGATCGCCTCGCGGCGCTCGATTTCGCCGCCGAGAAACATCTGGCGGCCGATCGCCAAACCTTGTTTGACGAGGTCCTTTTCGGAGCGTGGCTCTCCGAGCAGCAGGCGCAACGTACGGGCGGCGATCCGGTAGGCGCCGATGATCGGCGTGAGGTGGGCAACGTGGGAAGCGAGCCACACGGTAGCGTCGCCCTCCGCGTTGCCGCCACCGAAGCCAACCTCACCTTCGGTCTCCGATAGCTCACCGAAGAGAATCATGTCGTCGAGGGTGTGCGCGATGCGCTCGGAGAGCTGGCCCCCAGCCAGCCAGATGAGATCATGAGACAACAGCTGGCCCAAGGCGGCGGCGGCGGCGCAGAGGCGCGTGCGCGGCATGGTGCGCGAGCGCGCAGCGCGGAAAGCCAGGCTGACCAGGCTGCGCTCGGCGAAGAAGTGCACGATCGAGCTCTTCGATAGATCGAGCCGTGGGCGGGCTTCTTCTGGCACGGTGTAGACGACATCGTCGCGAGAGCGAGGGGCGCTGCGTTGTCCGGAGCGCCCCAGAGTGGTGTCGGGTGCGTGTTCTTTCACCAAACCACCGCGGACCAGCAAGATGGCAGCGTCTCGAATGGCTGCTTCACGCACGCGACCGTCGCCGTGCAAGAGGCGTGAGCAGGGCTCGGCACCCGCCCGAGTCGCAATGGCAAGCAGCTTGGTGGTGCGTGCCACCAGATCCGGGTGGCGCAGGCCGCGGCCCTCCATATCCAGCAACGCTGTCGCGACCAGCGACCCTGCGGTGATGCGGGCGCTCTCGTGAATCGTGCGGCCCACCAGCGAGGCGAGCTTGCTTGTGATCGAGCGACGCTTGGCGGGTGTGAGCGCACCATTCGCGAGCCCGAGCTCAGCCCGCAGCGATTCGAGCTCGATCGGCCGTCCGAAGGTGACGCTCACGCGACCATAGTCATAGCGAAGCGCGTCCAATACGGCGAAGAGCGAGCGGTAACTCTCGCGCGTCTTGGGCGCGCCCGCTTTCTCCTGCGCGAGCTCGAAGTCCTCCATCAAGCGCTCGTAACCGATGTGAACCGGCACGAACGAGACGGCGCGCCCTTCGAGCGCGAGCGCCGCGTCGACGACGAGGTTCAACAGGCCAAGCTTGGGCGCCAGCAGCTTGCCAGTTCGTGAGCGACCGCCTTCCAGGTAGAACTCCATCGCCCAGCCGTCGCGCAACAGGCGCCGCACGTAGGCGTCCACGACGGCCGCGTACAACCGATCACCGCGGAAGTCGCGCCGGATGAAAAAGGCCCCGCCTTGACGCAAGATCTCTCCGACCGGGAAGAAAGCCAGATTGTCGCCGGCTGCCACCACCGGCAGCTCGAGCAAATTCTTCCGCAGCACGTACGACAGGACGATGTAGTCGACGTGGCTCTTGTGGCACGGCAAGAACACAACCGTCCCTTCGCGGGACGCGTCGCGCACGCCCTCTACGCCAGACACATCCACATCGGAGAAGACGCGTCTCACGAGCTGATCGAGGATCGGCTCGAAGGCGCGCAATGCGTTCGGGTTGGGCGCCGCCCGTAGACCGTCGAGCATGTTTCGCGCGCGCAGCTCGGTGACGGCGCGCTTCTGCTCGTCGCCGCCAGCGATGTCGCGGATGAGGCGCTTCAGCTTCGTCGAACGCAGCACTTCGTCGCGCATGCGAGCGGGGCTCTTCTCGAGCGGACCGAGGGCCGCTCGACGCTCACGCTCCACTTTGCGCAAGAGCGAGTAGCTGAGTCGGCGGACCAACGCGTGCGGGGGCGACTCTGCCGGCTGGGACGCGATGAACTCGCGCACGTCGACCAACGGCGCCATGCGCACGGCGCCGTGCTGGAAGCTGCCAATCAGCTGCGCGGTGGCGCGCAGATCACCTGGCATGTCGGTGGGGCCCAGGATGGCGTCGATCGGGGACAGACCCTGTCGGCCCGGGCTCAGCGACCACAGAAACTCCATCGGCGCGAGCGTCACGTTTGCTTTCGTTTCATGCACGAACGAAAGCAGCGCGCTCAGTAGCTCGTCGCCTTCGCTGCGTGCACGGCCCGTGGTGCTGAACACCGAGGGCGGGCGCTTCAAGAAAAGGATCGCGCTGTCACCGCGCTTCAGCGCGAGCACCAACTCTTTGGCCGACCCGCCGCGCGGAGTGGAAAGCAGAAGAGCAGGGACGGCCGGCAAATCGTGGGCAAAGCCGACCCTTGGCAGCCCCCAAAGCGCGCACAGGTGCGCCACAGCCAGCGCGTCGACCCCGGAGACCACCCGCGCGACGAACACAATCGGCCCCTTCTGGCTGGCCTCGCGCAAGCTCGCTTCGGTGCCCTCGCCGATGCGCAGATGCTCGAACAGCCTGCCGACCAGCGGGAGTCGCTTCTGGCTACGGCCCTGCCACCGCGCGAAGAGGCCCACGTGCGCCTCGTACCAAGCCGGCGTTCGGTCGGAAAGAGCTAGATTGCCCCGGCCTTCGGCGAGGCCCCTACCAGCTCTGGCTACCGCTCGGCCCGTCGCAGATTTCGCCGTCGTTGTTGCTGACGCACTGCTCCCAGTCGGCGATCACCTCGCTCGCGCCGCTGGCATCGATGCGAAACTGGGCTGTCACCGTGATGAAAGTGCGGGGCGCCTCGGGCTCGGTAGTGTCGAGGTGTTCGTACTGCACCGTGAACGAGTCGGGCGCGACGATCTCGCCGCAAAGGTACGTTTCGTAGTCGAGGTCCGCGAACGTCAGCCCGGCCACGTCTTCGGTGATCTCGCAGCTCTGGCTTCCCGGCAGGCACGCGAACAGATCGAAGCCAGGAATGAGCTCTCCCACCTCCACGGTGCCAGGCAAGAGGCACTCGGGGCAATCTTCGATACGAACGCCAGCAGGTCCGAGCACGCCGTACACGTGCTCGGAGAGACCGCAGCTGTCGGTTTCGTAGTTGGCGTAGATGCGGAACATGTTGAACTGGCCTGCCGGTGCTTCGATGTGAAGCTGGTCATCGACGCTGGAGACGACCAACGGTCCCGGCGCCTCGCCGAGCGCGAGCGGCGCTTCAGCGGGGTCGGCGCAGCCGCCGAGCACACAGCCGAACAGGAGGGTGAGGGTCGTACCGGTGGCCATGGCGATCGATCGCATGTCGTTGTTCTCCTTCAATTCGAGGTTGCAGAGGCCGCGCCGTCTCGCGTCGCGACTCCCTGTTGCCTTTGGAATGTCCGGACCTCGGCGATCCTTCAGTGAAACGCGGCAAGCTCGACCAGGCCGTCACCAAGCACCTGCTCGCGTTGAAGGGCTAGTGACGCTGGTCTCCGCTATACTCGCGCCGGCTCATGGCGGTCCTCGGTATCGAATGGGGTGACCAGCGTGGCCCAGGCTACGTGATCGCGTGTCATCTGCGCGATGAGGCGCGGCAAGCGCAGCTGCTCTCGACGCTCAAGATGTTTGCAGCCGTTTCACCCTCGCTCGAAGGCGAGATGTTGACGCACGCTTGGTGTCAAGCGCACGGGCTCGCACAGCGACCGGCAGGGCGATCCAACGAGGGCTGGGAGATCGCCACCGGGATCGATGCCGTCTGGTTCGATTTGCCGGCGCCACCCGGCGCCACTTTCACGACACTGATTCGAGCTACTTACTCGAGCTTCGTACCCGGCGCGGTCGCGTCGTGGCTGGCTCGTCAGGGCGGAGGTGCGACTGTCTTCTTCGGCAACCGAAGCGGCAAACGTGGGGGCCTCACCGTGCGCGTGTGGTGCAAAGAGCCCGCGCGTGTGCGCATCGCGAACAGCCTGCGCGAGGTCGCTGCGCCCTTCGGCGATACGGCGGTCGTGGTGGAAGGCACTGGGCCGGCCGGCGAGGTCGACGCCACCATTGCCGCGGCGCAACCGCTCGACGCCGCGCGATCGATCGCCAGCGCGCTAGCAGCCCAGGTCGACCTCGCGATGATCACTGCCAACGGCTACGACGCTGCGTGGAAAGCGTTCGACATCACGCAGCTGGTGTCGATCGAGGTGGTGTGAGCGACCGCGCCTGGTCTCCATCGAGCGCCTCACCGGGCGCGCCGTCGACGACGTGGTCCAATGGCGCTTCCAGGCTGATTCGCCCGAGCCCCCCGGAGCGCAGCTCGTGCACCAAGATCTCCGAGGCCTTGTGGAGATCGATGACGCCGCCGCTGCGCAGACAGCCGCGCCGCCGACCGATCTCGCAAAGGAGCTCTTGGGGTGCGTCGGGGAGCGCAGCGAGCTTGAAACGCAGCGAGAGACGGTCGGGGTAGCGCTCGAGGAGGAGACGCGCGGCGAACGTCCCGACGATGACGTAGTCGATAGCAGTGTCGGGGATCGAGCCGGCCAGTGCGAGCCGAAGAGCGACGTCTTCGTCGTCGATCTTCGGCCACATGATGCCCGGAGTGTCGGAGAGCACGGTGCCGTTCGAGAGCACCACCTGCTGTTGGCCCTTGGTCACCGCCGGCTTGTTGCCGACCACGGCAACCGCGCGATTCATGAGGGTGTTGATCAGGGTCGACTTGCCGACGTTGGGCACCCCGGCAATCAACGCGCGCAGAGGCTTCCTGGGAGCCAATCGCTGGGCGAGCTCGGCAACGAGGCTGCGGGTCTCCTTGGGCGTCTCGGTGGTCAGCGCCGCGGCGAGGATACGGCGATCGCGCGCGAAGTGGCGGAGCCAGGCGTCGGTGATGGCCGGGTCGGCGAGGTCGGCCTTGGTCAACACCCTGAGACACGGCTTGTCGCCCAAGAGCTCGGCGATCAGCGGGTTCGCGCTGGCCCGCGGCAGCCGCGCGTCGAGGACCTCGATGACCAGATCTTGCATCGGTATCGCCGCTGCGAGCTCACGCCGCGCCTTGGCCATGTGGCCCGGATACCATTGCATCGGCATCCCTCGCTTTACACCCGATCTCGCCGCGCGGCGTACGGCTGATCGCTCCCCGTTGGAAAGGGGCTTCGGAAACCATGACCCGCCATCCCCCTGTGTGCCAACGTCTGGTGAGACAGTCTCCCCTCGCAATCTCTGTACTCAAGGGCGGAGAATGGTGTCCCGCGCGTGTCCAAGCCGGCTTTCGCAGCGGTCTTCTTCGTCAGCGAGGTGCTCATCGAGGTCGTCATCGTGCGGCCGCACCGCTCGCAGACCAGCCAGCCGCGAAGGAGGAACGGATCCTCGCGCTCGCCGACCTTCGAGCAGGTCGTGGTGGCTCTCGTCTTGCGCGCGGCGATCGCGTTCTGCACGCGCTCGAAGAGGCCCGCGGGAACCGCCGCTCACTGACTCTGTCGCCGGCGGGCAACGCGAGCCAGCAGCGATCGCGCATTCCGTTGCCCCAGTTCCGTTGAAAGTTTCAGGACGATACGCCATCGACCCAGAGCCCGAGGCGATCTCGGTCGGTGTTCATTGGGCTCGTCCCGGTATTCTGGGCCTCGATTTCGATCAAGAAGGCGTTGCGCGCGCTCATTCCGAGACGTGGCCGACTGTGTATGCGACACGACCTTTCCCGGGCTAGCGTGCTGCTGGTACCCTACTGACGAGAAGACGAGGCGCTCCCGAGCTGCGCCTCGAAGTGCGCAGGGTGCGGCCTCGCCGACGGACAGTAAGAAGGAGCACGTTCAATGAAGCGACTTGGCATCTGGGCGCTCGCCACGACCATCGCCGGCTGTGGCGACAGTCAAGGCGGACAAGTTGGACAGGGCGGACAAGTTGGACAGGGCGGACAAGCCGGACAAGGCGGAGCGACATCCTCGAGCTCGAGCTCGAGCTCGAGTACGACCGCAAGCGGCTCGACGACAGCCGTGGGCGGATCGTCCAGCGCCGGCACGGGAGGCGCGCCGGTAGGCGATCTCTGTGAGGCCTATCCCAGCACGCTCGACGTCGATCTGCCCTGGGGCAACGGACAGACAGTGACCACCGGCGCCCTGGGCGGCTTCGCCTACGACGCCGTATTGGTCGGAAAGATCAGCGTGCCGCCGGACGCCGTCCCCGGCTCGAACGTAGGAAGCATCAACGTCGCTGAATACCAGGGCCCGCCGACCTACCGCACCGCGAGCATGTCGCTCTATCCGTGTGACTTCCGCGGCATCGACGATGGCAATGCGACCGATCCGACGGGAGCCGATCACCCGCTCGCCTGGGCGACCGGCAATACCGCGACCGCGAATTTCGTCGTCGGACCGAGCGATGGCTCGTACATAGGCCTTGTGCCGGGGCAGACCTACTACTTCAACGTGCGCAATTATAGCCAAGATATCGGCGGCAATTCCTGCTCGTCGATGACGACGTGCGACGCGATCGTCGCCATCAATCCACCGACCAATTGAGCGCCCCACCTCTCTCTCCGCGGAGCTGGGGGACGCTCCTCGAACGCGAGCACGCGGGGCCAAGATCTCTCGTCGATAGCGAAGCTCGAGCACCGCTCCAGTGCTAAGCAGGTCTCGATGAAGCCACGGGAGCAAATTCGCGACAAGCGTCGTCCGGCTCTCGGTGCTCGACCAAGACATCACGCAGCGCTGCGACTCCACGATGCGCGATCAGCCTGAGTGGCCTTGTCGCGCCGGCTGTGACGATTGTTGCCGCTCGCTCGCAGACGTGCCGGAGATCTCTGCAGTCGAGTGGCAAAGGCTCCGGCTGGCGCTCCATGCATTGGACTCGGCCGCGCGAGCGAGCGTAGCGGCAGCAGTCGCTGCGCGCCGCGCCGTGCAGCCGGGACCGTCAACAGCCAACAGCTACGCATGCCGCTGAAGCAGTGACCAGGCGTCGGCGTGTGACATCTCCAGGGCCGGGTTCACCAGCGTTCTTCGCGATCGAGGTGCGTCACGAGAACCTCTCCAGCGCGATTGGCCATGTCTTCGCGGGAACCGCGCTGCGACCTCTGGCGCTGCCCTGAACGAAGCCAATTGGTGGCAAAAGGTCAGCCACGGCACGTCGTTTCACAGCTTCAGCCGGCCCACGCCCGAGCTTATCACGTCAGTATCGCGGATTGACGAGCTGCGCACCGACCTCGTCGAGCTCTTGCAGATGGCGCGACATCTCGCGTTGCTCTTTCACGGCTTGGTGTCCCAGCAGACCGCCTGCGACAGCGCCGATCCCTGCGCCCACCAGCGCGGGGATCGGACCGGCGATGAAACCCGCCGCGCCGCCCGCCGCTGCGCCAGCGATGAAAGCGGCGAAGTCCGATGCGACCCATCCCATGGTGTCGCGAAGTCGGATGCCGCGTTCAATCTTGGTCGTCGATCTCTGCCTCATGGTCGCGCTCTCCTCTTCGGTTGTGCGAGCTCCACTGCATCGACCGCGCCAGGTAGAGATATCCGGCGACAACTCAGGGCAACCGAGGGCGAACGGCGTGAATTCGGGCCGAATGGTTCAGCAACGCACCACAGGGTGAGGCATTCTGGCTGCCAAACTAGGCAATTTGGGAGACAACGCGGCGCGTTGAATGCTATATTGCGTTGCGTCAGTGGCTGCACCTTTACCCTCTTTCCCGCTGTACGAAGCCACGACCGAGCACGACGCGTGCGGGGTCGGTTTCGTCGTCCACAAGAAGGGCCGCGCGTCGCACTCGATCGTCGACCTGGGTCTCGGTGCGCTCGAGCGGCTCGAGCATCGCGGCGCGACGGGCGCCGAGGCTGATACAGGCGACGGCGCCGGCTTGCTGATCCAAATTCCGGATCGCCTGTTTCGTCGCGAATGCGCGCTCGGTCGCATCGAGACACCAGACGAGCGCAGGCCGCTGGCTGATCTGCCGCCCGCTGGCGGCTATGCAGTCGGCCTCTTCTTCGGCTCGCAAGACATCCAAGCCACTGCGCTGGCCCGACTCATCTTCGCAATGATCGTTCGCCAAGAAGGGCTGCGCCTACTCGGCTTTCGGCGCGTGCCGACTGACAACCGCGGCATCGGTGCGACAGCGCGCAGCGTCGAGCCGACGATGGACCACGTGTTCGTTGCGCCGAGCGAGGGGCTCGAGCCGCGGGCGTTCGAGCGCAAGCTGTTCGTGATTCGCAAGCGCTTTCAATCGACCATCAAATCGAGCGGCATCGACGATCGCCAGTACTTTCACCTACCGACGCTGTCTCACAAGACCCTCGTCTACAAGGGCATGCTCACGCCAGCGCAGCTCCGCGAGTACTTCTCCGACCTCGGCGACCCCCGCACCGAGAGCGCGCTGGCCATGTTTCATTCGCGCTTCTCTACCAATACATTTCCGAGTTGGGAGCTGGCGCACCCCTATCGGCTCATTGCCCACAATGGCGAGATCAACACGCTACGCGGCAATGTTAACTGGATGAAAGCGCGCGAAGCGCTGCTCTCTTCGAGCTTGCTCGGCGCCGATATCGAGAAGATCTTCCCGATCGTGCACGAGGGGTTGAGCGACTCGGCCTGTCTCGACAGCGTGCTCGAGCTATTGGTCATGGGCGGCCGCTCGCTGCCGCACGCGATGATGATGCTGCTGCCGGAGGCGTGGGAGCACAATGCGTCGCTCTCCCCGGAGCTACGTGCGTTCTACCAATTCCACGCGTGCCTGGTCGAGCCATGGGACGGCCCTGCCTGTGTCTGCTTCACCGATGGTGATCAGGTCGGGGCCGTGCTCGATCGCAATGGTCTCCGCCCCGGTCGCTATTGGGTGACGGACGACGATCTGGTGATGCTCGCCAGCGAAAGTGGGGTGCTGCCCATCGCGCCCGAGCACATCGTCGAGAAGGGCCGGCTGATGCCGGGCCGCATGTTCTTGATTGATCTGGCAGAGGGCCGCATCGTGCCCGACGCCGAGATAAAGGCAGGCCTGGCGCGCGGTGCGCCCTACCAAAGCTGGCTCGACAGTCACCTCGTTCGACTGGGTGACTTGCCGGCGGGCCAGGTCACCGCACCCCTACAAGGGCCCGCGCTGGCGACGGCGCTGACCTTGTTCGGCGCCTCCGAAGAAGAGCTGCGCATGCTCGTCGCCCCGATGGCCGAGAAGGGCGAAGAAGCGACCGGCTCCATGGGCAACGACGCCGCGCTGGCGGTGCTCTCGAATCAGCCGAGGCAGCTATCCGACTACTTCAGTCACCTCTTCGCGCAAGTCACCAATCCGCCCCTCGACGCCATCCGCGAGAAGATCGTGACCAGCCTGGGCACTGCCATTGGTCCCGAGGGTAACTTGCTCGAGCCAGGACCGGAGAGCGCGCGGCTGGTCCTCTGCGAGACACCCTTCCTCGACAACGCCGAAATGGCGCGCATCAAGCGGCTCGCCAGCCTGTTTGCGCGTGCCAGCGGGGGCTCGTCACCGCCGGCGTCGTCCAGCGGCGCCGCGCTCGAGGCGACGGTGCTGGAGATGACCTTCCCCGCCAGCGAAGGTGACGAGGGCCTCGAGCCGGCGCTGCTTGCCTTGTTCGCCAAAGCCGACAACGCCATCCTCAATGGTGCCAAGGTGCTCGTCCTCTCCGATCGCGGTAGCGACGAGACGCGCGCGCCCATCCCGGCCTTGCTGGCAGTCGCTGGTCTCCACAATCATCTGGTCCGCGAACGCAAGCGAACGCGCGTCACCTTGATCGTCGAAACAGGCGCAGTTCGCGAGGTTCACCACGCCGCGCTGTTGGTCGGCTACGGCGCCAGCGCCGTAAACCCCTATCTGGCGCTCGATGTCTTGCCACTCTTGCGCGAGCGCGGGCTGATTGCGGCTTCTCTCCCCGACGCCGAACTCTGCAGCCGCTATTTACGCGCCATTCAAAAGGGCGTCGTGAAGGTGATGAGCAAGATGGGTATCAGCACCATTGCCAGCTATCGCGGCGCCCAGATCTTCGAGGCTGTCGGGCTCGCAAAGCCGCTCATCGATCGCTATTTCACGCTGACCGCGTCTCGCATCGGTGGCATCGGGGTGCGTGACGTCGCGAGCGTAGCCCTCGGCCATCACCGGCGCGCGTTTGCGCCCAAGCAGAGCTTGCCGCTCGCCGCGCCGAGTGGCCAATATCAATGGCGCACGGGTGGCGAGCTGCACCTATTCAATCCAGAGACGATCTACCTTTTGCAACACGCCACGCGCGTGCGCAAATACGAGATATTCAAGGGCTACTCACGTGCCGTCGACGATCAGAGCCAGCGCATGGCGACGCTCCGCGGCCTGTTCGAATTCAAAGCCGACGCGACGGCTGCCATTCCAATCGACGAGGTCGAGTCGGTCGAGCGCATCCTGCCTCGCTTCGCTACGGGTGCCATGAGCTACGGCAGTATCAGCGCCGAGGCGCACGAGACGCTCGCCATTGCGATGAACCGCATCGGTGCGCGCTCCAACAGCGGCGAGGGCGGCGAAGACCCTGCCCGCTTCGTACCCGACGACAACGGCGACAGCCGCCGAAGCGCGATCAAGCAGGTCGCCAGCGCGCGCTTCGGGGTTACCAGCGCCTACTTGGTCAACGCCGACGAGCTGCAGATCAAGATCGCGCAGGGCGCCAAGCCTGGTGAGGGTGGCCAGCTGCCGGGCGCGAAGGTCGTCCCGTGGATCGCGAAGGTACGTCACGCGACGCCAGGCGTCGGCCTGATCAGCCCGCCCCCTCACCACGACATCTACAGCATCGAAGACCTGGCGCAGCTCATTTACGACCTGCGCGCCGCCAATGATCGCGCTCGCATCTCGGTGAAGCTCGTCGCCGAGGTAGGCGTGGGCACGGTAGCGGCGGGCGTCGCCAAGGCAAAGAGCGACGTCGTGCTCATTTCCGGCCACGACGGCGGCACCGGCGCGAGCCCGCTGTCGTCCCTCAAACATGCAGGTGTCCCGTGGGAGCTCGGCCTCGCCGAAGCGCAACAGGTGCTCGTCAAAAATCGCCTGCGAGACCGCATCGTGTTGCAAGTCGACGGACAGATGAAAACAGGCCGCGACGTCGTGATCGCAGCGCTCCTGGGTGCAGAAGAGTTCGGCTTCGCGACGGCACCCTTGGTGGTGATGGGTTGCGTGATGATGCGGGTCTGCCACCTCGACACTTGCCCCGTGGGTATCGCCACCCAAAACCCGGCGCTGCGTCAGACGTTCACCGGCAAAGCAGAGCACGTCGTCAGCTTCTTCCGCTTTATCGCCGAAGAGGTGCGCGAGCTGATGGCCCGGCTCGGCTTTCGCAACTTCGACGAGATGGTCGGCCGCGTCGACAAGCTGCGGCAGCGGCGCATCGAGAATCCAGAGTCGCAGGCAGAGCTGCAGGCTTCCAAGTTGGATTTAGGCGCGGTATTGGACGATACGCACGTGGGCACTGGTGCTCCCCTCCGTTCGGCTCACGCCGGCGCCCGCGTAGTAGCCGCCCCCATCACTCGCCCGATCGATCAAAAGATGCGCGAGCTCGCGGAGCCGGCGCTGTTCTATGGCGAGACAGTGCGCGCGACGGTCGAGATCAGCAACCAAGACAGGTCCGTCGGCACGCGGCTCGGCAGCGAGATCACCCGCCGCACCAGCGTCGGCGGTCAAGCTCGAGGCCTCGCACGGGACAGCATCGTGTTCGACGTGCAAGGGTCGGCGGGGCAGAGCTTCGGCGCGTTCATTCCGAGTGGTCTCACGCTCCTCTGCGAAGGCGACGCCAACGACTACGTAGGCAAGGGCCTTTCCGGCGGCACCATTGCCGTCTTTCCCCCGAAATTGGCCAGCTTTCGCGCAGAAGACAACATCATCGCCGGTAACGTCGCGCTGTATGGCGCGACCAGCGGCGAAGCGTTCTTTCGAGGCCGAGTTGGCGAGCGGTTCTCCGTGCGCAACAGCGGCGCCAGCACAGTCGCAGAAGGCGTCGGCGATCACGGCTGCGAGTACATGACAGGCGGCGTTGCCGTGATTCTCGGGCCGATTGGGCGAAATTTCGCAGCGGGTATGAGTGGTGGTATCGCTTACGTCCTCTCGAGCGCGTCGGCGATGGCTCAGAGCTGCAATCTGGAGATGGTCGCTCTGGTCGCTCTCGAGTCGAGCGACGAGGCGACGTTGCTCGCGCTGATCGAGCGCCACGTCGCCCTCACCGGCAGCGAGGTCGGGCGCGCCATTCTCTCGAATTGGGCTTCGGACCGATTGGGATTCACCAAAGTGCTTCCCCACGAGCTGGCGCGCATTCAGCGCGAGCAAAGCGAAGCATCGGACAGCCCGAAAGTGGCGGCTGAATAGTATGGGTAAGCCGACGGGCTTTCTGGAGCGCTCGCGCGAAACGTCGAAGAAGCGCCCGATAGAAGAGCGCGTGCACGACTACGGCGAAGTCGAGACGGTGATGGGCGATGTGACGGTGGCCGCGCAAGCGGGGCGCTGCATGGATTGCGGCGTACCTTTCTGTCATGGAGGCTGCCCGCTCGCCAATCTCATCCCGGAATGGAATGATCTCGTCTATCGCGGCCATTTCGACGAGGCAGTCGAGCGCCTCCACGCGACGAACAACTTTCCGGAGCTCACCGGCAGGCTGTGCCCCGCGCCCTGTGAAGCGGCGTGTGTGCTCGCGATTCATGATCGCGCGGGCAGCAGCAACGCTGTCACCATCAAGGCGGTCGAGCTTCACCTGGCTGAACGCGCACGCGCCTCGGGGCTCGCGCCCGAACGCGCGTCGTCGCAGTCGGGCAAACGTGTGGCAATCGTCGGTTCTGGCCCAGCCGGCCTCGCCTGCGCGCAACAGCTGGCGCGCCTCGGTCACGAAGTCGTCGTCTTCGAGAAGGCAGATCGTCCAGGCGGGCTCCTTCGTTATGGCATCCCCGACTTCAAGATGGAGAAGCGGGTCTTGGACGAGCGCCTCGTGCAGCTGCGCGCCGAAGGAGTCGTGTTCGAATGTAATGCAGCGGTCGGCCACGACCCCGAAGTGACCGACCGCGTGTTGGGGTTCGACGCGATCGGTCTGGCGATAGGAGCGCTACGACCGCGCTTGCTCGCAATACCAGGCAGCGACCTCGGCGGCGTGGTGCTGGCGCTCGACTACCTCGAGCAGCAGAACCGCGCGATTGCGGGCGACGTCATCCAGGCGCCCATCTCTGCACGCGGAAAGCACGTGATCATTCTCGGCGGCGGCGATACAGGCGCCGATTGCCTCGGCACCGCGCATCGCCAAGGCGCAACCAGCGTCACGCAGATCGAGATCGCCGAGCGCCCGCCCAACCAACGGGTGGCGAGCAACCCCTGGCCGCTGTGGCCGCGCACGTTTCGCGTTTCTCCCGCTCATGAAGAGGGCGGAGCACGCGAGTTCGCTTTCGAAACGACCCGGCTCGAGGGCTGCGCGGGCGTCGTCCAGCGGCTCGTCGCGCGCCGCGGTGACGAAGACCTCGAGCTCTCGGCCGATCTCGTGCTTCTGGCGATGGGCTTCTTGGGCCCGGCGATCGAGCCGTTGTCGCCGCTCGAGGTACGTCTGACCGACAGGGGTTTGATCGCGACCGACAGCCGCCTGCAAGTCGAGGCCTCCAAGCTGTTCGCCATGGGAGACGCGCGAGTCGGCGCGTCGCTGATCGTGACCGCCATCGCCGAGGGCCGGCGCGCAGCCGAGAGCATCGCCGGCTTTCTCGATGGCTCACTTCGGCCTCGGCGCGCGCTGCCGCTCGCTGGGTGACCGAGCCCTACGAGAGCCTGGATTGCTGCAGCAAGGGGCTGTCCAACAATAACTTGCGCAATCGTCCCCGATCCATCGCTACGACGGACGGCCTCGTCGCTCCGCTGCTCGAAATACACTGAGTATTTCTGTGCTGCTCACTCCTCAGGCGCCCGCCTCGCATCGGTCTCGGCGCCATTGCGATGCAAGCTATTTCTGGACAGCCCCTAAGGGCCCGCTCGCGGGAAACCAAAGACGAAACCTGGCGCCTCGGCCCGCCGCGCTGCTTACCTCAGCGGTGCCGCTGTGGCGAACCATACACGCGTAAACCATTGCGAGGCCGAGCCCGGTGCCAGCCTCGCCCTTCGTCGTGAAGAAGGGCTCGAACACGTGGCCCCGCACCTCGTCGGTCATACCAGGTCCGGTGTCTTCAACCTCGATCCACGATCCGCCTCGTTCGGTGCCCGTGCGAACGAAAATCTTGCCAGCGCTCTCCATCGCATCAATCGCATTGACGACGAGATTCACCACGGCCGGGAGCACTTCGGCTGCATGGGCGAGAACTACGGGAGGATTCGTCAGCTCGCGAACGATGGTGAACATTGCGCGCGAGCGAGTCGCCATCCGCGGCTTGGCAATTGCGATTGCCTCTTCGGCGACGAAGTCGAGCGAAACCGGCTGCACGCAGACATCTGGAGCTTGCCGGCTGAATTGCCGCAAACGTTCGAGCATCTCGGTGCCTCCACGGACCAGGCGCGCCATTTTCTCGAGACTGGCCAGGACTTCTGGCTCTTCTTTGCCCTGGAGCTTCAGCTGCGCCAGCTGCACGTGAAGCGACAATGGATTCAGCATGTTGTTGAGATCATGCGCAATGCCAGCCGCCATCTCGCCCAGGGCGCGAAGCTTCTCGGCACGCGCGACTGCGAGCTTGGTCGCGCGAAGCTCTGCGTTCGCATGTTCCAGGCGCTCGATCTGGGCAACGGTGGCAAGCGACGTGGCCGTCAGATCTGCAAGCGCGAACAAGAAGTCGAGTCGCGCTTCCTCCAGAATCCGATTGGTCTCGAACAACACGATGATCGAGCCGAACAGATCGGCACCTGAAACCAGCACGGCGCTGCGCGCTGCTTCGTAGGCGCCACCGCAAGCCGAAATGACTGCACGCTCGAGCTCCTGGCCGACCAGGTCTGCATCGGGCCTCCAATTCTGGCGAAGTTGTTCACATCCGTGGGTTGCTGCGACAAGCGTCTCGTCACCGTCCACGAGTACGATCAACGATGCCTGCGCGCCTACCTGCGACACCGCTGCCTCGGCGACCAAAGGCAGGATGGCGCTGCGCCCCACTGGATCAGTTACCAGCCGACCCAGTTGGATCAGCACTTCGAGAGACTTTTCGTGCGACAAAGGCCTCGCGACACCTTCACGGGGGTGATGCTGGCGTCAACTGGTCCTTTGTCGCGCTTGCCCGAGGCGTATCTGTTACCGGGTAGGAATGAGTTTGCCGCCAAACCTCAAGCTGTTCCAGTTCGATGAGCTCGAGCTCGCTCGGCGGCGAGCCTTCTTCGAGCTGACCGACGCCGATCTCGAGCGGCTCGCTGGACTCGCACCGTTTGCCCAGCGGCACACGACGGAGATTGTGGAAGCATTCTATGAGCTTCTTCTGGAGCACCCGGAGACTCGAAAATTTTTCTCGGACGAGCTGACCGTTCGCCGGGTAAAGGGCCTCCAAGCGGAATATTTCCTCGGGCTGTTCAGTGGACGGTGCGATCTCGGCTACATGACGAATCGGGTTCGCGTGGGCGCTACCCACGAACGCATTGGCCTCTCCCCGCGATGGTATCTAGGCGCCTATCGGCGCTATCTGCAGGTGGTTCGCGAGCGGTTGGACCAAGATTTTTCGGTGCAAGAAGCGGGCGCGGCGTTCCTGAGCATTCAGCGGCTCGTGTTCTTCGACATGTCGATCGCCATCGATACTTTCATCGCGGCACACGTCGAGACGATTCACCGGCACCAATCCGCCATTCGCGAGCTCTCGACGCCCGTCATCCGCGTCCACGAACGCGTCTTGCTGTTGCCTCTGATCGGCACGGTCGACAGCCTGCGCGCCAACCAAGTGATGGATGCGCTTTTGCTGCGCGTGATCGAGGAGCAAGCACGCTTCGTGATCATCGACATCGCCGGGGTCCCTGTCGTCGACACCCAGGTGGCCGACAGCTTGCTCAAAACGACGGCCGCCGTTCGCATGCTGGGCGCTCAGACGATCATCACCGGCATCAGCGCTCCCATCGCGCGCACGTTGGTGCAGCTCGGGGTCGATGTGTCGGCGGTGCACACGCGCGCGCGACTCCAAGAGGGCATCGAGCTCGCGCTGCAGCTCGACGGCAAAGCCATCGTGAACGTCGGGGAAAACACGTGACCGGCGCTGTGCCAGTCCTTCGCCTGGGCAGGACGCTGCTGGCGTCGATTCAGATCGAGCTGAGCGACGCCATCGCGGAGGCCCTGCAGAACGATATCTTGGCGCTGATCGAAAAGGGCCGGACGACCGGTTTGGTCATCGACATCAGCGGCTTCGATACGGTCGACACCTATGCCGCACGTATCCTGGCCGAGACAGCCAAGATGGCCAAGCTGATGGGCTCCGAGACGGTGCTGGTCGGCATGCGGCCCGAGGTTGCGGCCACTCTCGTTCGCATGGGCTACCCGATGGAGGAGGTTCGCTTCGCGCTGAACCTGGATGAGGGGCTGGCCTTGCTCGGCCATATCGTCCCCAAATGAGCATCCAGAGCCAACACCTGGTGATTGGCACCTGGGAGCTCCCGATTCAGGGAGAAGAAGACATCGTTCTGGTGAGGCGAAAAGTTCGCGCGATCGCACAAGCGCGCAAGTTGGATAGCTTCGCCGTGGCCGCGCTGACGACCGCCGCATCGGAGCTCACTCGCAATGCTTGGGTGCATGCTGGTGGCGGTTCGGCCATCTTGGAAGAGCTGGCCGATGGCACCCGCTACGGCATCCGTGCGACCTTCATCGATCACGGGCCAGGCATCTCGGATCTGGAGCGAGCCTTGAAAGGTGGCTTCAGCACGACCCGGACGATGGGCCTCGGGCTGTCGGGTAGCCGGCGTCTGGTCGACACCTTCGATATCCAGACCTGCCCACAGGGCGGGACGCGCGTCTGCATCGAGAAATGGGGTCGAGGCTGAGTGAGCTTGGCTCGGTCGATGCAACGACCCCGACGCTGACATGATCGAAGCCTGGCTCGGCGACGCATCCGCCACTGCGATTTGCGTCGTCGACGAGGCCGCGGTCAGCCAAGTGCGCGAAGCCGTTCGTGAGGTGGGTCATGCGCAAGGCATGGACACGCTGCTCGTCGAGCGTGCGGTCGCCGCCGCGAGTGAGCTCGGGCACAACCAGCGACTGCACGCTGGGGGTGGGATGGTCGTCGTCCGGGCGTGCTCCCGGGGTACGGTCGGTGGCGTCGAGGTCGTCGCAGCGGATCGCGGTCCCGGCATACTCGACCCGAAAGCGGCCCTCGGCGGCGTCTCGACGACCGAGCCCGCGCGGTCCAGTCTCGGCATCGGCCTCGCTGCAGCCCACCGTCTGTCTGACGAAATGGACGTCGACGTTCGGCTGGGAGAAGGGTCCTGTTTCTGGCTGCGCAAGTTCGCCGAGCCGGTGGCGCGCGGGCGCGAGGTTGCCGTCTGGGGTAGGCCCAAAGACGGCGAGCGCGTAAGCGGTGATGATGGCGCGTTCGTTCGCACCGATGAAGGTCTGCTCATCGTAATCGCTGACGGTTTGGGTCACGGCACAGCCGCGCGCGACTCTTCATCGCGCGTCGCCCGGATCGCGCGAAGCGAGCCCAACAAGGGCCTGGAAGGGTTGCTTCATGCGAGTGACACCGCGCTGAGCGGGCTTCGAGGTGCGGCAGTCACAGTTGCACTCGTTCACGAGCACCAGGCCCGCGTCGATTGCGCTGCGGTCGGCAACGTGATGTGCGCGATCGAAAGGCGAGATCGCTCTTCGAAGTTTGGTTCTGAGCAGTGGACGCTCGGCGTCCCAGCAATGCGCCGGAAGGTGAGGGTCGAGCAGCAGTCTTTTCCGGCCAACTCCTTGTTGTTGCTGCAATCCGACGGCGTATCGGCTCGCGCGACGTTGTCGGCCCATCCCGACCTGTTCGTAGATCACCCGCTGATCGTGGCGCACTTCATCGCCACGACCTTCGGACGCGGCAACGACGACGTAACCGTGGCCGTCGTCCGTTGACGCTGAAACATCGCGCTCGTTGCGAGCGCCGCCGATGTCACGCGCAACATTTGCACGCGCACGCATGGTCTGCGGACGAAGGCTGGCGATTCGCTTCGACATTGTGGAACGGCACGGGCCCGCCCCTTGCTTGAGTAGACGACGGAGGCCTCGAATGTCCGAAAAATACGTGGTGCTGGCAGCGATCGATCTCAATCAAGGTAGCGCTCGCGTGGTCGAAGAAGCGCTGAAAATTGCCGCAGGCCATACAGGCAGCTCGCTCCATGTGCTCACTGTCAGGGAAGTTCACACGCCGGTGGCGACGTATCCCATAAACTTGGTTCCAGCTGTGGACACACCGACAGCTGAAGATGTGGCCAATTTTTGTCGAGAGCTGATGGCGGCACGGAAGCCAGACTCATCGCTATCGGAGATCCGCGTGCATGCCACGCTGGGCCGACCCGCCGACGAGATCATCTGGTTTGCAGCCCACCTCGACGCCGACGTCGTCGTGGTTGCAACACACGGTCGTCGGGGTCTCAAGAGGCTCCTGCTTGGCTCTGTCTCCGAGAAGGTCGTACGCCTTGCGGGTTGCCCCGTCGTGGTGGTCCGTGAAAAATCGCACGACCCAGCCGGCTGCGTTCCGGAGATCGAGCCGCTCTGTCCCGAATGCGCAAACAAGCGATTCGAGACTAGGGGTGCCGAGCTGTGGTGCGCACGGCACGCCGAACATCACGTCCGTGCCCACCTTCGCCACTACGATCAGGTCGGCAGTGACGCGCCGCACGCGTGGAGCAGCGCGACTGGGACGTAGTAGCTACGGGGCGCGCGCCTTTGCCGAATAGGGAATGCCCTACGCCCGCCGATCCTCTCGCTGCGACGGTCTCGCGATCAAGTTATTGCTGAGCGGGCCCTAACGCACGACGAGCACATTGCACGAAGCGCCGCGGACCACCTCTTCTGCGACGCTGCCGAGCAGCAAGCGAGCGACGCGACCCCGGTTGTGGCTCCCGACCACGATCAGGGACGCGTTTTGCTCCTGGGCACGCGCAAGCGCCAATGGGCCCGCTGGGCCCGCCGCAATCTCTGTCGAGGCGTCGACAGCGGCGGACGCCAGCTCGGCGCGCAGCGCGCCGGTCGCCGCCTCTTTGATGGCGTCCACAGTCGGCTTGTCGGGCTGCTGTGGCACCACACCGGAGAAGATCGTGGTGGCGACGATCGCGGCATCACTCATGTTGGGCTCGACCGCGTGAAGCACCATCATTCGTTCGCCGAGCTGTTTGGCGACCGCACCGGCAGCCGCAATCACTGGATCCATCCGCACAGCCAGATCGCAGGCGGTGACGATCGGCCCCTGCTCTGGAGCAGATGCGCGGGCCACAAGGACCGAACAGGGAGCGGTGCGGATCACGCTCGCTGCGACACTACCGAGCACTAGACGTTCGAGGCCGCGGCGACCGTGGGTGCCGACGACAACCAGACTCGCTTGCTGCCGCTGCGCGTAGCCAATGATCGCTTCGGCTGGCTCCCCGTGGACCACGGCGCTCTGGAACGAGCCAGCTTCACGGGTGGTGCGTTTTGCCACGAGTGCGTCCAGGGCTTGCAGTGCCGCCACGTCCTCCGCTTGGACCGATTTGGTGTCGTTGTCTGGCCAAGGCGCGCTGGGGACCACCTGAACGACGCTCAGCGCGGCACCAAAAGCGAGCGCAAGTCGATGTGCTGCATCGATGCTTGCACAATCGTCCTCCGGCTCCACGGCGACGAGCACGTGCTGAAAGAACGGGGCAGTGATCATGTCCCGCCATTGGTAGCACGGCCCGTGCCCAAATCTTCTACGCGTGTTGCGACGACACATTTGGTATCGCGGCGACAGCGTCACAAGCATCACGCGTCAAGTTGTCGCAACGATGAGTGTGTGCGGTCCCTGCGAAGCTCCAGGTGTCGGAGCCGGTGGTCGAGCTCTCCGTTCAACCTGAATTCAACCGGGCCTTGAGGGGGCACGACACTTGCTGATGTGCCGCATGCGATGCAGACAGGAGAGAAGGCGGGGCCAAGAATAGCCGTCGCGATGCGTCGCACCTTGCAGGCAGGGTATGGGCTCGCGAGCGCGCGCGCTGACATTCTCGCCGGTCTCGTCGTCGGAGTCGTTGCGCTGCCTCTGTCCATGGCGCTCGCGATCGCTGTCGGCGCGCCGCCTCAGCACGGTCTCTACACAGCCATCTTTGCGGGGGCAGTCTGCGCATTGCTCGGCGGCAGCAAGTTTCAGGTGACGGGCCCGACGGCAGCGTTCGTAGTCGTACTGGCGCCGATCATGACGCGCTTCGGGCTGACCGGGCTCCTGACTGCAGGCTTCATGGCAGGGCTCATCTTGCTGGCGCTCGGCGCCGCGAAGCTCGGGCGACTGATTCAGTACGTGCCCTATCCAGTCGTGACTGGCTTCACTACGGGCATTGCAGTCGTAATCGGAACGCTCCAAATCAAGGATGCCCTTGGGCTCGAAACCGGACCGCTACCGGAGCACTTTGTCGAAAAGCTCGGTGCAATTTGGGACGCACGCGCGACCGCTGATCTCCCAGAATTCGGCATCTTCGCGCTCACCTTGGGGTTGCTCTTGGGGCTCCCGCGCGTCTTCAGGCGAATCCCGGCGCCGCTACTCGCCCTAAGCGTCGTGACGCTGCTCGCAGCCGCATCGCACACGCTTTGGCCGACTTTCAGCGTCGCCACCATTGGCACCCGATTTCATACGACCATCGGAGGTGTCGATTTCAACGGCATCCCACCAATATTGCCGTCGCCGTCGACACCGTGGTCGGGTGTGCTTCCGGACTTTGCGATGATCCGCGACCTGTTGCAGCCGGCCATCGCGATTGCCCTGCTCGGCGCGATCGAATCGCTGCTGTCAGCGGTCATCGCCGATGGCATGACGGGAAAGAAACACGACCCCAACGCCGAGCTCATCGGCCTGGGAATCGGGAACTTGATTGCGCCCATCTTCGGCGGAATTGCGGCGACCGGCGCGCTCGCGCGTACGGCGACGAACGTGCGCGCTGGGGCGCGCTCCCCGATCGCCGCGGTCGTCCACTCGATCGTGGTGCTGTTCGCGATGCTCGCGCTGGCGCCCCTCGTAGCACACCTGCCGATGGCATCGCTGGCCGCCCTGCTCGTCCTGGTCGCGTGGAACATGTCGGAAGTGAGGCAGTTTGCAGACATGGTTCGCGTGGCACCCAAGAGCGACGTCGCTATCCTGATCATGTGCTTCCTGCTGACCGTGTTCTTCGACATGGTGATTGCGGTCACAGTCGGGTTTCTGGCCGCTGCCGTTCTCTTCATGCGCCGAATGGCAGAGCTCACGGAGACACGGCTGCAACTCGACTCCATCCAAGAGGGCGCAGAGGTCGAGCTGCCGCCAGGTGTGATTCTCTACGAAATCAACGGGCCCCTGTTTTTCGGCGCCGCTCACACCGCAATGGGCACGCTCCACAATGTCCGCGATGACTTTCGCGTGCTGGTCCTCAACCTGGGCCACGTTCCCGCCATCGACGCGACTGGGTTCGTGGCATTGGAAGGCGCGATTCGGCGAGTGCGCATGCATGGGCACGGCATCGTGATCGCCGGGCCGTTGCCTCGCCCGCGAAGTGTGTTCGACAAGGCGCGCCTGGAGCAGCGCTATCCCGGCCTCAAGATCGCAGCCAACTTGCAGCAAGCCATCGTCCTCGCTGGCGAGCTTTGCGCAACATCAGAGGGACCCAGCGGACCCTCGAAGGGTGCGGTTGCCGCCCAGGAGAAACCCGCGCAGAAGGTCTCTGGCGGCGTCCTCCCGGCGGTGCGGACCACATAGCACGCCACCCGTCGCACCCGGTGCTACGGTTCTTGGCTGTGGTCGCTCGTAACGACAAAGTGACGTCGTGCTTGACCCGATCATGCGCTCGTTGGCGATGAAATGTCATTCGCTACGAGTGACCGGGCAACGTGCGTGAGCTACGCAACGTAGTCGAGACGCTATGTCTGCTTCGAGACGGGCGCCAGGTGCGTGTCACTGACCTGCCAACCAGCGTTCAGGCGAGCTCGATTGACTGAGACCGCGCGCTCGAGCTCGGCTCGACCTCGACGCTGGAGATCGACCTCGACGCTGGCGGCCTGGGCACAATCATCAAACAAGTGGTTGAAACGGCACTGGCGCGGGAAGGTGGCAACAAGCTCAAGGCTGCCGCGAGGCTTCGAATCAGCACGCGGAGCATTCAACGTTATGTCGCTACCGGGCGCGAGCGGGCCGCAAACCAAATGAGCGAGCATGATCTCGACGGAGCTGTCACCAGCTGCAGCGCGAAAGGCGTCAGGCTTCAGGCTTCGGCCAGAAAGAGAGCGAGAAGAGGCAGCCGGAAAGAGAGCGAGAAAGAGGCCGGCAACATGCTCATCTGGGGGCTCTGGCTCTGGCTCTGGCGGAAGCCTGTGGCCTGAAGCCTGTGGCCTTCTTTGGCCGAGAATCACGCTCCCTGATTTAGCGCGTCAGACTTGCGCGCGCTTTTGCCACATCCGTAGAACGCTGGGCAGCGTCGAGTCGACCCGGACCTCTTGGTAGCTGTTCGGGATGGCCCCGCCAAAGCCTCCATAGCTGAGCAAATGTGTGCCGGGAGCCGCGTTGTGTAACCTGTGTTCGACTGACGCAACATCACGCAAGTAGCGCGCGTCGCTCAATTCGACGTTGCTATCTAGTTGTTCGGAAGCGGGGAACAGATTCTCGCCGAACGGATTATGGAGATAAAGAGCGTCCGCCTCGACTACCAGGTCGTGATCTAGAGCAGCGTGAACGAACATCACACGCTCTTCAACATCGAAGAGGCGCGCCAGCTTGCGCGCGGCGCCGACCAAGCTGGCTCGGTGCTCCAGTCCCACGAACCGTGCACGGCTAGCGAGCGCGGAGCCCACGCAGAATTTGCCGGCGCCCGAGCCGATGTCCAACACCGTCTTGGCGTCGACGTCATCGAGCCACTCGGCAGCTCGCGCGATGACAGCGAGGGGCGTCCAATACATCGCCGACACGTCCCGGAGATCATCCCGAAGGAACTGATCGAAGGAATGATCATCGATCGGCAGTCGCATTCGGAGCGCGTTCGCGATGAGGGCCGGAGTCAGCGTGGCGACCACCTTACCTGAAGATCAGTCGGAGGATGACGGCGGCGTCATGAGGCGCCAATGTGGCGCTCCTGCGGCCCGGCTCAGCGCGCGCTGTCGATCAGCGCGCGAAAGGCGACCGGCTCGGTGAACGCAACGACACGCGCGAGCTCACGACCGCTCGGGTCGATGACGAGCACGGCGGGCAAGCCGACCACCTTGTACTTCTGCAGCAAAGCCTTGGCAGTCGGCGACTCATCGTCGGTGGCGTCGATCGCGAGCAACACGAAGCGCTCGAAGCTCTGCTGAACGTCGGCGTCGCTGAAGGTGTGCTTCTGCAGCTCTTTGCAGGCCGCGCACCACTCTGCACGAAAGTCGATGACGAGCGGGCGATTGTCGGCGCGCGCGAGCTCGACCGCCTCGGCTTCGTCCTTGTACCAATGACCTCGCAAGGATCGATCAGCGGCCTATTTGCTCGATGAAGTGGGCAGCGCTCGCGCGGGCTTTGGCTTCAGCTCGAGAACCTCGACCTCCTCTCGTCTGGCAGCGGGCGCCGCGCCGGCGCCCGACGAGCAACCCCACAACGTCAGCGAAATTCCTGCGGCAAGCGCGCACCGTCGGATCGCTTTCATCAAGGTATTGCCCGCGTGAAGGTGTCCTGTGTCACGCCAGCGTCGTCGACGACCTCGAGACTCACTTCGGCCGGCCCGACGTCGAAAATGATGGCGTGGAAGATGGGCCCGCTGGCAACGCGATCGACGCAGTATTCGCGATCGATGTTCAGGTCGACGTCGCCCATTACGCCGCCGCCACCGGCGGCAGTGATGTAAGTGGGGCCGGTAGCAAAATCGAAGCGCTCGTAGCCGTGCATGTGGGCGCCGATGACGAACAGCACGCCATTGGCATCGAACACGGGCTCGAGGAAGGCGCGGGCAGCGGGGTCGTCGCCGGTGTCACCACAGGTTACCAGCGGCCGATGAAAGTAGACGACTCCAAAACGATAGTCGGGATCAAGCGCGGCCGCCTCGATCGCGGCGGTGAGCCAGATTGCTTGCGGTGAGCCCTGGGAGATGGGCTCTTCCGTGTTCACATTGAAGAACCAGACGCCGCCATTGTGAAATTGGTAGAACGTCTCGCCGCCGTCGAACCCAGCGCCGCCGAAGAAGCGCAGCGAGTAGTCGGAGAGCTCTTCGTCATTCTCCACCTCGTGGTTCCCAATCGCCGGGAAAAAGCCGCCCTGAGCCAGCATGGGCTGCATGATCGGAAACCACGACGCCCAGGTCTCGAGCAACGAATCGTAATACTGGATGTCACCACCGTGGATGGTGAAGTCGGGATTCCGGGTGAGCGCATTGAAGAGCACATGCTCGGTCGTGCCGAGCGCGGGGTTGGTGTCGCCGATGGCCATGAATTTGAACGACTCGCCCGACGAGCGTGCGGTGCACAGTCTGCCGTTGCGCGTGTCATCGGCGGCTAGGTGGTACCGGTAGCAGGTGCTCGGTGTCAGGCCGCTGAGCTCTGCTTCGTGCATGTAGTAGGTGCCAGCCCAGTCCGGCGGGTTCTCGCCCAGCGGAGTGTGGGTCGTCGTCAGCTCGAAGATCGACTCCACAGAGCCAACCGTCGCTTCGGCACCGCCGTCTTCGGGCTGGAAGACGACCTCGCCATTCGAGTCTGCGGCGCATGCCTCCCAACGAACACGCGCAGAGGTTTCGTCGATCGCGAACGACCAAGGCCCCTTGGAGATGAACGGCTCGCCACACACGAGCCCAGGCGCGCCACCGGCGCCGCCGCCCGCCGCCGCCCCGTCGCTACTTCCTCCGCCGGCGCCACCCGTGACCGAATCGTCGCCGCAAGCGGCCAGCGAGCAAGCGACCGCAACCACAGTTCGCCGAGCAAGCGGGCCGAGCACGAGAAGAGTGCGCATGGGGCGATGTTACTACGGGCGAAATTCGCCGGCTTCGAACAAGAAGCGCTCGATCTCGGCGGCGTTCGTTTTGGCGACCTCGCGACCCCAGTTGAACATGGTGGTCAGGTTCTTCTCGTCGAAGACGTTCGAATCGGGCATATCGTCGCGCTGCTGCAAGCGAAAGAACAAGATCTCGCGCAGCTGCGCATGGTTGTACGCGTGGTTGCCGTAGGGGTCTTGGTTGCCGGGTTGGGTCGGGTCCTCGTCGTCCGGCAGCGGACACTTCGGAAATGCCTTGGCCAACAGCTCGAGCGTTACGCCCTCGTGCAGCAAGATGTCTTTGCCACGATTGAGATAGGCGATCATCCGCGCCATGCGCTCGTCGTCGCGCGCGACCTCGTCGTTCATGACCGAGAGACCGCGGTCGATGCGTCCGAAGACGTCCTTGAGGTCTTTCATGGCTTGGCTGTCGCCTGGGTCGATGTGCGGCTCGTTCAATGCGACTGCCAGCACGTGGGTGCAGCCGTTGCTCATCGGCTCCCGGAACGGAATCACCTCGCGCACACCGCCGTCGACCGACCAATGGCCCGAGACGGTGGCCGGTGTCATCACGACGGGTTGCGCACACGAAGCGAAGATCGCCTCGCACATAATGGTGCGCCCGTGATCGGCATTCGAATAGAATTGCTTGCCGAAGCCGCTCGGCATGTCGATCACTTCGGCGACGTACACGACGGGGTCGTTCTTACCGAGCGCAAGGTCGAAGAGCTCTTGCTCGTAGTAGCGATCGACCAGCGTCTTCAGCGGCGCGATGTCCATCAGCCCGCCTTTCGTCAGCAGGTTGTACACCTTGCAGAGCATGCCGCTCGGCAGGTTGCCGACCTGGTCTTGGGTCGTCTTGGTGTAGACCTTCTCCAGATCGGCGAGGGCCTTCTCGGGATCTTTGTTTGCCCGGAAGCGGCCATACAGCTGCGTCAGCAGCGCAGCGACCAAACTACCGGTGCTGGTGCCGGCGATGATCGAGACCCGAGGCAGCTTGCCCTTCTCGAGGTAAGCCTCGAAGGCAGTGTGGATGATCCCTGCCGTGAACGCGCCATGCGAACCGCCGCCGCTCAGCGCCAGGCCCACCTTCTTGTCGACCGGCAGCGGGCACTCGTGGTCGCTCTCCGGGTAGCGAGACATAACGGCCCGTGTCTTCATGCTCATCGTCGGGGATGTTACGACGACGCGTTCGACCCATAAAGGGGGCTATTCGTGTGGGTCGTCACCGAGCACGTCGGTCACGTCTTCATCTTCAGCGCCCTCTTCGGGCTCCGGCTTGATCGGCTCTTTGACCTTTGGCTTGCCGGGTCCGAACTTGAATAGTGCGTAGGTGCCGCGCCGCGCCACTTCTTCGAGCTTGCCCTGATCGATCGCTTGCTTGTGGCGCTTGAGCCGGTCCTTCTTCAGCTCCTTTTCGTCGACCAACACCCATTGCACGTTCTTCTGACCGTACAAGAACACGTCTTTGCGATTTGAGACGTGGGGACCCATCTTGTTGGTGACGCCCAACGACACCTTCGGCGGAATCTTCGTTTTCGTCTCTTCCAGCCAGTTGTAATGGGCCTGTTGCTCCGGCGTCAGCGTGCGCACGACCCGCGAGAAGCCACCCTTGAAAGCCTGATTGTCGACGATGGCGCCGAACTTGTAAGTGATCGCCATCGAGCCTGCCAATGCGGCGAACACCAGGCCCCGCTGCACGCGTGAAGCGTTCAGGTTGTAAGCGCGGGCGAGCGTGCCCTCGCTCAGCTGCCGAATGCCAATCGGGACCGCCGCGAACGCAAAAGGCAACAGGGCCGTCGAATACTGGAACGCTGGCGAGAACACTGCTTCGCGCGTCGCGAGCAGCGTGAACGCGAGGCCGTATGCCAACGTCAGTCGCCACGAGCGCGTCGCAAAAGGCACCAGTAGCAGCGGCAGAAAGAGCTTCGCCAGGTAGAGCAACTTGGCTTCTTCCAGCGCGTGACGAACCACGAACGAGGGGTTCGTGATCAGCGTCAGCACCATGCCACCCATGCCGCTCTTCGGTGGGATCATCTCCGAGTAGTAGTAGGCGTACGAGTACGCCTCCGGCCCGCTCATGATCACGCCGGCCGAGGTCATGAAGAATGCTTTCACGATGACGAAGTAGGAGGCGCAGATGACTATCGTGGCGAGGCCCGTCTTCCTGAGGTTGCCCCCGGGCAAGATCAAGCAGGTGACGCCCACCATGCTCAACATCAGCGGAATGTCCTCGCGCACCAGCAGGCTCACTGCCAGCATCGCCCAGTAGAGCTTCAGTCGCCCCGCTTGCAACGCGAACAGCGTCCACATCACCGGCACGGTGGCGAGGCTCAGCGAATGGAACTCGTACATGTTCGCGCCGTGAATCGCCGGGTGCAGCGCGTAGACGGCTGCGAGCATGACGCCTTGCAAACGACTCTTGAGGTGGTGTCGAGCCAGCAAAAAAACGGGGATCACGCCCGACCCGATCCACACGCTTTGCAGGCCGAGAATGAACTCGGCACGCGGGTACAGCCGGTAGAGCGGCGACAAGATCACCAAGATGGGATCGAAGTGGGCCGACAGATGAGTGCCGGCCTTGATGAAGGTGCAGTCGAGCGGGCGACCGTGCGCCGACTGATAAAAGATGTTGTCGTACAAGCCGAGGTCGATGGTGCGGGTCACCATTGCGTGGTGGTTGGTGATCGACAGCTTGGTAAAAAACCAGCCGTAAGCTGCCCACATGCCGAGCACGCAAGCCCAAGCAGCGATGCTTCCGATGCGATCGAACAAGCGCTGTCGTCTCTCCACGTCGGCGCTTGGGACGTCCTCGGCGGACCGATCCATCGTGAACGCAGCCGGCCCTCGTCCAATGCGGTAGGCGGCGGCACCGATGATGCCGGCGATCACCACTCCGAAGAACAACGTCAGCTTGGGGCTCTCTTTCTCGAGCCCGGCCTGCATCAGCGCGACGACGAAAGGCACCGCCAAAAATGGCGTGAGGTAGCCGCCGATCTTGGAGGCGATGGTCGCGAACGGAATACCGCGTCTTTTCGTGAGGACGATGTACGCCGCGAGCAGCACGAACGCGACCACCCCGACCGCAACGAACACCGGCCGAGCCGCGAGCAGCTGCTGCTCGAGCGTCAGCTTGTTGGTGTCGAGCAACTTCAGCTGCGCTGGGGGCTGCAGCAGAAACCAATAGACGGACGCTCCGAGCACCGGGCCGGCCAACAGTAGCGGCAGATAGGAGATGCCGGCCTTGGCGAGCCGCGACAGGCTCACGAGCAGCGCGTCGATACGGCTCGAGGCGCGACCTTGCTTTTCACCCATCGGAGCCGCGAGATCTAGCCGCTGACAAGAGCGAGGGCAATCGGCTTGTCTTGACCTTTCGGCGCTGCTTGCCGGCTATGCTGTTCCGGCATGTCGACACTTTCCGGCTTCTTCTCCGGCAAGAGGGTCCTGCTCACCGGACACACTGGGTTCAAAGGTGCATGGGCTGCTCATTGGCTCGCCTCGATGGGCGCCGACGTCGCCGGCTACGCGCTGCCGCCGGACACGACGCCCAGCCTGTTCGAGCTCTGCGCAACGTCGAGCATCGTGAAAAGCAACTTTGGCGACGTTCGTGACCTCGGGACCCTGTCCCGGGTGATGCTCGAGCATCACCCGGAGATCGTGCTTCATATGGCGGCCCAGCCGCTCGTGCGAAGAAGCTACCGAGAGCCGCTGGCTACGTTCGAAACGAACGTGATGGGTACGGCGAACTTGCTGGAGTGTGTTCGCCATACGCCGTCCGTGCGAGCCGTGGTGAACGTCACCAGCGACAAGTGCTACGAGAATCGCGAGCAGATCGAGCCTTACCGCGAGAGCGATCCGATGGGTGGGCACGACCCGTACAGCGCCAGCAAAGGCGCAGCCGAGTTGGTCACGGCGGCGTATCGCGCTTCTTTCTTGGCTGAACGCGGCGTGGCTGTGGCTACTGCTCGCGCCGGCAACGTGATCGGGGGCGGCGACTGGGCCGAAGATCGTTTGATCCCGGATATCGTTCGCGGCGTGACAAAAGGCGAGGTCGTCCACATTCGCAACCCGAGCTCGACCCGACCGTGGCAACACGTCCTCGAGCCCGTGGCCGGGTACCTGTTGTTGGCGCGCCGTCTGATCGAGGACCCCAAACGCTTCGTGGGCGGCTGGAATTTCGGCCCGGACGAAGGCGAGGCGGCCGTACCCGCGGGCGAGGTCGCGTTGCGTTTCGTGGGCGCGCTCGGCCGCGGCGAGCTCGCGATCGCTTCGCAGAGTGGCGCCGCCGTGCACGAAGCCAAGCTGTTGCGGCTCGACTCCAAAAAAGCGAGAAACGAGCTCGGCTGGAGGCCCAAGCTCGATCTCGACGGTGCGCTCGCACTCACCGCCGCATTTTACCGGGCTCACTTCGAGAAGCCTGGAACTGAGCGAGCCATACTCGACGAGCAGCTCGCTCAGTACCAGAGCCCGTAGTCCGTTGCAGGGTGTTCATGTAGGCGACGAGGCTCAACGATCGGCTGGTTGCGCGGACAGGTTCGCGGTCGTATGCCCTCGCGGTGGAAGATTTGGCCGCTCGATCGCGGAGCGGGCTCACGGCGCTGGGCCTGCTTGGCGTCATCGTGCTCGGTGCGCTGCTCTACCGTTTTGCCGCCACCGAGCCGGAGAGCGAGCTGTCCGCTGGCAGCGCGTCAGCGAGCATGCCTGCCCGACCACCCCGCTGCGTCGCCGTGCTCCCCGACGCGATCTATCGCGTCGGTCCGACGTCCACCGCCAGCGCCTCCGGCTCGGCTGCCATCGAGCTACCGGAAGGCCCGGATCGCGATGACTTGCTCGCGCCCTTTGCAGTGATCGTCGGGCGCGCGGTGGCCTACGAAGCCGGCTACGCGGTCGGGATCCTGGGCGACGCAGAGGGCGGCAGCGTCTCGTCGATTGCCACCATCAGCGCCGACGGTTCATCGGGAAATACTGTCCGCCTCGCGCGATCACGAGGCGATCTCGAGCCACCTGTGGTTGCCGTCGGTCCGGGTAGCGACGTCATCTTCGCGGCCATGCTCGAGCCGAACGCATCCTCGCGCTCGATCAAGATCGCCAAGGTGGTGGCCGGCGAAGTGACTTGGGGCGCCGAAATTCCCGAGGACAAAGATCCGTCGCTGGCGATCGACATCGCCGTGACCGCCAAGCGGGGTGCGGTCGCGTGGGACGTTCTGGAGGGCGATCGGTCGTACGTGGCGGTCGCTGGCTTCGCGCTGGACACGTTCGCGACGGTCACCTCGCAGCGGCGCGCGACCAGCAAAGCCGTCGATGCCGACTCCCCGCGCATCGTTGCCCGGCAGGGTGGTTTTTTTCTCACATACCTGGTTCACGAGCGCGAGACGGAACGCGAGGCAGCCGCAGATCGCGGCCCGGATGACGTGATGCCGCCACCGGCCACCTCGAGCAAGAAGCGCCACAAGAAGCCCGCCGCCAAGCTGAAAGACAGCGACGACATCGACGAATCGAGAGGTGGTGAGTCGATTGCGACAACCTGGATCGAAGTGGTGCCGCTCGACGAATCAGGCAACCAAGCGAGCGAGCCGCTGCGCGTGACACCGAGCGGCGCCACGGTGACGAGCTTCGACGTCGGGCTCTCTCGAGAGGGCACGCTCACCGTTGCCTACCGAGACGACGATGCTCCGACCGGCGGCATCGGCGGGCAGGTACACGTCGTGAAGGTGCACATGGGTGGTTTTGGTCCGAGCTATGAGCCACCGGCTGGGTTGCCGAGCGATGGCATCCCGAGCGTGCTCGATGGCTGGCTGGGCATTCCCACCTTGAGCGGCGCTGACCTGTTGGCCCGGCTCGGTCCGGACGGTCTGCCCAGCGAGGCGCCCGAACGCGAGCCCAGTCTCGGTCTCGGCGAGCCCATCGCAGCGCGCGGCGAACAGCTGCTCTTGGCCGATCCGGACGGTCGCGCAATGAAGTTTCGAGTCGTCAGCTGCGGTCCCCGCGCGCCTGTACCGCCGCCGCCCGCTGAAGACTGACACGCGTACCCCGAATCGACGCCTTCAACCACGCGAGCTCCCCCTCTCCCGCTTTGGGGAGAGGGGCCGGGGGGGGCCGGGGGGTGAGGTCTCAAAAATACCGCTGCGTCAAGGGCATTGGCCGCTCCTCCGCCGAGTGGACAGGACACTGAGTGTCGGCCGTTGCATGCAACCGCGGGCTGGACCGCCACTGTTCCCCGGCGCCGCGATGGAATGGAAAGTGTTACAGCTGAGTCGGTGAGCGAGCCCCAGGAGCGACGCAGACGAGGTTCGAAGCGAGCGCGCCCGCGGGCGCCGGTCGTGATGGTCAGCTGCCCGCAGTGTGGTGGCTCGGTGCGTGACGGCGAGCTCGGCGAGCGGACGAAGTGCGCCTTTTGCG
>Ga0163144_10000997_pt1 | contig 66952 bp, 56 predicted proteins | sample OliLak19BULKMAT1_FD_123175 | JGI IMG/M metagenome (GOLD analysis project Ga0163144, IMG submission 123175) | Freshwater microbial mat bacterial communities from Lake Vanda, McMurdo Dry Valleys, Antarctica - Oligotrophic Lake LV.19.BULKMAT1 | ecosystem: Environmental > Aquatic > Freshwater >...
CAGCAGCAGCAGCAGCAGCAGCAGCAGCAGGCCTCGCTCGAGACGAACGCGTTTCTCGCGGCGCAGCACGGCAACATGCAGCAGGGCCAGATGCAGCAGGGCCAGCGGCCGATGCAGCAGCATGCGCCTGGCACAGCAGCAATGCAGATGGGCAGCGCGATGGCGATGCAGCCAGCGGCCAGCATGAGCCCTGTGAACGCAGGCGCCGTCAGCATGGGTGCGCCAGCGGCGGGGTCCGGCATCAAGAAGAACAAGACCATCCTCGGCCACCTCGAGTTCGGCTCCGGTCAAAAGCCGGTTCGCAACATCGGCCGCACGCCGGACAACGACATCGTCATCCAGCATCCACAGGTCTCCAGTCGCCACGCGTTGCTCCACCAGGTCGGCGGGCAGCTCTTCATCGAAGACCGCGGCAGCGCGAACGGCACCTATGTCCGCGGCCACCGCGTGACACCCGGCCAGAAGATCGCCGTCCAAAGCGGCGAAAAAATCTACATCGGCCCGATGCCCCTGCAGATCGAGATCTCGGCAACAGGCGCCGCCGAGGTCGTGCAGGAGGACTTCTCCGCAGACAAGTGGGCCGGCAAGCCGCTCTACGAAATCGAAGCGTGGAGCCTCGTGCTCGAGGTGCCTGATCGCGACGACCCCGGCACACAGAAAGTGCTGCTCGACAACGTCTCGTTCAAGGCGTTGCCCGGCGACATGATCGCGTTGATGGGCCCGTCTGGCGCCGGCAAGACGACGCTCTTGCTCACGTTGAACGGGTATTTGCCGCCGACCAGCGGCGTCGTCCGCATCAACGGCGAAGACCTGTACAACATCTACGACGCCCTCCGCGGGTCGATCGGCTACGTGCCGCAAGACGACCTCGTTCATCCCGAGCTCACCGTGTTCGAGGCCGTGCGCTACAGCGCCAAGTTCCGCCTGCCGCCCGATTACTCCGACGACGAGATCAACCAGCGCGTCGATCAGACGTTGCAAGATCTCGGTCTCGACGGCGTAAAGAATCTCGAGATTGGCCGGCCCGAGCGCAAGGTGCTCTCGGGCGGTCAGCGCAAGCGCGTCAACATCGCGCTCGAACTGGTGACCGACCCGGTGATCCTGTTCCTCGACGAGCCCACGAGCGGTCTCGCCGCAGACGATACGACAGCGCTGATCGAGCTCCTGGCGAACCTGACCAAGGCCACCGGCAAGACGATCATCATGACGATCCACCAGCCGGCCAAGGACGAGTTCGAGAAGTTCACGCACTGTCTGATCATGGGCTACGGCGGCATCCCGATGTTCTTCGGGCCGACGCACGGCGACGCGTACAAGTTCTTCAGCACCCCTGCCAAAGCGCAAGGCAGGCCGGAGATGGACAACCCGCGCGACATGTTCGAGGCGATCGCGGCGCGCGAGCGACCGATCCACGAGCAGCTGAAGATGCAGAACCCGCACGCTTCACGCCAAGAAGCGCGGAAGATCGCCGCCGTCCAATGGCGTGGCGAGTTCTTCAACGACGCCAACGCCACCTATCGGCGCATGTACTCCGGCCGCCGAGAGATAGGCAGCGGCGCCGCGGGCAGCGGCCTGCCGCCAGGTCGAGGCCAGACCCGGGGACAGCTGCGTCTTCTGCTGTCGCGCTATTTCAAATGCAAAGTCAGAGACACTGGCGGCATCATCATCATGCTCGCCCAAGCGCCGATCATCGGCGTCTTGTTGTGGGGCGTCTTCGGCGGGCAAGACGAGGCGGTGCCCGCGTGGTGTCTCGGGGCGCTACAACAGCTCACGACCAAGGGCTCGAAGGGTGGCCCGGTCGAGACCACCGCCGCCGTGCTGAACGGCATGACGCAGACAACCGATCACACAGCGGCCATCTTCTTCCTGGTCGTCAGCGCCATCTGGTTCGGCACCTCCAACGCGGCACGAGAGATCGTGAGTGAACGCGCTATTTACCTGCGCGAGCGCATGGTCAATCTCGGCCTCTTCAACTACGTCGCCTCGAAGTACATCATGCTCGCGATGTTCTGCGTCGTGCAGTGCAGCATGCTGCTCGCCATCGTCTTCTTCGGGCTCAAGTTCCCGGGCGGCATGCAAGCTTTCGGGCAGATGTTGGCGGCGCTGGTAGGTACCGCGCTCGTCGCCGTCGCGTTGGGTCTTTTGCTATCGACCTCGGTCACCTCGGCAGAAGCCGCGATGGCCTTGACCCCCATCGCCCTCATTCCTCAAGTCGTGCTGGGCGGCTTCGTGGTGCCGATCACCAGCGTACCCCACCTGAAATACGTGTTCTACGGCGTGCCGGCGCGCTGGGGGTTCGAGGCTGCAGTCGTGCCCAACCGCAGCGAGCTCGTAAACGACAAATCCTGGTCGATCGACCTGATGCAAGAGAACCCCATCTCCGCCTCCGGCGACTTCATCGAGGACGGCTACTTCCAGTGTGCAACGGCGCAGATGGCGGGCGAAGATTTCAAGGGCTCATGGGGGTTCTACACCTACGAACAACCCTGGGTTCCCTACGCCGTGCTCGGTGGGTACATGCTTGCGCTGTTGATCGTGCTGACGGTGGTGCTAAAGAGACGCGACCCGGTGTAAGTTTCGGCCTGCAACCCAGCGCCGAGCCGGGTTGCCTCTGGATAACAATGCACCCGCACAGTTCAGATCTAGAGCATGATCGGGCGTTCGTGCCCGCTCGCCCGATCGGACGGGCCAAACGCGTGGTCAGCAGAGGCGAGCTCAAGGTTTGAGCCGCGCATCACGTCTCCTCTCCGGTATCTCGCTGTTGGCAGCGGGTCTCGGGAGCCCGGTTGCGGCATTCGCGCAAGGCGCGGTTCCCCGCGGCGAATCCGGCGCCGTAAAAAAAGAAGACAGCGGCGGGGGCAAAGCGCCCGAGAACAAGTCGGTCGAAGCGCGACTCTTGAAGTTCGTGCAGCCGGACTACCCCCCGGCTGCCAAGGCCAAGGGCCTCGAGTCGAAGGTCGTGCTCGAGCTTACCATCGACGCGAACGGCAAGGTTTCCAGCGCCACAGTGGTCAACCCCGGCCCTGCCGGTGAAGGCTTCGACGAGGCTGCGCTCGCAGCAGCCAAGCAGCTCGAGTGGTCACCTGCCACCGATGCAGCCGGCACGCCCTCCGCATCCAAGCGGCTATTTCGTTTCACCTTCGACCTGAAAGCCGAGCCCAAAGGGGCGGATGTCGAGGTCGAGCAGCCGATCACACAGGGTCTCTCCGGCACCGTGGTGGCGCAAGCGAGCGGCGCCGGTGAAGAGGCCAGCGTCGTCGGCGCGACGCTCACGCTCACGCCCAAAGCGGGCGGCGCCCCTCGGACGCTGACCAGCGACGTCGAGGGCAAGTTCGACTTCGGAGAGCTGCCTGCCGGTGGCTACACGGTGACCATTAGCTCACCTGGCTTCACGCCCAGTGAGCTCAGCGAAGAGGTGGTGGCGGGTGCGAACAGCCAGGTGAAGTATCGCCTGTTCGTCGCCTCCGGCGGGCTCGAAGTCTTGGTGCGCGGCGAGCGCCCTCCGCGCGAGGTCGTCAAACGCACGCTCACCAAGCGCGAGATCAACCGCATCCCCGGGACGAACGGCGACGCGCTGCGCTCGCTTCAAAACTTGCCGGGCGTCGCGCGGCCGCCGGCAATCGCCGGCATTCTGCTGGTTCGCGGCTCGGGTCCGGCAGACACCCAGACGTTCATCGACGGCACGCCGGTGCCGCTGATTTACCACTTCGGTGGTCTCTCCAGCGTCGTCCCCACCGAGATGCTGGACAAGATCGATTTCTATCCCGGAAACTTCGGTGCCGAGTACGGCCGGGTGACGGGCGGCATCGTCGACGTCGGGCTGCGCAAGCCGAAAGACGACGGCTACGCCGGCCTGGTCCAAACCGATTTGATCGATACCCGCGCGATGGTCGAAGGACCCATTCCGCTGCTCAAGGGCTGGACTTTCGCTGCAGCCGGTCGTCGCAGCTACCTCGATGCTTGGCTCGGACCGGTCCTCGAGAGTGCGGGCGCAGGTGTCACGCAAGCGCCGGTCTACTGGGACTATCAGCTGCTGGTCGAGCACAACTCCGACGCTGCCGGCCGCTTCCGCTTCGGTTTCTTCGGCAGCGACGACTCGCTCGAGCTGTTGTTGAACGATCCGGCTCCGGGTGAGCCGGCGCTCTCTGGCAACCTCGGCCTGAAGACATCGTTCCAGCGCATCCAGCTCTTGTACGAAAAAGAAGTCGACCAAGACGACAAGGTACGCGCCGTGCTCGCGTTTGGGCACGACTTGCTCGGCTTCAGCCTCGGCCCGTTGTTCTTCAACCTCGACGTCCTCAGCGTGAACTCACGCTTCGAGTGGGCACACCAGTTCTCCAAAGCGGTGCGCCTGAACGTCGGTGCGGACGTCTTCTCCGGTTATGCAGAGGTGAATCTGCGTTTGCCACAGGCGAATGCGCGCCCAGGCGAGCCACCGAACCAGCCCTTCTCGACGCGCCCGTTCACGGAGCTCAAGACTGGCCTGGCGGCTGCGCAGCCTGCGCTGTTCACCGAGCTCGAGCTCGAGCCTGTGCCCGGCATCCGCATCGTGCCGGGTATTCGGCTCGACTACGCGACCTTCACCGAACAATTCGAGTTCAGCCCGCGCGTGTCATCGCGCTTCGATCTGACCTCCGAGTTTCCCAAGACGACGTTGAAAACGGGCGTCGGCCTCTACCATCAGCCGCCGCAATTTCAGCAGGTCGTCGCGCCGCTCGGCACACCCGGGGTGAGATCCAATCGCGCGATTCACTATGCGCTCGGCCTCGAGCAAGAAGTGACCAAGCAGATCGAGGGCTCGGTCGAGGGCTTCGTGAAGCAGCTCGATTCCCTGGTCGTGGGCAACGCGGCGGCCATCGGCGCAGGCAGCATCACCTACGACAACCGCGGCACCGGCTACGTCGTCGGCGGCGAGCTCTTGTTGCGCTACAAACCGGATGATCGCTTCTTCGGCTGGGTTGCGTACACACTGTCACGCAGCGCGCGCGAAAACGGCCCGGGCGAGCCAGAGTACCTCGTGAACTTCGACCAGACGCACATTCTCACGGTGCTAGGTAGCTACCAGTTGGGCCACGGCTGGGAGATCGGCGGGCGCTTTCGCCTGGTCTCGGGCAACTTGATCGATCCGAGCGTGTGCAACCCAACCGCCGTCGGCTGTGACCCGACCCGCACCAACGCGCTGTTTAACGGCCCGAGCGGCGCCTACACTCCGATCCCGCTGGGCGACAACAGCGAGCGGCTCCCGGTCTTCCACACGCTCGACATCCGCGTCGACAAGAAGTGGAAGTTCAAATATTGGGCGTTCTCCGCCTACCTCGACATCCAGAACGCCTACAACAACCAGAACCCGGAAGCTGTCGGCTACAATTTCAACTACACCGCGCGCTCGTATGTAAACGGGCTGCCCATCTTGCCGAGCTTGGGCATTCGGGCAGACTTCGGGGAAGAATGAGCCACGCCCTTCTCTACCACCCGAAAGCCAGAAGAGCGCGAACATGGCTTCGGTCATTGCTGCTGGCGGGCGCAGCCTCGCTCGGCATCGCCACGGGCGTGGGTAGCTGCGCAGCTCCGTTCGACTCAGCCGGTCTGGTGAATTCGCTGCGCATCTTGTCGATCGACATCAATCGCCCGAGCGATGACGACCCCGACGTCTTCGTCAGTGGCTCGTTCGCGAAGCCAGGCGACACCGTGACCTTCACGATGAACTTCTTCGACGGCAGGCCGACCGAGGGCGAGTTCACGTCGCCTCAGATTGTGTGGCTGGGCGGCTGCTTCAACCCCCCCGGCAATCAATATTATGGCTGCTACGAGTCGCTCGGGGAGCTGTTCGCTTCGCTCGGCAGCGGCGACCTTCCTCCTGAAATAGGTTTCGGCCCGGCTTTCGATCTCACCTTGCCGATGGACATCCTCAGCAATGTGCCCGAGCCGTCCAGCGGTCCCAAAGTCGGAACCGGCTACGTCTTCTTCATGGCTTGCGCTGGCCAGATCGGGCCTGTCGATCAAGAAGGCGCCACTGCCGCCGGGTCGTTTCCGGTCGGCTGCTTCGCCAAAGACGGCAGCCAGCTCGGGCCCGAGGCGTTCGTCCCCGGCTACACGCAGGTGTTCGTCTTCGACGATGCCCGCATGAACAACAACCCGCCTGTCGAGGGTGTTTCCTGGGATGGCGAGCTGCTCGAGAGCGGCGCCATCCCGCGGGTTCCGTTTTGCAGCGTGTCCCTCGAAGACCGAAAGCTCTCTGGCTGCGCCGCAACCGACGAGTTCACCGAGTGCACGACGGTGGAGATCGACATCGACGTGCCCGACGATGTAGCGGACGAGGACCCCGGCTCCCCCGACGCCGACGGAAACAACCTCAACGAGGTCGTGTGGGTGAGCTACTTCGCGACCGGCGGCGAATTCGAGTCGGAGATCAAGCTGGTGAGCGACGCCACGAAGGGCATCCAGACCGAGAGCCGCACCACCAAATGGGTGCCGCCGATCGACCCTGGCCTGTACGAGCTTTGGGCGGTCACGCGCGACAACCGCGGCGGCAGCACCACCATCCGGCACACCATCGAAGTCACCGACTGACGAGGCCCTGAGCTAGCGCTGCTCCAGAATTCAATCGAGTTTGCGCGGCGATCAAGGAGAAGCAAGTTCGACTTCAGGGGAAAGCCGAGGAAGTCGCCGAATTCACACATCGGCCAAAGCGCACGAAGCAGGTCTACCGCATGGTCGTGGTCGAAGCGAGACGGGCGCCTGAGGAGCGAGCACCGGAGGCCAACGCTCGCAGGCTGAGGAGCACAGCGACGAGGCCGCACTTCGCAGCGAGAGAGAATCGACGGTCGTAGGGCAAGTGATTGAGCGGTCGGAGCGTGGCGCAGCCAGCCGCTTGTATCCGCAACGAGCGCGTTGCGCTGGGCAGCACATTAGCTAATATTAGTTCAATGAAGCAGGTCAACATCCACGAAGCAAAGACACAGCTTTCGCGCCTGCTCGAGGAAGTCGAGGCAGGCGAACGCGTCGTCATTGCCCGCGCAGGCAATCCCATCGCTGTGCTCACTGCGTACAAGACAGCAGTTCGTCGGCGCCGCCTCGGGCTATTCGCTGGGCAGGCGACGATGCACGCCGACTTCGATGAGCTGCCCGACGATATCGCGGCAGCGTTTGGGGCAAAGTGAAGCTCCTGCTCGACACACACGTTCTCTTATGGAGCGCGACTGCCCCAGACCGGCTTGCCTCGAGAGCCCGTTCCGCGCTGGAAGACGGCTCCCACGAAGTCTTGGTGAGCCTCGTCAGCGCCTGGGAAATCGCCATCAAGCAATCGCTCGGGAAGATCGAGCTCGCCCTTCCGGCCGAAAAGTGGCTTCCCGACGTGCTTCGGCGGACCGGCTTCGAGGTCGCGGAGCTCGGGGTGGACGCGGCGCTACGGGTGCGCGCACTGGACTGGCATCACCGTGACCCGTTCGATCGTCTACTGATCGCGCAAGCACTTGAGCACGGCTACACAATCGTCACGCACGACGATGCCTTTCAAGCCTACCGCGTGCCCGTCCTGTGGGCCTGACAGGCTGCTGAAACAGTGGCCTTCTGACTACTTGCGCATGCCAAAGGCGGGCTTCCGTAGGGGAGTGGATTTGATCCTGAGCAGATCTCCTGTCCACTTTGATTCCATCGGTCGCATGGCGGAGATCGACGCCAGCACCAATCTGCTGGTGCGGCCCACTCGAGAAAAGCATGCGATGCTTGCCAACCTCGAGCCGCACAGAGGACGGCGCCTGCCTCACGCGCGCAGCGCATGCGCCACAAGGTCCGACGAAAAGCGATCGTCGAGACCCACAACTTGCTGAAGCGATTTCGCTTCGGCGCGTGGGACCGCGTCCTGCGGGAGGTCTGAGCGGCTGGGCGAGAACCCCTCCCTGAGCGAGCGCAGCGAGCGATTTGGGAGGGGCAGCGCGCGCAGGCGCTGGCGCCGAGCACGCTGGGGGTGGGCAGCGAACCCCATTCTGCCGCTCAGCCGAATGGCGAACGACTCAGCTTCAGAACCCGCGCAGCTTTCTCCGACACACTCCTAGCGGTAGCGCTTGGAGCGAGCCTCCGACTTGGCGCGCAGGCTCTGCAAGTCGGCGCGATCCATCGAGAGCCCGCGCATGACCGACTTCACGATGTCGAAATGGTCGTCGGCCACATCGTCGATATCGATGAGGTCGAACGCGAGCAGCGTGGTGTCGGCGGCGGCCACCATCGCATAGCGGGAGAGCGCATCGGAGAACGCAGCGCCCGAAAGCACGATGCGCCCCGCGCCGAACGTTGCCCGTAGCTCCGGCGCAACGCGTCGTTCGATCACGACCGAGCCGCTCATCACCAGAAACACGCGATCGCGCGCGCCCCCTGGGCGCAGCACCAGGTCGCCCGCCTCGTGCCGCAATACTTCTCCGCGCTCAGCGATCTGTGCGATCGCGTGCACGCTCGCCTGCTCGAAATGCCTCGTCTTTCGCAGCATTGCGATGCGTGAAATCAGGTCTGCCTCGGGCGCGCCTTCACTCGCGCGCCCCTCGACCACCTCCAGTTTGGCGAGCTCGTCGAAGCCGCCACCAGGCGAGAGCGCCAGGTTCACGTCGTGCAGCGAACCCGAGACGACCCGCCTCGTAGCCGAGGTGAAGTCTGGGTGGTCCTCCAAGACCTCCATCCACGCTTCGTAGTTCATCTCGAGCAAGTGCAGATCGGTCCTGGCCACGGCGGTACGCGTCCTCGGTCGCCCGATGTTCAGATCGAGGATGCCGATCATCGCACCCGGCCCGAATAGCTGGTCGTCTTCGCCATCGACTCCTTCGTAGGCCAGCTCACCTCGCACGAGAAACGCCGCCGTCCGCGGCGGGTCGCCCCGGCGAAAAATGACATCGCCGGCTTTGGCGTACACGTCCTTCAGCACCTGCGCGATCTGTCGCGCGACGAGCGGCGGCGGCCGAGTCGGCGACATCGCGCGTAGAAAGAGCTCGCGCTCGACGCGTGCGCGCTGCTCGGGAACGACCGACGAATCAGGCTCCAGCATCGACTTCTCCAGTGATTGGGTTGGGGTTGCCAAGCGCCGTGCGCGCAAGACCTGCCAACAGCGCATCGTTGTCTCGCACGAGCCGCTGCAACGCCGCATCACGTTTCACGATCGGACCCGTTTGTTCGAGCAGCTCTTTGGCTCGCAGCACACGCTCGGCGGGCGGCAGCTCATCGACGACCAAGCGAAGCAGCGGCCTCATCCTGCGTTCGTTCAGCGTGAGCACATCCAGGAACTCGAGCGCTGTCGCCTTCGCGCGTTTGTCTCCACGCACCACCGCCAGGTAGGTGCTCTCGATGTCTTCGTTCTTGTGCGCGAGCTGCAAAAACCGAAAGGCGCGCTCCATCGTCTGATCGAGCCGATCTTTCAATAGATCGACCAACAATCGTTGCGCTCCAGATGCCTCTTTTTCATCGAGGGCAACATAGAGCTCGAAGGAGACCAGATATTCGGTGAGCTCTCTGCTCGTGTTCGCCTCGAGCTTTTCTCGATCGAACTTGACCTTGTCGATGGCGCCCTCCTTCGCGTCAGCGGAAATCCGCCCGAGCGCTCGGAGCACGCGATAGCGAACGGCCGAGCTCGTCTCGACTTCGACACGTTGGGTCAGAAGATCGACAGCCTCTTGCGACCCGAAGGCTGCGACGGCGCGCGACGCCTGACGTTTCAACCTGATTGACGACGCGTCATCTGCCAAGGCGGACGCCACCGCCTGGTAGCCGCTCTGCTCCAGCGCCACCAGCGCGTCGCGCACGATGGCGCGATCCGCCCGTTCACCGAGTCGCTCGACGAGATAGCGAGCCAGGTCGGTTGCCAGGGTTCTGCGGACGGCGATCGCGGCAACGCCGGGCAAGATGAGGCGCTTCGACTCGCGCTTCAGAATCGCCGAGACGACACCCACCCAGCGCGGGTCACCGTGTGTACCAATCATTTCGAGCAGCGCCTTGCGGAGCGCGTGCCCATCCTCGCCTGTCTCGCTCAGCATGCCGGAGACGCGTGTGTCCAGGAGTGGGTCACCACCCGGTTCCACCAGAAAGAACGCCGCAGAGGCGCGCACTGTCGGGTCGGCGTCATCGAGCGCCAACTCCGCAGCGCCACGATTTCCCGACACTGCCAGCGCCCGCACGGCGGCACCGCGAACGCCTGGATCGCGATGCCCCAGCAAGCGTTCTGCCAGCGGCCCAAAATCGCGCCGCGGCGCTGAAGCACGCTGCGGGCCTGCCCGCGGCTCGACCGCGAACACCGCGAGCGCGTGCTCGAGCACGACAGGCGACTCGTGATAGAGGATCAGCGCGGGTAGCAAGCGATTCTTCTTCGTGTGAGCGAGCAGATCGATCGCCGCTACGACTTGCGCCTCGTCCGAGCTGGCGAGCGACTCGAGAATCGTCTCCACCGCGGAGAGATCGAGCTCTTGCTCCCCCTCTGGGAGCTCGCCGCGCGCCAGTGCGTTTCGAAACACGTCCAGGTACGGCGCGCGTAGCGCGAGCGCGATGGCGAACCACGCGAGTGAGAGCAAGAAAACAAGCAACCCGAGAACGTAGGGCTGAGACAGGCCTTGTGCCGCCAAGAGCACGATCACCGTGGCCGCTACCGCTTGCGCGCCGCGCCCGAGCAGCGTGTCCATCAGGCGTTTTGCGCGGTCCCGAATATTGCCCGGCAGCGGCAACATCAGGAGCTCACTGGTCACCCGATGCAAGCTGTGCCGCAGCGCACCGTCGGTGGCTTTGGCGCCGAGCGCGAAGGCGAACGCGCCGGTCGCGAACACCCCGACGCTGGCGCTGGCGAGCAGCGCAGGAAACAATAGCAACGTGCTGGTCACGCCCAGCTTGCGCACCACTGCGCCCGTCAGCAGCACTTGCACGAGCAGCGAGAGCGCGTTCTGCACGGCGTAATACGCGCCGAGAAATGGCCCGAGCTTGTCGGGCCCGAGCTCACGTGCAGCGGTCGATTTGAACAGGTAGTCGGTGATCAAAACGGCGGCCGTCGAGACCGCGACCAGCGCGCCGATCAGCGCGACGTAGCGATTCGAGCGCAGGAGCGCGACGTCTTGCAACCAGCCGAAGGCCGACACGGGAGTCGGATCGGTCTCGTCGACGCCTTCGTCCGTCGGCACTGTCGTGACACCCACTGCAGCGGCCAGAAATGCGAGCGCACCGAGCGGCAGCAGTGTCTGGGCGGGCACGAAGCGCAACAGAATCGCGGCCGCGGTGGCACCGAGGGTCGCGCCGAGCACGCCACCGGCAGCCATTGCTCCAAAGAGGCGCTTGCCTTGTGCAACCGAGAACAGCTGCCCCGCGAAGAGCCAGAACTGCAGCATCAGGATGGTGCCGATGACACCGCTCGTGACGTACAGGACGAAGACGTTCAGCGGCGTGGGCGGCCGCAAATACAGAAGGATGATGGCATACGCCGATATCCCGAGCGTGATCACGAAGCCGGCACGCCGCCCGAAGCGGCGTGCGATGCCCGCGCTCAAAGCCCCGATCACCAACGACAGCGCTGCAAGCAACACGTACACGAGGGCCAGCCGCTCGGGCGGCAGCTTGGAGAGAAACAGCGTGTCGCGCGCAGTCTCGAGCACTGTATGAGCGCCAGTGACGAGCGCCAGAATCACGCTCATCGAGAGGAGCAGCCGACTCTCCCCCTCTCGAAGATCGACGATTCTGCGTAGGAGCCCACTCATGCTAGAACATGTGGATGGCGCGGACGGCTTCCAACATCGACAACCAGGGTGTCACGTTTCGCCTGCGGCGCAGCGTATATGCGTTTGCTGCTGCCTTGGTTGCGATTGCTGCCTTGCGGATCACGCAGACGCCGATCGTTTGGTTCGCGGTCGCCGCCTTGCCCTTCTTCGCTGCTTTCTTGATGACGTATCAGGGGCTTTTCAGAACCTGAAGCTACATGGCCGCGCAAGGTTTGCGCGACGTAGGAGACGGCTACGAAGCCGTCGCGAACCCTAAACAAGCGGCGCAGCTGAAGCAGCAGGCGCGGACCGTGCTGACGTTGTCGCTCATTTCCGCAGCGATCGCCACGGCGCTGGTCGTCGTCGTCTCTTTGTAGGCCACGTTGCGGTCTCTGTAGACCGCTGCGGTCTCCGCTGGACCGGTGCCGGTCAGCCTTGCGATGATGCGCGCATGCCGAAGGTGACACTGCGTTTGCGTGGGCTGGAAGACGGCGAAGGCAAGACGACCGAGCAAAACTCGATCGAAGAAGCCATGGCCTGGTTGCAAAATCGCCCGCCCTTCGTCGAGGTGCTCGGGGTCGTGTTCGAAGGAATCAGCCGCGAGGACAACGACCGCATGAAGGCAGCCATGCGCCCGCTCGACGAGGCCGAGCGCGAGAAGATCCGCCTCTTGGACGAAAAGGATGCCGCTACACGCGAGAAGGCCGCCGAAGCACGTCGCCGGGAGACGGAGACAGCGACCCACCGCATGCGCGAGGAGGCCAAGACCGCTTCGCCAAACCGCCCGATGGAGGTGCGCTACCGCTTCGACGAGCCCGAGCTCGCCAAGACGGACCAGTACGACGATCGCGCGATCACCGAGGACGTGAAGACCGCTGTGAAGGCATGGGTCGAAGAACGGATGGAGTGGGTCAAAGATCGCGGCCAGACGATCGGCGAAGCGAAGGTGACCGTCTACCCGAATGAAGTACCCGCCCAAAAAGAGCGTGTGGTGCAAGGCACCTTCATTCCGGTCTTGGCGCCGGCCAAGGGCGAGAGCTGACCGATGGGAGCGCTCTCTTCAGCGAGAGGGCGCCTCTTGGCTTGTGTCGCTGCTTTGCTCGTTGCTTGTAGCAGCGGGGCCGAGCAAGCCGCGCCGTCGAGCGACGGAACCGCCCCTCGCCCGACCGCAAGCGCCTCCTCGCCACCCATCACTGCGAGCGCCTCGGTGGCTACCTCGACCCCCGACGATCAGACGATCACGCTCACCAAGCAATTCGCCGCCGTCGGCGACAAAGAGACGCGCACCAAAGTGAAGGATCTCGACCTCACGCTCGAGTTCGTCGCGAGCGGCAAGGCTTCGAGCGAACACTCGATAGAGCACGGCACGGTCGAGAAGCTGGCAGAGGTGAAAGCGGTCGACGGCGAGATGGTGACGAAGCTCTTGGTAGAGTACCGGCGCCATGAAAAGGTGCGCGAAGGCTCCAAAGGCAAGGCCGACGAGAAGTCGCCAGTCGCCGGCAAGTCCTACTTCGTCGAGCTGAAAGGCAAGCACGTGGTGATAACTTCGCTCGACGGCAAGGTGCCACCGACAGCCGAGCTGGAAGAACTCAAAGAGGACCACAAGAACTTCGGCAAAGGGCCAGAGCTCTTGAAGGCGTTCCCGCCCAAAGTGAAAGTGGGCGATTCGCTCGACGAGTTCGCCAAGGTGTTCTCGGTGGCAGCCGCGGGGGGTCCGCAGGGCAAGAGCGACATCAAATCAGCGACCGCGAAGGTCGTTGGCGTTCGCGACGAGAAAGGCATCAAGATCGTCACGCTCGCGATCGACATACGCATGGAGGGCGAGCTGCGGTCCGGCATGAAGGGAAAGGTCGCCATGGCCGGCACCATCGACATTCGCGCTGATCGCTGCTGGCCCGTAGCCAGCAAGGTTGCTGGGCCGGTCGAGTTCTCGTTCGAGGGCAAAGGTGTGAGCGGGTCCGGCAAGGGCAAGTTGAGCGAAGTGACTTCCGCCGTGCACACGCCCTGATGTCAGCACCAGCCAACGTGGCCGCTGATCTTGGCTTCCGACACAGGGAGCGATCTCGACGAGCGCCCGGGGACTCAGCTTGCGGCGGGCAACAGCGCTGGGTGCTGCGCCAGCGAGCGCGCCGCCGCCACTGACACCCGGCCGCTCGCGAGCCACTGCTCGATCTCGGGTTCGCTTGAAAGCGCAGCTTCGACCTCGATGAACGCGGGCAGATAGGCGGACTCGCGACCCAAGCCGCCGCCGCGAAACGCTCGCGCTACGACTCGGAGCGTCGGTTCGAGCGGCGCTCCGAGCTCGCTCGTCAATCGCCGCACGACGTCGCCGAAGCTTCGCCCTCGGTGGACGTCACGGGCTGCTAGATGACGTAAACCGAGCTCTCGCTTGCGCAAAGGGCCGAGGTAGCCAGCTCGTTGTTCAAGCCGTATGGCCCAGCCTTCTTGCGTGTCGGAGCCGCGGGCAGTGCCGATCGCGAACAACCCGATGCTCGCTCGCTCTGCCCGAATTGCAGGCACTGCGTGGCCGTCGATCTCGTGCAACACGGTGCGCTCGACGTCTTCGACACGCATCAGCCGGCTTGGCGCGATTTGTACGGTGCCGTCGCCGATCGCCGCCAGCGGAGCCAACGACCGAGCGATGACGACCTTCAACGGCAAGCGACGTTCGCCGACGACTTCGCGCATGCGTCGCACGAGCGATCGAGGATCCGACAAGTCGTCGCTGATCACGTCAGCGACGGTCTCGGGGTCCGCGAGCTCGCTCGTGAGCCACTCGCGTGCAACCGTGTCGGCCAGCTCGGCTATCGACACGTCGACTGCGTAGCGCCGAGCGGCGAGAGCGGGAACCGCGACGTCGCCACGCAACACACAGAGCTGTGCTTCCAATGCGAGCTCTCTCGCCCGACCAGCGTACAGCCGCGCGACCACCCCGCCGCCATCGAGCTCCCTCGCTGCGTCATCCAACGCGAGGGGCAGGCCGAGATCGAACTGTGGCCCCAGTCCGTAGGCAAACGCCGGTTCGACCTCGTCGCCGGTGCGCCAGCAAGTGGTGATGCGGCCGAGCTCGGCCCCGAAGTTTACCGGCGACGCGCAGCCGAGCAGTTGGATTTGGCGCGAGGCAATGCTCAAGAGGCCGTCGGCGCGAGCGATCAGCGCGCGCTCTGGCGCGGACAGCTCGAACGGCCCGACATGCACTGCTAAAGCAAATTGGCGGCGAGCTCCGCCAGCTCGCTGCGCTCGCCCTTGGTGAGCACGACATGCGCGGCGATCTTCTCACGCTTGAAGCGCTCGGACACCACACTGAGCCCGTTGGACGCGTGATCGACGTACGGATTGTCGATCTGCTGCGGATCACCGGTGAGTACGATTTTGGTGCCTTCGCCGCAGCGCGTGATGATCGTCTTGACCTCGTGAGGCGTCAGGTTCTGTGCTTCATCGACGATCAAAAACTGGTTCGGCAAGCTGCGACCGCGGATGTACGTCAGTGGCTCGACCTGAATGGTGCCGCCCTCGAGCAGCTCGAGGAAGCCGCTGCGACCGCTCGCTTTGGCCCCGCCACTGGAAAACAAGAACTCGAGGTTGTCGAAGATCGGCTGCATCCAAGGGTTCAGCTTCTCGTCCACGTCGCCGGGCAGAAAACCGATGTCGCGACCTAGCGGCATGATCGGACGTGAGACCACCAGCCGAGCATAGGTGGCGTCTTCCGTGGTGCGCTTGAGACCAGCCGCAAGGGCGAGCAATGTCTTGCCGGTGCCAGCCTTGCCAAGCAGGGTTACCAGACGGATGGTGTCATCGAGCAGCACGTCGAGCGCAAAGCTCTGCTCGCGGTTACGCGGGCGAATGCCGAGCACCCCCTCACGCGAAACTCGCAAGCTGACAACCTGGCCGCGCGGGCCGTCGAAACGGCCGAGCGCCGTATGGCCCGGCGACGCCGCGTCACGCAACATCACTGCGGCGTTCGGGTAGAGCGCCGGGACGATCGGCACCGTGACTGCGCCCTCTTGGAAGAACGTGTCGATCGCCGCGCCATCGAGATCGACCTCGTGAAACGGCTGCTCGAGGGCGTCGTCGTCGATGCGTTGATTTTCGTAGGTCTCGGAAGCGATGCCGATGGCGTCCGCTCGGATGCGCAGGTTCGTATCCATCGACACGAATATCGTCGGCTTGGACTTGTCGGTGTCGCGCGCGTCGATCGCGCATTGAAGGATGGCTTGGTCTTGCGACGTCTTGTCGAGACCGACGCTCAGTTGTGGGCGCTTCTCCGGGATCCAGATGCGGAGCATGCCGCCGCCCTCGAGCGTGACCCCTTTGGACAGCGAGCCATTCCCGTTGCGGGACTCGTCTAGCAAGCGGCTGATGGTTCGCGCATTGCGACCGCGCTCCGTGCTTTCGCGTTTGAACTGATCGATCTCCTCGATCACGTAGATCGGGATGATGACGTCGTTGTCTTCGAACTTGAAAATTGCCCTGGGGTCGTGGAGCAACACATTCGTATCGAGGACGTAGTTTTTCTTCATTCGGGCCACCGCGAGAGCGCGTCACGTGCGGCGTGTTTGAAACACTCCGAGAGCGTCGGGTAGTTGAAGACCATTCCCGCCATGGCGTCCACAGTACCGCCAAACGCGATGGCACACTGCCCGATATGAATCAGCTCGGTCGCGCGGTCGCCGATTGCGTGCGCCCCGATGCAAATCCGCGTGCGTTTCTCGAACACAAGCTTCACGAAGCCGTGCGAAAATCCGTTGATCTTGGCGCGCGCGTTGTGGTCGAAATCTCCTTTGCCGGAGACCACGGGAATCCCCTTGGCCTTGGTGTCTTCTTCCGACAGCCCGACGCAAGAGACCTCCGGAATCGTGTAGATGCCGTACGGCAGGGTGTTGCCGAAACCATGGGCGACCGAGCCTTCGTCGCTCTTGCCGAACGCATGTAGCGCCGCAAGCCTGCCCTGCTCCATCGAGGTCGAGGCCAGCGCAGGAAAGCCGATCACGTCACCGGCCGCGAAGATGTTGCTCACGTTGGAACGATAATGCTGGTCGACGGCGACACTTCCGCGCACACCGAAGGTCACCCCTGCCGAGTCCAGGCCGAGGCCCTGGGTGGCACCGCTTCTGCCACCGCAGAACAAGAGCTTGTCGCACACGATCTTGCCGCCACGCTGCAGGTTCACGATCGAGTGGATGCCCTCTTTCTTGAAGTCGACGTGGGCGTCCCCGAGGCGCACGTCGACGCCCATCGTCACGAAAGCCACACGCAACGCTTCGCTCATTTCCAGGTCGAGAAACGGGAGCAGCTCGTTGCGCTTGTCGATCAAGGTCACCTTCACGCCCAACGCCGCGAACATCGAGGCGTATTCGCAGCCGATCACGCCGGCGCCGATCACGACCATGCGGCGCGGCATCTCTTCGAGCTCGAGGATGGTGTCGCTGTCTTCGACGTTCGGGTCGTCCCAAGGAATGTCCGGCGGCCGGTGCGGCACCGAGCCCGTGGCGACCAAAATGAAGTCGGCCGTGACTTTGCGGACGCCGTGCGGCTCAGTCTGAATCGCGATCTCGTGCGCGCTCTCGAGCCGCGCATTTCCCCGCGCCGTCTCGATCTTGTTGTCGGCGATCGCTCGTTTGATGCGATCGACCTCGAGCCGGCGCACCGTCGCCTTGCGCGAGAGAAGCTTCGGTACGAACAGCCCCTCGTCGATCGTTACGCCGACGCCATACACTTCGCGTTGTTCTCGACCCGACAAGAACAGCGCCGTCTCGCGCAAGGTCTTGGAAGGCAACGTGCCCGTGTGAACCGCGGCACCGCCAGGCTCGGGCGCCTTCTCGATCAGCAACACCTTCTTACCGAGCTGAGCCGCCGCTACAGCACCGCGCTCGCCCGCCGGGCCCGAGCCGATGACCACCAAATCGTAGTCGTATCCCACAACTTCGGCAGAGTAGTATCCAGCGCTCGGGGAGAGCAACCGCACTTCTGATGATGACGCACGATCCCGTGACTCCACTTTCGGTGATTCGAGGAGCCCGCGATGAAGACGCGCTGGATTTGATCGAGCTAATCGGCTCTGTCTTCGGCGAATATTCGAATTGTGTGCTCGACGTCGACGGCGAGATGCCGGAGCTTCGTGGCATCGCCAGCTGGGCCAGCGAGCACGCCGGAGCCTTCTGGGTTGCCGAAGCCCCGAGCCGCCTAGGCGTGACGCCTGCCTTGGTCGGGGTGGCCGGTTACTCCGTCGCCGGTAGCGGCATCGAGCTTAAGAAGCTCTACGTGCACCGGCGCGCGCGCGTAGGCGGCCTCGGCGGCAAGCTGCTGTCGGTCGTCGAACAGGCGGCGCACGAAAGAACGGCCAGCTTCATCGAGCTCTGGAGCGATACGCGCTTCGTAACGGCACACGCCTTCTACCAGCGGCGCGGCTACGTTAAAAGGCCCCAGACTCGCTCTCTTCACGACAAGAGCAACAGCGTCGAGCTCTATTTCAAGAAGGTGCTCGCATGAGTGAGCGAACCAAGAAGCTACTGACCTTCGCGACGAGCCTGCCGTCGCGCCTGCGCGGTGCAGTCGATGTCTTGACGCAAGACCCGGTGGGCCCCGCGAGCATCGTCGGGTCCTTCTTTCAGGTCGCCGACAAGGCGCCAGATCGCACGTTTCTGTTGTTCGAAGGTCAGCGCTTCAGCTGGGGCGAGATCGCGCGGCGCATTCGGCGGCGCAGCGCCACGCTGGCAGCGCAGGGCATCAAACGCGGCGATGCAGTCGCGCTGATGATGGAGAACCATCCGCAGTTCCTGGTGAACGCATGGGCCATCGCGCGGCTCGGCGCCGTGATCAGCTTGGTCAACACGAACCTGACCGGGCAGAGCCTCTCGCACGCCGTGCTCTCGACCAAACCTCGCGCCGTCGTCGTGGGGCGCGCCTATCTGCCGACGCTACGCGACGCGCTGGGCGACGCCGGGAGAGACGTCCCGTGGCTCTGGGAAGAGACGCGCGCAGGGCACGGCTTGGAAGAGACCCAGGGCGCCGATGAGCTGCCTGCGCTCGACGCAGAGCCCGCGCCGGAGCCGCCGCCGGCGGTGACGCTGGGCGACGACCTGTTCGCCTACATCTTCACCAGCGGCACGACCGGCCTGCCCAAAGCCGGCAAGATTACCCAGGCACGGTCGATGATCGCAGCGAGCGGCTTCGGGCGCTTCACGTTGGGCCTCTCCGAGCGAGACGTCCTGTATGTGTGCTTGCCGCTCTTTCACAGCTCCGGCTTCTTGATTGGCGCAAGCAGCGCAGCGCTCACGGGCGCCACGCTCTCGCTCGCGCGCAAGCTCAGTGTCAGCCGTTTCTGGGACGACATCTGCGACAGCGGCGCGACCGCCTTCGTCTACATCGGCGAAGCTTGCCGCTACTTGTTGTCGGCGCCGCCACACCCGCGCGAACGCGCCCATCGCCTCACACGCATCGTCGGCAACGGCATGCGGCCCGACGTGTGGAAGGCGTTCGCCGAGCGCTTTCGTCCGGGTTTGGTCCACGAGTTCTACGGGGCAACCGAGGGCAACGTGAACATGACCAATTTGTTCGGCCGCGAGGGCTCGGTGGGTCGCATGCCTCCGTTCTTCTGGCTCGACAACGCCTTCTTGGCGAGGTTCGATCGCGCAACCGAGTCGCCTGCGCGAGGGCCCGACGGGCTTTGCATCCCGTGCAAGGCCGATGAAGTGGGCGAGCTGCTCGGCCGCATCGACCCCGCGAAGGTGACGATGCGCTTCGAGGGGTATCTCGGCGACGCCGCGACCGAAGCGAAGATCGTGCGAAACGTCAAGGCGGCGGGCGACATGTACTTCCGCTCGGGCGATCTCTTGAAGAAAGACTGGCTCGGCTTCTATTACTTCGCAGATCGCATCGGCGACACCTTCCGCTGGAAGGGCGAGAACGTATCGACCAACGAGGTCGGCGATGTGTGCATGCGGCACGAGGGCATCGAGCTCGCAAGCGTATACGGCGTCGAAGTCCCCGGCGCAGACGGCCGCGCCGGCATGGTGGCGCTGTCGCTCACCGAAGGCGCGCACTTCTCACCGGAGCGCTTCTACGAGCACGTGATGGGCGCATTGCCCAGCTATGCGGCGCCGCTCTTCGTGCGCCTCTTGGGCGAGGCGGCAGTGACCGCCACCTTCAAGCTGAAGAAGACGGATCTGCAGGAAGACGGCTTCGATCCGTCGCGGGTCGGAGATCACCTTTTCGTACGGAACGACAGGCAGCGGACCTTCGAGCTCTTGGACAAGAACGCCCACGCCGCAATCTCGCGCGGTGAAACGCGACTGTGATTCGTCGCGCCATCGCGTGCAGCTTGGCGTTGTCATGCACCGGCGAAGCTCCGTCGCCGCCAGTCGCTAGAGCGAGCTCGGCAAGCGCCGCGATCTCGGCAAGCGCAGCGAGCTCGGCGGCAAGCGCCGAGACACCCGGCCTCGCAGCGCTGACGCCGAACACCTTCCTCGCGCGCGGCACCCCCACCTTCGTCGTCGGCACGCTGGGCAGTGAACGCGCCAGACGGCAGCTTCGCGGGCAAGTCGAGCTGCTTCGCAGCACCCTCTTCCCAGCTGCGCCGATCGTGGACGACACTTCGATCGACACGAAGCGTGGTGCCGCAGGCTGGCCGCCGAATCCAGTGCTTTATGGCGGACCTCAGCAGAACGCCGCGTTGGCAGGGCTTGAGGCAGAGCTGCCTTTCACCATGCAGACCGAGCTCTTGTCGATCGGCTCGATACGGCTGGAAGGCCCCGGCGCAAGGCTCATCACCGTGGTCCCCGCCCGAGAAGGCTCCTCGGCGGACGCTGGCTACCCGGCGTTTCTGTTGTACGCCGGCACGGGCGAGGCCGGCGTGGCGGAGATCAATGGGGTGCCGCACGGAAAGGACGCGATCCTGATCGCAGATGTCTTCGGTCCGTTGACGACTGGCATGTGGCTCCTGGACGACTCGACGCCGAAGGCCTCGTTGGCCCAGCAAGGCGAGCGTCCGACGGTCATTGCTATCGAAGACGAAGTCCCCGGCGCCACTGCCAAAGCCACCGTCGAGCTCAACGTCCTGTCTGGCGCTTCTTTCGCAGAAGCTCTGCCGTATCGTGAGGCTTTGTTGCGGGGTTTGAGCACATCGTTGAAGAAGCTCGCCGTCCAAGAGCCCACGCATGTGGCCGTTTATCTCTACCCTGACGCCGCGACCAAACAGCGCCTCACCCAGAACGGCGGCAACGGTCACGCGGTGCCTTCATCCCAAGCGCTGCACGTCGTGATGTTCGATCCCAAGGTCGGTGGTCCGCTCGAACGGCTCACCGCGCACGAGGCGACACATGTTTACGCCAGCCAGCTGTGGGGGCCGCCAGGCACCGCGCTGTTGGGTGAGGGTCTCGCGGTGTGGGTCTCTGGGCAGTACGGCGGCAGCACGCTTCGCGAGTGGAAGAGCAAGCTGCCAAAGAGGGCGCCCATCGAAAGCCTTCTTGGCCGCCGCTTTCTCCAATTGCCGGAAGGCGAGAGCTACCCGCACGCAGGTCTGTTCGTGGCTGCTGCGGTCGACGAGATCGGTCTCGACAAGGTGCGCGCACATCTTTACGGCGCCACACCCGACGGCTGGTCGAAGGCCTGCGCGGCAGCCGGTCTGGTGAAAGGGCTTGCCGACTGAGACGGCGCCCTCGGCAGCACAGAGAGCACTGGCTTGCGGGAGCAGGTCTACGTTCGACCCCGCATTTTCCTCCCTGGCACGAAGATGTTTTCGAGCAACGAGAGCGGTGCAGCTCGAACAAAATATCTCGTTCTTCTTTGCGACAGCGGGTGTATGCGCGTGTCCGAAGGGGCACGAGCCATGAAGAATCAACGTCTAATCCCCGCATTGGTCGCTCTCGCAGGTCTTTCGCTGGCCGCTGGCTGCAGGCCCCGCGCAGATGCATTCGTCAAAATCCAACACCCAGCCGTCGCCGGCAACGTCGAGGCGAACGAGGTCGAGTGGAACGACGGCGCCCCGTTCGGCTTGTCGAAGGACATCTTTCGCAACGTCGCGTCGCTCACCGAGATGTCGAGTGACCAGGTGTGCTTCGAGATCATCCTGTCCGGCTTCGATGACGAGTCGGTGGGTGATCTCTCGCGCGCCGGCTTCCTGCTGTACATCGACGGCGAGCGCTACACGCCGAAGGTCGAGCAATTCGTCGAGCCGCACAAGTCGGAGCACAAAGGCAAGAAGACCGAATTCGAAACGGTCGACACCGGTCTGCGCGAGAACGTATGCGTCGACGGCTTGCGCAACGATCGCGGTGAAATCGTGAGCTGCACGCGTTGGCAACAGAACGCCATTACCCAGACGCACGCCTACGACGTGCCCATGATGTACAACGTGGTGCAAGGCGCTGGTCAGGCTTGCTTCGACACCAAGGGCAAAACGCCGCCGAGCGAGATCGCCAACCTGCTGCTCGAGATCTCCAACTCGAAGAGCGAGCGCACGAGCGGCTACTGGGGTGTTCGTTACAAAGCCACCACGCGTCTCCGCTGGGACTTGCTTGGCGACGTCGCTGAAGAAGTGAAGAGCCCGTGGGGTGGCCAAGGCGGCACCCACCTCGCAGCCGGCTCCAAGAAAGCCGAGCCGAGAGAGGTCGAGCCCGAGCCGGAAGCGGAAGAAGAAGTCTCGATCGAGAAGACTGGCATCCCCGCCTGCGACTCTTACGTCGAGCACGTGATGAAGTGCGCCGACAAGCAGAAGCCCACTGACAAGAAGGCGATGCAGCAGAACGCCGCGGAAGCGTCCGCTAAATACAAAGAAATGGCGGAGGGAAAAGCCGGCAAGGGCGGCGCGGCCACGGCCTGCAAAGCCAAGCTTGCGACGTTCCAAAAGGCGAACGCAGACGCCGGCTGCAAATGAACCCATGACCCTGCGGCGCGCGCGAGCAAGGTGCTTTTGCGCGCGTGCGGGGTGGTCAAAGCAACGTGGGCTGACAAACCGGGTCCGAACCGCCGCTGTCGAAGACGAGCGCAGCGCACACCAAACCAGCGCTGCCTGCCGGTCCGGGAATGGGCGCTCCTGACGACGACATGTTCATGCCGGGCATGCCTGCATCACCGCCAGCGCTGGAGAGGAGAGTCGTATCGCCAACCAGCACCATGGCGTCGAACACCGCGACGGCCGCCGAAGGCCCGCCACTGCCAGCGCCACCCGGCCCGCCTCTGCCACCAACGCCGCCAGACGCGCCTGCGCAACCATTCGCGTTGCCGGCCGAGCCAGCCCCGCCAAAACCACCGGCCAACCCAGCCGTGCCATCCGAGCCGTCGCCGCCCCGTCCCGGACTCATTCCCACATCGAAGAGCTCGACCTGGGCGGAGATAACGACCAAGGCGAAGCTGGCGCCACCATTTTGGCCTCCTCTGCCGCCATCACCCCCACAGCCACCCGAGCCGCCTCCGCCTCCGTTGCTGTTGGGCCTTGAGCCGCCGCCCCCCCCGCCCCCACCAGGTGAACCGGATGGGGCGTCAGGCGCGCCGGCGGATACATAGCTGCCGGCGTCGAGAAACCCCACCGGCGGAGATGCGCCACCTACCGCGCCGTTCGCGCCGGCGTTTCCCTGCTGTCCGCTGCCGCAGAGCGCGCCTATGCCGCCATTGCCGCCGCCCGGTCCCATGCCGGCAAGGCCTGCGTTGCCTGCGGCCCCGCTGCACGCAGCGCCATTGCCGCCGCTCACGTTCGTACCGCCGCACGTCTTGCTTCCGCCTGCACCGCCGACAGCCGTGTTGCAGCCACTGGCAGCTGCGGTCCCCGCAACACCCCCGCTGCCGAGCGAGCCTGGCGCCTGGGTGACAGCGGCCCCCGCATCGCCTGCGAGGATCGAAACGTCGCGCAGCACGGTCGAGACCCGGTCGATCTTCAATCCGAAGGAGCTACCGCCGGGCGCCGCGTTCGCGCCCCTGATGAAGAGGTGGTCGAGCAGCGCGTCGTCTCCAATGGCCCCCGAAATGAAGACGGCCTCCTCCACGGTGCCATCACCTCGAAGCTCCGGCACAAGCTCGCCGTCGGCTTGCCAATCGCAGGTGAGCCCCCCATAGACGCGGCCACCTCCATTCAACACGAAGTGCCCGACGAACGTCGTCGCGCCACAGATGTAGATGTTGCCAGGGAGATTGGCAGTGAACGCCGCCTGTGCGTGATTGAAGGGCGAGGCCTGCGTCCCGGAACCGCGTGTGGTGCTCCCATCGACGAACAAGCCGCAGTTGGCGCCGATCGTTTCGCCGGGCTCGAGCAGCGTTGGGTCGCACTCCTGCGCTGGGGGCGAGCCACCGGCACCTCCATCGCCGCCGCCGCCGATCTCCCCGCCACCTACGCCGCCGCCCGCGCCGCCGGCGCTCGGGTCTCCGCCTTGACTGCCCGCCCCCGAACCGCCGCTGGGACCGGACGCGCCCTCACCGAGCGTGCCCGGCTCGATGCCGAAGATCACGTTGCAACCTAGCGAACCGAAGGTGAGCGCGGCGAGCGATGACAGAACCCAGGGTGAAGACATGACCCCGATGGTCCCACGAAATCATCGCCGCTGACCATGCCGATCAGAACACTCAGCCGCTCCGCAAAGAAACGGCAAAGCGTCGTCGGATTGTCGCGATGGCGGCGCGGACGAGCTTCCGCGCCGCGTCTTCGTCGGCGAGCCCGAGCGCGTCTTCGATATCGCCGAAGTCGACGTCGTCGAGCCACAGCGAGAGCGCCCGTGACTGCTCCGTCGGAAGCTCGGCGGAGGCAAAGTCGAGAAGCTGCCGCGCCGTCTGCGCGAGCGTGAGCGGTGGCCGCACGGCGCCGAACACGTCGTCGCTCGCCGGGCTGGACGTGAACTCGTTCAGGATGCGCTTGACGCTGGGTAGGTCCGGGTCGCGCGCCACGCTGCGGCCAAGGACTGTGCGGACATAGTCACGAACCGTGAAGGAGGTCACGATGCGGAGCCAATCGACGAAGGTCTTGCCTTCGTTTTCGGCAAGCCAGCTCGGAAACCCCAGCGCCGCGCGCCCGCCAGCGCCGGACAGCTTGTCGACCAGCGCCAACATCACGTTGTTGACGTGATCGTCCGACTTCGCCAGCGAGCCCATCGCACGGTTACGTTTCACCGAGCGCAGCAGAAAAGGGTAAACGAGCTCGACGAGCTCGCGAAAAGCTGCGTCCTCCCCGCTCGCCGAGCGGGCGATCAGCGCGCTGCACATCTCGAAGTCCAGCGTCTCCATCAAGTCTCTCCTTTGCCTGCTCCTCCAACCAACAGACCAGCTGCCAAGGGCGCTGGCCAATTGTTCCAACCCGCCCCACTCAAACGGCCCCAATTCTCATCGAAACCGTCAGACTGTCAGCTCGGTCTTGATCTTCGGTCTGAAACAGGCGATTAATTCCCCATGCAAGGGCGAGGCAATCAGGGCGACACGACGGGCACGCGCTCGCGGTCGGGTGTGCTGCCCGCTGCCATGGCCGCGGGCGCGTCCAGTGGGCCACCGTCGCGAAATGCGCCACCGCCCGCTTCTTCGTCGCAAGGCCTCGTCCGCAAGCCAGTCTCGTTCGCACGACGCAGCCACGCGCCGCTGAGAGCCCTCGTCGCGACGTCCGATCAAGAGCGGCGGGTCGCCATCGAGAAGTGCCTGCAGAACAACGGCGCTGAGGTGATGTTCGCGAGCTCCGCTGGCGAAGCGCTTTACGAGCTCGAGGCGATTGGCGCAATGCGCGGCCTGACGATGGTCCTGGTCGATCCGCTGCTTCCCGGTTGCGAGCCAGGTTTCGTATCGATGTTGCGCCAGACGGCAAGCGTTGGACGCGCTCCGATTCTGCTGTTCTCCGGCTTGTCGCACCAAGTGTTGGAAGATCGCATGCGCGAGATCGGGGCCGACGGCTTCATCCTCACGACGCGAGGCCTGCTGCAGATCGACACCGCGCTGAAGAGCTGGCTCGAGCGCTACGACGCAGTGATGGCCGAATACGCCATGTAGCCCTCACTGCGTGAGGGGTTACATTGCGCGTTCAGTCGGGCGAAAACGAGATGACCAGGCCGAAGGCGCCGCCCGCGGGGTCGATGCCGTCGACCATGACGAAGACTGTCTGGCCAGCGACGAGGTCGAGCGCCACTGTGTCGAGGCCGACCAGCGGCACGTTGGAGCAGCCGAGCTCGACGGTCGTGAGCGGGCACTCGGGCAACACGTAGAGACCGAGATCGACCTCGGGGTCGAGCGTCAGATACAACGTGCCGGCGACGGCCGCGTTGAACGAGTAGCGCACCTCCGGCCCGCCGGTCGCGACGCAGCTCGCGGCGAACAAGTCGAACCCGCCGACGGAGGAGCCGGAGACGACGCCTTCTATCAGTGGGATGGCGGCCGCGCAGTAAAACTCGATTTCGTGCGTGCACGTCGCCGAGCAACCGTCACCAGGGTCGACGTTGCCGTCGTCGCACGTCTCGGGGGCGTCGATCTCGGAGTCGCCGCAGACGGGCGGCAGACAATCCAGCTCGCAGTCGTCGTCGTCGCAGTCGACGAGCGAATCTTCGTCGTCGTCGAAGCCATCGTCGCAGTGAGTCTCTGTGAGCGGGCACACACCACACTCGCTGTCGAGGCAGTCGACCAGGCCGTCGAGGTCGTTGTCGATATCGTCGGTGCAGTCTTCGTAACAAGCGGTCACGCCAGTGCAGTCGAGATCGGCGCAGTCGACGTCGCCGTCATCGTCATCGTCGAAGCCGTTTTCGCAGTCGGTTTCGAACACCAGCGGCGGACAATCTTCGACGTCGCCGCCGTCCAGCAAGCCGTCGGCGTCGTCATCGAAGCCGTTGCCACAAATTTCTACGCCCACACATTGGCCGCTGTTGACGTCGCACGTGCTGCCGGCCGGACACTCTTGGTCGCTCGTGCATCCGACCCAGCCGTCATCGCTGTACGAGGCGCCGTAACAGGCCATCAGCGTCATCATCACGACGCCCGCGGCCGCTGCGCTCGCAAGCTTGCCCAACATCGAACCCGCGGCATGCGCAGGAACAGCCGCGTCACAGTGAGGACAGCGGCCGGCGTCGGCAGGTACGAAGCCGGCGCAGGTAGAGCACGAGACGAGCATGGGAACCTCTTCGAAGGATAAGAACAAGGAGGGCGGTGCTAGCGAGAGACCGTGAGGCGCTTCGGCTTGCGATCGATCTGAATCAGCTGCTCGGGGAGCAGCGCCGCGCCGGCATCGGGTGCGTCGAGATCTTCGACCACGATCTCGAATACGCCGTTGTCGAACGGATCTCCCGCGGCGGCCTCGACGCTGACGAGCCTTTCTCGTTTGTTGGCTTTGGCGAATTCACGCGCGCGATAGTGGCAATAGGGGTTGTTGCCCGGCCGGCCCAGCACTGCATGGGCTGTGAAGCTGCAGCCGCCGAGACACACGTCGCCGAACGCGCAAGTCTTGCAGAAGCCCCACAAGTCGTCGCGCGTGCGTGCGCGCGTGAACGAAAGCTCCTTCGAGTCGTTCCAGATGCTCGCCAGCGTGGTCTCTTTCAGGTTGCCGCCGACATAGTGCGCCGTCTGCAACGACGGGCAGCCTTTCACGGCGCCGTCTGATTCGATGCCCAACACGTAGCGCCCCGCTTGGCAGCCGCCGAAGTGATCGCGCAGCTCCTTTTGAGGGGAGCGCAGGAGGGCCTCCTCGGGTCCGAAGTAGCCGAGGTTGTTGCCAGCCATGACACGGATGCCACGGGTGTACGCGTCTTCTTTGACCTTGGCGATGCGTGGCAGCAGATCGAGCAAGTCCCAGGGCTGCAAGATCATGCTGGTGCGATCGGCGGCGCGGCCGAGCGGCGTCGTGATCTGGACCTGCCACGCGACGACGCCCTGCGCCGCCAGGTGCTCGAACAACGGCTCGAGATCGCCACGATTGAGACGATTGAAGTTGGTGTTGGCCATCGGCTTGATGCCGGCGGCGCGCAGATTCGCCAGCGCAGCGGTGGCGGTGGCGAAGCTGCCACGCATGTTGCGCATGCGATCGTGGTTCACCTCCAGGCCATCGATGCTGACGCTGGTTTGATAGACGCCGGCTTCCGCCATGGCTTTCGCGAGCTCTGCAGTGACGCCGCGACCGCCGGTGGTCATGCCCACGCGCACCCCGCCGGCCTTGAATGCTCGGGCGATATCGAGGAAGCCGTCGTGAAGGTAGGCCTCACCGCCGATCAGCACGACTTCGCGCGTCTTCATGCGCACGAGCTCTTCGACGACCTTCAGCGCTTTCTCGGTCGACAGCTCGTCAGGCCGCGCGGCGCTGGCGCGGGAGCCGCAGTGCAAACACGCGTGGTCGCAACGCAGGGTCAGCTCCCAGACGACGTAGGCCGGGAAGTAATCTTGCTTCGCTACATCAAGACGTCGACCCGACACGTCAACCAATGTTGCACAACACGTGCCGCGACGCATCAGACGGCGAGCCATCGCGCAGCTCACACCCGATTGTGCCGCCGATGAAAACTTCGCGACGATCAGCATTTGCCGTTTGACAGCCCCCCTCCCCCCCCAGTGGCAAGTTCACGCGTGGGGAGGCGTCGTCGCTCGCGAGCTCTCGCGACGGCGGCGCTCGGCTCGGCGGCTAGTCGTGGCGGTGCACCAGTGCGTCTTCGTCACGTCGCGTGAAGGGTGGGAGGGGTCATATGAAAAGCAGATTTTGGGGTGCCGCCGTTGTTGCGCTGACCAGCGCATCTGTGTCCGGCTGCGAGTCAGGAGTACCTGACGAGGGGAACGAGGAGGAAACCGGCGAGCTGTCGGACGAAATCGCCCAGGGCATCGAGGACACTGGCGATATGCTGCGGCAAGTCGTGCAAGTGCAGCATCGCAATGGGATTTGCTCGGGAACACTCATCAGCCCCCAGCTGGTGCTATTCGCGGGACACTGCGCCACCTATCTGCAGGGCGGCTGCGATCGCTTCACCTTCGATCAAGACGCATCGAACGGCTATCGAGTGGTCATTCCGCCGCTGGGTTCTGCCAACATCAACGACCCAGCCTCCACCATAATCAAATTGGACGGCATCCAGCTGCACCCGGCCTTCACGCGCGAAGACAGGGTCAGCAAGTGTTGCCCGGCAGGCGACCCGGTGGGCTGCACCTTCTGCGCCAGAGACAGCAACGGGGTCATCGCCAACGTCACCAACAACAAGAGGCATGACGTGGCAGTTGGGCATCTGTCGCAGCCAGTTTCGGGCATCACGCCCAGCAAGGTCCTTTTTCGCATCGGACCGCGCCTCACCAGCATCGGGCGCTATCCGGTGGCCGTGAGCTCGCTTGTCGGGCGCAACGTGATCATCGCTGGCACGAGCAGCACGACGAACTTTCCCAATGGCAGCTTTCGAGCGTTTGCGACTTCACAGATCTTCGAGATGGCCTATCCGACGTTTGACGATCTTGCCCCTCCGGTGGACGTGCTCACGGGCGCCGCGTGCACCGCCCCGGTGCAGCATAATTTCACGCTCGGCAAGCGGCTCAAGCTCACGCATCAGCTGGGGCGAACCCAAGGCGGCTGCTCGGTGGGCGGTGATTCGGGCGGGCCGGCTTTCCTCAATCTCGTGTCACTCGGCGGCTCTGCATTTCCGGTCGCCGAGCTGGCCAGCACGGATGTATTGGTCGCGGGCATGAGCTCATCTGGCGACGGCACCGCTGTCGGCGGCTGCGGCACAGGTGGATCGGCCTACACACCCTCGTGGGACTTTTCGTACACCTCCACCCCCAGCGACGGGGGACCCGTGAAGGTGGTCGCGGGCACCAACGGCAGCTTCGTCGAGGCGCGGCTGAAGGACTTCGACGCCGACGGTGTGTTCGACGCGGACGACAACTGCCCAGTCGCTCCAAACCCGACGCAAGCCAACTGCAACGCCCATGCGGAGGACGCCAAACTGTACCCGCGGCGCGGCGATGTGTGCGACCCCATACCCTGCGCGAGATCCGTCGCGCGTGCGCCCACCACCACATTGCTCCATCAATCAGAGAATGCCGGCTTTCAAACCAAGACTTGGAAATTCGTGCAGGACGAGATCGACGTCACGCCAATGTCTTCGAGATTTTACGGCAACGGCGCAGGGCAGGGCAAGCTGCGACCCGCGGTCGCTATCGGCTCGGTGCCGACCCAATACCGTTTCTGCCAGCCCGACCTCGACAACGACGTTTACTGTGACGGCCAGGCGATCGACGACTCTTACGCCGATATCACGGAAGGCACGCCCGACCCTTCGCGGCCGTATCACAAGGCTCGCATGATCGCGAACCCAGGCAGCGGTTCAGGTCAGGACAACGAGCCCCTGAGCTACGTAAACGGCGCAGCGCCTGTTGCACGCCGCTGGCGGTACGCCGCCGACAGCGCCCTGTGGGAGGCACAGGGCTGGATCACGAACGTGTCTGATGACGCTCCCAACTGCGGCGCCTACGACCAATGTTACACCAATCTCGATGGCCGCTTCTGGAGCCATGCCGCTACCACCAAGGGCCGCTTCGCCGATCGCGTGGCTGCGGTGAACGATCCTGTGATTGATCGCGCGCCGCCCACCACAGGCTTTCGCGTCAACAACGCCGGGTTGGGCAGCACAGCCGCGAGCGCCGAGGTCGTCTACACGTTCACGAAGACGGCCGCCTTCAACAAGCAGTGGCTGTTTCTCGATGTCGAGGGCAACGTCGTGCTCGCGTCGACGGGGACGTCGAACTTTGGCATCGCGAAATTCGACACCGGAGGCCTGCATCCCATCCTCACGCCCAGCGTGGTTCAGCTCGAGCTGAGAAGCGGCGAGCTGGCTACATTGCCAGTGATGTATGTCGGGGGAAACTCGATCGTCACCAGGCCCGCTGTCGGCGTTCCTTACGTGACTGAACGGCGAACCGGCCTGCAAGGAAGCGCCTCGACACTCGCCGCGCTCGACGCAATCCTATGAAGCCAGTTGCCGTCGCCAGCGCGCTGCTATGTTTTGGTTGCGCCTGTGACGACTCGGTTGAGCCCAGCTCGAGCTCATCCGTGTCGGGCAGCGGCGGCGCAGGCGGCAGCAATACGAGCCAAGCTACGGGTCCCGCCAGCTCGAGCACAGGCTCGAGCTCGGCTTCGAGCGCTGGCGGCAGCGGCATGGCGGCAGACTTGCCCTGCCCGAACTGGGAAGGCTTTCTCACCTGGGACGACTGGGCTCCTGACATGCCGTTCTGCTACGCGGGGGACCCTGCCAACACAGTGGCTGCCGTCGAGTGGGAGCCATGCGACCCGCTCGCCGGCATGGCCAGCGGCTGCCGGCAGATGAAGGTGAGCTGGCCCTATGATTTTGCTCCTTTCTCGTCCGTATCTAGCGCTTTTGTAGAAGCCAGCGGCAGCGTTGTATTGGCCTTCACCCGAGTCAACGTCTCGGACCGGCCACCGAATTTTCTCATGCCGATGGTGGCAGAGGCGGACGGGGTTGTGCGTGCTGCAATATTGGACGCGCGCCAGCACGCGAAAATTTACGCCTGGTCGCAATCAAGCTCGATTCGTGGCCTTGGCGAAGGGCGCGCGCTGCTGCAGATCAAGTCCGAATTCAGCGATCAAGCGCCGGCTTTGGTGGGCCTGTACAACGGGGCCTCCCGGCCTTTCGTGGAGCACGGCTTTTCTGACAACAACAGCTGGGGGTTTGGCGCGGCCACAGACATCTGGGGTACCTGGGACTCGAATCGCATTCTCATCGCGGCGTGGGGAGAAGAGCCGCAAGAAGTGTGGGGGCCCGAGCAATCTGGCTATCAGCTCACCAGGTTTGTCCCTTTCGGGAATTTCGGCACCTGGCACGAGGGCAACGCCACACATTCCAATGTCATCGCTTGGACTCCGGAGGACGGGGCCTACCCCTTTATCAGCTACGGCGATGACGACACTCGCGGCGCCGATGGCTTGGGCACAGACGGCGTCGACCTGGTCTGGGTGCAGAGCGAAGGCCGTCTGCCGAATGGCGATTACGCCCAGCGCGACATCATGACTTCCTCGTTCACAACCGATCCGACTGCGCTGGATGCGCGACGACTGCGCTCTTATCCCAGCAGTTTGGGCGTGCTTCGTGCAATGGTAGTTGGTTGCGGTTATGCGTCGTACTCCTACGAGCCGGGAAGGGTACTCTTGGTTCGTCTGGCAGATGGTTATTGGTGGGAGCTGCCGAGCACTGGCTGCACTGGGCCGAACTTTACGGGCGACTTCTGCTTCGAAGAACCCTACGCCATCACCTGCGACGAGCTCTTCTTGCAGGGCGGAATGCCCTTCAACATCGCCAGGGTCGAGATCGCTGCGCTTGGCCTACCCAACCCACCGGACTGAAAGACTATGTTGCGAGCTTTGCTTGTTGTCTCGATTTTCGGCTGCGCCGCCTGCGCCGACAGCGGCGAGAATCTGGGTGGTAGCGGCGCGGGCGGCAGCGCCAACGAAGTGTGTAGCGAGGCTTCGCAGCTGGAGCCGCACCCTGACTTCAGCGGGTGCCTGCAGCCGCCCAACGCCTCCTGCGATCTGGCGAGCTTTTGCGAACGTGAGCAGTGCGGCGGCAAAGGCGCCACCTTCGACGCAGCCGGCTGCCGGCGAGTTGTCTGTGTGGACGATCAAGACTGCGCTGCGGGACAGCGTTGCTTCGATACCGAGGGGCTTACGGGCGCCGCTTGCGTCACGCCCGAGTACTCATGCTGCCTCCATTCGGACGGCTGCTCTTGCGTCGCGTCGCAGACTTGTAATTTCGAGAAGCACTGCGTCGATGAAGCCGAGCTTTGACAAGCTCCGCACCCGGCAATTGAATGAGAAGGCGGGCAGCGAAGCACTCGTCAGGCACGCGCTCCGTGCTACATTTTGCGCGATGTCGTCGCTCGCCCCGAAGCAGAAACTCTCGTACGCCGAATACGCGAAGCGAGAGAACGCGAGCGAGGGGAAGCACGAGTTCTTCGACGGCGAGATCTGCGCGATGTCGGGCGGTACGCGTGAGCATGGCTTCATGATCGACCGGGCGCGCGACGCCATCAAGGCCACCCTGGCCGAGCGTGATTGCGCGATGGTCGGGTCCGAAATCCGAATTCGCACGCCGTCGGGCAAAGGTGCCTACCCGGACGGCTACGTCGTCTGCGGAACGATCGCTTGGGACTCCGAAGATCGTGACTCCGTCACGAATCCGACACTCATCCTCGAAGTCCTCTCTGACAGCACCGAAGGCTACGATCGCGAAGGAAAATTCAAGCACTATCGGAGCTTGCCCAGCTTGATGGAGTACGTGCTTGTTTCGTACCGAGAGCCGCTGATCGAGACTCACGTGCGCAATGCGGACGGGAGCTGGTCGACCACCTTCGCCGGTCCCGGCGAGACGCTTACACTTCGCTCGATCGGCGCTCAGATCCCGGTCGACGCGGTCTATCAGGGCATGACATCAGAAGACCGCCGCATGACTCTGATTATCTGACCTCGCGCACGATCGGTCAGCGCTCGATGGCGTAGTCTTTGATCTTGTAGAGCAACGCGCGGTGGCTGATCTCGAGCACCTCGGCTGCGCGCGTGCGGTTGCCCTTCGTCTTTTCCAGCGCGCGGCGGATCAAGATCTCCTCGATGTTGCGGGTCGTCTTCTTGATCGAGAGCTCACCGCTCGCCAGCTGCATCTGCACCGGATCGTGCGCCTCGCGAATGCGCTCCGGCAGATCATCGGCAGCAATCGAGCTCGTCTCCGTGAGCACCATCGCGCGCTCGATGGTGTTCTCCAGCTCACGAACGTTGCCGGGCCAGCTGTATTCCATCAACAGCTTGCGCGCTTCGGCAGACAGCCCGCGCACCTCGGTGGACAACCGCACGTTGTTACGGGCTACGAAGTGATCGACCAGCAGCGGAATGTCTTCACGGCGGTCCCGCAGCGGCGGGATCTTGATGGTGAGAACGTTGATTCGATAGAACAGATCTTCGCGGAAGCGCCCGGCAGCCGTCTCGGCAACGAGGTCGCGATGTGTGGCCGCCAAGATGCGCACGTCGATCTTCGTGTCCTTCGTATCGCCCAGACGCCGCAAAGTCTCCTCTTGCAGCACTCGCAGGAGCTTCACTTGCAGCGCGAGCGGCAGCTCACCGATCTCGTCCAGCATCAGCGTGCCGCCGTTGGCCTGTTCGAACAGGCCCGACCTGTCAGCGTGGGCGTCGGTGAAGGCGCCGCGGCGATAGCCGAACAGCTCGCTCTCCAGCAACGGCTCTGGAATCGCGCCGCAGTTCACCGGCACGAACGGCATGTTTCGGCGTGACGACCGCTGGTGGATCGCGCGGGCGACCAGCTCTTTGCCGACGCCGCTTTCGCCGGTGATCAGCACCGTCGTTTTGAAGTCGGCGACCTTGCCGACTGTCTTGAACACAGCCTGCATCTCCGCGCTCTTCGCCAGGAGCTCCTCGAAGCGGGCCTTCTGGCGGATCTCTTGCTTCAGCGCCCGGTTTTCGCGGCGCAGCGACTCGCGCTCCTCGGCTTTGCGCAGCGTCAGGAGCAGCTCTTCCGGTTTGAACGGCTTGGCGATGTAGTCGTAGGCCCCTGCCTTGATGGCTTCGATCGCCAGGTCGATGCTGCCGTAGGCGCTCATCACGATCACCGTGACCTCGGCGCCCTTCGCCTTCAGCGTGGAGAGCAGGTCGAGCCCACCCATCTTGGGCATGCGTACGTCGGTCAGGACGAAGTCGGGACCGAAGGTCTCGAGCAGGCGCAGCGCCTCTTCGCCGTTGCCGGCTGTCTCGACCTCGTAACCGTCACGCCGCAAAAATGTGCGCACGACGAGGCGCAGGTTCTCTTCGTCGTCGACCACCAGGACCCGGCGCATATCGCAGTTTTTTCTACACCCGCGGACCTGCCCTCGCAATTAGTAGCAAGCGCTGAGCTTGCTTTTCGGCGCGTCCGGTTCTGTGCCGCGTAGGCTCGAACGCAGCTCAGAAAGCCACAATCGCGCTGGTAGCCAGGGAAAACCCGACCTAGGACAGCCACGGCAGCCGGCGCGGTCCGTGCTAGGCGCCGGTGTCGAATTTTCGACGTCCGACCGAAGGTCGGATCAGACGGCGGTCGAAAGAGGAAGCCATGGGACTGATCGAACGAATCGGTACGTCGAAGACGGTGCTGCGTCTGCTCAGCGACGACCGGGTGATGAACCTCACCAACGGCGTCCTCGACGCAAAGAACCGCATCAGCGCTGCACGCGGCTTGGCGACCCAAGCCTTGATGGTGCTGCGTGATGGTCAGGCCTTGCCGAACATCGACCCCGCCATGGACGGCAACGACGCTGACGTGGTCGATGGCGCCAAAGCGAAGTCCAACGGCGTGGGCCACACCAACGGCGTGAACGGTCACGCACCTGCTACCCACATCGCTGCGACTTCCACGGCCACGCCAGTCGGCCCGCGCACGACGTCGGAAGCGGACCTCGCGCAGTCGATGGCAGACCGCGCGGGCCTGGCGAAAGTCGGCGGCCGCGACGTCTTCGAGAAGTGTTTCAAGTTCATGACCGCGGACAACGCCCGCGCCATGGGCGTGTACCCGTTCTTTCGCCCCCTAGATCAAAACAATGGGCCGATGGCGCAGCTCGAGGGCCGTGAGGTCGTGATGCTGGGGTCGAACAACTACCTCGGGCTCACCACCCACCCGAAGGTGCGCGAGGCCGCCAAACAGGCGATCGACAAATACGGCACCAGCATGACCGGCTCGCGCTTGGTGAACGGGTCGATGCGCCTCCACGAAGAGCTGGAGAACAAGCTCGCGGCGTTCCACGGCAAAGAGTCGGGTCTGGTGTTCACCACCGGCTACCAGGTGAACATCGCGACCCTCTCGGCGCTGCTCTCCAACAAGAGCACGGTGGCCGTGGTCGACAAAGACGTGCACGCCTCCATCTACGACGGCATTCGCCTCGGCCAGGCGAACAAGGCGCGCATGGTTCGCTACAAGCACAACGATCCGGCTTCGCTCGATCAGGCGCTCTCCGAGATCCCCGACAGCGAGGGCGCTTTCGTGATCACCGACGGCGTCTTCAGCGCCCAGGGCGAGATCGCGAACCTGCCTGGCATCGTCGAGGTCGTGAAGAAGCACAAGGCGCGCATCATGGTCGACGACGCTCACGGCCTCGGCGTGCTCGGCCCGCAGGGTCGCGGCACGGCGGCGCACTTCGGCGTCGACAAGGACGTCGATCTCATCGGCGGCACCTTCTCCAAATCGCTCGCCTCGATCGGCGGCTGGCTGGTCGGCGACCGCAAGGTGCTCGACTACGTGCGCCACTTCGCCTTCTCGTTCTTGTTCGCGGCAAGCGCCGCCCCGCCCTGCGTAGCCGCTGCCATGGCCGCCCTCGACGTGATGCAAGAAGAGCCCTGGCGCCAGGAGAAGCTGCGCGAGAACTTCACCTACATGCGCGAAGAGCTGAAGCGCCTCGGCTTCGAGCTCGGTACCACCCAGACTGCCGTCATCCCCATCTACATCCGCCAAGATCTGCGCACGGTGATGATGTGGAAGAGCCTGCTCGACGACCACAGCATCTACGTGAACCCGTTCATCACCCCCGGCGTCCCACCGAAACAGCAGGTCCTGCGCACGAGCTACATGGCCACGCACGAGAAACACCACCTCGACCGCGCCTTGGAGGCCTTCGAGAAGGTCGGCAAAAAGTTCGGTGTGATCTGAGCGCAAGCGGATATTTACCGCAGAGACGCGAAGGGGGCAGACGCAGAGGGCCCAAAGAGGAGAAATTCCAGGTGTGGCCCTGCGGCTTTGGGTCTGCCCTTCGCGTCTCTGCGGTAAATATCCCGCTCCTCGCCGCAATCACCGGCTGGAACTTTTGGGGCGCCGTGCTTTCATGCTCAGGCACGCATGCGACTGAAGACCACCCTGCTTCCCGGTTTCGGCTTCCTCCTGTTTTGGGGGCTTGCGTTGCCGGCGCATGGGCAAGCGTCGCTCTTGCACGAGTACGTCGCGCCCGATCCGGACGAGGACGTGTCGCTCGCCGCGACCACGCTGGACGGCAATTTTCCAGCCGCGCTTCAGACGAATAGCGGCATCGCAACCGCGCCCGACCCGCAGAAGCCGCCGGACAGCGAGAACCTCTACGCAGCCGATGACGCGTCGGACAGCACTTACGAGCCTGATCGCGACACGCGCCAACCCAACGTAGAAAACTACGACGACCCGTTTTCGCCCTCCACCGCGCCATTCAAGCGCTTGAAGGCGTACGACTCGGTCGACGCCGCCTACAATCTCAAGGTCGGCGTCAGAGCCACCTCCAGCATTGCCGTGGGCGGCGAGAGCGGTCCCGATGACGAGCCGTTCTTCGGCGACTTCTCGGTCGAGCTGCTGCCAGACGAGCTGGTTCGAATCCCCAGCGTGGGGCCGGGCTCGCGCATCTTGAAGATGCATGTGGCCCCAACCGCGACCGTCTCGCTGCTACGCGACGGCGCGGACAACTGGTTCATCCGCGGCACCGAGCGCAAACGTGTGCGAGTGGTGATGCAGATCGCGATCGCCCGCGCCACCTTCGGCAGCGCCTTCCGAGATGTCGACTGGCAAGAGCTCGGCCAGCACATCCCCGACTTTTCTCGCCACACCGCTGCCGCCGAACGTGTCTTCGATGAGGTGGGCGTGAGCCGCTCGATGCGCCCGAAAGACGCGCTGTCCAGGATGGTCGCCTACTTCCGCGCGTTCACGCCGACCGAAGAAGTCACCAAGAGCACCGGCGACATCTACCTCGACATCGCCCTTTCCAAGAAGGGCGTGTGCCGCCACCGCGCGCATGCGTTCTTGATCACCGCCATCGAGCTCGGCTTGCCGTCACGCATGGTCGTGAACGAGGCGCACGCCTGGGTCGAGGTGTACGACGGCATCTTGTGGCATCGCCTCGATCTAGGGGGCGCCGCTCTCGATCTCGATCAGAACGACGACCCCACCAAGCCGCAACATCAGCCCCCTTCCGACCCGTTCGAGTGGCCAGAAGGCTCGCGTTCGAACAGCGGCGGCACGCTCGCCGAGCGCGAGCGGAACAACGGCAACGGCAGCTCCGACCCGAACGGCAGCGATCCGAACAACGGTTCATCGGCGACGCCGCCGGACCCCGACAACACCGACCCGACCACGGAGCCGACCAACCCGGACCTGCCCGCGTCGAAGCTCGACATCGAGATCGTCGACAAGGCGATTCGCCGCGGCGGCAGCCTCAAGGTGAAGGGCAAGGTCATCGGCAAAGAGCCGTGCAAGAACGTCCGCGTGGACGTGAAGATCAAGAACGCCGACCACTCGAACGGTCGGCTGATCGGGTCGCTGTCGACGGACAGTGAAGGCTCCTACGAAGGGTCCGTCGTGGTGCCACGCGACGTCAGCACTGGCGACTACGACGTCTACGTCGTCACGCGCGGCGACAAAGTCTGCGGCGCCGGCCGCTCCGAATAGCGAAACGGGAGTCTCTTCAAGCGTGGCTCAGCAAGGAATTGCTGAGCTGTTTGAGCTCCCGTTTGCTGTCTGCTCGGCTACTTGCCGAGGAGCGCTTTGACTTCGTCGGCGATCTTCTGCTCTTCGCCGCCCTCGTAGCCCGCGTGTTTGTGGGCGACGTTGCCCTCGCGATCGAGGACGTAGCTGGTCGGCATCTTCGGCGGCTTGTAGGCGTCCGCCGTCTTGTGCTCTTTGTCCCACAGGATGGTGAACTTGACGCCGGTCTCTTTGGCGAACGCTTTCAGCTTCGCCTCGTCGACGTCGCTCGGCTCGTCGACGCTGATGGCGATGACAGCCAGGTCGCCGCCGAATTGATCGACCAGCTCTTGGTACTTGGGAAACGACTTTCGACATGGGTCGCAGTAAGTGGCCCAAAAGTCGACGATGACGACCTTGCCTTTGGCCTCGGCCAGGGTCTTGGGACCCTCACCCATTACGTAAGTGGCATTGAGCTCGGCCGCTGCTGTGCCGTCGCCAGCTGCGGGCGTCGCGTCGCCGCCGCTGCTGCTGCTGCTGGCGGTGGTGCTTGCCGCGCAACCCGAGCCGGCGACGGTTGCGGCAACCAGGGGCAGGCCCAACAACGCCATGCGGGCGGATTGCGAGAGGCGGAGTTTGCTGATCATGAGCGATGGTTCTCCTTGTGGGATCGCGAGCGGAGCTTACTGAAACAGCGTGAAAGTGCGAGACCTTCCGACAGCAACGCGGCAGGGCTCAGCAATCCTTGCTGATCAAATCGCGAAGCTGGGCAATATCGAGCGGTACCGCGTCGATCCGGAAGCAAACACACACACACATCCAAAAGCGAAGACGCTTGTCGAGCCGATTGCGGCTCGCGGTTGTTGTTTGTGGGAAGAGCGGGCACCATGGTTTCTATGGGTCGTCTGCGGCTTCGACCATCGCCGCTCTGGGTTCTTGGCATCGCAACCGCTGTGGCCGTCGTTCTTTCTGCCGCCTGCGATGTAGGCGACGCCATCTGCACCGACAAGACAGTCGATGAAGATCGAAACGACGACTGCCCATACGGGCCGCCGGGCGGTCCGCAGCGCGAACAAGCCGAGGGCTGCCAGGTCAGCTTCGACAAGACGGGCTGCACCAAGACCTTTCGCGATGACGTCTTCCCGATCTTGATGGCGCCCAACAGCGGCGAGCAAAGCGGTGGCGGCTGCGTGCTCTCCGCATGTCACGGCCCTGCCGGCACCGGGTCCATCGAGATCGTGCTGCCCGACACCTCGACTCCGGACCAGTTGTACGCCTTGTTGGCGGCGTACCAGAACGACGCAGGGCATCCGTACTGGGGCGCGGATGCCGCGAACGCCTACTTTCTCTGTAATGTGAAGGCCACCATCGGGGGCGGCAGCGCGATGCCACCCACCGCCGGGCTCACCGACTCCGCCACCTCGACCGAAGACGACGACGACCTCGCCGTGATCGAAGAGTGGGTTCGCTGCGGGATGGCGCTCGACGGCATCGGCAGCGGTGGCGGCGGCGTGGGTGGTGCTGGCGTCGGTGGTGCCAACGTCGGTGGAGCGGGAGGTGGTATCTGATGGTTCCGAGTTCGTGTAACCTCTCGCTCATGTCGCGCGCTCGACTCGTGAGACTGCTGAAGAAGTTGCCAGTCAGCGCGCTGCTCGTAGCCGGCGCGGCTTCGACCGGGCTTGCCTCGACTGGCTGCGTGCCCGTCGCTGCTTACGAGCGCGGCAAGCTCGCTCATCCGACGATGACTGCCGGTGCTCTCAGCACGATGGGCGAAGAGCATCTGCACGCCATCTCCGAAGGTGCGACCGGCGGAAGCGGCGGCACGGGCAGCGGCTGCGGCTGCAACTGATCGTCAAAAAAACGTCTGCAATCGAAATCACGTCGTGGTGCTTGGGTGCGTTGGTGCTGAGACTTCTCCCCCCCACCCCCCCTCAACCATGTTGAGGCGGGAGCTCCAAACAGCAGATATTGTGAGCGCTGGACGTCATGCACGGGCTCGCATCGTTGCATGCTTCATCTGCGTCCTCGCGTGGGTCGTGATGAGCGCGCGGGTCGCCTCGGCGGCGCCCGACACATCCGGCAACGACGCCGAGGTCGAGGTGTTGGTCGAGAGCGTCTTCGAGGCCGAGTACCCGAAGAAGCAATACGTCGAGGCGCTCGAGAAGCTGCAGTTGGCGTCGACCGTCTGCCAAGAGGGCAGCTGCAGTGCGAAGATTCGCGCAAAGGTGCTCGTCGCAGTCGCGACCGTGTTGGCGGGCGGCCTCGATCAGAAAAAAGACGCAGTCGAGGTCTTCAAGATCGCGCTGAAAGAGGATCCGAAAGTCGGCCTCATCAAGAACTTCGACAAAGGTCCCATCAAAGAGGCATGGGACACCGCCAAGAAAGGCGCGCCTACGCCCAAGACAGGGCCTGAAGACGCACCGCGAAAAAAGTATCCCGGTGGCATGAAAGCGCCCAAAGGCTGGAAGACGTCGGAAGGCTTTTTCTACTACCAAGAGGCCGCCAAAGCCCAAGACGATCGCTCTTGGGGCTTATGTGCTGGCTACGCCAGCGACTCAGAAGCTGCCGAGCCTCGCATCAGCACCAAGTTCTTGCGCGCGCAGTGCAATGACCGCGGCAACAAGTGGGTCGAAGCCGTCGCCGACTACGAAGTCGTCGCTAGAGATGCGCCGGGCATGGGCATGCTCGACTCCGGCAAAGAGGCAAAGACGCGCTTCGAAGAGATGACCAAAAAGATGCCGAAGCTCGTGCTGCGGCCGCCCTCCAACGCCGAAGACGTCAGCGTCACGATCGACGACAAGCCCATCAGCGCGGACAAGCTCGGCGGTGAAATCTGGGTCAACCCCGGTCAGCGTCGCATCAAAGCGACGGGCAAGGTCAGCGGCCAAGCGCTGGTCTACGAGCGCGACCTGACGATCAACGAGGGTGGCTCGGAGACGCTCGACATCAAGCTGGTGCCGCAGACCGCGGTCGCGACCGACAACCGTGTGCTCCGCTGCCTCGAGAAGTCGAAGTCTCGCGACGAGCTGGCGGCCTGCATCGGCGAAGGCACCGGGCGCGCCGTGAACGTGAATATCGAGGCCGAGCTCACCGGCTATCACGACGATGACAACACCGACGTCGTGTCACCCGCGCTCGGCTTCACGGTGACGAGCCCGACCGACGGCTGGAGCATCGGCGCGAGCTTCCTCGTCGACGTGGTCACCACCGCTTCGACCGATATCGTCGCGACCGCATCGCCGCGTTGGACAGAGACGCGCTACGTGCCCGGCCTCAACGGCAGCAAGAAGTTCGGCGACGTGACAGTCGGCCTCGGCACCGGCGCGTCGATCGAGCCCGACTATCTTTCCGTCGCTGCTGGGGTGAACGGCTCGGTCGACCTCGCCGACAAGCGCGTGACGCCCAGCCTGGCCTACGGCTTCGGCTACGACATCCAGGGGCGCGCCGGCACGAGCTTCGACGCGTTCAGCTCGATCATCATCCAGAACTCGGTCGACGCGGGCGTCAGCGTGGTCGCGGACAAGTCGACCGTCGTCTCCGGTGGGTTCACCGCCATCTTTCAAAATGGCGATACTTCGAAGCCGTACCGTTACGTCCCGCTGTTCGACCAAGACAAGGTCGCGCTCATCCCCCCTGGGTTGACCAAAGAAGAGGTGAACCGGGTCCGCAGCCAGGTCCGAGCACTGGAGCAGCTGCCCACCGAGCGACAGCGTTACGCCCTGAGCGGCAGAGTCGCGCACCGCTTCGACACTACGACGCTGCGCTTCGACGAGCGCCTGTACATCGATACCTGGGGCGTCAAAGCCAGCACCACCGACGTGAAGATTCTGATCGACGTCGATCGCGTCCGCTTCTGGCCGCACGTGCGCTTTCACGCCCAGACAGGCGCCGATTTTTGGCAGTTGGCGTACCCGGTCATTCAGCAAGACGGCGGCAAGATCATCCTGCCCAACTTTCGCACCGGCGACCGCGAGCTCGGTCCGTTCATCGGTTTTTCCGGCGGCGGTGGTGTCCGAGTCGCGGCAGGAGCGGAGAAAAACTGGGGCATCGGGTTTTCGGGCGACGTCATCTACAATCGTTACTTGAACCACCTCTTCATCCTCGAGCGACTCGGCTTTTTCGGGGCGCTCAACGCAGAGGTCGACATCGAATGAAGCACGCCTGCTCTGCCATCGCCCTGGTGATCGTCTCGCTCTCGGGCTGCGGAAACCCCGTGACCGACGATGCAATCGAAGCGTGGGGCGGCGAGCTGCCCGACGTTGCGCCCAGCGAGCATCACCGGCCGGGCCAGCCCTGCGTGCTGTGTCATTCGGTGGCGGGGGGTGCCTCTCCCCGCATCGTCCTCGGCGGCACTATCTTCGCCGACCAGCAGAGCTTCTTGCCCGTCGAGGGCGCCGAGGTCGTCATCTACGACTCGGTGGGCGACAGCTACACGATGAAGTCGAACTGCATCGGCAATTTCTACCTGGAGACGGGCGACCGAGATCCGCAGTTTCCGCTCGCCGCAGAGATCCGCTGCCCGACCTACAGCGCAGCCGGCGAGAAGCTCGAGCCCCAGAAAGTCGTTTCGATGAACAGCTACATCAGCCGAGACGGTAGCTGCGCCACCTGCCACAGCCTGAGCGGCACTGGAGTGCAGTCGACCGGCTGGCTGTTTTGCAATGCGCCTGAAGAGGCGACCTCCAACCCGTATCCGCCGATCGCCGAGGGCTGCGCAGGCAAGCCGCCTCAGACTGAAGGTGGTGGCGATGGTGACGGCAACGGCAACGGCGACGGAAATGGCAACGGCATGGGGGCGGCTGGCCAGTGAAGCGCAAAGCTCTTCTTTGGTGCGCCGCACTATTGCCTGCAGGCCTCTTGCTGGCAGCTGCGTGTAAGCCGAGCCTCGAGCCCAACACCATCGAGTGTCCGCCCTTCGAGGACTTCAAGAGTGTCTCGCTACTCTTGGAGCAGCGCTGCGGAACCCTCGATTGTCACGGCAACGACGGCAGGCCGCTTCGCTTGTACGGGCAATACGGCTTGCGCTTCCTGACGGACGACGACGACCCGGACGTGCTCTTTTCGGGCAACCTCGCGGCCCCGACGACGCCCACTGAGCTCGAACGAAACTACTTCGCCGTATGCGGGCTCGAACCCGAGAAAATGGTCATGGTCCAGAACGGAGAGGCGGGCCCGGAGAGCCTGACCATGGTGCGCAAACCGCGTCTCGCGGAGAAACACAAGGGCGGCCGCATTTGGGACCAGGGCAAAGCGGAGGACGACTGCCTGGTCAATTGGATCGTGGCCGACTACGAGCCCGGCGCGATGGACCCAGGCGACTGCAACGACGCGCTGGGCGTCGAGTAGACGGTCAACAGCAGAGGTCAGGGCGTGCGGTCGACCACCGACGCGAGCAGCTCGGCCTCGGCGCAAAGCGAGCCGTCTACACTGGCTTCACCGCGGAACTTCCAGACGTTCGAACGGTGGTGCAGCACCTCGACGAAGAGCTCGAGCTTGTCGCCGGGCTCGACTGTGCGCCGAAACTTCGCCTTGTCGATGCCCAGGAAGAACATCAAGTGGTTGGTCGCATCGAACGGATCGCTGGCGTATGCCAAGATGCCGCCGATCTGCGCGAGTGACTCGAGAATGAGCACGCCCGGCATGATCGGCCGCGCCGGGAAGTGACCTGGAAACCAAGGCTCGTTGTAGGCGACACATTTGTGTCCGCGGATCGACTTGTGCGCGACGATCTCCGTCACGCGATCGACCATCACGAACGGATACCGATGCGGCAGAATGCTCAGGATGCGGTGGATATCGAGGCCCTGGTGCTCTGCTTCGTCTTGCGCCACTAGATCCCCTTAGCCAGACTCACCGGCGTTGTACATCGACACGATGCGATCGGTCAGGTCGAGCTCAGGCCGCGAAAACGGCGCAGCGCGTTTGTCGATCACGATGTCGTAGCCGTTCTTGGCGGCCAGCTTCGTGATGAGGCCGATCATGCGGGTCAAGATCGGCGCGGTGAGCTCGCCCTGCTTCTTTTCGAGCTCCTTGTTGTAGTCGACGAACACTGTCTGCAGGGTGAGCATCTCTTTTTGCCAAATCTCCATGCGGCGCGTCAGCGCTTCGCGCGAGAGAAAGCGAGCCTGGCGCTCGATGTCACCACGCATCCGCGAGAGCTCGGTCTGCTTGCTGTCGAGCGTCACCTGACGCTTGTCGAGCAGCTTCTTCAGCTGTGCTTGCGCGCGAATACCCTCTTCGGTCTGCATCACGGCGCCTTGCAGGTCGACCACTGCGATGCTCATCCCCTCCGCGTGCGCGACCTCACGCGCGGGCAAGAGCAGCGCGAGCAAGCAGACGACGCAAAAAAGGGCGCTCCGTATCACGAGCGCCCTTTCGTCCTTCATCCGCCGCGGGCGGTCAACCGTCGCCGGTCAGTCTGAAACGCTCAAGGTGCGCACTCGTTCGAGACGCAAGCCTGTGCCTCTTCACAAGGGATGCCCAAGCCGCACTCGGGGTTCAGCTCTTCGTCGGTCTTGCACACGCCCGCATCACAGGCATCGAAGCGAGCATCGATGAGCTTGCACTCTTCTAGGGTCTCGCACGCGTAGCGACAGAAGCCTTCAGGCGAGCAGGTCTGGCCCTCACCGGTGCAAGCCGCCTCCGGGCCACACAGGGGCGTGGGTCCGAGATCCGGGAAACACGCGCCGGTCGCGGCCTCGCACAGGAAGCTCTCCGGGCAATCGGCGTTGGTGAGGCAAGCCGTCGTACAGAAGCCGTCGACGCATGGCATGCCTGCGCAATCGGTCGGCGTCGAGCAGATCGGGTTCAGCGGGTCGGGCAGACAACCACCGCCCACACAGGCGTAGCCGACGTCACATAGCCCGTCGCTATTGCAGACGTCGACACATTGCCCGTCGGCGCACACTTCGGCGTCGCCACACTCGAAGTCGAAGCCGCAGGCGTCGAGGCACTTGTTGTCGACACAGTCGAGCCCTTCCGAACATTCAGAGGTGTCGCTGCACGGGCAAACCACGACGGCCGGGTCGCAGACCGCGCCAGCGCCACCTTCGCCGCCCACATTGCCCCCGCCGGGGTTGGCACCGCCGCTCGCGTTGTAGCCACCCTGGTAGCAATTGCCGTCATTGCAGTCGTAGTCGTCGTCGTAGCTCACGATGCAACCCGAGAGAAAGACGGGGACGGGAGCCAGCAACACGAACGTTCGCAACGAAGATAGAAAGCCCATGCGGAGCCGCTAGCACAAGCCGGGCCAGCCGCTCTTTGCGGCCATCGCCTCCAACCCGAGGCTTTTCAGGCATCGCAAGCCGTCGGGCGCGCGGCCGAGAACCAGCGTTCACGGTCCGGCGCGACATCCGACGCGGCAGACTCGGCGACCGCCGACGTCGATTACTCGATGCGCATCCAACACGTCATCGAAGGTGACGCCGCTAATCTTCGTAAGGATCTCGATGAGGTTCGGTTTGACGCCCATGCGATATCCGAGCTCGGGTACCGCGAAGACCGACGCGGTAACGCCGTGCTGACGAGTGGAGCACCGAATGCCGCGAGCGCAGTCATGACGCGAACGGCATTTTCGGGCGTTGCGCGCACAAGCACATCGAGATCGTCAATACCGCGAGCGTGCCCGTAGACCGCCAGTGCCCACCCACCGATGAGAGCAAATTCAACCTGATGATTCGCGAGGAGCGTGAGCAGATCGCTGAAATCTGGGTTGAGCCTCACCGATCAATCCGAAAAACCTCGCCTGGCATCTCGCTGCGCGTGAACGATCTCATTTCGCGGCCAGCAGCTTGCGACTGCGCAACGCAGAGCGCCCACATCTCCTCGGGTCGCGCGAGCGTGAAGCTTTCAGCGCGCAGGCGTGGCTTTGGAGTGCCCACGCCCACGATCTCACCCTCGTAGGTGCGGCGCCGCTCATCGGCTCGGCGTTGCGCGTCGTCCATGGGTTACAGTCTAGCTGCCTTGGGCGCCACGAGTGGGCGCATCGATCACGGCGTGCGATTTTGCTGGCTGGTCGATCCAGAAGCGCGAGACATCGAGGTCCTCCGGCTCCGACGGCTACCCGTCGATCCCGTCCTTGGCCGACTACGTGCTCGTATCGTCCAAGCGGCACGTAACTTGGAGGAAGCGGCGGCGCCGTTGCTCCCTCCAAGTCTGTTCGAGCGCCGCAGCTCACCAGCAGCAGCGCCAACACCGGCAGCGCACTTGTCACGGCCATTCTGATTGTTTGGCCAGCGCAGCGCTGCGGGCAGTGCTGCACTCAGCCGCGTCAAGCAGGTTGCCTGTCGAGGCAAAGCTACTGTTGAACATCAGGCGGTCTTTGTTGCTGTCGCCGGTCAGATCGAGGAGATCAGCAGATGACCCAGCTCGTGAGTCACGGTCCGTGAGCCATTGCTTAGGGCAGAGGGGCTCACCACCGCGGGATTGCCGCCCAGAGACGTCAAACCGCCTACCTGGGTTGGGCAGCCGCCGCCTACGAGCTTTCCCGTGTAGATGATGCGCAAGCCGTCGCCTCTTCGCGCGGCCTCACAATTGTCTGCCGCATTGATGGCCGCATTCGCCTGCTGAGTGAGCGCATTGTTGGTGCAGACAGTTTCCGAGGGAGTCATCACCTCTCTAGGCACCTCACAAGCGGAGTAGTAGATCATTTGGAACTGAATGCCGCACTGCAGCCAGACGTCGTCCGGACGCAGGATATTAAGCTCTTCGTCTCTGCCATCCTTTTGCCAGGTGTACAGCACGCTGTCGGGATTGGTCGTTGGCGTAGTATTGATATGGTTATCGGCCAGCGCGGCATCGTCAAAAACCACCTGCGCCATGTTCTTGGACGCCCAGCCATTGGAGAGGCCAGCTGGCGCCGAGTAAAGCTGAACCACATGGATGGGGATCAGATGTACGTCTGGGTCGAGCACCACCCGCGCTTTGTTGGTCCAGGGAAAGGGCCCTTGGCTGGTGCTCTTGTGTTCATAGATGGCGTCTACTTCCACCTGGTCTTGCGTGGTGGTGCCGGTGCGGCCGCGCCATCGACGTCGAGATCAGTGGCGCGGCGTCGGGCGTGCGCGCGCAGGAGCGCGAGACGGCGAACGCGCCGGCCCTTCTGCGCGGGGCCGACTCCAGGCGTCGCCTTCGCGGCGCACATTGTCTTGCCGGCTGTTGTCGGCGCGAGGCTCCGGAGGCGCGTCGCGAGCGGCCAGCCGCAGCGCTTCGATGGGCGCGACCGACAGGCCGCGCGCAAACAAGTCGGCCTCGGCCACCTCGAGCGCCAAGTCGAACAGCTCGGTGCGCGCAAAACGGCCCGCTTTGCCGGACAAGATGCGGGGCAGCACCGCGAGGATACGGCGCATACCGTCGGCGAAGCGCCGCGGGATCGCGAGCCGCTCGAGCATCGGCTCGAGGAACCCTGCCGTCGCGGCGCTGCGATCGCGAACCCCTTCGACAGCTTCTTTCAAGGGTTCGAGCAAGAGCAGCGTCCACAGCACGGTGTCGTCGCGCGGCCCCTGCTGCTGCGTACGGCGATCGATGAATTCGAGGAGGCGAAAGAAGCGATGCCCAGACGAAGCGGGCGACTCGGAGCCGAACGAGTCGTACAGCAGGGCTGCCAGCTCGGGCATCAGCACGTCGAGCACGCCCGTCTCCCACGCCAAGTACATCGTGCGGCGAGCGCCGCCCCCGCGAAGCAAACGCAACACCTCTTCGGCGACGCGTGGCCGAGCGGCGAGCTCGAGCGAGCCACGACAAGCGACGATGGCGTCGTACACCTCGGGGCTGATGCCGAGATCGAGGCGGCCCGCGAACTTCAGCGCTCGCAAGATGCGCACGGGGTCTTCCCGAAAGCGCAGATTGGGCTCGCCGATGGTGTTGACCACGTGCCCTTCGATGTCGCGTAGACCGCCCACCCAGTCGAGTGTTTGTGCCCCCTCGACGTCGTAAAAGAGCGCGTTGATGGTGAAGTCGCGACGAAGCGCGTCTTCGTGGGCCTCGCCGAAGACATTGTCCGAGCGGATCAACAGGTGAGACGTCGACTCGGGCGCGTTGCCCGCGGGCGCGCTCTCGTCCACCTCGATCTCACCGTTCGGGTTCTTGCGAAAGGTGGCGACCTCGATCACTTTGCCGCCATGAAACAGGACGTGAACCAGGCGGAAGCGCCGCCCAATCACGCGCGAGTTGCGGAATAGCTCACGCACCTGCTCGGGCCGGGCGCTGGTGGCAACGTCGAAATCTTTCGGACGGCGGTCGAGCAAGAGGTCGCGTACACAGCCGCCGACCAGGTAGGCCTCGTAGCCGTGGCGCACCAAGCGACTGACGACTTTTTTCACATCGGAGTCGATGCGATCTTCGTTGAGCGACACCGCGTAGCGCGGCGGCACCGGCGGCCCCTCGGTCTTTGCGTTCGCGACCGGGGGATGCTCGTCCGCATTGTCGCGATCGCGGTCGCTTTGCCTGCTCGGGCGCTCGGCAGAAGCGGGTAGCCTGCGCGGCGGAGCGGCGTCGGCGTCACGGAGTGAGACTCGGGGCAACAGCTCGTCGTCGTCTGAACGACGCTGAGACCGTGGCCGCCGAGGAGCGTCGGGCTGTTGGTCACCTGGACCGCTGGGCGAAGTCGACTGCGCCTCCGGCTCCGGGGAAGTGATGGATCGTGTGCTGCGCGATATCCGCGTCTTACGGCGGGGCGGAGCAACTCCTTGCGCAGCCGAACGAGGGGGCAGAACCTGCGCCTCGAGCGGTGCCCCATTGCTGGAGCTGGTTGATTTTACTTCGTGCGCGTCTTCTGCGTCGTCAGCTCGCGCGCGCGAAGCGGGCGAGGTCGTGGGGGGCTTTCGAGCCATGTGAGTCAAGGCAGCTGGCGGCTCGGCCCCATCAAAAAGTAGGAGAGACCCAGCGCCTCGCGGCGAGACGTAAGTAGCAGATGGTGGTTCTGGCGCCAATGCCCGTCCCGGGTCAGCCGGAGCTAGCCTCTGGAACCAGCTGCAAAGCCCGATAAAATTCCGCCATGGTTGGAATTCTTTCGGCTGCAGTTTTGGCCAACGCCGCCAAGACCAACGCCGCGAGAGGCTTGGAGACACCTGTCAGCGCGGGAACCGGGCTTCGGGCGTGGAGAATCAGCAGGTCCATCCAGCCTTTGGCTGCGAACGGTGGTTTGCCGGCCAACGCTTCGTAAAGCACGACGCCCAGCGCATAGACGTCTGCGGTCGGGTGACCGATTGCGCCTTCCGCCTGCTCCGGCGCGACATAGCCGGGCGTGCCCACGAAGCTCGTCGCTTGCGTGATGCGCATCGTGTCCTTCTTCGCCGGGCTCTTGCCAGCGGAGTCGCTCTCCAGCCAAGCCGATCCGAAGTCCAAGATGCGCGTCACTTCTCGGCCGTCCGGCGCGTGCACCAAGAAGATATTTTCGGGCTTCACATCCCGGTGCACTACGCCTGCGGCGTGAGCTGCCCCCAGGCCGAGACACGCGGCGAGCGCAATTTTGACTGCTCGTTCCGGCGCGAGCTTTCGCTCCGAGCCCATCTGATCCGCCAGGTCGACGCCTACGAGATGCTCGCACCCGAAGTAGGCGAAGCCAGCGTGCCTTTGCACCGGCTCGTCGACGCGGATCACGTGCTCGTGTCGAACCCGCGAGGCCGCCAGCGCCTCGCGATCGAAGCGGGCGACCACCTCCGGTTTGGCCTCGAGCTCCGGCCGCATCAGCTTCACAGCCAGACGGAGATCGTCTTGATCGACGCGCGACGCGAGATACACGTACGACAAGCCACCGCTCTTCAGCACCTGATCGATCCGATAGGGACCACCGGGCGAAGGCAGCGTCGTGCCCAGCACGGACTCTGGTGAAAACCGCACGATCATGCGGCCGCCTCGACATGCGAGAGGGACACGGTGCCCAGCGGAAATTTATTTGGATCGAAGCACTCCGCGAGCTCGGAGACGCCGACTTCAGCGGGCACGCTCTGGCCGTAGGCACGTGCGATTGCCGAGAGGATGCGAGGCGCGCTGATGCCGCGCTCGCGAAGCTCGCGCACCGTGCTGCCGCCGTCACGCTTCGCGAGCCGCTGGCCCGACCGACCCACCAATACTGGAACGTGCAGCAGAGGCGGCAGCTCGCCCCCGAGCAGCGTTGCGAGCAACGTTTGACGTGGCGCGCTGGAAGCCAAGTCTGCACCACGAACGATCTCGCTGATGTGCATCGCCAGATCATCGACCACCACCGCGAGTTGGTAGGCCACCACGCCGTCACCGCGCAAGAGGACGAAGTCGTCGATCGCGCCCCCCATGTCGGCCGGCACCGCGAGGCGGACGGAGGGCGGCCGCTTGAACGCGCGCTCTTCCATACCGAAAGGGCGGCAGGTCCCGGTATAAGGTAGCCCCTCTTCGCCCTCATGCGGCGCGCTGGCGACACGCGCGATCTCGGCTCGCGAGCAGTCGCACAGGTAGGTCAAGCCGCGCGCGGCGAAATCCGCCAAGGCAACTTCGTAGCGCGAAAGGCGCTCCGACTGACGCGTCGGTCCGAGCCCGAGCGTCTCAGCATCGTCGATTTCGAGTCCGAGCCAGTCGAGATCGTCTCTCTGCTCTTGCTCGCTGCCAGCCACCACCCGCGGCCCATCCAGATCTTCGACGCGCAGCACCACTCGGCCCCCACGCTGCCGCGCGCGAACCGACGCGAACAGTGCAGTGGCTACACTACCGAGGTGCAAGGACCCGGTCGGTGAAGGCGCGAAGCGGCCCAAGTAGCGCACGCTCCTTCTTTATCGCATCGCCGCGCGAAAAGTTCATCATCATCGCGGAAGCCCTGGGCGAGACGCACTGAAAGGGCTAAGCCCGCAGCGTGTCCGACGTCGATCTGGCGGTGCGTGAGTCCGGGCCGCCTGTTTCGGGTGCGCAAGGCGTTGCTCCGCCCGAGCCGGACGAGTCGGTAAAGGGCTCGGTACGCACCAACATCATCCTGTTCCTGATCACGGTGCTGTCAGTGTTCTTCGCCGGCGCCGGCTACGACGGTGCTCTGCCGGCAGAGCCTGCGTTGGTGCCCATTTTGAAAGCGCTGCCGCACGGCTACAAGTTCGCGGTACCGCTGCTCTTGATCTTGCTCGTGCACGAGTTCGGTCACTACATCGCGGCCAGGCTCCACCACGTACAAGCGTCGCTGCCCTATTTCATCCCGGCACCGATGCTCAACCCGTTCGGGACCATGGGCGCCGTGATCTCGATGCAGTCTCGCATCCGATCGCGCAGCGCCCTGCTCGATATCGGCGCTGCAGGCCCGCTCGCAGGCCTGGTCGTCGCGATCCCGGTAATCATCGTGGGGCTCGCGATGTCCAAAGTAGAGGTGCTCAGCGGCCCTTACGATCAAGAGGGCCAGAGCTTGCTGTACGCGCTCTTGAAGCGACTCGTGCTCGGGCCCATCCCCGACGGGTCCGACGTATTGATGAGCTCGACAGCGTTCGCCGGCTGGACAGGCCTGTTCGTCACGGCGCTCAATCTGATTCCAGTCGGCCAGCTCGACGGTGGTCACATCGCGTACGCGCTGGTCGGCGCCGGATACAACCGAATCGCGACATTCGTGCACGGCGGTCTGTTGCTGGTGTTCGCATACAACCTTTGGATTTTCGTGTGGCCAGCCTACCGGGCGGGCGAGACCCTCGACGTCGCGTTCTCGAACTCGACCTTCTACGTCGTGTGGTTCGTGCTGCTGGCGCTGATGCGCTGGCGCGCTGGCGTGAATCATCCGCCGTTCGACGACGGCGTCACGCTCAGCGGGCCTCGTAAGCTCGTCGCGGTGCTGTGTTTGGTGCTGTTCGTGCTGCTGTTCATGCCCACGCCGTGGGCCAGCTACGGCTAGCTATTCAGGCGCGCTTTGGGGCGGAAACTTCACGCGCAGCGCTTTGCATACCGGCTCGGGTGCGTAGTGGCTGACGTTGCCGCCGTGGCTGGCGATTTCGCGCACGAGCGAGGCCGACACGAAGCCGTAGTTGGCGCGCGTGGGGAGAAACACTGTGTCGACCGATGGATCCATATCGGCGTTGGCGTGCGCGATCTGGAGCTCGTACTCGAAGTCGGTGGCAGCTCGCAGGCCGCGAACGATCACGCGGGCGCCGATGCGCTTGCAGTAGTTGATGAGCAAGCCATCGAAGCGATCGATGCGTGCATTCTTGAAGGGTCGCACCACCTCCTGCAAGAGCGCGAGGCGTTCGTCGAAGCTGAAGAGCGGGTGTTTGGAGGGGTGCACGCCGATGGCGACGACCACCTCGTCGAACAGCTTGTCGGCGCGCTCGATCACGTCGAGGTGCCCGAGCGTCACTGGATCGAAGCTGCCGGCGTAGACCGAGACCGTGCGCGGCGGGCGGCTCGAGGTCACGGCTTTGCTCCGGGCGGCTTCGCTCCGGGCGGAGCAACTCCTTGCGGAGCCGATCGAGGGGGCGCTTGGCCTTCGTTCTGGGGGCCGAGCGGGCGAGGCAGGGCACCCGGGTCGATTGGGCCCCCACGGGAGCCCCCTGGCGTGAAGCCACCGCCAGGCCCCTCGGGACCGGCGGCACCTGGGCCCGCTTGAATGATGCGGCGTAGCTCGCTGTCGTCTTCGAGGTAGAGCGCGCGACCGCCGTCGGAGAAGGTGATGCGATAGTGCGCCAGCACCGGCGCGCCCACGATGCCGTCGACGTCGAAGCGCAGACCTTTTTCGATCTCGGCGACCGGCGCGCCGAGCACACCGGGGATGCGCTGCAGGTCGAAAGCGCCGAGCTTCAAGAGGGGCACGATGCCTTCGCGCAGCTTGTTGGAGGGGTCGCCAGGGATCGGGGTGAGGTCGCTCGGCGTGACGCCTGCCTTGATCCAGCCACGCTCGTCGAGCGCGAGCGGAAAGCGCATGCTGCTGTCGACGAACAGCGTGCCGCGGCTGTCGTCGCCGGCGCCCAGGCCCGAGCTCACCACCATGCCGCCGCCTCGGGCGTAGAACAAACCGAGCCGTGTCGCGCTGGGCGGCGGCTGCGGCGAGCTCTGCCTGACGATGAACTGATGCCCGCCGTAGTCGAGCGTAGGGTTCAATTGACGCAGCAGGTTTGCGCCAAGCAGCGCCTTGATCGGCGCGTTGACCTCTTTGGAGACGCCGGTGAGGTCTTGCGTGAGGGCGGGCACGTCGGTGACTTCGATCACGTCTTGCTTGGCGCCTGGCGTGATCGCGCGACCTTTGAACTTCAGCGACACCCAGCTCGGTTCGGCGCGAGACGAGCTGTCGACCACGACCTCGGCCATGCCGGTTGCAAGCATCGCGAGCACCTCTTCGCCGTCGATCTCGACCTGCACCACGAGGTACGGCGCGACGTCGCTCACGTGCGCCATGTCGACCGCGGCACGCGGGTCGCCGCTGAGGGTGAACGGGGTGCGACCCGCGCCGCGCCTCGCGAGCCCGGCGACCGCTTTGGCCCAATCGTCTTTCACTTCGGGGTCGTCGAGCATCGCCTCGAACTCGTCCGCTGCTGGCGTGAGATTACCGAGGTACCAGTACGCGCGCCCGCGCAGCGCGTGGCCCTCTGTTCCCGGAATATCGCTGAGCAAGCGCAGAGACTCGTCGAACTCGAGGCGGGCGAGCGCGATTCGCCCACCGAGCGTCTTGATCTCCTGATCTTGGGGCGCGATGGCCAGCGCTTTCACGATCGCGTCGTGCGCGTCATCCACGCGCGCTTCGCCGAACTCTTTCTCCGCCCGCACGAACCACTGCTGCGCCTTTTCTGGCCGACCCGACCCGGGCGAGCTCGCCCTATATCACGCCGCGGCGACAGACACCGAGAGCGCAAGGGCGACTGCGAAGACGTTTCTTGACGGGTGCAGCACAGAAAAAGACCTCGTTTCAGGTGGCCGTGACAGAAAGGATGCGATCGGCTCGCAGCTCTCGCCTGCCTCGGCCAGGGAGCAAATAGCCAAGAACGTGAGGGGGGTCGAGATCCGACCGCAGCGATGTCACCACCAGCACCAAGTCGGCGGCTGGCTTGCCAGACGGGCGATAGCGCACGGTGACGGGCAGCTTGGCCTCTATCGCGGACGCCAGCGCCGCCAAAACGTCGGGGCGCGCCATGCGGGCCGCCACCTTCACCGTCCACAGATCCCTCAGATTCTTGGGGCAGAGCTGCTCGATCACCTTGGCAAATACGAGCCGAAGCGTGAGTACGTCGGCCTCGGCGCGGTGCGCGCCACTCACCTTCAGCTCGAGCGACTTGGCCAGCGCCTGCAACGCGTGGCTGGGGAAGCCGAACACGCGCCGCGAGAGGGTCAAGGTGTCGAGGTAGTGCGCCACGGCAAACGGCTTCTTGGCGCGCTTGAACTCGACTTCGAGAAAAGCCACGTCGTAGCTGGCGCCGTGGGCGACCAGCACGGCGCCCTCGATGAGGCGCTCGATCTCGGCCGAGAGCTCCGCAAACGTGGGCTCGTTCGAGACATCTTCGGGCTTGATGCCGTGTACGGCCTCGTTGCCGAAGCGGCCATCTTCCGGGCGCACCAGCGAACAGAGCTTGCCGACACATTCGGCGCCGACGTAGCGCTCGATGCACACCTCGATCACCCGATCGATGCTCACGTCGAGGCCGGTCATCTCCAGATCGACGAACACCAGCGCCGCGCCGTCGAGCGGCCCGTCCCAGAGCGGACCTTCCGGCGGGTTCGTCCGGGTCGTCATTGCTCGAGCCCCTGAACCACTTGAAGCTCGCCTTCTTCGTCGCAAAACCCGACGAGCTCCCAGCCGGCTTCGACACACAAGTAGAAATCGACGCACCCAGTCGTGCAGGCCCCGCCACACAGCTCCCCGGCTTGGGCGGGGCAGTCGGGGTCCTGTAGCTCCGGCTTGCAGCCCTCGACCTCCTCGCTGTAGTCGAAGATCTCGCTGCTACACGCGCCGCCTTCGCCCGCGCCCCCTGCGCCAGAGCCACCGCCGCCGAGGCTATTGTCGGGGCAGCTCTCGGCCAGCGTCCAATCGCCGTCGAGGCAATCGTACAGGGCTCCACAATAGACGTCGTCGCAGGTGCCACCCCGACCGAGCGGACAACCGTCTTCCGGGATCTCGCCGCACGTCTCCACCTGCGGCAAATCGCAGGCGGAGAGGCCCAGCGCCAATCCGAGCAAAAAGCCAGAGGTTCGAGACACCACCCGCGCACCCTAGACGCGAATGCTCGCTGCAAACAGTCGGGCCTTGTGGTTTCTTCGCGGGCGCTACGAAGCGGTGGAAACGGCCTGATCACTAGCAAGATCATTTTAGCAAGCGCGAGCCCACACGTTGGCGCTGGTGTTAGCATCTCCGCCGATGCGTCCGCGCACCCTCGTCGTCGCCTTCGTCGTCGCCCTAGCGCTCAGCTCGGCCACGTTCGGGCTGGCGTGCTCCAACCCGAGCTCGCAGCCGCAGGGCCCGCTCGACGGGTCCACGACGGGCGAGCCGACCAGCGCTTCTACAGCGAGCAGCGTCGACACCGCGCAGGCCGGCGCGCCCACCGCGCTCGGTCCCACTGGCGACATCACCAACATTCCACCAGATGGCGGTGTGGTGATGGACAACGCCACACCGCCAGGCGATGGCGGCCCCTCGACGCGCCTCTCGCCGATCATCGACGTGATCAGCGCGAATCTCGATGAGTTCCGCGCGTGTTTCGATGTGTGGGGCAAGAGCAACCCGGGTCGAGAGCTGAAGGTCATGCTCACGATCAAGCTGGAGTCGGATGGCAAGCTTGTCAGCGCAGCATTCAAGCCGGACGAGACCGAAGTAGTCGATAAGCCGATGGAGACGTGTATGGCGGAGGTTGCCAAGTCGCTCAAATTCCCGGCGTCACCAAACGAGCAAGTCACGCGCTATAACCACCGCTTCGTGTTCAAAGCGAAGAAGAGCTGATCGGTCGTGTCGTCGCGCCCTTCCGGCATCTCGACCCAAGCAGGGGTCGGACGCCGCAACGCCTACGCAGAGCTCTTGCGCGACACGCGCGGTCTCTTGCGCGAACAGCACCAAGCGCGCGAGGTGTGGTTCGCCGCGCTCACTGCCGACCGCAAAGACGAGATCTTGTTCGAGCTCGAGATCTTGCTGAAGGGTCTCGCTTGTTTCGCGAACCCGCGTAATCACCCCGGCACCGGCGGCCGGCGCACGTTCGTGTCGCTCGACTTCAAAGATCACCTGCACCACGGCAAGGACGCGATCTCGCGCATCGTGCAGCTGACCAAGGTGCTGCTCGGCGAACGAGATCGCGCCTTCGTCTTCCATCGCTACCTCGAGACTGTGCTGCCTGAAGACGGCGCGCGCACCCGCCTCTTGCGGTCGTCGCTTTCAGAGCAAGCGACGCCCGAAGAGAGCCTGATCGTCATGCGCCACGGCCTGACGAACCTCACCGAGGTGATGAACGGGCTCTTGAAGCTGCCGCGCGTGCCGTTTCGCCTCTTTTATTCGATGCTCGCCACCGCGATGCGCGAGTCTGCGCAATCGACCTTCTTCAATCCGCTGTCGGCGCTCGAATTTCGCCCCGAGTTCGACCGCATTCCGTCGACGCACGTGCTCGAGCTGATTCAGGGCGTCACGGGCGAGCACGCTCACCGGCTGGTTGCGCTGACGTTCTTGTCGCTGTTTCGCATCTTGCGTTACCTGCGCCTGCTCGACACCATCGCGCTCGATCACTCGGACCGGCGCATCGGTGGCCGCGCATTCCTGGTGCTGGCCGTGCTCCGCAGCGACGCACGTGCGCTCTCTGGCTACTTGCGCAGCCGGGCGGGCACCCTGCTCGCGAACGGCTACAACGCCGACCTCTTGCGGGTGCCAGCCGCCGATCTCGCGAACCGCTACGACGATCTGCTGCGCGAAGGAGATCGCCTGGTTTCGATCAAGGGTGCGCTCACCGGCGTGGCGTCCAACCTCCGGCTCGAAATGCGGCGCACCTTCGAGCACGATCTGGCCGGCATCGAGACGAACGCATCGGAGGCCGACATGCGCACGCGCTTCCGCGAGGTCGCGAAGAACCTGCGACCTTCGGTGCAGAACGCGATCTTGTTCCTGGGCAAGTCGCTGAAGAGCGGCCTCGACGAGGGCCAGGTGTTCGACGATCTCGCGGCGCGTCGCGCATCGAGCGAACGTCTACGGCGCGACATCTGGATGTTCGCGCAGATCGTCCGGGCGTTCGTCAGCAAGGCCCGCCACGCCGACCCATCGGTCGATCAGTGGGGCAAGCTGCAGAGCTTCGCGTTCGTGCGCGAGTTTCTCGGCTACTTCAGAGCGATGGGCTACCCGCTCTTGCGCGTCGGCGACTATCCGCGCTTCGACGGCTTCATGAGCGCGATGGCTGCGCTGAACGAGACAGACTTGCTCGACCCGCAGCGGCTCGCGCTGGCTGTAGAAGAAGCCGAGGCGTTCCACGCATTTTTGTCGAAGCTGCTCGATCGCATCTCGGCCCGCGAAGAGCTGCAGGGCACGCCGTTCGACAAGCCGGGCGCCGCGCGCGCGCTCAGGCTCTATCTCGGCGACTGAGTTTCCGGGCACAAAAAGACCACGGCACAAAAAAACCACGGCACAAAAAAAACACAGAGTGCACCGCCCAGTGCTTTGCAGCCTTGGATGAGCACCCGTGTCATACCCCCGAAAAACGAGGACCCCTCGTCCTACCCGTCGAAGCGGGCACCCACCGTAACGGCGGATACGCGGGGCAACTCCTTGCGGAGAATGTCAAGCGATACCAAGTAGAATCCGACCAGTCGCAGTGAACCAATGCCGTGACGGCAAGGCCATGTTCAGCGAAGCAGCCGCTGAACGCAGCTTCACCGCAACTGGGGAACGCGGAGCAACTCCTTGCGGAGCAATTCAGCGAGAGACAGAACGGCTCCGTGAGGAACCGATCAGCTATTCGGATTCGTCGTGCGCAGTGGTCTCAGCGGCAGGCGCCGCTGGGGCCGGGGCAGCTTTCGCCTTTCGGGGCGCTGCCTTGCGCTTGGCGGCCTTCTTCGGAGCTGCCTTCTTGGCAGCCTTCTTCGGAGCTGCCTTCTTGGCGGCGCGCTTCGGAGCAGCCTTTTTGGCGCTCTTCTTCGGTGCCGACTTCTTGGCAGCTGCCTTCTTCGGGGCAGCCTTCTTGGCCTTGGCAACCTTCGAAGCTTTGCCGGCAGCCGGCTTCTTCGCGGTCTTGGTTACCTTCTTCGGGGCTTTTTTCGCGGTCTTTTTAGCAGCCATCTGCGTCCTCCTGAAATGGCACTCCATGCAACCCCCCGGGGATTATCGCCCGCGCACCCAAACCGACCTGGCCTTCAAACCTGTCGACGACCAGCTCGCCATGTGTGCGTTCCTACTGGAACGGAGCCCCATGCAGTAACAGATGTTGCACGACGTATATTGCCACGCATGGCGACGGTCAAGGAAAATTTTTCACGGACGATTTTATCCACAACCGGGAATCCCGCAGAGGTTGCCACGCAAGCATTGCGGATCCGTGAACGAGAAGCCAGGAAGGCAGCAAACGTGCAGCAAAGCGCTTCAATTCAGCCACTTGCGAAGCACTTGACAGCCATACAGAAATATGAAGCCATGCCTCAGGGGGCCCGCTGACAGCGCTTGTGCAGTCGCGCTCGGGTCGATACGGTCCTGCACGTCGCTCGCCCCGAATTGGGTGTCGGGCAGGAGGTTCTAAATGCTCGCAGGTCGACGGACGCGTGGGCTCTTGTTGGGGTCTTGGCTCTTGGCATTCGGCGCGCTCTCCATAGGCGCAAGTGCTGGTTGCGGTCCGAGCCAAGAAGAGTTCGATCAGAAAGTGCGCGAGGTCGAGGACCTCAAAGCCAAGCTGTCGGCCGAGCAAGCCGCTGCAAAAAAGGCAGTGGGCGAGCTCACTGACGCCAAGGCCCGGGTCGAGCAGCTTCGTCAGCAACTCGGCGCGGCTGGGGTTGATATTTCCAACCTCAACGCCAACCTCGAGCAACAGGCTCGGGCGCTCGAGGACTACAAGAAGCGCGCAGAGCAACTGGAGGCCATTCGTCAGCGCTTCGAGGTGCTGCGCAAGAAGCTCGACGAGCTCACCAAGTTCGGTTTGAAGGTGCAGATTCGCAAGAACCGCATCGTCATCCAGCTGCCTGGCGACGTGCTCTTCGACTCCGGTCGCGAGACGCTCAAGAAAGAGGGCAAAGACATCCTCACCAAGGTCGCCGAGGTCGTGCGCGGCGACGCCGGGCTGATGTCGCGCACCTACCAGGTCGCCGGTCACACCGACAATCAGAAGTATGGCGGCGCATTCAAAGACAACTGGGGCCTGAGCGCGATGCGTGCACGCGAGGTGCTCGTATACCTGGTCGATCCGGATCCGAAGAACGGGGGCCGGCTCAAGCCCGGCAACTGGTCCGCCGTCGGCTACGGCGACACTGATCCGGTCGCCGACAACACCACCAAAGAAGGGCTGCAGGCCAACCGCCGCGTCGAGCTGACCGTCATGCCCAACGTCGAAGAGATGATCGATCTCAAGACGATCACGAAGTAACGCGCATGGGCGAGGCGCTCGTCGCGGCCATCGACATCGGCACCAACTCGGTGCTGCTACTGGTGGCTCGCGCGGGCGCCGACGGCTCCCTCGAGCCCGTCGAAGAGCTGGCGACCATCACGCGCCTCGGTGAAGGCGTCGACAAGAGCCGAACGCTCGCGCCAGAAGCGGTCGAGCGCACCCTCGCGTGCCTCGATGAATACGCGCGTGTGATCGCGAAATGGGGGGTAACGAACCTGGCCGCCGTCGGCACCAGCGCCATGCGAGACGCGCGCGGCGGAGACATCTTCCGCGCGAAGGCGAAGGCGCTGCTCGGCACCGAGCCGCGCATCATCAGTGGCGCCGAAGAGGCGCGCCTCACCTTCATCGGCGGCCTCTCGGGTATTCGGCTGCCGCCTGACTCGTCGGAGGTGATCGTGTTCGACATCGGCGGGGGCAGCACGGAGCTCATCCGTGGCAACGCCGCAACCGGCAAGACGAGCTCGGCCGTGAGCCTGGACGTCGGCAGCGTGCGGCTGACCGAGCGCCACATTCGCACTGACCCGCCGACCGAAGCGGAGCTCGAAGCGCTCGACCGCGACATCGAACGCCTCTTGGCCGACGCTCCGTCGCTCGGCGACGCTGTGCTCGTCGGCGTTGCTGGTACAGTGACCACCATCGCCGCTATCGCGGGCAAGGTCGACCCGTACGACGCTGCAAGGGTGCACGGCGCCACGCTGAGCCGTGAGGCGGTCGACGCGACCTGCGCACGTTTGGCGAGCCTTCCGCTAGCTGAACGCGTGAGGCTGCCGGGCCTCTCGCCGAAGCGGGCCGACGTCATCGTCGCGGGCGCCCGCCTTTGCCGCGCCATCATGCAGCGCGCTGGAGCCTCGGAGCTAATCGTCAGCGACCGCGGGGTGCGTTGGGGCCTGGCCGCCGAGCTCCAGAAATAGGCACTTGCTCGAAAATTGGGGGGGGGGATTGCGCCGTTCACCCACGGTGACACCAGGCCCACCCGCAGCACGCGCTGCGTCAAACCGCGTTGACAACCCCCTGCTTGCTGGGTACAGTGCGCGCGCCTGGCGCAAGTGATGCCAGGAAGGTCACGCCTTCAGCTTACCCCTCTCCGGGGGTCTTCATAAGAAGCCTTTTTCCGAGAAGCAACTTCTCAAATCTTACAGCGAAGAATCTGGCTTCAGCAGCACAAGAGACGGAATGTTTGGCCTCCGGCAACTGTTCACTGCCGCTTCCCGAGATTCGTTTGCTCCACGAAAGATTGCCTTATTGATTTGCTCGGCAGTGCGACGTGGAGGCTGCTAAAAATCGGGTAGCTGCTGTTTCATTTACTGGCTCCGCAAGGAGTTGCTTCGCTGAATCGCACCCTCACGATTTGCTCAGCAAGGGATTGCTGAGCCGCCAAAGGGGTGCTTCACAGTCTGATGATCCCCGCTCTTCAGGCGGTATTCGGATCAGAACCCGCGGAAGACCTGGACCAAAACACCGGCCCCGGCCCACGCGGCTCAAGAAAGAAAGCGGTACATCCATGAGCGTCGCAGGCCCGCAAACCAGCCCCCGAAAAGGTGGTGCGAAATTGGCAGATCGCTCGGAGAGCCGCTCACGAAAAGGAGAAGCGATGGCGCCACGATCAGGCTCTGCACCCGCAGCCCCCGCACCCGCGAGCAAGACAGCAGCAGCTGCCGCCGCCGACAAGGCTGCCGCCGACAAGGCTACCGCCGACAAGGTACTCGCCGACAAGGTCGCCGATGACAAGGCTGTCGGTGAAGCCCAGTTCAAGGTGGGCGACAAAGCGGTCTACCCACGCGGCGGCGTCGCCGAGGTCATCGGCATCGAAGAGCTCGACATCGCCGGTCATCGGCAGAGCTTCTACGTGCTCAAGTTGCTGCAGAACAACAGCAAGATTCGAGTCCCTGTCGGCAACGAGAGCACCGTTGGTCTGCGCCAGCTGATCAGCGAGCAAGAAATTCTCGAGGTGTTCGACATCCTGCGCGAGCGCACCATCGCCTTCGACAAGCAGACGTGGAACCGACGCTTTCGCGGCTTCATGGATAAGATCAAAACAGGCTCGATCTACGACGTGGCGGAGGTGCTTCGCGATCTCTACCGCCTGAAGACCGACAAGCAGCTCTCCTTCGGCGAGAAGCGCATGCTCGATGAGGCTCGCTCGCTGATCGTGAAAGAGATCGCCATCGCGCGCGGCCACACTGAAGACGCGGTCAAGACCGAGATCGAAGCCATCTTTCTCGCGAACTGAAGCCTCGTCACGTTCGACTCGCCCCTGCTTGGCCGTAGTGCCGAGCGGGGGCGTGTTATGTTCGGGTCCCAGTGAACGAGCGGACCCCACCAGGTGAAGCCCAAGCGATTGCTCAGCAAGGGCGCGTGTTGCAGCTTGGTTTCGACCCGCGCGGATTCGTCAAAGACGGCGGCAGGGTGTAGCGACTCGTTTCAGAGCCGATCGAGCGAGGCCCGCTGCGCCTTTCTAGCGTTCCTGCTGTTGCTATCGGCGTTGGCAATTCCTGCTGCCGCTCAACCGACCGCACCCACGGCCAAGACCTCAGCCAGCGCCAAGGTAGCGACAGCGACCACCAGCGTCAGTGCCCAGCCCAGCGCGCCTCTGTCGGCCAGCGCGCCGCAAGTCGCCACGGAGGAGACGCCAGCACCGCCACAGCCGAAGCCCACGGCTGCCACAAAAGCCTCCGCCCAGCCCAGCGTCGCCCCGCCGATCGTGGTGATCGTTCCGGCACCCACGCCCCTCCCCACGGCGAGCGCTGCGCCCACCCCACCACCGCTGCCGGAGGTCGAAGCGCCGGCAGAAGTGCGCGTCGGAGAGTTCGTCGCCTTCACGTTGCGCACGCGTGTCGCTGAGCAGCACGCCCGCGACCGCGCGGCGCTTGCAAACAAGGCGCTGAAAGATTCGTTCGACAACGCGACGCCGGATGACGCTCGCGTCGAACGCTCCGGCGACGTGTTCGTCGTCTACGTCGGGTCTCAACCGATCGTGCAGCTCACACAAGCGGACGCGACCGCCGCGGGGGACCCATCACTCGACGTACACGCGGACGCCGTCCTCGCGCAGCTGCGCAAAGCCATCAAGGCAGAAAAAGAGCGTACGGCCCTGGCCAATCGCATCCTGGCGATCAGCCTGGTCGTCGTCTTCGGCATGGTGGTGATCTACCTGCTGCGCCGAATCGGCGACTGGGCGGAGCGAGGCAATCATTGGGTCGAAGACAACCCGCACCGCATCCCGGCCATCCGCGTGCGCACATTGACGCTGCTCACGCCGGCAGCATTTCGCAGCGCAGTAGCGCTCGCAATTTCGATCGCGAGATGGGTGAGCCAATTCGCGATCGTGTACGTTTGGCTGTTGGCGGCGCTGGGGTTGTTCGAAACCACGCGCGGCTACACCGACAAGCTGAACGGCTACATCGTCGGGCCATTCGTGTCGCTGACCTCGCGCATCGCGAGCATGCTGCCCATCACCGTGGTCGTGCTGATCGCCGGCCTCGTCACCGCCATCGTGCTACGCGTGATCGGGCTCTTCTTCGAGAGTGTGAAGAGCGGCGCGACTACGATCGATTGGCTACCGCCAGACCTGGCACAGCCGACCAGCACGCTCACGCGCATCGGGCTGGTGCTCACCTCGCTCGTGTTTGCGGCGCCCGTGCTCACGGGTCATCCCGATGGCGCTCTCGCTCGCGGCGGCTTGGTCGGACTGGCGACGCTGGGGCTGGCGAGCGTTCCTCTCATCGCGTGTGCCACCGTGGGAGCGCTGGTCGTTTATGGACGACGCTACCGCGTCGGCGACTACCTTCGCATCGGGCCCACCAGCGGTCGAGTGGCCGAGGTGGGGTTGCTCGACGTCGTTGTCGAGGACGACGAGGGCTTGCTGACGCGTGTGCCGCATCTGCTTTCGCTCGTTCGGCCGGTGCAGCTTCAAGGGACGTCGCCGCGCGTGACCATCCGCGTCGCGGTGGAGCGCCGACGCGCAACGAGCGCGCTACGCGCGGAGCTCAGTCGCACAATCGTGGCAGTGGGCGCCGAGCCTCGCGTCGAGGTGGAGGAGGTGGGCCGAGACACGGTCGCGATGGCTCTGAGCGTGCTGAGCGAAGATCTGGACGCTCGCAGTCGCCTGCATTTGTTGGTGCTCGAAGTGCTCGATAATCCCCCGTCAGCAGCGCCGGCCACCCCCAACGAGGGCACGAACGAAGCTCTGGAAGTCGCCTCCGCGGCAACGCCAGCTGACGCGAAATCAAATGAATCGCCCACGCCATGAGCCCCATCCTCCTGCTGACGGGCCTCTTGGCGCTCGCGTACTTCGGAACGATGCTCGTCGAGCGGCGCTCCATGCGCGGCTTCGGCTTGCCCTCCGGCACCGAGTTTCTCCTCGTCGGCGTGCTCATCGGCCCGCGCTTCATGGGCCTCATCTCCACGCCCGCGCTGACGAGCTTCGGCGGGCTGACGGCCGTCGCCTTGGCGTGGCTCGCTTTGATTATCGGAGCTCACTACGGCTGGGCGCGCGGTAGACGAGTTCCGGCGCGTCGTATGTTGCTCGGTGTGGGGCTCGCTTCAGTGGCGGTCGTCATGACCGGCGCGGCGGCCGGGCTCGTCGCGTGGCTCGTGACCGACCTCGACTGGCGCGACCTCTTGCTGTTGGCGATGGGTGTGGGCGCAGTCAGCGCCGAGACGACACGGCACGCAGTCCGGTGGGTGATCGAGCGATACGCCGCTGAAGGTCCGCTGTCGGAGCTGATCGGCGATGCCACCGAGGCCGACGACGCAGTGCCCATCTTGATGCTCGCGTTGATCGCGACCATGGCCCCGCACGAGGGCAGCCTCGCCCTATCGTTCCCAGGCTGGGCTGCGCTGCTCTCGACGGTGGGCATCGGTGCCGCGATGGGCGCCACGTGCGCGGCGCTGTTCGATATCGAGCCTCGCACCACGCAGCGCTGGGGCATCGTGGTGGGCACGGGTCTCTTGGCCGTCGGTGCCAGTACGCGACTCGGCCTCTCCGGAATCGCGACCACCTTCGTGATGGGCTTGACTGCGGCCTCCCTCTCGCGTCAACGCGCGGCTCTCGAGGCGCTGCTCACCACCACCGAACGTGCTGTCATGTTGCCCGCGCTCGTGCTGGCTGGCGCGCACGTGGGGTTCCCCGACAGGATGCCGTTCTTGCCGATCGTGATCGTCGCAGTCGCCGGCCGGGTGGCTGCGAAGCTGCTTGCGGGTCGTCTGTTTCGCCGATCTTTGAAACAAGAAGGAGTCGGTAGCCGAACCCTCGGGCTCGGCCTTCTGCCAGCCGGGGTGCTCAGCGTCACGGCGGGCTTCGCCTGTGCGCTACAGCTGCAGACCATCGTCGGCGAGATCATTCTGGCCGTCGCTGTCACACATGCGATCGTGGGAGAGATCGTCGGGCCGGTGTTCTTGCGCAGAGCGCTGCGCAGTGCCGGCGAGATTCGATCGGCAGCCGCGGACACACCACATCCGGTACCGGCAAGAGTGATCGAGGGCGCGAGACGTCTGGTCGCGCGCGGCCCCCGTCTGCGTTCGAGCGAACGGCCCCCGAAACTCCGTGCATCGCAGAGCTCGGATATTGGCGACGACCCGCGATGAGCGCACTCGAAGCCACCCAATCGAAGAGCGCGAGCGCCCGCCTGGTTCAGGCAGCGGCGCTCGTCGTCACCTTCGGGCTTTTGCTGACTGCCACGCGACTCGCGCCAGCGGAGGCTGGGGTCGTCGGCACCGTCGCAGGGCTGGGCTTCTTGCTGCTGGCCGGCACACTCACTAGCGAGCTCATCGAGGCGCTCGGAATCCCGCACCTCACCGGCTATCTGCTCGCTGGCGTGCTGGCAGGGCCCGACGTGCTCGCCCTGATCGATCGAGCTACGCTCGCTCAGCTCGGGCCCGTCAACACGCTGGCCCTTTCGCTGATTGCGCTTGCGGGCGGAGCCGAGCTGCACATCGAGCTGTTGCGCAGCACGGCGCGCAGCCTGGCCTGGGCTTCGCTGTTGCAGCACTCTCTCGTGATGATGGCGTCGGTCGCCGCATTCATCGCGCTCGCGCCCTTCACGCCTTTTGCCGACCTACGCCCGGCATCTCTCTGGGGCGTCGCGCTCTTGTGGGGCGCCGTCGCCGCCACTCGTAGCCCGGCCGCGCTCCTCGGCATCATCTCGCAACTGCGACCCAAAGGGCCGCTGACGACCTTCTCGATCGCGTTCGTCATGCTCTCGGACCTCTTGTGCATCGTGATCGTAGCCTTCACGATGGCGCTGGTTCGACCCCTGTTCGACGCGTCGGCCATCTTCTCCTTCAACGACATCCGTCAGCTCGTGAGGGAGCTCGTTGGCAGTGTTGCGCTGGGCGGCGCGGTTGGCCTCGCTCTATCGATCTATCTGAAGCTTTTCGGAAAAAATCGCCTACTGGTGCTGCTCGCCCTCGGCGTGGGGCTCGCCGAGCTGCTCCGATACATTCAATTCGACGCGCTGCTGGCGTTTTTGGTCGCCGGCTTCTTCGTGCGAAATTTCAGTGAACAAGGGCCGAAGCTGCTCGAGGCCGTGCAGCGTACCGGCGTCATCGTCTTCGTGATTTTCTTTGCCGTGGCGGGCGCAAAGATCGAGCTCGCGCTGCTGGCCAAGGTGGGCGGTGTGGTGCTCGCCCTGTGCGCGGTCCGGTTCGCCACGACACTTCTCGCCGCTCGCGCATCGAGCAAGCTCGCGGCCGACGAGCCTGTGCTGCGGCGCTGGGGATGGTCTGCGTTGATCAGCCAGGCAGGCTTCACACTGGGTATCACGATGGTGGTCGCGCGTGCCTTCCCCAGCATCGCAGACGCTTTCACCACGCTCGCGATCGCAGCAGTGGCCATCAACGAGACGATTGGTCCGGTTCTGTTCAAGATCGGGCTCGACCGCGCAGGCGAATCCGGCGCGGGCGACGCAAGCTCCGAGCGGCCACCGAGCAGCGCGTTGTGATTGCGACTCAGCGCGTGGGTACCGGAGCACCGTCGCGCGGCCGCATCACCACGGCTGGCAGCGGCGGCAGGTCGACGTGCACGCGCCAACCCCCGTTCTCGAACACGCAGCGGATCTCGGCTCGCTCGTCGTCGAGCAGACCGCGGGCCCGAACAATCGCGTAGCCACCCTTGATTTCGCCGAGCAGCTCGCGCGGGTTGAAGCGCAGGATGAAGCTGGCGGGCGCCAGCATCATTTCGGGTTCGATGTGTTTGCCGCTGGCTCTAGAATAGCGCTCGGCTCGCGCAATCAAGTTCTGCTTGGTCTCGCCCGAGAGCAGCTCGAACGCGGGTCTCGCCGCGCGCTGTGTACCGTCGAGCCGCTTGAGTTGCTCGACCAGCTCGCGCACGGCGCCTTCTGGCGTCTCGTTCGGCTGTTTCGGGGTGCAACCGCAGAGCGCCGCGGCGAGGAGCAAC
>Ga0163144_10000998_pt1 | contig 66899 bp, 89 predicted proteins | sample OliLak19BULKMAT1_FD_123175 | JGI IMG/M metagenome (GOLD analysis project Ga0163144, IMG submission 123175) | Freshwater microbial mat bacterial communities from Lake Vanda, McMurdo Dry Valleys, Antarctica - Oligotrophic Lake LV.19.BULKMAT1 | ecosystem: Environmental > Aquatic > Freshwater >...
ACAGGTTACATTATGAAACTAAATAAAACTACAAAAATTATGCTATTGATAACTGCAGCAGTAGCATTTGCCTTAACGTCGTGCACTAAATTTGACGATGTGAGAGCCGGCACAGACGGCACGCATGCTGTCCAGAAGATTCCTGTTGGAATGGAGATAGTCAATGCGACATGGAAAGACGCCGGTTTGTGGGTACTTGTGCGTAAGCGGACGACTGCCGAGCGTGCTGACACGATGTTCTTCGATTGTTACGAGGGGTTTGAATCTGACACGTCGTATTCGAGTCGTCTGATATTGATTGAACAGTAATGGAGAAGATATGCTGGCATAGGTACCAAATGAATAATAATGTATGTTATGAAGGCAGGATAGACAGACAAATCATGTACGTTTTTTCCGTTCACCGGTCGAACAATTACATCTCGATGACTTACGCAAAATATGCAGGAATTTTGAATTGTGATATACCCGTGTATCACAAGTTCAGAGACACTAACGACGTGAGACTAGTGAAGAAGATATGTGCAGATGACGCGAATAGCGAAGACCGCAATTTTCTTGCGCAGTATAAAGATTTCGAATTTTATGATATGCATGAGCGTTCCTCGAAATTGATAGAAGACACAGACAAATTCATAAAAGAATTAAAATCTAAGACAAAATGATTTTTATTCGGAGTTTATACGCATCACGCGGACCTAGACATACACGATGACAAGGATAAACGCGAACATAAACCCAGAGCATCTCATTGACCAGCACTTGGTCGCGGAGTACCGAGAGATAATCCGCATACCCAATGCGGTGTTGAAGATTCGACGGACTGACGCGCACAGGAAATACCCAGACAGTTTTGTGCTGGGCAGCGGACACGTCCTGTATTTCTATAACAAGATTAAATTCCTGCATAAACGTTTTCTTAGTTTGAAACGCGAGATGGACAGGCGAGCGATGGCTAACAACATCGGCGACGACATGTTTGAGACATTCAAGGATAATGTAGAATACATCGAAAGCTACAGGGACATATGCCACAACGAGTTGCTGGACGCAAACAACATGATAGTCGAGCGCATACTTGAACGCGTATCGACCATGAAACGTGCGCCTACAATAAACCGTGAGCGTGTAGACCTGGACTTATACAGGCGAATGCTGACCTCGTCCTATTGTCAGCGTTACCAAGCAAATCAGGACATGTAAAATAAATTTTTTTATTCCAAATATTATCACTATATTTACAGTATGATAAAAACCCAGAAGTACACAGCAGACGAAACGCTTTATTTAAAAGCCAAAGAAACATATTATGCGGGTCAGCCCATAATGACCGACGAGGAATTCGACATTCTCGAGGACATGCTTAGAGCACAGGACTCGTTCGTATTAGACATGGTGGGAGCCGGTACGAAAAAGAAGAAGGGCGTGGTACAGCACAACAGCGTCATGGGGAGTCTCGCGAAGATCCAGTTCAAGCCCGGGTTCGTCCCGTACTCGGATTTTTCCGCATGGTTGTCACAGATTCCAGCAGGCACAGAAACCCACGTATGTTTCGAACCCAAACTCGACGGTAACGCTATAAACATAGAATACGTCGATGGCAGATTGAAACAGATTGCGTCACGCGGCGACGGGAAAATAGGACAGGACTATACCGAGAAATTGAGAAAACATTTCCCTGCAGTAATCAAGGGCTTCACCGGAGAGATTCGCGGCGAGGCTGTGATAGACCAATACCTGTTCGAGCATGCGTACAAGAAGAACGGCGCCGACCTGACTCGGAAATACACCAATGCACGCAACTTCGTTGCCGGCTCATTGACGTCTGGTAACTATCTCAACGACATCGATGTCATAGCATTCGAAATTGTCGGGTTTTCCGGAGACACGAAGTCACAATTGGTGGGATGGGGATTCAACGTGCACGATTTCGACATGGTTTTCGAATCGTCACAATTGAGCGAGAGTAATTTTGTGAAGATATACGAGAAATTCAGGACGCACAGAGCGACGTGCAAATACCAATTAGACGGTATCGTCGCGAAAATGACAGAGGACATCAGGCCGCTCATCGGGCGCAACGACCACCACCCGTTCTGGGCCATGGCCATAAAGTTTGAGACTAAAGTGGCAATCACGAAAACGACGGGGTACGAGTTGACGTTAGGCAAGAGAGGACAATTGACCCCGATCGCAATATTGGAGCCAGTGGAATTATTGGACTCAACTGTACAACGAGCGAGTCTGTATAACATGTCGTGGATGATTGCGAACAAGTGTTTCCCTGGGGCTACCGTGTCGTTGGTGAAGTCCGGAGACATTATCCCGAAGATTGTTGAAGTCGTGACTCCGTCTGAGACGCAATTCGACATGCCAACGGAGTGGAACGGTAAACCGGTGTTCTTTGACGGCGTTAACTTAATGTTGACAGATTTCGAGAATACTGAGGAATACAGGTCCATAAAATTATCGAACGCGATAGTCGCATTAGGAATAGAGGGAATCGGTCCTGCGACGTGTGAGAAACTTACTGCTGCGGGGATGGATTTGAAGTCTATTCTGTGCACCAACCCAGACGGTCTCAGAATGCAATTGTTACAATCGGGTTTATACCGTGATGGCAGAGAATTGGAATTACTTGTCGAGAACGTGTTCGCATTGAACGAGGTCGAACTGTGGCAAGTCATATATGCGATGCAGTACAAGAACTGCGGTCGCACCATTTCTAAGCAGTTGGCAAATTGGATGGTTAAGATACCACACGATTTTGCAGGATTGCAGAAGTCTGTTGTCGAGAGCTTTGTGACGCATTCTGGGCCACAGGACGAGGTCAAAGCTCTCGTGGGCATATTACTTGACAACAACGTGAAGATAATCAAACCTGAGCCGGCCAAAGTGGGTCTGATCACTTATTGCATGACAGGCTCTCCAAGTTCTGGACATTCCACGAAAGGCGAATACTCGAGGGAAGTGGAAATGTCAGGGAAATGCAAAGAAGAAAGTCTTTCGAAGTCGACCAATTATTTAGTGACAAACTCTAAGGCGTCGATAACGACAAAAATGCAGAAAGCCGAGAAGAATGGGACTATCATCGTCGAGTACCAAGAATTTTTAGATATAATCACAAAACTATAATACACAGAGATGAAAGACAGGGATAAAATTGAGGAGATGGCGCAGAAGCTAGTTATTGCGAACTTGACGGCAACCGACGAGAAAGTCCGTATAAGTGATGTATACGAGAGTACTCGTATAAATGTCGTTAAAGTTTCGGTGAGCGTCGCCATAGACTTCTATAGGGAATTGGACACCCAACTGTGCGTAAAACCAGAGCCGGATAAGACTAAATAAATCACATCAAGTAAAACATATCATGAAGAAGACGAAAGTATACACAATCACAAAAAATAAAGGCACGCTCCACGAGTATGACATCAAATCGTACAAGAAGAAACAAGATGTCATACACGAGCTGTACTATTCAAAAAACAATATATGGTCGTCTAATGCCAGAGGGAGACTGATATTGTCGGTCACTGACAGTGCCGACGATTTCGACTTGAAATTCGAGTTTGATGACGAGTTTCACAATAAATTAAATTTAAGCACATTAGAACACGATAGGGCGGCATACATGTTCGTCATACTGAAACACATACAGAAAATTCATAAAATGCACAGGATAAAATTCAAATAAACATAATCATATGGACATAACTAAATTAGAGTATAGACCGGAAGCACATCCGTTGGAATTTGTCGGGTGTATCGTAGAAGACACGGAAGGTACTGAAATCATCAGCGAGATGATCGGCGGTTTTGACTCGTACATCAAGCAGATTCTGATGGAAGACGACAAATACGTATACCACGCTGTCTACCGGGTCGGTTACGTAGTTTTCGTATACTTCTACAAGAGGGAGCGTTCGCTGCGTGACATTGTATTGAATTGCAAGGACTACACAATCTGCCGGACACACTATGAGACTGGTGGAGTCGAACACACCGGTAAGATGAATGGAAACCTGGTGGAATTCACCAGCGAGTATGGGCCTTTGGAAGATACCATGTACAAGGAAGAAATATCTACTGAGTATGCCAAACAAATGGCAGAAAAACTCGTAAAATGATAAGTACTCAAATGTGCTTATCAAAAATTATGAAGAAAACAATAGCGTTTGTTCCAGTATGGGTATTATATTACATCGGTGACATGACTGCGAAGACTTTCAAGTACTTCGATTCGACACTATTATACATGCTCTACAACTGGTGCGTGTGTAAATCTGGTGACATGCAGGATTGGTCCGGTCTGACAAGGCCCTGGCTGAAACCGGAGAATCTGGAGATTGAACGCAGGTGGCTAATAAAAAAATTGCCAGTGAATACACAGTTCGAAGAGCTGTTGCACATCAAACAATATTACACAAAAGACGGCAGATTTAGAAAATCTTTTGACGGTGCAGAAATTACGTGCTATCATACAGTCAAGAAGTATATATCTTTCGGAGTTAATGAGGAGATTGAACACAAGATAACACAAGAACAATTTGAAAAAGCTATAATCGGCGATACTTTGCACAACGGCAGCACGACAAAATGCATGTTCAAACACCGTTACAAAATAAAGATTGACGGATTGGTCTATGAATTCGACGGGCTGCTTTTCGATGAATTACATTCGACGCCATCTATGTGGATTCTCGAGATTGAATTGAAAGACATAAACCAGAGAATAGATATGCCAGAATTTGTGAAGAGTTTGATAGTGAAAGAGATAACCGGCGATAAGAGTTATTCTAATTACTCTATGTCAGTTAATGTTTAAAACAAGATTATGATTTAAAATAATTATAAAAAAGCTGCATAGGAATAAATTTCTATAAAACTTGTAACTATGACGAAATTAGATGAATTTGACATTGGTTGTGGTATAATATCAGAGTTCTGTAAGAACAATGGAATCAAGGTTCCGGAAATTATAATATCTGACGAGATAGAGCACATCGGATATTACAGGTTCGATAGACCTGACGCAATATACGTGAATGTGAAGAGATGTAACAGAACGAGCAAAAATGACCACCCGATGATGATTTACGAGACGAACGTGATAGGCACAATGTTACACGAGTTCGGGCACTACGTGCATTTCAGTCTTTTCCCGTGGTTGACAAAGAAATTCGGCGCGATAAAGAACGAGCCATTCATAAAATTCTGGGAACGCAGTGTCGATGAGGACATCGCCGAGAACATAAGGCTGTTCGTCTTGAACCCGCCGATGTTGGCCAGAGGCCGCAAGAAGCGCTTCGAGATTCTGTCAAAACACATGTTACACGGAGTCGGGCGCAATACCCTGGCGGTGTACGATTTGTACGACAAAAAGAATGAAAAAATAGACATAGACAAGTGGGAATTGTTTTTGGTTTAATATATAAGTTATGGAATTTTACAAGAAACAACTATATAACGCGAATAAAGACCTAATATTCCTCATGAAACCGACATTTCTGATGAGAATCAACGAGAATGACACCACATTGGTGCCCAGGTTCTCTCTGAAGAACTCTGACGTCTTCGACGACTTTCCGGCAAACACTCACGTGAAGTTCTCACAAGAGCTGATTGAGAAGGCCATACAATGGGGTATGATTATACAAATCGACTACAAGGGAGACGATGACGGACAGATGCAGGGACACGAGAGAACGATATACCCGATGGTGATAGGAAAATCTAAGGATGACAAGTTCTTGATTAGAGGTTACCACCTTAACGGATGGTCTGTCAGCAATGGCGGAAACGTCGAGAAGGAATGGAGATTATTCAGAGCTGACAGGATTCTCAGTATGACTTTCACCGGTGCATTCTTTAGACTTGCCCCGGCAGGATACAACGAGACCGGAGATAAGGCGATGGCGAAGATAATTGCGCAAGCCGACTTCAACAAGATACGCAACAACCAACAGACGTTGTTACAGAAGAACCAGATCGACACTGTAGACCGGGTCATATTGAACAAGATTAAGGAGGTGGAAGTGAAAAATCTTAACTACAACCTGAAACTTATGAATCCGTGGGCCGGAAGCGTCATACCCAAGAAGGACTCTAAGAACATACGTATAACGTTCGCCAAGCCTGTAATAGGAAACGGACAGTGGGTAGCCCTGATAGGCACAAGCATAGAACCTAACAACATATTCAAACTGAAGGAAGACAACAGCATCATAGCGTCTTACAAGAGTGTGAAGTGGATAATGGCAGACGAACTGGACAAGTTGAACACGCTCGAACAGCAGGTGGAGTTCAAGACATACATGTTTTTAAAAGGTAAATAACAATGATTGAAGAAAGTAATAAAGTATTGAATGTGTTGTTTTACAAGGACAACGATTCTAAGTGGTACGCAGACGTGCCAGAATGGACAGGCGAGAAGTGGGAGCTCGAGATGGTCTGTGGTGCAGACACGATGCTCGAAATAGTGTCTCAAGGGGAAGACAAAGTACGTCTGACACTGAGCACAGCGATTTTTGATGACCATAATTTCACGCTCGATAAGATTAAAGACACCCCAGACATCGGCGGTGCACTTTACAAGATGAATGAATACAATGGCATACCTTTTGACATCGAAGTCTGGCTTTGTCATGTGACTGGTTTCGTGTTCGGGCATCTTCCTGAAATAATATATATATCGCATGATTAGAGTTATAAAACTGCTGTTCTGGACCATGTGCCTGGACGAAGTAGAATCCCACATGATTTAAAATAATTATGCCATATGCCAAAATTATTTTTAGATTTGCGTATTTATCTAAACAGTACATTAACATCTGCGATTCCCAATGAAATAGCTACTACGCCGACGTCTTGCGTCTTGCCAGGCAATATGTAAACGTTAATGTTATAGTCACCCACATTCAGTTCGGGTATAAACCGTGCGAACTGGTCCGCGATGTTTGCCTGTATCGTAGAAGCTGGAAATTTTGTCTTCCACAAATACTTTGGGATGTCCGCACCGAAGTCTGGTGAGCCCATAACGTCGCCCTTATTGGTCATCAGTATCATGTATATCTTGGCCACGACAGCGTCGATGTACGTCACGTTCTCTACCCTGAAATCATCAAAGTTTGGGTCGAATTTCCCTTTTATGTAAATGTCTGATATGTCTTGTGCCATAGTTTTATTTTTCTATTATTGTGTGATAGTTAAAAAACTTATTTCCTTATTAAAGAAAAATCATCTTGTTTTGTTGAAGAAGAATCCGCCCCTGGTGATATTTTTTATATAGTCTTTGACTTCCTGCACCATCTTGTCGCCACGGTCGTATATCCTGTCAGTACTGATTTTTGTATTGCCTGCGAGTTGCATGTCAGTGAAAGACAGGTGTGTCGCGTAATCCATCATGGCCATGCCTGTAACGTACTTCAGGAAATAAGGGTCTCCGAATAGATACTCTTCAGGTATGTTTGCCCACACTTCCAGAATCAGGTTCCTGCGGAGACTCGTCTGCACTTCGAAACGCTTGCTGTTCGGGTCGAAACTGAATTTTACAGTGTTCTTGTTGAACGTTGCCAGGGCGTCCTGCATGTTCTGCATCACCGCCATAGATTCGGCGAACTCTCCGACGTTTATCGCAGCAATGTAGGGCTGCGAAGTTTGACCAAAGCTCACACCGCCTTTAGGCAGTAGGTAACCGAGATTGTGCATGTCTCTGTAATTGACCATGTAAATCCATCGCACTGCCTCTATCTCGTCCGGTAGTGTCAGGAATTTTATGTCAGTAGATTTGTTCTTCCACATTGAAAGCAAATCTATATAGTAATAAGTCTTCTGGTTTGCCCATTTGTACTCGCGGTAGAAATATCTCAGTGCGTCGTATTTTATGATACGCTCTACGTTCTCACTGCCGAGAGTGTATGGTAACCTACAGCTAAGCGTAACGTTCTGTCTCACAACGTCTAATATCTCGTCTAAATTTAATCTCTTTTCCATCGTTATTTTTTGTGGTGGTTTTTCTTATTTCTTCAATCCCTTTATGAGCTTGTCGTTTGGTGATATTGCCCAGAATGTGTCCTTGTTTGCCATCTTGACAGTCATGTCTATATGTGCGTTGGGACCAATCTCGCCAGAACGAAATACGCCGTCTTTCATGATGCAATCTATCAAACCGCCATCGAACATGCACTTTGTCAATTCTGCCCAGTCTTTGGCATCACAATTTGATAATCTGCACGCTTCCAATTTACTGTCGAATATTTTTGAATTGTATATGTGACCGCCGTTTATTTCTGTATCTACGATATGACAGTCATATAGAGTACATTCCTTAATCCGACAGTTGACAAAATCAACACTTTTTAGATAATGTATGTTACTTATTAATGCGTCCACGACTTCCACCCTGTTAGTTGTTGAATTGTAATTTATAGTGGCATTCTTTATGCTGTCACATGACTTTATTATGTCGAACAGTTTGTTCTTTACCTTATCCCAAGACGCTATAACTGCGTCATATTCCGGCACCTGGTCAATCTCTATGTTTATGCCGTCTATGTTCGCTAGGAAGTCGTCGTAAGTCTTGTACTGTTTAAACCAGTTGATGTTGTCCTCGAGATAGCTGAGCAGTTTTATATTGTCCTCGGGCAGTAACTCTTCTGTTATTGCTTTCCTTGTCTGCATTATGAAATAGTCCATAAGCGTTAATATGTCATCCGTTTTATTCTCGTAATCTGCTCCACCGATGTACCTGAATTCCAAATAGTTCATCCACATCTTCTGTATGTTTATACCGTAGTATTTAGTATCATCTGGAATCTGTACACACTGTATAATGGAATTCAATGCGACCTCTGAGTCTTCCCAGTCTTCGAAAGGTACCACCCATTTGACTGAACGCGCGTATATATTGTTCCGACGTGATGGAAACTTATCGTATACAAAGTCTTCGTTGAAATTTAATATCAGTTTTATCGGATTCATCTGCTTGACATGCATGTCTGTGAACGATATGTTGATGTGCACAGAACAGTAATCGTTAGTGTAACCGTATTTCTTTATGAAGTTGAGTGCCTTGATCAATATGATTCTAGCATCGACCCAGTTGATTGGCCCTGTTATGAGCTCAATCATCTCAGAACCTCCAGAGTAATCTGGTTCTATCTTGAACTTCTTATCAGTCACTGTGAAGTCAGAATGGTACTGGTTGAAACCCCATACTTCAATCGGCGAGAACTCTAAATTGATAAGTTCCATTGTCTTGATGTAAGAATGGTTCGAGAAGAATTCGAATTCGAAACCCAACACTGCTGTCTGCAGGTCTTTCCAGTTATTTATAAATCTGTTATTGAACGTGTTCATGTTTGTTGTTTTTGTCGTATAATTTTATGTATCTGATATTGGTCGTGTCGTACAGTACCATCAGTTTCTTGCCAGTCTCCATGACGCCGCTGTATTTGTTGGCTCTCATGTAAGGCACTACAGCCTTGGTACCTATCCTGTCTGTTATCCCAAAAGTGTTTATGTAAGATGAAACATCGAGATAGCGCTCAATAGGCTTGCCTGCACCGAGGTACAGGTATCTACCGTTCTCAGAAGCGTTGTTCTGTGCCGCAAGTCCTATGATATTTCCAGGAATGACGCTGACGTTGTTTATGTTTACAGGCGCCGATTGTGTGTTTATATTGACCGCTGATGTAGCCGTTATCTTGGACATGTGATCTGTGAGCAGTTCTTGGAAATTTTTTACGAAGAGTATGCCATCCAGATTCTTGAAATGCACTCTGGTCACTATGTTTTTCTCGTCAAAATTCACGTTAGGCCGGCCAGACATATACAGACAGAACCCGTATTCACTGGCTGTATTGTAATAGTCGTATGACAATCCTTTTTTTAGGATGTTTTCCAATTCATAACTGTTTGTTCTGTAGTAATAATCCAGGTTGCCCATAAATTTATATATTAAAAAAAGGTCTCGAATAATCGAGACCTTTCATTAATTTGATACGTAAATACATTATTTTTTGTCAATTACTTGGCCCTGACGGCCATAATCTGTTTTTTGACAGTTGCACATATGATGATTTGTTCGTCATTTTTTAGACATGTCGTTCAACATACCTATCTTGTCTCTTATGCTGTCCTGCAAACATTCTGACAGTACAGTACTCTCAAACTGTATGTTGTCTAGGTTTAGTTTTCGGTACACCTTGTTGTAGACAAATTTGTAATTATCCTCGTCGGCATTCAGGAAAGTCAATAAATCTTCCGGGTTGATACCTTCCAAGATGTATGAGTCTAGAATATCGTTGATGATAAAGTATATTTTATTCAAGTTCATGATATATGTATATTTATTTTGTCATATATTCTTTGTAGTATTCTTCTTCTTTTTCACTATACTGAATATCGTCAGTGTATACCGTATCTACGACGTATTCTTGCACCTGTTCTTGTTCTGTAGCTGGCATGGATTTAGTGAATACTAGATACATGCAGTATGAAAATAATATGAATAAAAGTATGCCCCAATGTTTTTTTAGAATTACTTTGAGTTTTGTCAATACATTGTCGGCAACATCCAATTTCTTTGATATATCGTTTGTGTCCGAACAGTTTGTAGACTTTACATCATTCGCATCCATTTTTACTTGTTGAAGTACATACGTAATCTTGTGGCAACCATAGCCTTGTAGTAGTCTTTCATGTTTGCAGTTTTGTCTTCGTATGCTGTAATGATGTCATTGTACGTCGATTGTGCAATTTCTTCGTCATCAGCGCCTTCTAAGAAGTTCTCCTGTACGCCGGATTGAACTTCTTCAATATTGCCGATTTCATAACTTACCATATTTGTTATAGTATCGATTTCTTTGTCAACTAATTCCCCGGCATCACTTTCAGACATTGCTATTACATTACCTTCAATGAGGACTGTCGCTGTGTATTTGTATTTCTTAGTTTCGTTATTCTCTTTTATGAGAGATGTTAGGTTTTTCATATTATTTATTTTGCTATTTTATTTATTATATTTGTTACTACACCCTCTAGTTCACCGCCTACTGCAATACTGTAATCGTTGCTGCCGTCTTCTGTGAAGAGAGTTATGCTTTCTATCGTCATGTGTGACTCAGACTCGAATTCCGGTGGGGTGTCATAGTCGCCAGGGTTATCGTGTGTGGTCTTGCCGTAGCCTGTCACGTGTACCATTATGCTGTCCTGCCCGTTTATGCTGTGCAATGTTATCTCTGTGTCGAGTGTGTCGTCTTCCGATTGTAGTTCAGACGTGTATACGGACCCTTCGATTTGCCAATCGCCAGCGTTAACCATTTTAACATGTTTTGTATCTATCTCTTTGACTCCGTTAGTATTCAGGTACTCAAGGATGTACTTGCAGTACGCTAGTACATCGGCATAATGGTTCGCATTATCTGACTTGAATTCCTCGAAAGTCTTGAGAGTTATTAAGCGATTTTTCTTTTCCATTTCAGTGTATTGCTTATATTTTTTGCATTGCATTCGGAGAGTATGTTATAAACGACATCCTTGTTTTTCTCGTTCAACTTGTCTAATGAGTTTATGAAGAATATGCCATTCTCGTATATCGCCTTGAATCCGTCTTTCTTAATCTGTGTATTGAGTGATTCTGCCAACATCGATATTTTGCTAGAGTCTGGAACAAACATCGCACACTCGAAAGGTAGGTCATTTTTCTCCATGTCCATTGTGTAAGAGTAACCTGTTTCTGGAAAATCTGAGTCAGGTAACGATTCGATGTACTGTGTTATTTCACCCAAGTGTGCCTGTACGAAAGCCACAGAAATATCTTCTGGAACATGTGCCGGGTCTATAAATATCGTCGATATGACGTCTATAGTCTGGCCCTTAGTCAATTCTAGAGATTTGGCATACTCGCCAATCTTTATGATGTTGTTTAAGGTGTCTACATCCGCGTGCGGTACATTTATAGGGTCTGCCTGCTTTCCCGGAATACTGACAGGTAATCCGTTTTCATTAACTGTATTATTCTTGGAATTTTGTTTCTTCCACTCGTTTATCGATGTAATCATACGGATACTTAATAAGGTTAATATTTATATATTATATATTTAATTTTTAACTATATTTTTATACTTTTAGTGCGAATAATGTTGTTTAAGCCGCTTATTGTGCGTACTGGATACCTTATATCGGTATTGTAGTCCAATAACGACCATTCATGGTCGCCGTTGTTAAACAATAACCATTTGTGACCAACAATGCCCTGGTCAATACATGCGCCTAACTTGTCATTAATCCATAACTCTTTAATACTTGCATTATTTGATGGACGCCAGCCGGCATTTTTTAGCTGGTCGATTGCTTGGTGTATTCCACCTTTCTTCAATTTACTTGTCGTCATATTTACATTTTAAAATCTCCGTAATCAACATCTGACGAGTCCTGTTTGAACGCGCCCGTGGTGTATGTCACTATCTCAGTCTCTTGTGGTGCTTCCTGCATCGATTTGCTTTCGGTCCAATTGGTAATCCAACTTATTGGATTCTGTACCTTATCGAATATCGGTTCCAATTTTATGGTTTTCATCCGGCTATTAGTGAGCCATTTCATGTACTGGATGAGGATGTCAGCATTCATTCCAATCATGGCGCCGTCTTTGAAAAGGTATTTCGCCCACTCAATCTCTTCGTCTGCCGCGTCCTGGTACATTTTTATCACAGTCTTTTCACATTCTGCTGCAATCTTTTTGAATCCCTCAGTCTCGTCTTCTGCCAAATATTTGAGTATCAACGACGAACACCCCATGTGTAGGTTCTCGTCGCGGTTTATTAGCGATATGATTTTCGCATTGCCTTCCATCTTTTTGTTCTGTGCGAAACAGTATGAACACGCGAAAGACACGTAAAAACGTATGCCTTCGAGTATGTTTATGGAAACTAAAGTCAGATAAAGTTTCTTCTTGCGATTCTTCAATGTGTCATCAGGAATGGCCTCGATAAGCTCGTCATAATACTTGGTCACGGACGACGTGCGTTTGATAATTTCCGGGTCATCAAGTATGGTATCGAACACCTCAGACGGATTAGTGTAAATCTGTTTGATGATGTATGTATACGAGTACGAGTGTAACGTCTCGAAGAACTCCCAAGTTTTGGCAAATGCCTCGATCTCCGGATTCGAACAGTCTTTCAGCAAATGTGAAATTCCCCTGGACTGTACAGAATCTAGTAATATCTGGTACCCGAGGTTTTTTGTAAAAATGAAACGCTCGTGGTCAGACAACGACTGAAAGTCGGATTTGTCCCTGCTCAAATTAATTTCTTCCGGTCTCCAGAAGAAAGATATTTGTTGTTTGAACATGTTGAAAATCTTCTCGTATTTAGGCTGGTCATATCGTTGTAACGACAATTCTGCACCAAAGAACATCGGTTCCTTTCTGTAATCTATTTGCTTTGTGTTTATGATGTTTTTCATATCTTATATTTTTTTTTTAAATTGAGCATGCGCCAGAATCACAACCGGAGTCTTTACCCATCTCATCGATGTCATCGGATTTCTTGTCGTCAGTGTTTGCATAGTATAAGGTCTTTAGACCGTATTTGTACGCGTATAACAAGTCTTTGATAACACCGCCCAGAGAGATACCGTCATTACTGTACTCGTAGTAGTGATTTGCAGACACCGACTGGTCGATCCATTTCTGGATTACCGCAACGATGTTAGTGTAACCCTTGTTGTCGCCCATGTCGTAAGCCAGCTGGTATTTGTTCTTCAATTTAGTTATCTCCGGGACAACCTGTTTGACTAGACCCGACTTGGAGCGCTTTGTCGTCACCAATGCTCGTACAGGTTCCATACCGTTAGTCGCATTCTGTACTACTGCGGAATTATGTGATACACAACCATTATCTAATATATAATTATGTTGATTTAATACTTCTATATCATAAGTATGTTCTTGTTCTTGTAATTTTGTGATTTTTGTAATTCTCATATTTTATTTTTGTTTTTATTTTATGTGTTGTTGATTAAACATTTGTAATTTATATTCTAATTCTTCTATAGTATGACTGCATTTTATTTTTTTACTGCTATTTACAGATAATGACATATATTCTAAATTTAGAATATGCCGGCTTATTCAAAAATATTAATAATATCGTCAAATTCTTTCAGTTCATCAACTCGCGTCCATATTTCGATATTATCTCTATTAACTAAGAGCTTATGATTTGCTGTCATTTTATATGTTTTACCGTCAGTGAATTCTATTTCATATAATGATTTTAATCCATTATAATAAAACTTATTACATATATCAGAACTATCTTTAGTTTTAACATTGAATGGAGTCTCAAATTCATACCAGTTTGATATTCCGTTCTTTTCTATTTTTTCAACATCTATATTTTGTTCTTTGAAAATTTCAGTATACGATTTAATATCGCCATTTTCTAATATTATTTTAGTATCTTTTGTAACGCAAGATTCCGCAGGCATGACGGCTGTCAATACCGAGTTGCGTAAACCCGCTCCCGTTTTGAGGTCGAGTTTCACTCTCAGCCCCTCCCAGTCGCACGAGTGTGTGCGTTTCACTAAGTCATCTACATTCTTGTTATATCTGTCTATTGGCAAGACGCCTTTGCTGTACGTCGTCTTATCGTACCATTCACACGCGCCCAACTCTTCCGCTAATTTATTAGATGCCACCAATAGAGAATACTGTATGTGCTCGAACAATTCGTCTACGGCAGTCAGAGACTCGGCGTCAGTGTATTTCAGGTCTTGTTTGGCCAACCAGTATGCGAAATTTGTGATACCGACACCTATGCTTCTGCGTTTCAACATCTTCTTAGACGCGTTAACCGGGTAGTCCTGGTGGGTTATAACAAAATCTAATAATCTCACAATGTATTCGGACGCCTTGTATAACTCTTCGTTGTTCTTTATGGTGCCCAAGTTGTGTGCTGCGAGAACACATAGGGCAATCTCGCCTTCCGAAAGGTGTTCAGTTTCCGGTTTGTCATCAAAATCGTATATCGATTTTAGTTCGCTGGTAACAAGACAAATTTCCACGCAAAGATTCGACATTTTCACGCACTCGATGAACGGAGAATTCGAATTCACATTATCGATATTCATCACATAAAGACGTCCCGTTCCGATGCGTTCCTGCGCGAAACTGTTCATCAGGTCGCGGGCTTTCACTGTCTTGCGTACAATCTTTTTGTTAGCCTCGTATTTCTCATACAGTTCGTCAAACTTCTCGTTGACGCCAAAGCTATCGTATAAACCCGGCACGTCGTGCGGACTGAATAGTGATATGTCTTCGTTATCGATGAATCTCTTGTAGAACATCTTAGAGAACTGGATGCCGTAATCCATATGTCGTACACGGTTGTCGTCAGTGCCCTTATTATTCTTCAACACCAATACGTCTTCAATCTCTTTATGCCACCACGGGAAATATACTGTTGCGGAACCCTTTCTGATACCGCCTTGGGAACATGAATGTACCGAGCTTTGCATCTGTTTCAAGAACGGGATTACCCCGGTGTGTACAATCTCTCCGCCGCGGATTTTAGAGCCTACTGCACGGATTTTACCGACATTGATGCCGATGCCCGCGCGCTTGCTCACATATTTAGTGATTGCCGCGTTTACGTATATGATGGAATCTAATGAGTCGCCAGTTTCAATTAGCGTACATGAGCTGTACTGCCTGTTCGGTGTCCTGATCCCGGCCATAATCGGCGTAGGCAGTGATATTTTCTGTAACGATATTAGGTCGTATAGTTCCTTGATATGTTTGAAACGTGTGTCCTTGTCGTAATCCATGAATACTGTCATAGCTATCAACATGAATGCGTATTGCGGCGTCTCGTATATCTTACCGACAGAACGGTCTTTGACCAGGTACTTGTCCATCAGCTGTTGAAGACCGGCGTAAGTGAAATCGTAATCTCGCTTGTGTTTGATGTACAGGTTGATGACAGATATTTCTTCGTTCGTGTACTTTTCCAATATGACCGGGTCGTATACCTCAGCCTTGACATTATTGGTTATGACGTTCCACAGGTGGGGCATCTCGGTCTTCACCTCGAATACCTCCTTACGCAACAGGTAATTTAAAAGATTTGCTGCAACATATTGGTAGTTTGGTGTTTTCTCGTTTGTCAGGTCGACTGCAGACTGTATCAATACATTATGTATCGCGCTGGTCTTTATTCCTGAAAAGAATTGAATGTGTGAGTTCATTGCTACATCGCTTGCAGACACCCCAGAAAGACCTTCTGTCGCCCACATTAAAACTTTGTTGATTTTCTCGGCATCGAAACTTAGCTTTTCCCCGTTTCTCTTGGTAACGTTTGAATCCATATTTTTTGTTGTTTTTATTTAGTGTTTGTATATCTATATATTGCAATATTCATGAAATGTTTTGAAAAATAGAAAATAATTATTCCGTATTATGTGTCCTTTATTTCACAAATTAATATCTATCAAATTATATTTTTAACATACACGAATACTTTTACGCCGGCGTTAGGGACGCATATTACATTTCCGTTTGCGATCTCGGATTTTACCGCGGAGTGTTTCATGGGCTGCCTGTGTTTTATTTCATCTGTATGTACCCAGTAATTCATAACCCCGCCCTTCGAGTAGTTTACGAACGTGAACCCAATATCTTCCAGGCTGCCGCCGATATTGTGGTCGTAGTCGGAATAGAACTTGATTTCGTTCACCTGTATAGATTTCTTGCCAACTTCCAGGAACTCATGGTTGTTTATGAAATGTCTGAACAGTCTAGAGCTTCCGCCGACGACAGAGTGATATTTCAATGTACCGACGCGTATGATTTCTATCACCCCGGGTTTCTTGGCGAAAAAATTGTAGCCGAATGTGTATAACATGACTAGAGTGCCGGCTTTCAAACTATTTCTGTCTTTTTTGAGAACCATCCCGAGATTTAGAGACGCACCTCTGCTGCCATAGAAACAGTTCTTCTTTTCAAATTCCCTGGCGACCGCGCCATCTACGACCACTATCTCACAGTCCCTCGCGTATATCCTGTCGATAGTCTTGTGCGCGGCGTGTAAGATATACGATTTCAGTATTTCTTTTTTCGCCGGGTCATTCCACTCGAAGTCTTTTACCCACATTTTGAACGAGTTATTCTGCTCTGACTGTAACGACAAATTGAAAAAATACGACTTGTCTATGTCGTTCAACGAGTGTTTCGAACTGTCGATATAGCATATCTCATATCTCATGCCAGATCTAGTATGGAAATAATATTGGTTGTTTTCGACGGTATAATCAATTTTGCTGATATTCAGAAACGCTGTCATCTCGTTATTATATAACGTGTGTTTCGCCTGTAACGAATACACCGTGTACCCACAATCGTATATCTTGAAAATGTTGTCATTTAATATTTTTACGGCATCGTTATTATATTTTAGATCGATAACACTGTTTTCGTGTAAAATTGTGTCCTTGCTGTTAGAATCAAAATATTTATAGTTCGGCTGTTCATATTTGACAAAATTTAATTTCCCGGTATCCAAGAATATGTTATTGTTGTCGTGTGTGTAATAATACGCGTGTAGATTTAATTCATTTACGAATATATCGAATATATCCGTGGGGTCATATGCGGCGTCGAAATTGAAGTATGTTATCGTATTGTCGTCTACTGACATGTTTGCTATGGCGGTGTCACCTACAGCTAATTCGTAGTTGTATCGACTAATACGGCCGTAGAAATATCGGTATATTTGATTTCGTCTTGTGTAATTTCACTGACGGTGTAGCTTGTAAATTTATCATGTGATTTATTGATATGATTACGTAATAGCGTTTTTATATTGTTGCTGTTATGTTTCCACTCGTTTTCAAAAACGTGGAATAATTTTATGTTTTGTTTACTTGCGGCTGTGGATTTATTGTAATGATAGTTCGTGTCCGTTTTATATTTCTCTGAGTGCCAGAATACGCCGTTGTACTCTACTGCCAGATTTACGTCTTTGCAGTATATGTCTAAGTGCTTGCCGTTCAGTATTGTTTTATTTGTCTGCTCGGTATTCGTAAACTGTTTTATGTAGTCAAATAACTCGAGTTCCGCGCAAGATATGTTACTGTTGATGGGATTACACTCGGTACACGGGCACACGTCGTATAACTTAACTCGCTGGTACAGTAATTTGTACGGTATTTCATAATATCTGTCACATTTTGTGCACAATATCTTTAACAAGTTTTCATTCAATATTTCAAAATTATGTATGTCGTAATCTCTCGGCAGTTTATACATGTAAAAATTGACCCAGGTTTTTTGGATTTTGTTTTTAAAATATACTGATTTATTGAAACTTGCCGCCCCGTATCTTTTCATGTTTGTCGCAACCGACTTAGTTTTTATGTCTAAATGCGTCAGTGGCGATTTGCTGTTATACTTGAGTATGCAAGTGTTCTGTTTTTTCTGCTGGATGTCATGTACCAATAACACATTTTCCACGCCGTATCTGTCCATACACGTCTGCCTGTATTTCTCTTTGCCCTCGTCACTCTGCATATAACTATCGTGACCGAATAACATGTTATTGGTTATTTTAGCTTTACCGCGCGAGCACGCTTTGCAGGTATAAAACCCGTGTCTGTTAACATTCTGCACGTATTTGTAATACATTAACGATTTTTCTGCGTCACATTTAGTGCAAATCGCAGTAATGGCTGCATGCGAATTCGTAGACAAATCATGTATCTTGACGTCTGCAGTGTAAATCACACCCTGCGCCGTCTTATCGCCATTTTCTAATTCGTATCCCTTGCTGAGAAAATAGCTTTTGTTTGTATTATTGATTTTTATCTGTATCTTTTCTTCTTTAATCATATGCACTATATATAGTATTATGTATTATATAATATAATTATTATTTGTTTAAAAATAAACTAATAAACAATTATATTATATAACAATTATATGGAACGCATGATTATCGATAGGAAAAAAAAGCAATTATCTACAGATGAAATATCATATTTAGATACGCTTAGTGAATACGATGTTATTGCGTTAATGAAAGAATGTAACGACAAATATAATTACCATAACGCCGTTCAGACAGGATTAAAATTAATTTTAAACTCTGTTTATGGTGCATTCGGTAACGAGTTTTTCGTGTGTTCCACGACTGATATTGCAGGGGCCATCACGGCGATGGGTCGTGACCTTATCAAATACATGGATACTATTAATGAGACGTATTGGTACGAGTACTGGCATGAAGACGATGAGCTGCACGAGCATTTAAAAATAAGCGATGTCGAAAAAATACCAGATAACTGGATTCACAGAGAGTCGAAGACACTGCACGAAGGCGAAGTCACCCAGTTAGATATGGAAGACGGCACGTACCAGAGAGAAGTGTCTGTGAGTAACTATGTTGATACTGATTCTTTATTTTGTTCATTCGAACCGGCAATGAATAGCGCTAAATGGAAAGGCGATGAACAAGATTTCATCACAAAAATAGCTGAATTCAGACTGGAGCCGTTGTTCAAATCGAAGCTCAAGGGTTATGCGAAGAAATACCGTGTCGAAAATATACAGGAGTTTGAATTAGAGAATATTAATGAGTCGGTAATATTTTTGACGAAAAAGAAATACATCAAGCACACGATACGGGAAGATGGCACGCAATACCCGAGACTGCAGAATATTGTGCCGAAAGGCGTGCAGCTTATTCAGAAGGGGACACCTAAATTCGCCAGAGAGAAAGTCATGCAGATTATCAATTACTTGTTTGATAATTCAACATCGTATAATATCAAAGACCTGTTGAAATTTGTCAGGGACCTGAAGAAGGAATTCGAATTGACAGATATTAACGATATTGTACAGTCTACGAATATAAACAATTACTGGTCTAGCAAGTTGATTGTGGACGGCCAACTCACAGATGGTCCTGGAGTAGTACATGACAAAGACAAGCTCATTTACGGCAAGGGCACGTATTACACAATAAAGGCAGCTGGTCTATACAATAACTTGCTGTACAAACACGCTGAGCTGATTAACACATACGAGGTCATAAAACCCGGTACAAAAGTAAAGATATACCCGTGTCTCGACAGTGAGAATGATAAATTTTGTTACATATTGGGCAAATATCCGAAGGAATTCGCGCCGGCCGTCGATTATGACGAATTATTTCAGAAAACGATAGCAGCCCAGGTTAATACATATATTAGTGCGTTAGGTCTGCCGGAACTGAATAAGCGTCTAAAGGTCGTAATATCACTGTTTTAAAAAACAACTATAAATAATATGACGAATATAAATTTCGACCCGACATATGACGATTACATCTTGAACAAAATTTATGACAGAATAACAGATTTCTCTGTCAATTCTGTGTATCTTGAGATAAACAAGGAGAAATTTGAAGAGATAATAGAAAATAATTTCTTAGAACTGGACGCATACGAGAAGACTGAGCATGTGTATTCTAAATCGACTAACAACTTAGAACCGTACACGACCAGGGCACTCATGTCAAAGGAATTTGCTGTAGTGTATTCCATAACGAATCACAACGAGAAGTCTGAGACAGACAAGAATTTCGATTACGACAAAGACGGCATATGGACTGCCAGTAATTTCACGTTCTATTACGACAACAAGAACGCGTCAAAGATAAAAACCGTGATTTCCCAACTGAAAGAAAATATAAGAACACAGGAGATAAAAAATAGATTTTATACGATAGGCGCAGATTCTACAGGGTTTGTTTTAAATGCAGAGAAAGTGAATACTATGACATTAGACTTGGCGTTGAATTACGGCTCAAAATTTGTTGTGGCGCACGACGAGATTTACGAGGCGTTAAAGACACAGTTTTCTGGTCTAATATTACTGCACGGGACTCCAGGAACTGGCAAGACTACTTACATCCGACATTTGATTAAATTATTATGCAACGACAAGACGATAATATATGTCCCGACATACATGGTGGAACAACTGGCAAATCCTGAATTTATATCGTTTATACAGAGATTCAAGGAGGCGATACTCATATTGGAAGACGCCGAATTTTGTCTACAAACAAGGGATGACGAACGCGGCGGTGCGCAAGCTGTTTCGAATCTTTTGAACATCACAAACGGGCTTTTAAACGACGTCACAAAGATACAGGTGATTGCGACTTTCAACATGGACAAGAAAAATATAGATAAAGCATTATTACGTCCGGGTCGTTTATTGAAAGAATGGAAGTTTGATAAGTTATCTATGGAAGAATCGATTAATCTGTCAAAGTCTTTGAACAAAGACATCAGCATAACCACGAACATGACGCTTGCCGAGATTTATTCCGGCAAGACGCAGACTACGAAAACAAAAAAACGCATTGGAATTAAAGACGAAGAATAATGTGGTCAACTGATGATATTTTAAGAACAGAAAATTTCAATGACTTAAGCAAGTCCCAGCTGCTTGATATAATATCTGTATTGCGCAATGACCTGAAATACCACAAGTATCGCAGAGACGTGGCACAAGAGCAATCGCAGACGCTCATAACATCACTGAACGCACAACTGGTCGCAGAAAAGAAAGATTTCGAGAGAATAAAACAGTCCAATGTAAATTTTTATAATAAAATCAGCAGACAGTTGACTCTATGGGAGCGTATAAAAGGCCGAATAGACCTCAAGAATTAAAATATGTAATAACACTTTAAAAATTAATAAATTTATAAAAAGAGAAGAATTATTAAAATATTTGATTTTATGCTGGAGTAATGGATATAAAAGAATATATAAATTTGAAAACAAAAATAACATAACATACTATGGCAAGTACCTCACGCAAATATTCTAGTATAAACGACCAAACTGCGCAGCAAATACGCAACAATCAGAACACCCTAGAGATTTTAACTAAAATGGACCAGGCGTTACACAGCACGGAATCTTTCGTGACGGTGAAGACGACTGACGCCACGGGCAAGGAAACTACGTCGCAGATAATCACTGTGGGATACTTCAAGCAGAAACTCGACCAGCTATTCAAGATGGTGAAGGTGCTGTCTGGAGTAGACGGCAATCCCGCGGCGTTGCAGATTGCCAACAACCAATTCAAAAGAATTGTTGTTGCCGATTTGAATTTAGAGCCTAAGCCAATCCCAGCAATAACACCGGTGACGACTTTCAGGGCCGACCCAAACTGGATATTCGACGCATTCCTAAATCCAAAGATTTCTGTGGAACTTGACTTGACGGACAAGATTGACGACGACACAAAGACGATACAGTCTAAGCGGTTCATCGTAGAATTTGACAGAGTTGTCACGTTAGACCCTAACGGCAACGAGTCAATACAGCTTACGCCTGCCGGAGCTGCCAGGAAGATAGAATTTGAAGCAAAGTACAAAGGAAAGAGCAACATCGACATGGTCGAGTTCATAACATGGCTAGACACTCCTGGACTGGTAAACCGCGTGGACGACACATTGTTGGACCAAGACTTTTTCAGAGTGGAGCCGAACAGACTGCAACACAAAGGAGACTTCACCATATCCGGTACGGACATCGACACGCTAAACAAGAAATTATGGTATCTTTTAGATACCCTCACATATTACGACATATCTGACCCTTACAATCCGCCGAAACCAATCGATTTGAAAATCGGAGACTCGGTGAACGTAAACCCAAACCTTGCAGGTGTTCAATCTACCACTGTATACAAGGTCGTAGAAATATCCACAATCACATCCGAGTACAGAGTGCGTTTCGAACAGATGTACGGCGAAGAACCGATTCCCGTCAGACTAAACGCATTGAGCATATATTCGGACAGAGTTAAAAACAGGTCGGTTAAAATATCGGTAGGCTTCGACGACCACTGCGTCATATTCGTAAGACAGATAGATGACACGAACAACTTGGTCGGATTAGACTGGAGTCCTGGTGTCGGTTTCTGGACGAACGACTTAAGATTAGACAACGCGAACGGAGAGCTTTTCTCGGAATTCTACATAAAGAAAGTTTACGATTACGGCCTCGTCATAGATGATTTGGTTTCTAAGAAAGTGCCTAACTACTATGGCATTAAACCGAGCGCGCCAAAACTCGATGTTACTAACTTCAAGGTAGTACAGATAAACGCACACTTGACGCAGACTGTGGAGGCTGAGCAGATACGCGACTTACACAACAACAAGAACAACCTAACGTCTGAGATTCAGCAGATTCAAGACACTGTCGAGAAGACCAACAGACTGATACAGACGACGGTATTCGATTCGGCAGCAGACAGAAAGCGTTCTGAGGACGAACTATCATTGTTGACCAATAAATTGAACACTAAGAACCAGACAAAGTTCTCTGTAGTGCAGGACATCCTCGCAAGCAAGAAGAACCTAAACAAGATTGCGCCTACATACCACGCCAGGGGGTTCTTCCCTATGCCCGAGGCTGTAGACTCAACGAAGACGTCACCTCAGGAAGTTGTACAGTTCGAGATTTGGTACCGCAAACTTTCAACGTCAGGCGCGGAGAATCCGATTCTCACAATTCCAGACTTGAACAACAGCGCTGCGAGGTCTGCCAATTCTGCGACTACACTGGCTAACGCAAACATAAGCAAACCGAAGACTGTAAACGGCGCCTTCTCTAACTGGCAGAAATACAAGTCAGATTCTAGAAAGCGTTCGCAAGACCCAATATCTGGAGACTGGTTCTGGCACATAGAGGACGTCAGCGACGCAAACACACCGAACATAAACCAGATAGACATTCCGATACTCCCTGGCGAGAAGATTCAGATAAGAGTGAAATCCCTATCGGAAGTAGGTTGGCCTGAGACTCCCGTAGAGTCAGACTTCAGCGAGGTGATTACTGTGGAATTTCCTAGCGATTTGAACAACGTCTTAAACGAAGACGAGTTCATCCTCAAGGAAGCACAGGCCGACGACATCAAGGTGAAATTCGAGAGAGACTTGGAATCCCGCGGTTTAAACTTACACCTCAACTCAGCACTGAGAGACGGCGACATATATTACGCGCACAGGTCCGATGCCATCGCATCAGGTTTCAAGGATACCAACAACAAGAACATAAATCTGTACGACCAACTAGTATTGATGGTCGCGACCATCAATACTCTCGAAGAGACTGTCAACAGGGCCAAGGGTATTCTCGAGGTTTACCTGGTAAAGTCCGGAAACAAGATTAGACTGTTTACCGGTAACAACCTGACTTACAACATCAACCTGGAAGACTACATGACTAAGACCAAAATCGGCGTCGTGTCTGACCCGAGAGACAGTACGTCTAGGACTTACACGAACGAGACACTCCAGATAAACGACTTCTCGATATTGGTGAAGAATTCTGCTGCTGTAGCGCCGCTAGGACTATTGTCTTACCGCGGTTACGGGCAGCCAGCTGGTCTCACTCCGTCGCGTTTCGCTTATGACGGCGAGTCGATTACTGCGGGAAAAGGCGTACAGCCTATATGGGTTCAGAGCGATTCTTCCATATTGAACGCTGAGATTCCGGGTAACTCTGCGGTGTCATACCTGACGGCACCTAGATACGCGACGCAACAGAACAACCAGTGGTTGTGGCTGCAGGTCCGCGACTTGAACGGTAACTACATATACGATTCGACCACAGGACAACCTGCTAATATTTTATGGGATTCTTTTTTAAATGTTGCTTTTGGCACAAACACATATGCTGGTGGCGCCGGTCCAGCAGTTCAGAATTGTGCCACACGTATAATAGACGCTATACATTCCACAGATTATAATGTAGGTTTCTACAGTAGTGGCTCGGTACAGGCCAAACATTCGCCAATACCTGGTACATATGCGCCAGTGACTAAGATAACAAACGAACTAAACTGGTCTATAGCCGAGGGACACAGCACCGGTGGAGATACCACAATGTTGACAACCGTCGGTAAAGGTGACATGGGCTCTACGATTCACCCGGTTGTTTCAGGATTCGGAGACATCGTGGACACGTCAACACAGTTGACTAAATACATAAAGACCGGAGACACCAACTCGGTGCTTGTGCCCATTTATATTTTCGCTAAGGCATACACAGGGACCAAGGTATTATCGGCAGTAGGACAAACTTTAGATAAAAATAAGCCGTTCGTTGATACGGCAACCCAGGCGTCTTCTGGAGATTTCCCGGGCATAACAACGAGCACAAGCGCTCCTGTAGGCAAGTTGGTAATTAACGTATCGTCAAATGCGAATAACACAATAAGAATAGGCGACAGGATAGTTCTTTCTGGATTGGTTACTCCATCATGTGTCGCAGCAAACAATAAACCGTTGAGAGTTACAAACGCGACTGCTGGTGGTATGATAACTACCGACTATACATGTGTTGCATTTATCGGAGCAGCCGGGAATGAACCTACTATTGTACTCCAACAATTACACAAGAAATATGTCAATGTCGACTCAGGCCCAGAATTACACGCATATAATGTCTTAGGTCAAATAGGAGGGAACACACGATACGTCACTAATTATGTCGAGATAGTCACTACTACTGTGGCACCCAAGCCTAAAATACACACAAAGAAATTACGTTTCTACCTCGAAGACGAGAATAACATACGTCCGTTCGAGTTCCAGTTGAACTGGATATTGACACAATACAAACCGGTACAGTTATCAACTGTATTTAGCAGTGGCGGTGGCGGTCCATCTAGTTCTATCTAATTTTTAATATATTGATTACTAATAAGTTACAAAAAATCCGGAAAATAACTCATTCCGGATTTTTTTATATGGAAAATAATACATATCTTTACTCTATATTAACAACCTAAAAATCAAAAAAACATGAAAAATCAAATCTTATCTTTAATCTTTGTGATTAGTGCATTAACCGGTTTCTCTCAGACGTTGCCGACATACAAGACTACATCTAACTTGACGCCAATCCAAATCAGTGCGTGCGGTAACGAAAATTTCCAGACACCCGACACGTTGTTAGTTCCTGTAGGAGACAGTGTTTGGGTTGGGAATATAAACGTTTGGAATTACAACTGGCTCGGTTATGATAGTATCGAAAAATTTTACCTTTTTAAACAAAATTTAATAACATCTATCGGTATTTGTATCGACACGGTGATTATAGGCAACAACGAAGATTTCCGGTTCAAGGTGACGAACACGACTAAATACAGATATGCAATTGTCCACATATTTCCGTTTCATACAACACATATGATATTTTATGTACGTGGGACTATGGGATTGACCACTGGCATTCCGAGTCGTGACAACAGTAAAGCCGTGCTGAACGCGTTTCCTAATCCGGCGTCGACTGAATTGACGCTGACCTTCAATACGAACAAGCACGACGAGAAAATAGAGCTGCTCGACATACATGGACGCATAATCATACAGAACACCGATGAGCGCGAGCTAGGCCGCAATACCGTTAAATTAGACGTGTCGCAACTTAGTGCAGGAATATACACCGCACGAATCGGTTCTGAAACTATCAAGTTCATGAAGATATAACGGATTAGTCATTCTCACAAAAAGACCTTCAGTTTCTGAAGGTCTTTTTTTATTCGCATAATTGTAGAAATAACATATAAATAAAAACATGAGCTATCAAGAATTCAAAGCAGAGATACAGCAGTCTATAAAGGAAGCGATGCTTGCAAAAAATCAACATCTATTGGACACACTGCGTTCAATTTCTGCAGGTCTTACGAATGCAGAGAAGTCCGAGAGGAACATCGGCAAGGAGTTGGACCCGTTGTCAGTTGTGGCTGCCCTGGCCAGGCAGAGACAGCAAAGCATAATTGCGTATACCGAGGCTGGAAACAAGGCGATGGCGGACTCAGAACAGACCGAATTGGGCATCATAGAATCTTACCTACCTAAGAAGTTGACGGAACCAGAGATAGACGGTGTCATATCGCTGATGGTTACATCGGAATTCATTGGTGCCACGGCAAAGGACAAGGGCCGTGTGGTTAACGCGTTCAAAGAGAAGCATTCGGCACAGAACATGCAGCACGTCATGGCGGCGATTGCGAAATATTTGAAATAAAACTTAGTGCAAATTTAAACAATACTGCCCGTTCATTAATATATAATATTAATGAACGGGTCTATTTCATTACTAAGGGCCAATCCGGCCTTAACAACCTTTTGATTTATGTTTTTGATACCAACCATTTTGTAAATATTCATTAAGTTCAACAGATTTTATCATTTTTCTTTCACTGGTATTTTTGTCAGTTACCCATAATTTTCCAAATGATGGATTTTTATTACCTTTTCGTAATTTTGCTTTTTCACTCATTTTTTGTTTTGTAATATCACTATGTTTTTTACCCTTACCAACAAATAATAATTCTCCAGATAAATAACGACTATCGTCTTTAAAGACATTAAAAATATTGTTATTATTATCTTTTACTGTAACCATATTTTTTGATGACCCAAAAAATTCACCGGATAAATATCTAATGTCATCAGAGTTTACTGTATATTTATTTCCGTGTATATCTTGAACGTGTACTATATTAGTATTTGGATGATATAATTCGCCGGATAAATAACGTGGGTCGTTTAATTTTACTTTATAAAAATTTCCATTTTTATCAATTAATGTTATTTTACCCTTTGTATTTCCGGATATTTCCCCGGATAAATAACGTGGGTCATTTTTATGAACTTGCATAGTTTTACCAGTTTCATCGATAGCTGTAAATAAATCAAGTGTTATGTGTTTAAGTTCGCCTGCTAAATATTGTTTATCGGTAACATCAACTCTGGAAGTATTGCCAAATTTATCTTTAACTGTTACAAAACCAGTATTTATATGTAACAATTCGCCAGATAAATAACGTGGGTCATTTTTATGAACTTGCATAGTTTTACCAGTTGTATCTTTTACACAAACTGTATCTTGTACATTAAATTGACCACCGCCCAAAATTATATTATATGTATCATTTCGTGCAATAAAATATTTATTTACTAATTCTTTCTCTTTCAAAAGCATATCATGTTTATTATCAAATATATACAATAATAATTTATCAAAATTATGTAAACCATATTCCTTAATTGCCTTTTTAATATTTGTCCCAGAACCCATGTATGTGTCATTTCGTGTTTTTGTCGCATGTACACCAATATAAATCATGTTATTTATTTTATTTGTTATTTGATATACTACATATTTCATATTTCGTGCCAATTACTTTTGTATTTTTATATATTATATTTGAACAGTTATAAAATCAACTTATATTTTTTTAATATATAACAGCATGAATGGTTCAATATCCTTATTGCGTGCAAATCCCAGTTTAACGACCAACATAAAACTGGTAGTCGATACTCAATACAATCTGTATTTTGAGTCGTACTCTGCCAACCGAGAATTGTCTGACAAGAGTTTCAAGAAATACCAGATAACCGCGGATTCCTTCCTGTCCCAGAAAATTGCGGCATTCTACAAGGGATTGCCGACTGACATCGCGTTCGACGTCAAAAACGACATCAATCCCGACGTTATACAATCCGACTACAACAAACAGTTTGATGACATCTACTATTCCGGCGGTCGAAACGTGGAAGATACCAGATACCTGGAGGAATTCCAGTACAACACGACGTTGAAGATTGTCCCGAACAACATGCCTAAGTATTTCATGGTGTTCCGTGTCGACGGCCCGGGTACCGAGGAAATGGTTAACTATAATGAGACAGTTGCACCGCTCGACCCGAGCAATACGACAAACCCGATGAGTTACATATCGTCAGCAAAGCTCATAAGCACTTTCGACCTGACTCCGAAGACTAACCTAGGCAGATTGTGGAAGAAGAACTACATCGACGACGACTTGCTGTTGCGCTCGCCTGTCGAGTTCAATTTCAAGCAGTACGAGTTCAGTAAGTGGAACGGTTACGACTACCACACAGGCGGCACTGTATCCAAATCGTTATTCATGAACGAGTACATGCTAAACCAGACGACGCCATTTGATATTGAATCGTTCATAACTGACGGGTTCAAGAAGAACTCTGTGGTGTCTTCTCACTTCACCAACATATCTTTCCTGTACGACGACACGGTCGCCGGGGTGTTTTACAAATCGGACACACCTGGGCAGTTCGTATATTACGAGAAAGATTATCCGTTCATCACTAAATACATACATGAGGGTTTCATAAAGTCTACGCAGTACACCAGGTTCATAGAACCTGTCACCAATGAAATATATTACACGTTCAGCGAGCATGTCACTTACCGCAGGAAGTGGACCATAAACAGGTACACCGGGTTTTACATAGACGAACTGATTGGGACCGATGTAGTGTCGCCATATGTGCCGGTACAATTCGAATACGGTAAGGGCATATACATAGTGTCGAACGTATTCAGGAATGCGAATACACCGGCCGCACCATCTGTTAGCCCTGTCAGCGGGACGTACAACGCACAGCTTCCAGTATATTTCAAGATTGACACACAGCTATTCCTTGTAGAATTCCAGAACAACGAGTACGTGTTGATTAGCGACACTGTGCATTCAGGTATGATGGATTCCTTCATCGATGCAGCACAGAAGCCAATAAAGATCGAGTATGAGAACGACGAATGGAGTATATCAGTACCGACGCTTAATGACACATTCAGGGCGTACATAAAGAACACTGACAACACATATTACCAAAAGTTTGAGGTATCGCGTAACATTAATTCTATATACGTCATAAAGATTGTGGACAGATACTACCGCATAGGCGTAGACGCATACAACAACAGGCTGTTCGTACAGACTGACGATTACATAACTTGTGATTCGTCTATACTGTACCGCAAGTTGGGTTTCGATGGTCTTAGGGTAGATAACATCCAGGTGTTGACCAAAGACAACGACGTCACATATTTCCAGATTTACAAATTAAAACTGACAGAGATTGGCGACTGGGATTTCACACGTGAGAACACAACATATGCAGGAATAGAATACAACAAGACTGACAGCGTGTCACACGGCAGGCCTTTCCTTTTCCAATTGGATGTCAAGGACACGAACGTGCCCAAGGACCATTACTCGGAGAAATACTATAACATATGGGTCGACGACCAGATCGTGACGATGAGCAACTACCTGTTGTACTCCGGACAATTCGTGTTACCACAGGCCAGCGAGTATGCTGCTAGCGGCGACTTGTACATGCTTGACAAAATGAGTAACCTGACTCGCATCTGGAATGTCAACCAGAGCGTGGCAAAATGGGGGATATACCAGTCGATAAACAACATGTCAGTGCCTTACAGCATAAACAATTCGCTTGATGTTTGTGGGCCGTACAATTTCACACCTAACATGTACTCGCCGTTCGTGGACATTAAGGAACTGACGCTAGACTGGTTCTACACCCTGGGAAAACCGGTAAATTACAGTGCCGATGATTATTACGGGCTGACGTATTTCAGCGGAAATAATGTGTGGAACGTGACCGAACGCACACTCAACATAGATTTACCTACGCTGTCTACGCCATACATATTAAACCCACAATTCAGACTTGCTTACAAGTACAAAATAGACATGGAGTACTACAAGAACCCCGGGGCGGTGATAGACTATTTCGATTACGTGTTCAACCAATCGGTCGAGATTGACGATTCCGATGGTGATTTGTTGATGCTGCAGTACTACAAGCGCATCGCGTATTTCACAGAGAGTGACAGAGTGAACGGTCCTGCAGTATTTTTCAAGGGGTTGTCTGCGTCCATACAGTATGTCGATACGGCGGACCCTAACACTAATAGCAATTTCAAAGTATCCCCGGCAAACGACCTGTCAGGATATGGATTCTCTATACTGTTCAGCCCGAGATTCACGACCTCGCCATTGCTGTTGGGCAAGGCAGGCATCGAGATTATACTGAACAAGATTTACAACAACGTCATGATAAACATGTACGTGTACACGCTGCCGGGTACTTACACATCGCTGTGTTACAAAGAACGCGACAGGGTTTACAACGACTCGTTCGTACAGTTCACAGGGTGGGCCGACCCGTCAATCATGTCGGTTTACACGTTCTACGACAGTGAATTACCGACACAGTCGCTGACACTCAAGACCATCACCGACATACTTTCACAGAACATGCACACGCACCCACATTTCAGCCAAGGAATAAAATACACTGTCGTTGAGAATGTCGTTGAGTATCCTCTGGAATCGATAACGTGCGATTGGCTGCCATTGGCTAACCGGTCTGTAGTGACATTAAAGTTCCTGAAGGACATACCGTTGAAGCACGGCGACTGGATATTCATACAGAACACGACTTACGCGGTGTTCGACACTAACCTACAGATTGATACAAAGAAACACAATCGTTCTGTTACCGTAGTTGTAGACAATGACCAGACCACACAAGTGGGCATCATGAACAACGCACTGTATAATAACTCGTCTAATATAAAAGTTACGAAAGAGAAATCTGTGTACCCGTTCAGGTTGAAAGTCAACAAGCCTGACAACATAAAGATAAACCGTTCGTCTAACATGGTCGCCGGCGATACCTCGTGTCCCGTCAAACCTAGGAATACTTTCAGTGTAAACACAGACATAATAGTAAGTAACGAGAACTACTATGAGCGTGTTCCATACGTGTACGTAGACGATAACATAAGCAGACGATTGATGAAATCGAATACGAAGGAATTACCACACTCGGTACTTGACGGTCTTCCGTCAATATTCAGGTACAGCGCAGATTACGAACCTATATTAAACACCGTAGACATGTTCAAACAGTCGGCATTGACTTCATACAATAACGCGCACACGATCGGAATCAGCATGCCTGCGGGAACCGCGTTCTACATGGAGTCAGACATCATAAACAACAAGTATCACATATCGGTCCACGTCACTGACGTACTGAATCAGCTATATGACAACGTGACCGGGCTTCAGATCATAGCAGTCGGTGACGCGTTGTATGTGCATGACACTAACGATTTCCCTTGGGCTGAATATAGGACGGGCCACGTCATAGCAGTATCGGAATCAACACTTGGCCCTGTAGGACCAAACAAGTCGTATAAGATAACGCTGAGTTTCGAGTTCACATTTTTGCCAATACTGACAGACATAGATTTTGCGATAACGCCGAAGACTTTCAGGATGTACCTATTCAAGTATTCGCAAGCTAATACTGCGTTCGAGTACCAGTACGCGAATTTTGGCAAGACCCGCGAGACCATGATAAGCAAGGTGTACACGGGAGTGAACCCGCTGCAGACCAGCAACCAGATATGGAAGACGACCAACAAGTACCCGATGATAGACGAGCACGGCATGACGACAATATCGCGAAACCTGTTCAAGTCGTCATGGGACCCTAATTACTATTACAAGACAATCTCGAAAAAACACGAAGTAAAACCATTATCATAAGATGAAAAAAAATGCGATAGTCAAGGATTACGATAATCTGCCAGTGTCCGGTGTATACAACATGCAGGAGAAGTCAAACATGCTCGTAAGTAAGATGATGGACATAGAGGATGTCATGCGTGTGAGCTACAATTTCACGCCAGGTGATATGTCCACGCTGCTGACCGCCGCGAATAGGCCCATAGCAGATTCACTATACAACAACTCGCATTCTTTCGCGAAAGAGAGCGCAGTCACGTCTGTCACACTAGACAAGTCGCAGACTGAGCTAGACTCCAACAACCTGTCGAAATGGGTGTTCGAGTTCGACAGCAAGTACCTGTTGCGCGAATACCTGTATAACGAGATATACACGCTAAACCCGCAATCACCTTTCAGGACTATTCCCATGAACAATATTCCGGGCGGCAAGATTAACAAGTTGTGCTACGACTACATAAACAAGAACATCTTGGATAGATACAGGCTCAAGGATTTCATACTCTGGACGACGTTCCACGAGCTGAAGAACAATACAGTGCCGGGTTCTGGCACTGACCCAGTACTCAATCCTGAGATAAAACTGTTGTACAGGACTCCGGTGTTCTCGTTCAATGCCATACCAAACATTGGTTCTGGGACATCGCACACTACCGGGCCTGACATAGACAAGCAGAAGGAGACAATATACATGAAACAGTACAACGACGGCATGTATGAGATTAACTACAAGCAGAAGAAGTCCAGCCAATACTACACGTTCTTGTGGTATTATGACGCAATTTTCGAGAGAATTTAAAACATTTCGGCCATACTGTCATATAAATAATTAAATATTGATATTGTATGGCAACAAAAGCAAACTATAACACGGAACTTGTAAGCATCACTGACGAGAAGAAGAAAGAGTGGGCAACCAATCTGAAAGACCTGAGCCCACTGATACGCTCGAAACAACCGCACGACATGACTGACGCTTCGGCTTTGGCGCTATCCTATCGCACGATGATACTCGAGGAGATTTCATATTTCCTGAGAGAACTTGCACAGGAACAGAAGATTCTGAAAGAACTCAAGCGAGACAAATTCATATTGTACACTACCGGGCTATTGCCTAACGGCACTAGGCCCACGGGAAACATACTCAACCACCCGCTCATAGGCAATTCCAAAATATCTGGGGGACAGAAAGAGATGGTCATTTCAGGTGACCTGTCGGACTACGAATATACCACAGACATACTCGGTCAGACCGTAGACTATCTCAGGGAGTGCATCAAGACCATCGACCAATACATGTACAGCATTAAGAACAGGATAGAACTGTTCGGAATATTCAAATAAAATACACACAAATGACAAAGATAAGTAAACGCATACTCAACCGGGTTGAGATTAATATCACAGACGACAATTCATTGCCAGTGTACAAATTCTACCAGGACTGGCTGAAATTGATTCAGATGAAAGAAGAGATCGACATTAAACCGAATGTCATAGAATTCGATTTCTTGCCTGGATATAAATTCCACGGACTCAGAATGCAAGAATCTGAGGAAATAAATAATAGCCCACTCACATTCAATTTCGTATGTGATGCGTGGGAGAAAAAAGATCTATAAATTATGTAGACGAAAAATTTTTAAGCACAAATGACAAAGATAAATGCGAGAACAATAAAAACAATACACATACAGAATGAACAATCCTAAATTATTGGAGGCAGTGACACCTGCAGCGACGTACAAGATACCGACGTATCTTGTCAGTGACAACGGCATAGAAGACGGCGACGGGCTTACAATACACTTCTGCAAAGGCAACAAGTCCGACATCTCTCACCTGAGACAGGAGGGTGTCTTCACGGAGACACTCATACAGCTGGCTAAGGAATACTTACAGGAAGTTAACCAAGGCGAACTGAAGACAGATGACACGACCCAGGCGATAATAAAACTTGAGGAAGCGTTGATGTGGATTAACAAGCGCGCGGAAGACAGGAAACTCAGAAATGTACAGGCTACATACAAAAAATAAACGATAGACCAGACTCGTCTGTCACTAGATACTATGAAATTAGAATACATGCCTGGCGTAGAACGCATAAAGATATTGCCGGAAAACAACACGGAAGCCAGAGGCATAAAGAACTGGCTCGACAGATATGTCGATGGTTACATGTTTGACCCGGCATACAAGAATAGGCTTTGGAATGGCAAGAAAACACTGTACAACAAAGAAGATGACACGATCCCGATGGGGCTGTGGCGCGAGGCCTTTAAATGCTGCGAGGAGTTCGGGTATACTTTTGAATTTGTCAATAAAGACGAGTTCCCACTAAATAGGGAAATTAAAAAAATTAAATTTGAGACGTTTATTAAGGAATGGTTCGGCGGATATAAATTTGAGCCCAGAGAATATCAAATACGGGTAGCGTATAATATACTTAAAAATAGATATTGTAATATAGAAGTTGCTACAAGCGGCGGTAAAACATTAATTTACAGCATGACGTTGTTTTATCTATTGACACACAACCCGCAGGCAAAATTTTTATTAATCGTTCCATCCAAAACACTGGTAACTCAATTTTATAACGACATATTAGAGTTTAACTGGGATAATCGGCTAGCGATCAATATACAAGAAATTTTTGACGCCACGGAAAACCCCAGACACACTGATCCGAGTAAACCAGCAAATTTAGTTATTGGTACTTTTCAATCATTGTCTGACGCTGTAAAATTTCCAAAAAAATATTTTATGCCATTTTACTCGATAGTCGGCGACGAATTTCATAAGGGAAGAAATAACTCGTATAGAAAAATATTTAAAAAAACAATAGGCACAGCATATTACAGATGGGGCATGTCTGGCACATTTCCAAAAGACGAGACATACGAGATGTTAGAAATTATGGCAAAAACCGGACCAGTTGTGGATATAGTTAAAGCTAAAGAATTAATGGACGTCGGTTTTATTACTAAAGTTAAAATAAAACAAGTTTTTATGTACCACAATAACTGGGAATTTGCCGAGAGACTTGAAATAGTCGCAAGCAGAGATAAAAAATCGGCGTATGACTTAGAAGTACAAAAAATACAGGAAACCCCGGAGCGTTTAGATATTATAAACAAAATTGTTAGTCAGTGTAAGTCTAACACACTAGTTTTATTTCACAACACTGATTACGGACAAAAAATTTTAGAAAAATTAAAATTAAATAACCCCGAAAAAGAATTTTATTATATCGACGGGTCTGTAAAAAATAATGGCAATAGCAAAAATATAGAAAATAATAGAACTTACATTAAATCACAGATGAATTTATCAGACGGTAAAGTTAAAGTATTAGTTGCAAGTTTTTTCACGTTGTCTACAGGTGTAAGTATTAACGCCATTACCAATGTTATATTCTGCCAATCGTTCAAGAAAGCACAGGTCATCATTCAAAGTATTGGTAGAGCATTAAGGTTACATGAAGACAAAAAATATGCATATGTGTTTGATTTAATTGACGTGTTTAACCATGATGATTTCGCAAAGAGGACTAAATCTAAATTCAAAAATATACTATTAAATCACGGGAAAGAAAGATTAAAAATTTATGAGCACGAACAATACCCGACAGACAGCATAGAAATACAATTAAAACCAGCAACATGAAGAAATTACAGAAGATATTACACGACAAGATCATGCAGACGTCAGCTTACATAAACAGGATAAACGTGTTCGGACATCCGGCGGTTGAGACTGTGGACGGCATAGAAGTATACAAAGATACCGGTAACGTATGTCCGGTGGACTTAAAGTAGAAACAGCTACACGACAATGTAATGATGAAATGGTTGCCTGTTGTAGAAAAAATGATGGGAACTAGTAATCCGGAAAAGAATGCGATATTTGCCGAATACGCGCAAGCACAATATGACGCTATGCCCAGTCACGATGTGTTACAATTTTTAACTCCAAAGGTGCAATTAAAGGATTTAGGGTTTTTTCCAAGCAGTCTGAAAATACTCGCGATGACGCATCTCGATAACGATTTTAACGGCCCGGTTAAACCGCCGGGTATAGACAATGTAGATACAAATGTCGACGACCACTTTTAAAATAAAACTAAAATGCACATAATTGCATCATGACAGAAAACAAAGACACATCGGATTACAAGATTATAAACATTGTCAGGGATTTCAAGACTTCGTTAGGTGATAAGAACACAGTGTTCGCGTTACTGCTGAGGCTGAAACGGTCTCTGGAGTTCAACGGCACTGTCAGTTGGACGAACCTATATACAGAACTCGGTGAGTTCTACAAAGACTTCAGGCCGTACTACAGCTCAGGTGTTTACACGCCCGACCCGATAAACAAGGACGCGATGACAGAAAAAGACATATTCGTGTTCGGCTCAAACACGGAAGGCCGTCACGGTGGCGGTGCTGCCAAAGCGGCGCTTGACCATTACGGAGCCGTATATGGCCAGGCCCGCGGTCTACAGGGCAATTCGTATGCCATTGTTACCAAAGACCTGAACGTAGGCGAGAGGAGTATCGATGTACTGGAGATTGAGAAAGAGATTAACGCGTTGATCGAATTCGCGTTGGACAATCCAGACAAGACGTTCTTCGTCACTAAGATTGGTTGCGGCCTGGGAGGATTCGACCTGAAAGACATCGCCCCGCTTTTCTCGAACAAACTGATACCGAACAACATTATTCTGCCGGTTGAGTTCGTGTCACCTCAATATTCGCGGTCATATTTTTATTCGGCAAAGAACAAGAAGTTCTTCCACATTAAAAATAATAACCATATAATTGTGATCGGTGTCGGTAATACGAAAGAGATTACAGAGGTCAAGATGAATAACATCATAGCTGAACTGCCTGACGATATTACGTCATGCGACAGAGACGATTTCATATTGGCATCTGAAGAGGTGTTGAAGGCATTGTACTAGACCGGAAACTGAGATTGCGTGTTAGACATAAAAACTTCCATAGAATTTGACCCAGCCAACATGACGGCCAAGCACGAGAAACAGTCGGATTGGAAGCGCACTGCACTTTGTCAGATAGACGGAGACATCGACAAGTACTATTCGTGGTTTCTGAAGAGGCGTTTCGATTTGGAGTTAAACAGGCCAATACGCAAGGCGCACATAACTGTGATAAACGACAGAGTTTTAGATGCGGTGAAATATAACCAGGCCAAGGAGATATTTGATGGTAAGGAGATAGTGTTTAAGTACGACCCTGCAGAGATTCGCACGAACGGCGAGCACTGGTGGGTCAAGGTGTACAACACTGACATAGAGGCAATCCGTGAGTTCGCCGGACTACAACGGAAGCCGCATTTCAATTTGCACTTGACGTTGGGTTATGCGAATAACAAGAACATGCACCACTCGGAATACATACTGAGGCAGATAATGAAATTTAATTTATAAACCAAAAAATATAACAAAATGGGCACAACAGTAGCATCACCAATCAATCTGAGAAAAGAAATCGTTAGCCAGGTGGTTAAGGAGAAGGGAATCACCGGCGTTAAGGCGCAAGTCGTTCTAGTCATGGACTATTCCGGTTCTATGGACCACTTGTACAGGTCTGGATTTGTTCAACGTGTTATGGAACGACTGGTTCCGATAGCGATGCAGTTCGATGACAACGGCGAGATGGAACTTTACATGTTTCAGAACAATTGCATCAAGCACCCGAACAACGTCACTGCGGTGTCGGTTGACGGAATCGTGAAAAGAGAGATTACAGGAAAGTACGATTTCGGCGGCACACAATATGCTCCGGCAATCAGATCGATACTGGAGGACTACGTTCCCTCGTCGGTTACCGAAAAGAAAGGTTTTTTCGGTAGTATGTTCGGCGGAAAACCGAACGTCACGGGAAATATTACAGACCCGGTGTACGTCATATTTGTCACTGACGGCGACAACTCGGACAAGCCAGCGGCGGAAGCGGCGATAAAGGAAGCGTCAAAATACGGTGTATTCTTCCAGTTCGTGGGAATCGGTAACGCGTCAATGGCATTCTTGGACAAGCTGGACACCATGCCAGGTCGCGTTCGAGATAATGCTAATTTTTTTCAGGTCAACGACTTGGACAAGATTGGTGACAAAGACTTGTACGAGAGATTATTATCCGAATTTCCGTCATGGATTGAAAATGCCAGAAAAGATGGTTTAATAAAATAATAATATCAATTAAAAATACAGACATGAATACAAAGGAATTAAATAATCCCATATCGTATACGTCGTTAAACACATTAGCAAATAAAAATCTGTGTGTGATTAAGTATATAAAGGAAGGTCACTCTCCGTTATTGTCTATGACAGTTGGCGACTATTATATTGCCGAAAAGACGGTAAATGATGAAGGCACACTGATATATAAATTACTGAACAATGATATTATGGACCGTAAAGGCACAGAACCGATACGAGTTTATAGATGTGTTAATGGCGTCGATAGATTTGCCGAGTACGAGATTAAAGGATGGATTGAAGAGAACAATCTCGAACATGCAACTGACGTTAATTTATGTCCGTTGATTACTGTTACTGGTCGAGTGTATGGGTTTATTAACCCATTAACGGACGGGGTAAAACGAGTGCTAGACAAAAGCCACAGTGTGTGGCATGTAGGCATGTCTGTTGATATTTATAAAAAGAATTTACAAGGCAGACCAGGATACCAGGTACTGTCTGACAATACGTTCGGAAAGGTCGACACTACATGTGATGTTTTCAAAGATGTCCGCCATAATAATAGCCCGTTGAGTGATATGTTAAAACAGAATTACTCGACACTGAAAGCTGGTCACAGGATCATGGTAAATTCTGTATATGGTCGTTCGTACGGCAATGATCCATCCACATTCGATCATAACACATATATCTCTGACTCTGACGACGAACGAGAGCGCAGAATAAATCACGACAACGCCCCGATACAGAGACACGTTTGCGACGAAAGTATAGGACTAAATGTAGAGTATTTACTGATTAAATAACAAATAAAAACAAATAAAAATGAAAACAAAAGAGAAAACACAGAAGTTAATCGACATCTTACGTAACGCTAAGGATTCGAACGAAGAGACAGCATTGGTCGCACAGTCGGCTCAGGCGAGTATAAACACGCAGCAGGAGATTCTGAACTTACAAGGACAGATTAACCAACAGAATGCGGTAATCAGTTTGGCAATACAGGCACCGAGTTTTTCGGCGGCCAAGGTTTACGCGGCGCGCAGAGACATGGAGCTCTTAGAAGTGAAATTAGCCGGTATCCAGGGTATTTTCGCAGAGCTGTTTTAATATAATTTCGGATTAAAAAAAGAGGGACCCAGTCAGGTCCCTCTTTTAATATATAAAGATAAAGGATTAAGATATGCAACTAATTGATAATAAGATAAAGCTGAAAGACTACATACAGGTAGACATGAAAGACCCGAATTTCGACGATACTGATAATGCCGAAGTGACAGTAGAAGTAACGTTCTCTGTGGACGTCGCAAATCAGGGTATAGTTTTTGAAGTATACGACATAAAATCTGTCACTTGGTCTTATACCGGGGTGACGTTCACTGACGACGAAAACGAGACTAGTGATATTACAGGCGCTTCTGACGACACGTGGACGGTGAACACGACGAAGTCCAAGACAAAAGATGAGAACTATGGGCTTTACCTGTCTGATGTGTATGTCAACATTGCGAATAAAGTTATAGACATAAATTTTGAGTGTTAATTATTATTCATGATATTGTATAATGAAAATAAGTTTTGACGTGGACGGAACACTGTTGTTAGTCGGCCAGTTCGTGGATAGGTTCCAGCGATTCGGCGACGACGTGTACATTGTTACATCTAGAGACGGCGGGAAACCGAATCTCGATTTGCTAGAGCTGGCGTCAAAACTTAACATAGCACATGATAAGATACATTATACTAACAACCAATTGAAATTAGACAAGCTCGAAGAACTCGGGATTGAATTTCACTTCGACGACGACGTCATCGAGGTCGACGAGATTAACAGGTACTCGACGACATGCAAGGCGCTAGCTGTTAATTTCAAACACATATACTGATATGAGTGACATTTTTTTTTGAACGAGACTGACGTGTGTTGCTAATCGACACAAGTTTAATTTGCTAAATTTTAAAACTTTCTTCAAAAAAAAACGTATAAATATTATAAATTATGAAAGACAATCACATAAATCACAGGGATACACAGTTTATCGTATGGATTAAAAAAATTTTCACAAAGCCAAGGCATGTAATGGCCGGCGACCTCGGTATATATCACTACATATGGGGGTGTGACACGTTCCACGAGGACAGTCACGGGTTGAAGTACGACGTGTACGCGAAGATAAAGTCGTTGGATGTCTACGAGACTCTGATAGAGATTGAGGCCATCGACATCAAGATAAACGACTCGGCCAGCACAGAGATACAGAACATCATAAAGAACAATTTCCCTAAGTACGTCAACCCCAAATACGTCAAATGGCAATTGAAATCGACACAGCAAAAGTAGAGATTATATCGGGACACGACAGATACCTAGAAGTCAAGCACCACGGGTATAATAAATTATTAAAAATAAAAACACAGAGATTATGGGATTAAAGATTAAACTTATGATAGCGGTCGACCGCAACGGTGTGATGGGCGACAAGAACACGCTTCCGTGGAAACTGAGCGACGACTTGAAGCAGTTCAAGAAAGAGACGGTAGGTTCGCCATTGATAATGGGTTCTAACACGTTCAAGTCGCTTCCAGGCATTCTGCCAGGCCGAGAGCACTTGGTGTTGTCAACGACGATGTACGGCGACAACGACAAGTCAGTGTTCACGAGCATGAAGAACGCGTTGGATTACCTGAGTGATTCCGGATGCGAGAAAGTGTACGTCATAGGCGGCGCCAACGTCGTGAAACAATTTGCATCGATGAACATGTTTGACGAGTTAATAATAACCCACGTCGAGTGCGCCATAAAGGGCGACACCATACTAGACCTTGACGAAGACTTAGGTTTGGAGAACTGGCACATGTACAAGTCTGATGTTTATGAACAGTCCGACAAGAACCAGTACGGGTTCATAGTGAACCGGTATTTAAAGAAGAAAAAAAGATTCTACTAATGAACAAGATAACATCAATAAATTACGAGAACTTCTACGACAATCTTGAGTGCAAGATATTAGAGACATACGGTTACACTAATATGTTGACGGCATACCCAGAATATGTAAGCAAACACGGACTGGACGCATTGGAATACGACGCTAAATCTCTCGACAAGGTAAGACTGCTCAAAAATGAAACGCTCACACTCGACACTTACATGATATGTGCATACCTGCGCGACATCGAGAACGAGATAACAAGGGTGTTAAATAATATTTAGTACAAGTTTGTGCGGAATATATACAACACAGTTTTTTAAAAAATATATGCCCAATAGGTTAGGCGCGCAACATATAATAAACCAAAAAACATGGCAAAACAAGAAAAATCTATAGACCTTAGAAAAGAAAAGACCGACGAATTTTCTGACACGGTAAATCCTGTGCCCGCAGATGCTATGCATTCTGCGTTAGCCGTGCAGAACGCGCTGATTGACGAGACCCGAGTGCCCAAGAAACTGCCAGCACTAAAGCAAGGCGAGAAGCAGATTTGCGTAATAATATACCTGAAGCTGATAAACGGCGATGATGATTTCGTTGAGACATTGACGTTGAACATGGTTTCACAGATCAACGCCGTGATATGTAATACGAACAAGCACACCAAGACGCCGGGCGGGTACACCGTTAATAAAGTTAAATTAAACACCGAAATAATATGCAGATAAAAATGAACGAGATTTATGTCAATTTAGATATTTGTGAATGTCATGAGATATTCGATAAACACTCATACTGTAGTGCCGAGTCATGTATAACGGCCGGTGTGACCGAAATACTTTATGACCAGGAGTCCGGTGATATATTGGCGACAGTACAAAATGGCGAATTCCTCACGCTAGACGAGAAATATACGAGCGAAAATATAAAAACTTTCACGAATATTTCCGAATTACGAAAATAATTCGTATATTTGCGTTATGATCTAAAAACAGATTAAACTTTTTTACTATATAATATATAATTAATATGAAAACAACTAGCAATATATCACGCCGCTCGAGTTCGTCAAGACGAAGCGGATATGTATTGCCTGGATGTGGACGTATGAAGTAATTAGAAATACTATCATTTGTTTTTTTTAAACCCAGGCCGAAACGTCTGGGTTTTTTATTTTATAGCAGTTTACATGAGCAACGTTCTGAAAATTAAAAATTGGAGCTCGACATTGGAAGGTGTAGCAGTCTCATGGAGAGGCGATTAGTTTTGAAAACTAAACAGCGGGTAATGCCGCTCGGGGGTCGGGTCCTCCACTTTCCGCAGTGAACATGATTGTAATGCAGACATGGTGTAAGTGGAAACACGTTGGGATTCTAACCCAAAGACTCTGAGTTCGAATCTTGGTGTCTGCGCAAGATTTTCGTATTAGATTACAAATACGATTGAGTAATGGAAAAGCCAACTGTTGGGGAAACAGACTTGCCTGCTAAGCAACGTGTCCGGGAAACCGGATTGGGGTCGGAACCCAGGTTTTCCGCGTGAATATGTGTCTATAGTTTAATGGAAGAACGGAAGAATACGAATCTTTTGGTCTGGGTTCGAATCCTAGTTGACACACAATAAAACATAAAACTAATTAACGTTACCTAACGAATTACTATCAATCTTCACTGAATTTATTTGTGTCGGATTCACATTCCCCTGTAATTTTACCTTGTCTCGTGTTACGGCATCATTGACGTTTTTAAAATCCGGCACCGTAGATTTTGTAACTTCCGGGTTAACATTGTCGTCGGACAATTTCTCTAATTTTATCTTAGTTTCATCGGTCACATTCAAATTCGATGGCTCTAATTTCTCTGTTTTTTTTACAACGGCGTTCAAATTATCTTTTTCCAACTTCGATTTCGTTGATTTAGAACTTGCCGTGTTTAAAGTCTCGTTCTTGAGTTTCTTTTTTTCTGCAGGTTTATCACTAATATTGCTGTCGTCCAACACAGATTTGCGTATTTTTGATTGGTCGTCCTTATTAAGGTTTGAGTTAATTTTGTTTGTCATTAAACTTTTCGGTTATTATTTACAATAATGTTATATATTAAAATTATACCATTATGAGGTTATATATAACGGAATCGTCCGTACAGACGATGACATCATTCTTCAAATATTCCGATATTGAGATAGTCAACAATCCGCAGACGTATTTCATGCGTAACAAACAGCATTTCAACTTCGACGCTGTCCTGATACTGGACGGAACCCCCGGAAACGATGCTACACTGAACATGGCCAGGCTTGCAGGCGTGCCGGTCTATGGCATACACAGGTACGACAAGACCGAACAGTCGGTCATGATGAGCGCGGCGAGCATCAACATGCCAGACACGTGGTTCTCGGGGTACCTGAATAATTGCAACGATTTCGTGTCGTTGATGAAAGACGTCAAAGACGATGAACGAGTGATAATAAAATACAGCCTCGGCGCGAGGGGTTTCGGTCAGATACTGCTGACTAAACGCGAGCTGATCGACTTGTTCGACAGCGACGACGATGTATTAGTCAGATTGCTCGGCGAATCGTATTCGAAAGCACACTGCACGGACGAAGGTTTGGAGCAAACGACGGCAAAGAAACTGTCGGAGACAGATAAGCAACTCGAGAAATTCAAGAATATCAAGATAAATAAACACGACTGTCTCTTGAGCGCCATAAGACGCCGTAATGATTTAATAGTGCAGAGATACATACCGAACAGAGTCGAGTGGCGGATGCTCTGGTTTTACGACCAATTTCCAATCCTGGTGAGACGGAATTTCGACGACGGTACTTGGCAAGCCAATGCGTGCAATAACACGTCTGGGTCGTCCACTGTCGTCGATATGCGAGAATTGAAGGACTATGCCATAGACTACGAAAAGATCGACGGGTTTTTCAGTGAGATGAATGCGCCGTTCATGAGCGTGGACATATATTACGATACAGACACTCACCAATGGGGGCTATTCGAGTTCCAGATGGAATTCGGGTGGACCAACACTGTGGGCATGGACTCGAGTTCTCTCAGTGTCAAGATGACAGAGGCTGTACATTCCATAACTAACAAACAAAAGCACACTCTCGCAGTATAATAGACATGGGTGAAGAATTATTTATAAATATTTGGGACGCGTTATATGACTGGTCTATCAAGTCTAAGCATTTATATTTTTCGGGCATAGACGTTACGAAATATGATAAATTGCCATACGATATAATAATAAAATTGTTATCATGTCATTTTGATGAACCGCAAATAGATTTGATAATCTGGTCCATATATGACGAAACCCCAGAGCTTGCAATAAATGAAGACCAAAAAATATTAGTTGATAATGCGCATACCTGCTGGGAATATATAAATAAATTAAACACTCAAAAATTATGAAATATAAAGTAGAAATGTTTTACACATTAAATGAAGACACGACATTCAGATATGACATGAATTGCAAAACATTCATAGAGTATGTGGCTAACGGTGTTATTATCGTAGCTGACACTTATTTGGTGCAAGTTAAATTGCAAATACTATCTTTATTAATTGAATATTCAGAATATACATCTATCCCGGCAATATTGCCTGCGTCATTCGATGTCAGAGTGTCAGAGTTATTAGGTGTAAACAATTTGATAAGTGCAATAATCCCAAATACTCAAGTGCCTAGTGACTTGATACTTGTGTATCAAGGTCCATTAGTAGACATGTTATAGAAATAAACAAATAAACAAATACATAAACAAATACAAGATGAATAACTATTTAGATTTTTTGATTGATCTTTGGAAAATAACCAAAGAAGACGGCGGTTTCAGAGCGTATTCCGCGTTGATTGCTAAACATAAAGTTAACAGGAGCATTTCAGTCGTTCTCGGCGAAGACTTAGAATGGGTCAGTGATGACGGAAAGTTGTACATCTGGTCCGGAAAGAAACCGACTAAAAAAGACGCAGAGACCGCACACTTGATGCTGAAGAACCGCATAATGAAGCAGAAGAAAGACGCAGTCAAATTGGGAAAAATAGAAATCAAAAAATCAGACGATGTATTCCTTAACCGTCTCGCCAAACGCGGCGTAGACATGTCTAAGAAGACTGATAAGCTAGTGTGCGAGATTGCAGATTTGGGTGAGAGTATAAGCAACATGACAGTGCCATTAGTCAAGATTGATGATGCGACAAAACTCCCGTACACTGACGACGAGCTGAACAATGACGTCAATAACCTGTTGGACGAGACGATCAAGGGAATTGCCGAAACCTTACGTATACTGGAACAGAATTACGCGCAATCAGAGCAGCAATTGAAAACGGAGCAGCAATTGAAAACGGAGCGTGAAAGATATTTCGACGAGATTGACAGATTGACTAGCGCTAATGAATCGTTGGCAGCGCAGATGACCAATCTGAACGTGATAAACTCGGAAGTGCGTGAGAAGCTGACAAATTGCGTGAATCGTATAGAAGTATTGGACAACGAGAATGCGCAGATGAGAAATCACATCAATTCGCTGCACACACAGTTGGAAGAGCGCAACGACAATCTGTCAGAGACTAGAAAATTGTTACATGACGCGAATTATGAAATAGACAACACACTAATAAACAGGATAAAAAAATGGAGCCGCAGATAATATTCATGATACTGCAGTTGCTGAGTTCTATGGTGACTTTCGCTGCTTATGCTAAAGAAAATAAATGGAAGGAATTGAAGTGGTACGTAATAGGACTCATCATAACCAACGCATTGTTGATTTGGGGCGGGTTCTATGTGCCGCTTATGCGCTAGCTGGAACGTCCGCTAAAATAATAATGTTATTTTGAAACCACTCAGAGCACTTATCATTGATGAGTGCTTTGTTAGTTTTGTACAGGTCCTTGAAGTACTGTTTGACTCTCTGACTACTTGCTTCCAAGAAACTCGCACGCCAATCGTTTATGACTTCTATGAACTTTATGTCCATATCATTGTCTGTAGGATAGTCTAGGAACTGGTATAATTGTAATTTGTAATCGTTATCAGAAGCCAATACATCAGAGGACACTTCCTCTTTCATCAAGTTCAACAGAGGTTTCCGTATACCGTTTTTAGTATTGTGACCTTTCTTAATTATCTTCTTGAGTTGTTTCCTGTTGACCTTAGGTATTATCTCAAGACCGAAAGAATTAGCCAGCAATACAGAAGAACCTCCGCCGAAACTACCAATATCGCCTGAACCTGCAGAACTAGGTACTCCTGGAGTGCCAGACATTCCAGCACTCGATACGGCACCCATGTCCTCGACTATGCTCATTATGTCAGACTCTTTCACCAACCTGTCCATTAACCCACCGATTTGGTGTTTAAGGTCTTTTTCTGACACTGCGCACCTGATCATGAACTTATCTGTCACACAATCCTTGAATAGCGATAAAGGCAACCTAATTACCTTATAGAGGAAATAATCCTTGTTTGCACCCTCGTAATACATGATGCGCACTTTAATATCTTGCCCGTCAATGTTTTTAACGTCAAAATACCACTTATTGTTTATAAACAGCTGGTCGCCAGATTTTATGTTGTCCATATCATATATATTTTTTATTTGACATTAAAAAGACACATAATTGTGTAAAACGATATAATTATGGCGAAAGGTCACATAACATTACACAATACTATCATCACTGTAAATAACAGGGAGATATATAATTTATACATGCAGGAAATAAGACATTTCAGTAAATTGACGAGGGATGAAGAGTTTGAATATTTCAGGCAGTTGCGAGCAGGTAATACGAAAATGCACAACGAACTGATAAGTCGAAATTTATTATTTGTGATTTCTGTCGCAAAACAATATCAGGGATTGGCGCACGGCGCGTTGACGCTAGAAGACCTGATAGCCGAAGGAAATGTCGGCCTATGCCTGGCTATAGACAGATATGACTATACTAAGGGTCACAAGTTTATTTCCTATGCAGTATTCTGGATTAAGCACGCGATTTTGGGTTGTCTTAGAGATAATATCAAAAACATAAGGGTTCCACAAAACAGACAAGCGATATTACACAAGCTAAACCAGCTCGAGAGAGAGATGGAGCAGCAACAAGATTATCACATCGACGTGACTACATTAGCACTGCGTGCTGTAGAACTAGGATTACTTAGCGAACAAGATGCCGTATCAAATTTGTCGCGATTGAAAAATGATTGTGTAGACACTCGGTCATTTTCAAAACCGATAAACAACCATAGCACTGGCGAAGAACTGACATTATTGGACGTTCTCACAGATGACAATTCTTTAGCGCCTGACGCGAGACTGCATGATGTAGATATGAAGAGCGGTATTCAGGTTATGTTAAATACATTACCAGAGCATGTCAAATGCATGATTGAGCTATACCACGGAATTAACACGTACAAGTCTTTGAACTATAAACAGATTGGTATGGTGTGCGATTTAACGTCCGAGAGAATCAGACAGCTTATAAACAAATATACGCGCAAGCTCTCTCGTAATTTCAGTGAAGAAAAAGAATACATGATGACATAACGTAAAAATACACAAAATGATAATTAATTTTTTATTTCGTTAATAATTCATATATTTGTAAAATGAAGACTGCATACATCCTAAGAGGAATACCAGGTTGCGGCAAATCGTCTCTGTCGGACGAGTTGCATTCAAACGCATCGATGACGGGCAGAACCGCATTAATTTGCAGTTCTGATGATTTCTTCATGGACCACGATGGTAAATACAACTGGGATTTTGACAAACTCGGTCACGCACATATGTGGTGTAAGCAAGAGTTTAAGAACGGTATTGCCGAAGGCATAGACGTGGTAATTGTCTCTAACACGAACATACACACGTCCGACGTCAAGGCATACCACGACGTCGCCAAGGACGGCGGATACATGGTATTCGTTTTGACCGTCGAAAACTGGCACGACGGTACGGACATACACGATGTGGCGATAGAAGTGAAACTCGCCATGTCTGACACTCTCAGACAGAATATCAAAGGGTTCGCGATGCCAATGGTCGACGTGAAAGGCACCATGAAACCCAAGTACAAACGCAACAAAGACACAAACCTCTACGAGGTCTTCGACTACACAAAACAAGAAGTTGCCAGGGCGAGACGTGTGTACACGGCAGAAGAGATTGAAGAGTTGAAACGGTTGTCAAAAAAAACAAATAAATAAATATATGAAAACAATTTCCAAATTTATCCGGTACTGGGTGTACATAATCTATTACTACACCACGATCTGTTTCAGTTACGTGAAACACTACAGAGAACCTAAATTACGTTACTTTTACAAGGCACGACTTTTCGCGTTGACTACACACCACAACGTGAGACAGAGTTACGACGGTTACCCGTACTTCTATCACATCGACATGGTCATGAAGTTTGCGCTGAAGTTCTCGCACATCATGGACAACAACATCAACGTCGTCATCGGTGCCATATTCCACGACTTGATAGAGGACTGCAGGCTGACTTACAACGACGTCAAAGATGAATGGGGAGTGGAAGTCGCTGACATAGTCTTCGCGTGTACCGAACTGCGCGGCAAGAACCGGGAAGAGAGACACGGTAAAGAGTACTATGATTTACTACAGACCACGGAAGAGGGTTCGTTCGTCAAGATTTGCGACGTTATCGCTAACATGACACAGGGCACGAATACAGGTTCTGGCATGTTGAAGAAATATCGTGTCGGTTATGCGAAATTTAAAGTGCTGTTGTACAGAGACAAGTTCAAAGAGATGTTCGATTATATCGAATCAAACTTACTGGAAGACAAGAAAACATAAAAACATAAAAACATGATTTGGTCAGTAATTAAATTAATATTCGCATTATCACATATTGTTAGTGCAACCGTATGTAACGCTATAACTTGGACTGTATATTTCGGATGGGACAGAGACATATATCAAATGTATTGGACCGACAAGAAAACGAACATACAGTACACTTACCGCATTAATGCGTTTGCATGGGCGTTCAGAGTAAAACGTCTAGCAGATTCAGCATTCGACATAACTAACAACCAGCACGTGACCGATAAAAAATAGTCTCACTTTAATGTTGTATAATTATTTTAAATCATATGCATAACAAAGAACGACTTGAAGAAGATTTTACTGGGCACAGATATGAACAGAATTAAACTAAAACCACGTGTATAACATTATGAAGAAAACTGAGATATTAATCGTCGGCATCACGGGACTTATGGGTTCTGGTAAAAGCCACATAAGTCATATATTTGGAGAATGCGGCGCGATCATATACAACACTGATATAGTGTCAAGAGCCGTACAGATGAAGAACCAGGACTTGAAAACAAAACTCGTTGAAAAGTTTGGCGAAAAGTATTATGACGGGAAATTAATCAACGTCGAATATGCCAAATCGCTGCTGTATGCAGGGACGCCGGAGTCTACGGAAAATCTGGAGTGGGTAACAACAGTCGTTGGCGAGTGTGTCAGACAGAATCTGTCAGAATACAAGAAGTCATTGGAAGACGCGGGCATCGAGAACTACATTCTCGTCGAATCTGCGATATTGTTCGAGACCGGTCTTGATAAGCACTGTGATTTAATAATCGGCGTTAAATCAACTAGCCCCATAGTCGCGACATACGGAAGGGATTACACGACCAAAGAGGAGTGGAAGATACGCATGGCGACGCAACTACCTGAATGTGATAAAAAATACGATTTCGTCATAGGCAACGAGTACAACAACGCTGTGGAAGCCAAGGTGCGAAAGGTTCACGAAGAAATAATGGAAAAATATTTCACAGATTAAAATATTATTGCTATATTTACATCATGAAAACTATTTTTTATCATACAACAGGTACACGGTTCAAAATCGGAGATGTCATCGGTGGTCCGGGCAAGATAGTTTTCCTGCACACGAACCCAGTTCCACACGGAACGATACAGTCGATAGTCGCGGGCGGTTTCGCGTCGCACTCCAGTTATAATGCAGCAAGCAATAAAGCCTGGAATGATTATCAAATCGCTAAAATTGAATTCGATAAGACGAAAATCGGCGAAGCCCCAGTGTGTCCGTCAGATATATCGAACCCCAAACCCGTACCGCTTTTCGTGTACGAGATGAAACCTTACAACAAACCTGTATTCGGCAGCTGTAACGACGAGTATATCGTGTTCGACGATTTCGTCGAGGTCGTGCGCGTCGTTGGAAACGCAAAAGGCATACTGGACAACTTCAAGCAAAAATTTGGCGACGGTGCCAAGGCTTACCATTTCGGAGGCAAGGCGCGCAAGCCTAAGGGTCACGGCAAGGTAAGAACAAACTCAAATTACTCAAATGAATACTAAAGAAATACAGATCGGCGATGTCATAGAGATGTTCAACTGTACCGGGTCTTCGGACAGGGCGACAGAGCGTACTTATATCATAGACCGCGTGACTAAGACGTTGGCAAAAAGCGGCGAAATGCGATTCAATAGAGTGGCAGAACAGTGGCAAAAAGACGGAGAATATCTTGTCAAACACGTCGACGAAAGACGATGGTCTGTAAATGGACACAGATTACTAAAAACTGAGTAGATGAACATACACTTCACAGACAAGGGATTATTCGATAATCTCAAGAACGCGACTCTCGCGAAAGTGAGGGTCGGTTCTCATTTATACGGAACCAACACTGAGAAATCGGATGAAGATTTTTTGTACATCTACGCGACGTCTGAAAACGAGCTCAAGTCCTTCGTGTGGACCAACCACCAGCTGCAGTACAAGGAAGAAGGCGTCGACCACAATTTCGTGTCGCTGCACACGTTCGTCAGGAACATCATAAACGGCGACAGTACCATAAACTTCGAGGTCGTACATTCGGAGGAGCTGAAGAACACGTTATTGGGTTTCATGCACGTGTACAGAGACTATTTCAACACGTACACTATAATCAGGAGCTATAACGGCTTCGCGAGACGCGACTGCAAGCACTTCACGAAGGCGACGACGCCATACGAGAAACGCAAGCGGTTCGGGCACATAGTCAGGGGATACGTATATGCAAAGCTGTTGATGAACAGGGAATTCAAATTCAATATCGCGAACTACGCCTTTGTGAAGGTGTTAGATGAGATTATTGCGGAAGACGGAGATATAACAATGAACCACATCAATAAGTTCAAGGTTTTGCTGGACGAACAGCGCAAGGAACTGAACGCGATGCTTGAACTCAAATCTGTCAAAATGGCGAAGATGATGGATGTCACAGACGCGACCGATATGGAAGTGTCCATGAGGTTGGTCCAAGACACGGCCGAGTTCAAGGGCAAACAGAGACGGTTGAAAGATTTCGACATGACAATATTTATTAACGCTTTTGAAAATTGGGTCAGCTATGATTAGATACCAGATATTCGGTTCCGCGTCGTCGGTAGATTACGACGTGCTTGTTTTTGTCGATTCTCTTGGGACCATACAGGAGAACCACGATACAGTACACCACTATAATGACGAGCTCGTAAAATTGTTTGCAGAACTGAAAATGCCAGAGAAGAAGATGAATGCGAATCTCGGAGTGCTGGAAGACGGAATTGTCGTGAAGGTTTTCAAGGGTTATCCTTTCGAGGTGAACAACTCTTTGTTCACCACATACGGGTATCACAGACAAACTATTGACAACCAGGTGACTCGCATGTACGAGTTGACTGACGACATAAAACACTACAAGTTGAAACGTTGTTTCAGGTTCCTTTTGAGCTTTTATTCGAGAGTCCCGGAATGGCGCAAAGACATAAAACTGGCACTGATGGGAGACCTAGTGAAGAGGACTGATTGCGTCGCAAAGATAAATCTGTTCACGCACAAGGACTTTCCCGGAAAGAAGGATTCCGTGGCGGACATATACAAGACGTTCGCGTTCCAGTTGGCACAGACGTACCTGCTGATAAGGGACATAGAAGCATACTCGAAAGAGGACGTCATAAAACATCTACCGAAATTGGAGGGCTCTCTGATGCGCAAGGAAACAGGCATAACCGAGATGTCTATGATGCACGGACTGTTGAACTCGCTCATAGAATACTCGAGGGGCGAAATGAAACACATGAAATCGCTGGAAGAATAAAATAACGAAAGTCTTGGTTACCAAGACTTTCGTTATTTACGTGAAAATAATTTTTTTATTAAGAATATTATTGTTATATTTACAGTATGGAATATGAATCTGATTTAATACGAAAGATTAATGGGATCAAGAACACAAGAAGATTAACATAGGACAACATGACGAGTTCATGGAAAAGTACAAGAATGTATTATTAACCATAAAAACAACATTAATATGAACGTAATGAAGAACCCGGTATTGAGTAAGATGTACGCACATTGCGGACTGACGCTTAGCGAGAAAGGCTTACAATTCTACATGAAAGACAACCCAGGTTATAATATTTTGATAACCACTGACCATGTGAGAATTGCGGAAATCATGGGGTTCAATTACCAGGAATTAGAAGATGCGAAGGAATATCATGATTTCTTCGAATTGCTTTTGGTAAATCAGTTCTTCAGACCCAGCAGATTTGCCGTGGATACCACGGACGGTGTTGTGAAGATGTTTGCGTCTCTGGCGGAATATTTGACTGAGAACCCGATCTACAAGGGATACACTTCAAGACAGGTCACGGACATGTTCCAGCCTTTGAATGAATTTGATTTCGAGACTCGTTACAAGCGTTTGCACGAATTGTACGATAATGCAAAGCACATAAAGAATAAGTTCAACGGTGGGACCGTATTGCGTTTCAGACCCGATTACGACAAGCGTAACCTGGAAGCCGGATTCGACAAGTTCAACAACGGGCATTTCGCAACGATTGTAGAACGACTCGAGTTCATATACAGCCACACTGAAGAAGAGATAGCGGAATTATTCGTAAAACTTTAAGACATGATAAGGACAAGGAAATTGATAGGAAAGGCGCAGCTGTTCGATTACCTAGGACAGCCTGAAATCTCTAAGATTGAGATTAATACGTGTAAACAGAAGACTCTCAAAAATAAGGAGATATGTTCCATATACATTTATCACAGAATCAACTGGGCAGACATTTGTTCGGTCATCGGCAGGTGTGAGGCCGCAAAATTGGAAGACCTCGGTGCCGACGAATCGTATAAAGAATTCGTCACCAATTTTTGTTCTTGTAAGCGCGATGGTTTCGTGACTGCGAGTAATATAAATAAATTGGTGGAGATCGAAAAAAAAAACAGGGTATCATTTCAACATATCAAAACAAATTAAGAATTTATGCAAGCAGACAGAACAATAGTTATAGCAGATATAAAACCGTTTGGTAATCTCGAGTCCATGCTTAATACATTAGACGAAGAGATTAAACTGTGCGAGGCTGAGGGTTATACGAAAGAGGTCGCACGTCTATGTCGCCTGTTGTCTGAGTTCGGGTTATTAGCCCCCGGCAGTTGGTTCGACGAGATGGATGGCGAAGATGACAGACCTGAAGTCGAGATGGTCGTATTGTACTCGAGAAGCCTTTTGATACGCTTGAACAACATCGCACAGAAGGACCTGAACGGGTTCACAATGAAACCAACAGCTGAGCAGATGATGGATGACCAGGATTTGATGAAACATTTCAAGAACGTAACTTTTAAATAAATAAAAATAAAACGACATGCAATTAGAGATACAAACATTACTCAGGGCACACGGACTTCAACACGTGCAAGATTTGCTTAAACTTGAGGTAAAGCGTAAGGACGACCTGGTGTTATTGAAATACAATACCATAGAGGCAGACTGGACGAAATCCGCGCTGTACGACTGCCGTGGCATCATACTGGACAGTGCCGACGACTGGAATGTCGTTGCGTATCCGTACCGCAAATTCTTCAACGTGCAAGAAGGTTATGCTGCCAAAATAGACTGGTCAAATTCGGTCGTGTTCGAGAAAGAGGACGGCTCATTGATAACGTTATGGTATCACAGGGGCGAGTGGAGACTGTCCACGTCAGGCACCATCGACGCGGACACGACGTCGAACGGTGCGGAGTACACTTTCGCAGAACTCGTGTGGAACACAGCCGCGCTGATGTACGGCTCGAAGGAGTCGTTCCTAGCGAGACTGAACACAAAGCACAACTACATGTTCGAGCTTTGTACGCCGTGGAACATCGTGGTCACACAACACCAGACTTCTAAATTGGTCCTTCACGGTGTGAGAGACATGAGCACTTATAAGGAATTACACATACACGATTTTGACCTAGTACAAGTCAAGGTGCACGACCTTAAAAACGAGGCTGAGATATGCGCGACATTTGCCGGAAAGTCCTGGCAGGAAGAGGGCTATATAGTTATGGACAAGACGACCATGGAACGCGTCAAGATCAAAAACCCGGCATATGTTTCAGTTCACCACGTCAAGACAGGCGTGTCGCCGTATGAAATCGTGAATGTCATAAAGACGAACGAGATTTCTGAGTTCTGTGTGTACTTCAAGGAACGCACAGAGTTCATACTGAGACTGGACGAAGAGTGGGTGAAGCTTGAGAATATGCTCAATTCAAAATGGAAACACGTATTGAACGAGGGCCGATTCGAGACGCAGAAAGATTTCGCTATAACAATGATGAAGGAAGTCGAGAGACCGTTTCACAGCGTCATGTTCAACATGAAGAGTGGAAAGATTGACAATATCCGTGCTGGCATGTGCGCGCTAGATACCAAGTTCTTGTATTTCTACTTACAACCGGAAAAGTAATGGACTACGGCAGATTCATAATATTCCTGGACGTCGACGGCGTGTTGTGTTCTTACGACGAGAACATATACACGCCTGACGCGAAGGACATGTACGACGTGGACGAAGAACACTTCTTCAAGTCTGATGCGATAGACGCGCTCAATGCTATAATAGAGCATTACGACGCCGACCTGTGCATGATTTCATCGTGGAACGGCAAGTTCAAAGACGAAGCCCACTACAAGGCGTTCCTTGTCCGACGCGGCGTGATTGTGAACAACTTGTATTTCGGAAACAAACACGACAGAGCGAATTACGTCATTGAGAATATAGACAACGGTATGACCGATTACATCATAATAGACGACGAGGCAAACCAGTACTATAAACGCATCGACAAGATTGCGTACTCGCGCATACTGAAGACTGACCGCAACAGGTGTCTTGATAAGTATGACGCGAAATTTGTAACGATTAATCTGAAATTAAAAAAATAAAATATGAGCAATACCACGTCCGGTCTTCCACACAAAATTAAACACATTTTCAGTAACATTGCTAACGATTTGGTCAATGCGTAATAATAAACAATGTTAACACTAATTTCGATAATAAATAAAACAGTAAAACTCACAAAACATGATAATATCACCGGAAACATACTACGCGTACAGCAGAAGCTGCATGGAAAAAATAGATTCATGCGTCGCGTTCTCTAGAATTTCTGCGGCGAGGACATTCGCAGACAAGAAACAGATTAGTCTGAAAAACTGGTTGAAGATATACGTGACCTATGATTACAATGGCTACAGCTCGATGTATGGCAAGAACGTTTATTTCAAGAAGAACAGTGAGAAGCTGATTCAGTACAAGGTACTGAAAGGCGATTTGCTGGTTCTTCAACGATTTAACGATTCTGACGTATTGCCGGCGAAGGCCATGACCCGTACAAGTTTCATAAGTTTCATGCGTTTCATGAAGCGTTGTGGGTATATTGTAGAGATAGAATAGCAGCCTGAAAAGAATTACATATTATAAAAACTGAAAGACTCGTAAGAGTACGTTTTCAATTAATAAAAGAAATTAATTTTATCCATATCTGACAGCCCGTATTTGTCCTTCAGCTCTTTTATTATAATGCCCGAGTATTGTTTGTCTAGCAACTGGAACATGTTCCACACGTTGTCCGAGAAATATCCCGACAGCTCTATAAATATCTCAGTGCGTGTATAACCGTATTGTATAAGGTCTTTTAGAAGTATGCCGAAATAAGCATTGAAGTCTGTCTTCGCAGGCTTGCGTCTGTTTGTAGTGAAGTTTATGTCAGTGTTTGTCGATAACAACTTGTGCACTTCGTGTTTCAGTCTAATATCACGATACGCGTCTATGCTATTGCGTGACTCCTCTGACTCTAGGTCGCTGTCGTTAATGTCCAATGAACCACCGCCGTTTTTGATAATGTGCTCTGACTGGTACTCTAGGTCTGCCACCGGTGCTACATTTTGTTTGCCTTTGAATATTGTGTCGTACGACAGCGAGTGCTTTCCAATCAATTTCGGTTTCTGAATGCCGCGCTTCTTCTTTGGTTTTTCTTCAGTCAATTCTTCGTCGTCGCCTTCTAACTCGTTGGCATATGTAGATTTCTTCTCATCGTCGTCGATATTGAAATTATCGTCTTCTGGCTCGTCATCGTCTTCCGTCTCGAATTCGTGTTTGTCAAATAGGCTGCCATCGTTTATGTACCTACCAGAACCGAATTCTTCGGTATCATCGTCTACTTGTGAATTGCGTTTTTTTGCCATTGTTTATGTGTTGTGGTTGTTTTTACAGTAGTGTCGTCTCTATATAGTGGTCGTTAGTTACACGCAATATATTCTTGTTGAAACTGAATCCTACTCTCTCATAGTCAGTAGAGCAGTCACGCAGTTTAACGTGTTTCAAGTGGTACTTGTTCTCCATCTTCATCAGCGGCGTCAATATGATTGCCCAGACCATGTCTGCGGTATCTGCAATCGCCTTGCTCTCCGGTATGTCGTTCAACGCTATGTCGTTGGCGCCGTACTTGTCTTTGGCGATCTGTGTTGCGGTCAACAGCGCGAGATTGAATTTCTGCGCGATTGCCCTCAATCCAACTGCCAAGTGCTCGCCCTTGAGGTAAAGCATGTTCCTGTCCACGCCCTTCTCAGTGCCCATGATTTGGATGTAATCGATGACTAGCATGTCAATATCTATGCCGGCCTCTTCCTTGACCTGTTTGAGATATTTCTCGACGTCTGAAATCGTGGCAGACCCGGACGGGTATTCTTTAATGAATAATTTACCGGGCTTGCTATCTATTATCCCCCCGCCATTACGACTGTTCATCTCTTGGATGCGTTGCTTCATGTACTCCTTGTCTTTAGCGAGCTCTGTATACTGGTTGATTGGAATCTCGAGTCTCATGCTTCCTATACGCTTTAGACATTTCTTGTCGCTCAGTTCTAGTGTGATGTATGCGACATTGTAACCGGCGTTCACAGCATTTACAGCGAAATTCTGCATCCACAGAGATTTGCCGGAACCCGGTCCGCCCATCAGAACGTTGAATGTCTTTCTGTCCCATCCGCCTTCTGTTATAGCATCGAGACACGGATAACCTGTCGTTATCTTGTTAGCCTCCAAATCCTGGTCGTGCGCGTCCTCGTCGTCGAAATCCAGTCCTATACTGCCCTTCTCGAGTTGGATGTTGATGGCATTATCTATTTTTAATCTTACTTTGGATACGGCTTCCTGCACTTTGTTGTAATCTGTCTTATCCAGACCCTTGATGTCGTCTATGCTGTCTACCAGGCCGTTTATAGTGGAATTAGACAAGACCCACGCCTTGAACCGAGGTTCTATGAATTCAGGGCGGAACTCGTCCCAGTCATTCTTCAACAAGGCCTTTATGAAATCTAAAGGAATCTTGTCATCTTTGTCGTAGAGTTTGACCAGATTGTAAATCTCCTTCTTTCCAGGAACCACCTTGTCAGTACTCCCCATGTATTCTTCACGTATACAGTTGTATACGAACTTAATATCCTCGTTTTCGAAGTAGAACCCTTGTACGTTTCTGAAGTGCTCAGGTTTCTTCAAAACCCAGTTCATGAATAATTTCTCGATGTTTGATGTCATTTGTATGCCTTTTATGTCTTTTTAGTGCTTGAGTTCATTGTATATTGTTTTATACCAGAATCCCCAAAATGTTTAACAATCACAAATATCTTTTGTGATATGACGTTTTATTACTCGACATTACGTGTGGATTTTTGAATATCGCGGATTACACATACACTTGTAACATATAAATCAAACCAATAAATAAAAATAAAAATGACACAATCAATTATGCAAATGTTCGCTGAGATTTTCAGCAACCCGTTATCGGCGGTGTTCTTGATCTTGAACATCACGTTGTTAGAAATATTATTATCAATAGACAATGCCGCGGTTTTAGCGACGATGGTCATTGACTTGCCTGCGGAAAAACGTAACAGGGCTTTGAAATACGGCATCGTCGGCGCTTACGTGTTCAGGGGCTTGGCGCTGATTTTTGCAGGCATGTTGACACAGATATGGTGGCTGAAGCCGATAGGCGGTATATACTTGATGTGGATGACATATTCATATTTCAAGGGTAAGTCCACAGAGAAAACCGATGACGACGTAATCGACAAGAGTGGCAACTGGTTGTACAAGATGACTGTCGGGTATTTTGGAATCTTCTGGTCTACAGTTATCATGGTAGAGGTCATGGACATAGCTTTCTCAATCGACAACATATTCGCTGTAGTTGCATTCTCTAATAACATGGTGTTGATATGCTTCGGCGTGTTCGTAGGCATATTGGCAATGCGATTCGTGGCACAGAAATTTGTATTATTGATGGAGAAATATAAATTCCTAGAGACATGTGCGTTCGTCGTGATCGGCATTTTGGGTTTAAAATTGTTCGCATCCGTATTGGTACACTTTTGCCCTGAAACGAAATGGATAGAGTCCGAGAATTTCGACTGGGTGATGTCAGGGGTGACATTATTGATATTTATAGTTCCGTTTATGTTTCACAAAATGGCGAGACACAATCAGGAAGCACGATGATAGTTATTGTTTCTGTGTGAAAGAGTTATTCAGATTTCCGAATGTTTTTTACGCATTACTTGTAACACGAAAATATTCAAATTAACACTAGATAACGACCAGAGAGAACTGGCGTTCTATCAGAAGGCTTCATAGACAGACGCAAGAGAGATTGCGAAATACTTGGATTAAAAACAACATAACAAAGAAAACGAAATAGACATGACTGAAATAAAAACACTATCATTCGATTTGTGGGGCACACTGATTAAGAGTAATCCGAATTTCAGCGACGCGAGAGCCGAGTATCTCAAGCAATATACGCATATGACTGTTGAAGAGATACTCTACACTATCAAGAAGATAAAACATGACATCGATACAAAAGTCGAGTCATTCGGATTTCACTTCAGGTCTTTTGATGTGTATAGTATCATACACAACGAACTTGCATTATGTGATGTCACTATCGAAGATGTAAGAAACAAGTGCACCGCATTATTCCTGGACAACATGCCAGAACTTATACACGGAGACATAGCAGAAAAATTAAACATTTTATCAGATTATTACAAAATGTATATTTCATCAAATACTGTGTTACAGGACGGACAGTATTTGAGAAAGGTTTTAAAACACCACAACATCTTGAATTGTTTCAACGAGACATTTTTTTCTAACGAACTGGGATTTTCAAAGCCTGACCCTAGATTTTTCAGAGTTGTGCACATGGCAGCAATGTCAAAGTCTAGTTACATACTACATATCGGAGACAACCTCGTGACAGATTACATTGGTTCTACAGCTTATGGATTTATGTCAACACACTTAAATGAAGATTGCAAGATAGAAAATGTACTAGAACAGTACGTCAAATAACCAGAAATTTATAAAACGTGGAAACAATCAGAATAGCAGCGTACACGTTCACGAACGAGAACGACATACATTTCTTACCAGAAGAATATTCACAGTTCAAATTCGGCTCTAAGAGCATCGCACGCAAGTACGGTCACGAGCTGTGGACCAAGTTCGCAAGCACTAAGTTCTTCCTGGACATACTACAGCAATTGCAGAATGCGCCAGAGAAGCGTATCGTGGTAATGGCATCGCCTTTCGTGCACATTCCCACTGCGACTTGGGCAATGAAAGATTACTTCGTCAGACACCTGAATCGCTCGTTATACGAGTACGGATTGAAACCTGTCATAGAGACTAAGATATTCCGCGAGAGTTCTTATAAAGAGGAATACGGCGAGATGAGCAAAGAGCAGCGAATGAAGGTCATGTCAGGCGATACGTTCAAGGTTGACGCAGAACTACTGAAAGACAACATATGCCTTTTCCTGGATGACATCGTCATCACCGGCGCGCACGAACACAGAATATGCCAGATGCTGAAGAAATACGGAATTGACAACGGACATAACTATTTCCTGTATTTCGCGGAACTGATGTCCGAGGCAAACCCCGTAATAGAGAATTACCTGAACTACTACTATGTCAAGAGTCTCGTGCGTCTCAACAAGATTATGGAGAACCACGAGTTCCAGATGAACACTAGAGTCGTGAAGTATATATTGGACGCGAATTTTGATGACTGTACGTCGTTTCTGAACTACCAATCCGATACCATATTACAGACGTTGTATCACAACGCCATCGGCAACGAATATAACAAGATTGAGTCTTATGCCGACAACTTCCGTAATTTGGAAGAGAAGGTCAAGGCAATAGAGAGAAACTACAAACCTAGCAAGTTGGTGAAATAACAAACGCCACAAATTAACTAAAATGTGGGGTTTCTTAATATATAAACGCATGACGACAGAAGAATTAAAAACTTACTTATCGAGTTTCACGAAATTCGTGATTGGAGGCAATACGTGTTTGCCCCCAATGGATAGGGCGACTTTGTATTTCGACAGGGCCAAGACTTTCGTAAATGAGATGTTCATTGAAGATGTGTATTTCGAGCGTGTAGGCGTTATAAGGATTTTCACAGAATCTTGCATAGGACATTCAGAACTATTAAAACTCACAAACAAATGATGTTCGTGTCCATAAGTTGGGTTGGCTCGTTCTTATTGATACTATCGTATTTCTTACTATCTACAAATAGATTGAATCAGAATGACTGGAAGTACCACACATTAAACCTGTGTGGTTCTTTCATGTTCGTACTGTACTCATTCTCGATAAACGCGCCGGCATCAATGTTCATAAACTTAGTGTTCGTAGTCATCGCCATCTATTCTTTGATAAAAATAACGACATCTAAATACAGACAGTAGTTCACGATTATCGGGGTTTTCGCAAATATTACAGAATAAATTTCCGAATATAGTTATTTATCCACATAATTGTATAAATTAAAAACATACCATAAATGGACACAAATAACACGAGCATCGAGGACGCCCAGATTATTGACGAAACTCAAAAACCAGTAGTACAATCTGTACAAGTAGAACCTACAAACAAAGTAGTGAACGCCAACGCGGTTTCAATTATCTCTCTCGATAAGAGCGGTAAACCGGATCTATCTAAATACTCGTCACAGGAGATTGACAAGTTTACGAAAATGGGCGATTCGTTGAAAACCAAGGACAGCAATTCGATTTTGAATTTCGGCCTGGAGTTACAGAACAAATTGGCCGGGCACTCAGACTCGTTCTTACAGAATGTTCGTTCTTTCGACGCCGGCGAGATTGGCGGTTCCATTAACAATTTGCTTGCAGAAGTAAATTACATCGACATCGACCCGTCACAGCAGTCAGGATTGAAACGCATCATGATGCAGATTCCCGGGCTTAAGAACCTGATGATGAGCACTAAGAAGATTTTCCAGAAATACGACACAGTGTCGAACAACATCGACGGCATCGTGAAGAAGTTGGACCAGGGCCGTTTGACTATCATAAAAGACAACAACCAATTACAGAGCCTGTTCGAACAGAACATAGAATACATCAAGGACCTCGAGCAGTTAATCGTTGCGGGTCACATAAAGTACGATGAGCTCGACAAGGAGTTGAAACTGATGGAAATGAATCCAGAGCAGTACGAAGATTATCAAATCTCGGACAGCAGAGAGTTCTTGAATCGCTTGAGCAAGCGTTTAGCGGATATGGCGATTACTCGGGTAATTACCATTCAATCTTTACCACAGATTCGCCTCGTGCAGAACAACAACATGTCGATGGTCGAGAAGATCCAGTCGTCTGTAACGACGACCATCCCGTTATGGAAAAATCAAATCGCCATCGCCGTTGCGTTGATGCGACAAAAGAATATCCTCGACGTGCAGGAAAAGATTTACGACACGACCAACACAATATTGAAGAAAAACTCCGAGATGTTGAAAATAAACAGCATAGCAGTTGCCAAACAGAACGAGCGCGGCGTTGTCGCGATCGACACCCTACGCCAAGTGCAACAGGATTTGGTTTCTACTCTTAATGACATTAAACGCATAAAAGATGAAGGCGAGGTTACCCGCAAGTCTGCCATGAAAGAACTCGAGGTGTTGGAGAACGAATTGAAGAAGAATGTCCTACAGCTGGGCACAGAAGGAAAAACTAATTACTAGCCTGCCCGTGATTAGTGTAAAAAGACTTTGAGAATAATTCTCAAAGTCTTTTTTATACATCGTAATAAAATTGTATAATTGTTGTAATACAAACCGACAAATATGAAAGCGTTTACTTGGATTATAAACATATTCAGAAAGAAGAAAACTGACACGGTGACGTTACAGTTACAAGAAGATGGCACCATGTCATCCACAATCACGCAGCAGATAAAACAGGACCCTGCCGAAATCGTGCTTAAAGAGTCACAGGACAGGATAAACAAGATGAAGATCTACGCCAGATATTTCGATAACCGCGTGCTCACTGACATCCTAAACCAGACGGAAGTAGTTCACGACGTGTTCGTCGACAACCGCGAGCTCAGCTACAACAAGCTGGAGCAGTATCACTATTACTACACAGACCACCTTGTCGAATTGCTACAGAAGCTGAAGACTTCCAAAGACGAGAATAACGGAGTAATAACGTCTCAGGTCAAATCATTGGAGAACAAGATAGCCAACGGCAAGAAGCGGAGCTTACAGATACTGCACGAAAACATCAAGGCATTGAACAACGACAAGGCGCAGTATGCACAGTACATGTCCTTACAGCTGGCAAGCATATACAATTGCATGGTAGACAATTTCAACGATTTCAGGTACAAGAAGCGCGTGGCGTTGACGACATACACCGCGAAGAACGGTACAGACCTGTCGTGGCCGTTACCCAGCGAGCTGTTCTTACAGCTCACGGATTACAAGTCCGAGAATCAGTACCAGTGGGAGGACTATCACATCGAGAGAAAGCTGATGGGCAGATTGCAAAAGAACCTGTTCCTTATCGATTTCGTGGGGACGTGTTTATCCGGGGACACGTACTTCGAGGTTTTCAAGATTTCTGACAGCGAGGACTATTTCATCTACACGCACGACCAGGGCATTTTCAAGTTCCTGGACTTCAGAAAGATCCAAGACCTATGCACCACGGACAACACGACGTACGGCGAGCTGAACCGTGAGATTGCCGAGTTTGAGGACAAGAAGGTCGAGATCAAGTCGAGGCTGACCGAGATCAAGAAGATCGACTCGAAGGTGACCGAGACCCTCAAGGAATACCTCAAGAAGATTGAGAACATCGAATTGATGAATACAATATCTGAGGTCGACGTCGAACGCAGAAACCTACAGTCGATATTGGAACTGACCAGACTTGAAGTTTAACATGACTGAGATGATCGAAGCACCGTTCACAGACGAACAGGTCAGAAATATAAATGACTTCCAAAATGGTGGAAACCGTCACCCGTTCACGTGCTGCAGTCCGGAAGAGATTACAGAATGTACTAGGGCAGGCAAGATGGTCGACGGCAAGTACGTGCAAGGAACTTCTGGAGGATTGCTGATTGCTTCTAACGATGGAATGGTTTGCCCATGCGGCGAATACGAACAGCACTGGGTGTATAAAATAATGACAGACAAAATATGACACAGATATTACTTATAATAAATTATCTCGCAGCATTACACATACTGCGGATTATAACCGATGACGCTACATGGTCCGCGCTAATGCGCGACACGAAGCTCGGCAAAGACTTGGCAGAGCAACGGAAGATAACAAAAAACGAGAAGCCCGTACGACGCATGTTGTGCTGGTTGCTGATCATCCCGGGAATCGGGATGATCATGATGACGATTTCATTGCTGCTGAATTTTTTTGATAATCGCGAATAAATAATTTTTGATTGCCGCGCGTTACCTGTATAATTGTAGATATAAAAAATAAAACAAATAAACATAATAAATAAAACCATGGCTATTAACTTATCAAAAGGACAGAAGATCGAGATTACACAGAAGAATTTCACAATAGGTTTGGGGTGGACCCCGAACGCTGGCACGAACGCTGCATTCGATTTAGACTGCTCCGTATTCTTACTGGACTCAAACAAGATGATTCCTACGGAGAACCACTTCGTATTCTACAACAATTCGGCATCGCCAGATGGCGCAATCAAGCACTCCGGGGATGACAGAACCGGGGCCAACTCCGCGGGCGGCGACGACGAGCAAATCAAAATAGACGTGAACGCGTTAGACCCGAGCATTCAAGAGATGTTGTTCGTCGTGTCAATAAACGAAGCCCAGGCACGCGGCCAGAACTTCGGCATGGTCCGCGGCTCGTATATACGCATAGTCGATAACGAGACTGGCACGGAAGTCGCCAAATATGAATTAGACGAGGACTTCTCTATCGAGACGTCCATCGAGTTCGGGCGTCTCTACCGCCGTGACGGCGGATGGAAATTCGACGCGTCGGGAGTGGGTTACAAGGAAGACTTGTCGTACTTCGTTCAGAAGTATTACGCAGGCCCGGTTCAGAAGTAAAAACGCTAACATACATAAACAATATGAGAATAGAAATCAAAACACAGGAGGAACTGGACGCAGTCGACATAAACTATGCCGGCGAGATCAACATAACAGGTAAAGTCGATTGTATCGATAAATTTTACCCGAATGCTTTCGTGAATATATACGGTAGCGCAACAGTGAATGGTGTATCCGACAATGCTACAGTGTATCACGTATACGGCAGCGCAACAGTTGGTTGTGTATCCGGTGATGCGAAGGTGAATAACGTCTCCGGCCGTGCCACGTTACGCACCGTCTCCGGCAGTGCCACGGTGAATCACGTATACGGTGATGCCACAGTGAGTAACGTGCACGATAATGTCACCGTGCGTAACGTACACGGTAATGCCACGGTGGATAACGTCTACGGTAATGCCACGGTGGATAACGTCCACGGCAGTGCCACGGTGAGTAACGTGCACGGTAATGCCACGGTCAATCACGTATACGGCAATGCTATAGTGAGTAACGTGCACGGTAATGCCACGGTGAATGACGTATCCGGAAGTGCCATGGTGAATGACGTAGCCGGCAATGCCACGGTGAATAACGTACGCGTCAGTGCGGCGGTGAGTAACGTCCACGGTAATGCCACGGTGAATCACGTATACGGCAATGCCACAGTGAGTAACGTACACGATAGTGCCACAGTGAGTAACGTACACGGTAATGCCACGGTGCATCGCGTATTTAGTAATGCCACGGTGAGTAACGTATCCGGCAGTGCGACGGTAAGTAACATATCCAGAAATGTAAAAGTGAAAAACGTATCCGGAAATGCCGCAATATTATTCGTCGATGACGCTGTTAAAATACATACGACTGGTAAGAATATTGTATCATATTATAATGATAAGTCGGTCATTCTTGATTGTTCTGAACAAACTACTACAATTATTCTCGATAGATTTGTCGCAACAGTTGCGTCGTATATTGGAATGTTCCCGGTTAATGTCATAGACGACAAGGTGATCATGTACAAGACTGTGCACAAAATAAACGGTGAGTACATATCGGACATAGACCAGAATTTCAAGTATGTGTTAGGAGAAACCAGAGAAGAAAAATGCGATTCGGATATAAATATCGAATGTAGTTACGGCATTCACGTGTCACACAAAATGTGGGCATTGAATTATGGCAGCTGGACAGACGTCGCACTATTAGAACTAGAAGTGACCATGGACTCTATTATTGTACCATTAAAATGTGATGGCAAGGTGAGAACGAACAGTGTCAAAGTGCTTCGAGAGGTACCGGTAGAAGAATATTACAGATAATAAAACAACAACTAAAAAAAAAAAGAAAAAGAGAATAAACAAAACGAAGGTTCAGACGAGCGACATAAAGAAAAAAGAGAACAGTTC